>VFSW01004868.1_pt1 | contig 19983 bp, 21 predicted proteins | sample 5358111 | NCBI WGS metagenome assembly VFSW01 (sample SAMN11554181, study PRJNA540505) | mine drainage metagenome | isolation source: sediment from site ElyBrook_90M | place: USA: Ely Copper Mine, Vershire, VT | collected 2017 | reverse complement strand
CCTCGATGTCCGAACCGGCGGACCACAGGCGCGCCAGGCCCTGGGCCGGCCGCCGCCGCACGCTGACCACCACCGCTTCCGGGCCGAGCTGCGCATGAATCTGCTCCAGAGCCTCGGCGGCGCTGTCGGCGATGAAGGGGACGAGATTCATGGCGGAAAATGCGCCGCGGCCGTGGATGAGAGCAGGGCCGTTGGGCGATGCGTGCGCGGCCCGAGGTTCATCTCGCCAGCAGCATCAAGGCCCTAGTCCGTGGCGGGGATCATCGCCGTGTTTTTCACCTCGACGCGCGGCGGAACCTCCGAGTAGGACAACACGGTCAAGTCGGCGAAGGTGGACTCAAAGAAGCGCCGGAAGGCGAGGCGGATTTGCGGCGCGCAAAGCACCACGGGCGGTTGGCCGGCGGCGAGCATCTGCTGCACGAACTTCGAGAGCGTATCGACGACGTGCCGGGCCAGTTTCGGTTCGAGCACCAGGGCCACTTCGGTGGCGGACTGGCGGACGCCCTGCGCGATCTGCTGTTCGAGACGCGGGTCGAGCGTGATGGCGCGCAGGCCGCCGTTTTCCGCTTGGTAGGGCTTGGTGATCTGGGGGCCGAGCGCACGGCGGGCGTATTCGGAGAGTTCGTCGGGATTCTTGGTGACGCCGGCGTGGTCGCTCACCTTCTCCAGGATGCCCACGAGGTTGCGGATGGACACGCCCTCGGCCAGGAGGTTTTGCAGGATCCGCTGCACCTGGCCCACGCTCAGTTGGGCCGGGATCAACTCATTCACCACCGTTGGGTGCGTCTGCTTCAAGTTGTCGAGAAGTGCCTGAACGTCCTGACGGCTGAGGATTTCGTGCGCGTGGCGTTTGATGGCTTCGGACAAATGCGTGACCAGCACCGACGCGGCATCCACCACGGTGTAGCCGCTGACTTCAGCAGTCTTGCGCTCGGGATCGGCGATCCAGGTCGCGGGCAACTGAAAGACCGGCTCCACGGTTGGGATTCCTTTGAGGGTGGTTTTGCTGTGGGTGGCATTCATCGCCAGCCAGTAACCCGGCATGATCAGCCCCTGCGCGATCGGCTGGCCTTTGAGCAGAAAACGGTAGTCGTTCGCGCCCAGTTGCAGGTTGTCGCGCAGCCGGATGGGGGGGACGATCATGCCCATTTCTTGGGCGAAATTGCGGCGCACGCCGGTGACGCGCTCCAGCAAATCCCCGTTCTTGCGGGTGTCCGCCAGGCAGACCAACCCGTAGCCCAACTCGATCTGCAACGCGTCCAGGCTGAGCAGACTCTCCAATTTGTCCGCGGCCTTTGCCTCACCGGCAGTGGCGGGGCCGGTCGCTTTGGTCTGCCCCGCCTTCCCGGTGCCGGCCCCCGCGCCGGTCAGGGTCGGACTGGGATGGAGGGAGCCGTGTTTGTGCAACGTGTAGGCCAGCCCGCCGGTGACGACCGCGAGCGTGAGGAACGGCATCGTCGGCAGTCCCGGCACCAGCGCGAACACCAGCATCATGCCGGACAGGATGCTCATGGCGCGCGGGTAGAACAGGAGTTGACGGCCCAGTTCCTGGCCCAAGTCGGCTTTCGACGCGGCGCGCGTCACCAGGATGCCGGCGGCCGTCGAGGTGATGAGCGCCGGAATCTGCGAGACGAGGCCGTCGCCGATGGAGAGCAGGGTGAACCGTTGCAACGCCTCGCTCATGGTCATGTTCTTCTGGACGATGCCGATGGCGAACCCGCCGACGATGTTGATGATCGTGATGAGGATGGCCGCAATGGCATCGCCGCGGACGAACTTGCTGGCACCGTCCATCGCGCCGTAGAAATCCGCTTCCTCTTCGACGGACCGCCGGCGGGCGCGGGCCTCGGCTTCGTTGATCATGCCGGCGTTGAGTTCGGCGTCGATGGACATCTGTTTGCCGGGCATCGCGTCCAGGGTGAACCGCGCCGCCACTTCCGCGATGCGTCCCGCGCCTTTGGTGATGACGATGAAGTTAATCAGCACGAGGATGAGGAACACCACCATGCCGACGACGTAGTTGCCGCGCACGACGAAGTTGCCGAAGGCTTCGATGATGTGGCCGGCGTAGCCGTCGAGGAGGATGAGCCGGGTGGACGCCACGTTGAGCGCCAAGCGGAACAGGGTGATAAAGAGCAGCAACGTGGGGAACCCGGTGAACTCCGCGGGGGTGCGCAGGTATAGAATGACCAGCAGGGTGAGCAGCGAGAGCGAAATGCTGGTGGCCAGCAGGGCGTCCAGAATGAACGGCGCGATGGGCAGGATCAGCAGCAGGATCGTGCCAAACAGCCCGACGGCGAGCCAGAGGTCGCCGTGGCGGAAAAGCTTGCGCAGGTTGTGGATCAGGAGGGCCATGGAGGCGGTGACGGCTCAAGGCCGGAACTGGCCGAACCCCAAAGGCGGGTTTTGGAAGCAGCCCAAAATCCGAACCCCGCCGCCTTACGGCGCATCGGCCGGCCATTTCGGGCTTCGGGCTGCGGAGGTTCTTCGGAAGTCTGGATCGTGCGGCAAAGGCTGCCGGCTCCGGCAGGAAAGTTGTTCCCGTCGATCCGGCCCTGCCGTGTATTGGTCGTGTTCACGTCTGATTGGCTTCCGCGTAATAGCGGTAACGGTTCACCCGATACACCCAGGCGAGGATCTCGGCGACCGCCGCGTAAAGCTGAGCAGGAATCTCGCCGTCCACCCGCCCGTACTTGAACATCAGCCGGGCGAGCGGCTGGTTTTCCACGACCGGCACGTGGTGCAGTTCGGCGATTTCGCGGATGCGCTGGGCGTTGAGGCGGATGCCTTTCGCCACGATTTTGGGCGCCTTCATCGTCTTGCGATCGTAGCGCAGGGCGATGGCGATGTGCGTCGGGTTCGTCACCACCACATCGGCCGTGGGCACGGCGGCGAGCATTTTGCGCTTGCTGACGAGGCGGAGACGGCGGCGGCGCGCGGACTTGATCAACGGGTTGCCCTCGCTGCTCTTGAGTTCCTCCTTCACCTCGTCCTTGGTCATCATCATGTCCTGGTGATTGCGCCACCATTGATAGCCGTAATCGGCGGCGGCGACGGCCAGCAGCGCGAGGCTGATGCGCAGGAAAATCCTCAGGCTCGACTCGGCCAGGAACCCGGCCAGGCGGGCGACGCTGACCGACGTGGTGAACACCGGATCATCGAGGATGCTGCGAATCTCGGCGTAGGAGAGCAGGAGGATGACGGCGAGTTTGCCGGCGCTCAGCGCGGTCGGCGCGGCCTGTTTGAAGGAGAACAGGCGCTGAAAGCCGGCGACCGGATTCAGCCGGCCCCAGTCGGGGGTGAGCGCCTCCGGAGCGGTATTGAAACGGGTCTGGATCGCCCCCGCCAGCAATCCACCCAGCGCGGTGGCCAGCATCACCGGGCCGGTGCATTGCAGCGCCAGAAGCGCGCCCTTCAGGGCGTAGGCCTGGAGGTTACCCGCGCCCAGGGGCAGATCGTGCAGATGGCTGAGAGAAGCCACGAGCGCGCCGACCAGATTCGCCCAGCTTTCGCGCCCGGTGAAAGCCAGCGCCGTCACGCCGGCCAGCAGCACGAGCGCCGTCTGGAGTTCCGGGCTGTGCGCGATCTGGCCCTTCTTGAGCGCCTCCTCCAGCTTGCGCGGCGTCGGCTGCTCGGTTTTCTCGCCGGTCTGCTCGCTCATGCGGGGAATGCGGAATCACGAGGGAAGATAGACGAAAGCGGAATGATGAAGGTGGCAGCGCCAGCGGCCGCTCGGTTCGGTCGGCGGCCAGGCCCCTGGCGTTCTTCACTCTTCATTCTGCCTTCTCCCTTTCATCCGGCGCCCAGCAACTGGGCCACGGTCATCAGGTCGTCGGGCAACCGGCGGAGGTAGTTCAAGACGTGCTGAGCCATCAGCGGCATCGTGAAACCGAACACCACCAAACCACAAATTGCGCGGATGGCGAAGCTTTCCGAAAACACGTTCATCGCCGGCACCGCCCGGCTGAGCATCGCAAAGACCACCGTGACAACGAACGAGGCGGCCATGACCGGCGCCGCGATCTGCACCGCCACCCAAAAAATCCGGCCGCTGTACGCCACGATCGCGGTGAACAGCACCCCGCTGAGGTGCGCGCCGCCGACGGGCAGCACGCGGTAGGTGCGCTCGAAGCCCAGCAGCATCCAATGGTGCAGATCCAGCGTGAGCATGACGACCGCCGCCAGGAAAAACATGACCGAACTCGGCGCCTGCGTCGGCGCATTCGTTTCCGGGCTGAGGATGGAGGCCAGGTTCAGGCCCATTTCCGTGGCGATCAGGCTGCCGGCCAAGTCCACCGCGTAGAACACCAGGCGCGCGATGAACCCCAGCAGCACGCCGACGCCGCCCTCCACCGCGATTACCCCGATGAGGGAGGCAAGGTCCGACCCGTGGTGTGGATACGACGGCAGCGAGGGCGTGAGGAGCAGCGCGGTCACCGCCGCCAGGGCCACGCGCAGTTGCGTCGGAAAATTGGTCGTGGAGAAGAACGGGAGCACGGACAGGAACGCGCCCACCCGCACAAAGACGAAAATCCAGTTGTGAACGTCAAAATCCATGGCCAACACAAGTTGCTACACTCCATCGCTCTCCGCGGCCCCGGCCCCGGCCTTCGTCGTGGCGATGCCGTGCGGGAGCGATGCCCCGGCGCCAAAGACTCATTGCACCATCTGCGGCATCTTTTCGATGACGGCGGTGGTGAACTCGACCAGCGTTCGCACCATCCACGGGAGGAGCAGGATCAACAACCCCACAATCCCCAGTGCCTTGGGCACGAACGTCAACGTCTGTTCGTGGATGCTGGTAACGGCTTGGAAGAGACTGACCGCCAGGCCGATGACCATCGCCGTGACCAGGAAGGGCGTGGCAATGGCGAGCGCCTGAAAGATCATCGTCTTCAGCAGTTCGACGGCGAATTCCGAATTCATACGGCGTGTTGGGCGGGGTGCGTGGCATGAACGGCGCCTCCCCGCCCGCCGCGCGTCACCTGCGGCGCTCGATCCGGGTTCAATTTCATCACATGCCAAAGCTGCGGATCAGCGAGTGGACCACCAGTTCCCACCCGTCCACGAGCACGAACAGCAACAGTTTCAGCGGCAACGCAAAGGTGGTGGGCGGCATCATCATCATGCCCATGCTCATCAGCACGGTGGCCACGACCAGATCGATGAGGATGAACGGCACGAACAGCAGAAAGCCCATCTGAAATGCGGTGCGCAGCTCGCTGATAATGAAGCCGGGGATGACGACCTTGAGCGGCAGTTGGTCGGGCGCAGTCGGCTCCAGCTTGGCCAGCGCGGCAAACAGCTCCACGTCTTTGGGCCGGGTCTGCTTGAGCATGAAAGTGCGGATGTGCTTGGACGCCTGATCCACGGCCTCACCGCTTGAAATCTGCCCGGCCTGATACGGCACAATGGCGTCGCGGCTGATGTTGTCCCAGACCGGAGACATGATGAAGAAGGTCAGGAACAGTGAGAGGCCGACGATGATCTGGTTGGCCGGCGCGCCCTGCAATTGCAGCGCGGTACGCACGAACGACAGCACGATGACGATGCGCGTGAAGCAGGTCATCAGCAGGATGATCGACGGCGCCAGCGTCAGCAGTGTCAAAGCGAACAGAACCTTGATGCCGACATCCACGTCCTGGGGCTGGCTGCCGGCATCGAGCGTGATGTGGAACGGCGCGAAGCTGGAGCCGCTGTTCGTCTGCGCCGCGGCACGGCCCCCACCGAGCAGCAGCCAGCCCGCGACCAGGACGAGCAGCCAGAAGGTCCGGCGTCCCGGTCTTCGCGATTCGCCCGCCCTGGCCTGCGGACAGCAGGACTCCCAACCACAATCCGGCGTTGATGTCTCCCGGTTCATTTGCGGTGCAGGACCTGCTGCAAGACTTGTGCAAACGACACCGGAGACGCGGCCGGCGAGTCGCTGCCGTTGCCGCCGCCGCTTTCGGCCGCGGGCAGCGGACTCAGCAAGCTGACGCCCGCCGGCGAAGAGGCGATGAGAAACCGCTGCTGCTCGTAGCCCACGACATAAAGCGCATAGCGATTGCCCAGCGGACGCGCCTCCAGGATGTTGAGCTTGGGCGGGCGGCCGTTTTTCACCATCAGCCGCTGCCAGTTGCGAAAGAGCCAGACGCCGCCCAGGAACAGCGCCAGCACCAAGGCCAGCGCGCCGAAGACCCGCAGCACGGACAGTCCGGTGTCCGGCAAATCGGCGGGCGCCGCGGCCAAAGGGGTCGCCAGGACCGGAGCAGTGGAAAGGAGGAGCAAGACAAGGCCCATTCCCGTTGCCACCGGCGCCCTCTTCCCTCGCCCGCTGGGTGAGCGGAGCCGGCTCATGGCGGACCGACTCCCCCAAGGACTTCGGTGATTTTGACGCCGAACTGATCTTCCACCACCACCACTTCGCCGCGGGCGATGAGCTTGTCGTTGACGAACAACTCCACCGGCGCATCGGCCGCCTTGTTGAGTTGCACGACGGAGCCGGCGCCGAGCTGCAGCACTTCGCGCATCGGCATCTGGCAACTGCCCAGTTCGACCGCCAGGTGGACGGGCACATCGAGCACCAGGTTCAGGTTGGCGGGCGGGTCAGTGGTGGCGTTCATGGGCAAGTATCAGGCCGGGATCGGCTCGGTCAGTTCCACGGCCCAGCGGGAGCCGCAGGTGCCGAGGCGCCCGAGGAATTTGGGCACCCGCGCCAGACGAATCTGGACCTGCGCGGCGCAGTGGGGACCCAGCAGGAGCACGTCGCCGGTCCGGAGCCGACTGACTTCGCGCGCAGTCGCCTGGAGACCGGCCCACTGGGCCGTGATGGGCAGGGCGATTTCGCCCAGTTCCGGTTTCCACTTCATTTTCAGCGCCACCGACGGCGCCGCTTCCGCCTCCGGTGACACGACCGGAGCCAGCAGGCGGACCAGCGGCTCAATGGCGTAATAGGGAAAGACCAATTGCATCTGGTCTTGCGCCTCGCCGAGGCTGGCGTCGAGTGTCAGCGAAAGCATCGCGGTGTCCGGCGGCGCCGTCTGCAGGAACCGGGCGTTGTTCTCGTGCCCGATGAGGGCCGGACGCAACGCCTTCAAGTCCTGCCAGTGGTTGCACCACTCGGTGAGCAGAATCTGCGAGGACTGGTCCAGCAGCGCCGTTTCGATTTCGCTCAAATCGCGGCTCGCCTCCGCCACCTGTCCCGGACCACCGAGCAGGCGATCGACGATGGCCAGGCCAAAGCGCGGCGGGATCACGAGCAGGCAAACGCCGCGCAGCGGCTCCGCCTTGAACAGCGTGATGTGCGTCGGATTCGGCAGGCCCTCGGCGAAAGTCTGATACCCCACGACCTGCAACCGCGCGATGCGGAGTGTGCATTCGATCCGGAGGTAGATGGACAGCCGCGCGGCCAGCGCCCGCACAAATTGCTCGTGCCGCAGCCGGAGGCGGCGCAGTTCGCTCGGCGCCAGGAAGGCCGATTGGCGAAAATCGTGCGGGCGAATGCTGTCCCGGCGGCGGCTCGCGCGGCGGCCTTGCGGCAGGATGACGGTGACGTTGTCCTCCGGCCCGGAGGCGGGCGACGCCGCACCTTCCGGCGGACGCATCGGCTCGCCGGAAGCAGAGGAGGGCGGGTGAGGATCCATGGCGGGCGAGCTACTGAATGGCGAACTCGGTGAAGTAAATTTCCTCCACGACCGGCCCCCCCAGGATGTTGTTGAACCCGGTGATCAACTCGCTGCGAATCAGGTTCCGCGCGCCGGGTTTCTCAATGTCCGCAATGGTTTTGGTCGCCAGCGCGCCACCGGCCATGTCGCGCAACTGCGCCTCGTGCTGCTGGACCTTCGCCTTCAAATCGGGGTCACTGCCCGCCAGCGCCAACGTGGTCAACAGATAACGGGCGCCCATCGTTCCCGCCACGTTCACCAGGAGTTTGTTCAGCGTCACCACTTCCTTCTTCCCCGCGGCGGACCCGGTTTCCGCGCCGCCCTTGTCGCCACCCGACCGGGAAGGGGATTCACCCGCCACGGAAATGTTCAAGCCCTTCTGCAGTTTCGGAAGCAGCACGTAGGTCGTCACCCCGTAAGCCAGCAGCGGCATTACTACGAGCGTCGCCAGCAGGGGCACCCACGGTTTGATCCCGCCCGCCGGGACCGGCGCCGCCTCAGACGCCGGTGCGGGCGCCCGCGGCTCGCCGCTTTCTTTGGCGGATTCGAGGCGGTTGGTGGCCATGATCCACTTAGCGTTTCATGCCCACCACGTCCTGCAAGATTTCGTCGCTCGTAATGACCACGCGGGAGCTGGCCTCGAAAGCCCGCTGGGCCGTGATCAACGAGGCCATCTCATTCGTGAGATCCACGTTGGACATTTCCAGCGCGCCGGCTTGCAAGCTGCCTAGACTGCCGCTGCTGGGCGCCTGGCTTTGGGCAAGCGGGCCGGCGGCGGTCAGTCCCGAGTACAGATTGTCACCGGACTTGGACAAGGCCTGCGGATTGGCGAAGTTTTGCAGCAGCACCTGACCGCGCGTGAACTGCGTGCCATCGGTCAGGCGCACGGTGATCTTGCCGTCCGGGCCGATGCTGAAGGAGGCCACTGTGGCGCCGGGGGCGGCGCTGGCGGGCGCACCCGTCGCGTCAATCTGGATGTCGCCCCGCGCCGTCAGCCCGGCGTCCGCGAAGCCTTGCACGCGCAGTCCCTGGCTGTTGATGAGGTAACCGTTGGCGTCGAGTTGGAAGCTGCCGTCCCGGCTGGCGTACTGCGTGCCGCTGGCGGCATCGCGCACGAGGAAGAAGCCGTTGCCGTTGATCGCCAGGTCGGTTTGCACGCCGGTGTTGGTGATGGTGCCCTGGCTGAAGCGGTTGACAATGGCGCTGGTGTTGACGCCGGTGCCGATTTGCATCGAGCCGCTGGCGCCACCTTGCAGCGTCTGGCTGAAGGTGTCTTCAAAATCCGCTTGCGCGGACTTGAAGCCGGTGGTGTCCACGTTGGCAATGTTATTGCCAATCACGTCCATCTGTTGTTGGAACTGCTGCAGGGCGCTGATGCTGGAATCCAGGGAACGAAGCATAGGATTTATTTGAGTGGAGTTGAGCCGGAGGCTACCGCGAGCACCTGGCTCAGGTTGTAGTTTTGGCCGTTGACTACGATTTGCGGGGTACCGCCGGCGAGTTGCACGCCGCTGACGACGCCACTCGCGGTGGTTTGGTCCGCGTTTTGCAGTTTGACCGTCCGTCCGATCAAGTCGTTGGCTTGGAGGAACTGCTGTTGCGTGCCCAATTGAGTGATGCCCGTCTGCATGGCCGTGGTCTGCTGCAGGGTGCTGAACTGGGCCAGTTGCGCGCTGAAATCGAGGTTCGACTCCGGATTCATCGGGTCTTGCTGCGACATCTGGGTGACCAGCAGCTTCAAAAAGTCCTGCTGGTTGAGGGTGCTGGCCGCCAGGGTCGGCACGGTGCTGGCGCCGGCGGACGATGTCGGATCGGTGGTGTTGGTGATGGATGTGACTGGCATAATAAGTTCAGGCCCAGGATTCCCAGCCGAGCGGCGCGGTCGCCGCGCGGACGGCCCGATCCGGAGTCTTTGCGACCGGGGCAACGTGGCGCAGTTCCGGCACCGGTGCCGGGGGGGCGGCCCGCTGCCGGGGTGTTTGGTTTGCGGAATGGCCGAAGCCGCCGAGGGGGATGTCCATCAGCCCCGGGTGGCGTGCCAAGGAGGTCAGACGAACCCCTTGCGCCGCGAGCTTCTGCTGCAATTCCTGCCACTGGCTGCTGAGTGCCGTGTAATCGCCCGTCTGCAATTGGGCCTGCGCCTCCACGCGCCCTTCCCGGAAGCTTACTTTCAAGAGCAGCTCTGTCTGCGGGTCGGGCCGCAACACGGCGGACACCGAGTCGGCGGCGAGTTCTTTGAAGCGAAGGAGGTGCGTCGAAATCAGATGTTCCGTCCGTTCCAGCACTCCCAGTCTGGGCGGGGCGACCGCCTCCGATGCGGCGGCGGTGGTCGTGGTCACCGGCGCCACCGCGTGCGCGGTCGGCGGCGGGACGGAATTGGCCGACTGGCTCGCCAGATCCGAACCCTTTTGTGCGGAGAATTCCGCCAAGGCCTTCGGCAGATCGGAGGTGGTGCCCTTGGGACCCCAAGCGGCAGAAACGACCGCGTCCGGCAGGTTTTTCTCCGCCATCGCGGAAGGGTTGTCCAAGTTTTCCGTGGTTTTCACCAGTGCGTTACTGTCAGCAGCCGATATGCCAGCAGCCACCACCACTAGGCGGGGCGCGGATGCGGAATCCGCCGACACTCCCGTGGGACGCTCCGGTGTTGCTGCCGCGGCTTCGACCGCCAGAACCGGCATTTCAGTCGTCGTGGCCGGGGCGACCGTCGGGGTCTGCCCGGAGTCGGGCAGCGACTTGAACTGATCCGCGGCTTCGCCCGCCGGGCGCAGTTCCAGGCCGCGAGCGGTCAGGGCGTCCGAACCGACGGCAGGCACGTCTTGCACCGCTTCTGACGGATGATCCGCACTTTCGCTGCGGGGCCTGGCGGATCCCGCCTTGAGCGAAGTGGCGTTGACGGCAACCGGCGCGGCGCCGCTCGATGGGACCACTCGCGGATTACTGACCGGCAATCCTGCCAGCGCAACCAGGGCGACAGGACCAGCGGGGCTCGCGACAGGCCGAGAAACTGGCCCGACGCTCGGCGGCGTCGCCGCTACCACGTCAGGCTCGGCTGCCTGCTGACCCTGCTTCAAAGATGGCGGGGCAGGTTCGCCGGACGCAGCATCCAACGGTGAGGTCAAAGGAACGCCTTTCAAAGGGACGTCGCTGGGGGCGTTGGCCATCTCGGAACTTGGATCACGTTCCGGTTGACGAACGGTTGTCGTCGCGGTGGCAGTCGCAGGCGTGGTGTCTGCCGGGGCAGACTCACAGCCGGCTGCGCTGACGCGGCTTGGCGGGGGCGCCGTTGGCCGCACAGAAGCGTGCGTGGTGGCGGCGGGAACCTGAGGGCTGGTGGGGAGAGGCGCCCCGGGATTGGCCATCAACGGCGGTGGTGCTGTCGCCGCAGGTACGTGCGCATCTTGGTGGGAAATCTTGGCCTGGAGCGGTGACCCGGCTGGCTCCGCTTTCGTTGCGGTGGAAGGACCGTTTGACCGTGGTCCAGACTCGCGAGGTTGCGGGGTGATTGGGGCCGGGTTGGAATTCGGCGGCAACGGCGAGCGGAGGCGTTGGAGCGGCGTGTCCGGTGAGGTGGGCGCGCGGCCAGCCGGAGGGAATTTCGGTTGGCGAACCCATTGAGAGGGGACTTGGCCCGCAGGCAGGCGTCCTGGTGGAGTTGCCTGGGAGCTGGCCTCAGCGCCCGTTCGAGACGGCGCCCGTGCGGGCTCACGCTCTAGCCGGACGGTGGTCGTGGCGAGGAGTTGGCTCCGGGGCTGACTGCCCGGGGAAGCAACCTTAGTCGGGGACAACGCGGATGCTGATCCGTTATCAGCGGGCTGCGGTCCGGGCTTGTCCGTACCCGCCAGCGCCCGGTCGATCACTCGCGCGAATGGATCCGGCGCCGGCTGGGGCACGGCCAGTCCGTCTGGCACCGCCTGCGCCAGGGAGAAGACCGGCGGTTTTGGCGAGATGCCTTTGGGTAACGTCATGGAGTGGCCGCCGCGGTGTTGCCCGGGGCGGGGGGGACGACCTGGCGCAGGCGCTCCGAGAGCAGCGCCGCGCGTTTGGCGTCATCCTTGCCGAGTTTGGTGAACGCCTCCAGGACGGCGCTGGCCTCGTCCACCTTCATGTAGGCGAGGATCTTGGCGGCATCGTCGTCGCTGAGTTCCTTGAGAATGCGGGCCGACGCTTCCGGCGCCATGTCGGCGTGCAGCTTGGCCAGCTTCTTTAGGTTCGCCGTCTCCGCTTCCTTGAGCCGGATGACGTTGGCATCGAACTCTTGCTGCAAGCGCGACACCGTTTGCGTGACGGAGAGGATTTCCTGGTGCTCCGCCTGGAGGCGCAGTTCCAATTCCTTGAGCCCTTGTTCGCGCTGGTCCAATTCGTCCTTTTGCGTTTTCAACTCGGCCAACATCTGATCGATCTCCGGGTTGCGATAGTTCCAGGACGGGCCGAGGACCGGGGCCCCCTTGGCTTCCTCGACCGGACGGCGCGCGCCCTGCAACTTGCCGGGTTGCAGGAGCGCCACCGTGGTGGCCAGATAGGCCAGGCATCCAATCAGGGAAACCATCCAGTGGGATTGCAATAATCGACTCATACCATCTCCAGTCTTGCGAAGGACAAGCTGCCGGCATCGGCTTCCGCGCCCGTCCGGCGCCGGCCTAACTCATCCAAAATCTTCTGCTCGTCACGCTGGACCTGGCGATCGTAAGCCCGCCGGCTTTTCTCGAAGAACCGATCCAGGGCCTCGCGGTCCCGCGTGGCGCAAACCAACTTCTCCCACGCGCCGTGCAACCGCTGCTGTTCGCGCTGCAAGTCGGCCTCCTCCCGCTTCGAGCGCTCGCCCAACGCGGCGCAGTAAGCGCGGGTGCCCTCCAGGCGCTGAGTGAACGCGTACGCCGTCATCTGCTCGCGCAGCCAGGACCAGCAAGATTCCAACTCGGCCAATGTCTTCCGCACCCGCTGTTCCGCCGCTTCGACGGCGCGAACCGCTTCGGCGTAGTGACGCTGGGCCGCCTGCTCCTGCTGTTCGCGCAGGGTGCGCAATGGTTGCAGGGGAAAGTGAAAGCGCTTCATGGTGTCAGTGCTGACAATTCGCGCTCGCCGGCAGGTCGGATCGGCCGTTGGCGGGTCTGTGGCCGGCGGATTGGCGCCGACGGCAAGCGTGGTGAGCAACCACCGTGGTCGAACCGGTCCGCGCCGGGCGAGTCAAGGTCATGGCGGTGTTCATTTCTTCGCCGGTGTCGGCGGGTTCATGGTTTGCGTGAGCAATTCCCAGCTTCGCGCCGTGGTGAAACCCTGGTCCACCTCCTGGCGGAGAAACTGGTTGAGCGGTTCGTGCAGCCGGATGGCTTGATCGATGCCCGGACTACTGCCCGCCGGATAGGCGCCGATGTTGATCAAGTCCTGGTTCTTCCGGTAAATCGCCAGCGCCTCCCGCACCCGGGCCGTGAGCGCGAGTTGCTCGGCCGTGAGCAGGTCGCGGTTTAAGCGGCTCACGCTTTCCAGCACGTCGATGGCCGGATAATGGTTCTGCGTGGCCAGTTCGCGCGTCAGGACGACGTGGCCGTCGAGGATCGAGCGCACGGCGTCGGCGATCGGGTCGTTCATGTCGTCGGCCTCGACGAGCACCGTGAACAGGCCGGTGATCGAGCCGCGTTCGCCCGTGCCGGCGCGTTCCAGCAACTGGGGCAGCAAGGAAAACACCGACGGCGTGTAGCCGCGCGTCGTGGGCGGCTCGCCCACCGCCAGGCCGATCTCGCGTTGGGCCAGTGCCAGCCGCGTGACCGAATCCATCATCAGCAACACGTTCTGTCCCGCGTCGCGAAAGTGCTCCGCGATGGCCATGGCGAGAAAGGCGCCTTTGACTCGCGCCAGCGCCGGCTCGTTCGAGGTGGCGACGACGATGACGGACTTCTTCCGGCCTGCGGCATCCAGGTCCTTTTCCAGGAATTCGCGGACCTCGCGGCCGCGTTCCCCGATGAGCGCGATCACGTTCACGTCCGCCGCCGCCCGGCTGGCCATCATGCCCAGGAGCGTGGATTTGCCGACGCCGCTGCCGGCGAAGATGCCCAGCCGCTGCCCCCGGCCGCACGGAATGCAGGTGTCGAGCGCCTTGATGCCGGTCTGGAAGACGTGCTGGATGCGCTGGCGTTTGAGCGGATGCGGGGGCCGGAGTTTCAAGCCGACGGTGTGCTCGCCCAAGACCGGACCCAGACCGTCAATCGGCTGCCCCAGGCCGTCAAGGACGCGGCCTTGCAGCGCGTTCCCCACGCTGAAGCGCAGAGGCTCGCCGGTGGCAATGACCTCCGCGCCTGGATGGAGGCCGTGGACTTCGCCCAGCGGCATGAGGAGCAAGTGGTGGTCGCGAAACCCCACCACCTCCGCCAGCGCGTCGCCGTCGTGCCGCGCCGACTGGATGCGGCAGACCTCGCCGACGGCGGCGAGCGGGCCTTCCGACTCGATCACCAGACCGATGAGTTGCACCACGCGGCCGCGGGTTTCGACGACGCGCGTGGCTTGCACCCGCCGGACCAGGTGGCCCAGGCGGCCGGCATGGCATTCGGGGGAAGGTGTCATGCGCTCAAGGTGTGTTCGATCTGCCGCAGCTTGGTTTCGCGTCGGGCGTCGATGGTGCCGAAGCGCGTCTGGACCAGGCAGCCGCCGCGCGGCACCTCGGACGAGGCCTCGAAGCGCATCCGAACCGCGTCCGCGGCGGCATTGACCAACGGCGAGTTGTGCCGCCGGAGCAGCGCCAGGTCCTCCTCGTGCAACGCGACGCGGACTTCCGCCGCGTCCTGGGCCTGCGCCAGGGCCTCGCGGACGCAGGCCTCCACCATTTCCACCGTGATCGGCAGGCCGGCCACGAGTTTGCGCGCCGCTTCCAACGCCAGATGGATGAGGGCGCTCTCGGTCTGCTCGACCACTTGCGGCACGGCGCGGCGCAGGGAATCGAGCACGCCCCGGTGAAGTTCGAGCAGTTCGGTGCGCTGGCGGAGCAGTTGCTCGCTGAGCGCGCGCTCGCCGTCCAGGCGGCCGCGCTCATAACCGGCCTGCTCCCACTGGCGCAGGCGCTCCTCCCATTCCGCCGGGGTGGCGGGCGCGGCCAGCCGCACGTCGCGCAGGGGGCGGGAGAATCGGATGGCTTCAGGCCATTTCATATTGGCTTTGACGGGCTTCTTCGAGGTCGATCTCGCCCTCGGCTTCCAGTTTGCGGACGATGTCGATGATGCGCACCTGGGCCGCCTCGACGTCGCGCTGCTTGACGTGACCCAGGAAGGCCACTTCTTCCTCGACCGTCTCGGCGGCGCGGCGGGAGATGTTGGCCAGCAGCAGCGCTTTCACCTCGTCGCTGGCCTTCTTGAGGGACAGGGCGAGATCGCGCATGTCCGTCTCGCGCAGGATGCGCTGGATCGAGGCGGCGTCGAGCGTGGCCAGGTCGTCGAACGTGAACATGCGCTTGCGGATGGCCAGGCCCAGGTCCGCATTACGCTCATCGAGGGCGTCGAGCAGCGACTTGCTGGCGGTTTTGTCCATCGCGTTCAGGATGTCGGCCGCGCTGGTGACGCCGCCGCTCTGGGTCAGGGCGCGGGTTTGCTTGACGCCGAGTTTGGAGGTGAGCACCGCCGCGACATTTTCCATGACCTCGACGGGCGTTGGCGCCAGCGTCGCCAGCCGATGGATCACCTGCTCGCGTTGTTCGGGGCTGAAGAGGGCGCACACCTGGGCCGCCCGCTCCGGGGTGAGGTAACTGACCACGAAGGCGATGGTCTGGACTTGCTCGTGCCGGATGAGGTTGAACACGTGCCGCGCCTCCATGTCCGCGATGACCTGCAACGGACCCGCCGGCGCGCGGTTGGGGGCGACGCGGCCGAGGATGTCGCCCGCCTTGACACTGCCGACGGCCTTCTCCAGCGCGGCCCGCACACAGTCGGCGCCGGCGGCGATGGCGGTGCTGGCTTCGACGGCCACCTCCGAAAACTCCTCCAAGACCTCCTGCTGCTGTTGCTGGCTGATCATGGTGAACTGGGCCATCTCTTTTGACACGGCCTCGAGCTGGCGCGGCTCCAGCGTCTTCAAAATCAGGCCGGCGCTGTCCGGGCTGAGCATGACCAGCAGCGCCGCAAGCTTCTGCGTCTTCGACAGGCGCGAAACGCCCGCCGCCGCGGCCTCGATGGTGTCTGGAGGGGAAGCAGGCATGGGCGGTCAGTTGGCGGAACCTTTGCCCCGATGCAGCCAATCCCGGATGGCCTGGCTCATGTTGGCGGGGTTTTCCTTGATAAGCTGGTTCAACACGTCAACGGTGACCACGCCGGGCACGGTGTCGCGCTGCCAATCCGGCAGGGAGTGGCCGTTGCCGTTGCCATTGCCGTGGCCATTGCCATTCAACCGGCCCGCCAGCCGCCCGACGGGGACGCCGATGGGGATTTCCTGGACCGGCGTGCGTTTGAAGAGGCGCAGGAAGACCAGCAAGAAGGCCAGCGCCACGCCGGGGTAAAGGGCGTTCCGGGCGACGTTCCACCAGAACTCGTGCTGCTGCTGCTGCTCAAACTGCTGCGAGACTTCCGTGGCAAACTGGTCGTTGAACGGCAGCTCCTCCAGCGTGATCACGTCGCCGCGCACCGAGTTGGTTTGGATGCCCAAGGCGCTTTGGACGATCCGGCGCAACTTGTCCAGTTCCTCGGGCGTGCGGTTGAGGACCTTGCGGGCGGCGCCCGTGCCTTCCACCCGCGCCGCCACGGTGACCGCGGCGGACAGGTGCTTGAGGCCGCCGGCGGCTTGCATGACGTTGCTGGTGGACTTGCTGATCTCGTACTCCGTGTCGCCGGTGATTTTCTTGGTCTTGGTGTTGGTGACGGGGGACGCGGCGCCAGCCGGCGAATTGGTTTCCGTATTGGTATTGCTGCTCACGCCGGCGGCCACGGTGGCGGTGGCGGCCGTGGAATCGCTGTCCTCCTGGTTCTTCGTCTGCTTCTTGATCACCTGGCCGTCCGGATCGAATTTCTCCTCGGTGTGCGTGGTGGTGTCGAAATTGATTTCCGCCGCAACGCGCACGATGGCCTGGCCGGGCCCCAGGACTTTTTCCAACAGGTCCTGCGCCTTCTTGGCGAGATACTGCTCCAGGTTCCGGCGCGCGGCGAGCTGGCTGGTGCTCAGCCCGATGAACGAATCGTTTTCCGTGTTCTCGGAGAGGACGTTGCCTTGGTTATCCACCACGGTGACGAAATTCGCCTTCAGGCCCTCGACGGCGTTGGCGACCAGGAAACGGATGGAGTTGATCGCCTGCGGTTCGAGCGGCCCGTTGCCGCGGACCCGCACAAACACCGAGGCGGTCGGGTGCTTGTCCTTGTCGAGCAGCAGCCGGTTTTCCGGCAGGACGATCATCACGCGCGCCGCCTCGATGACGTCAAGCTGGCTGATGGTGCGCGCCAGCTCTCCCTGAACGGCGCGGATGTAATTGGCGCGCTGGACGAAGTCGGAGATGCCGAAATTCGGCTTGTCAAAAATCTCGAACCCCACGCCGTCGCCGCGCGGGATGCCCCGGCCCGCCAATTGCATCCGCATCGTATAGACTTTGTCCGCGGGCACGAGGATGGAGCTGCCGCCGGCCCCGATCTTGTAAGGCACCTTGGCGTCGTCGAGCGCGCCGACGACCTTCGCGGATTCGGTATCGGAGAGCTTGCCGTAGAGCAGGCTGTACTGCGTGCGACTCGACCAGACACCAATAGCCAGCAACCCCGCCAGCACCACCACCGCGGCGGAAACCACGCTGAGGCGCTGGCTGACGCCGAGTTGCTTCCAAATCTCGCGAAGCTGGACGCCGAGTTTGGCGAGGTTTTGATTCATGATCGCGGGAAAAGTCCGAAGGCCGAGGTCCGAAGCCCGGAACCCATCCGCAGGCCGAAGCCCGAAGGACGGGCGCTGTCACGCCACGTCTGCTTCGGACTTCGCCCTTCGGACTTCGGACTTTTCATCATATCTGCATCCGCATCAGCTCCTGATAGGAATCGAGCAGTTTGTTGCGCACTTCGACCATCAGTTGAAAGGACACATTCGCCTCTTCCATCGCGATGATCGCCTGATGCAACGGCACGTTCTGGCCGCTCTGCAGGCCCTGGACGGCCTCCCCCGCCAGGGTTTGCCGGGCGTTGACTTCGCCGACCATCCGGCCCAGCACGCTGGAAAACGAATCCGCTCCGCCGGCCGGCGGCGGCGCGGAGATGGGCGGCAAACCGTCGGGCAGCGAAATCGGCTGCAACTCGGCGGGCGGGATCATCCCCGCGCCGGTCGCCCCCATTGCCGCCGGAGATGCCGGCAGGGTGCCGGCCGGGAGCAGCATCTGGCCGATGGCGGAAAGCGGAGTCATCTAGGACACGGTGCGAAGTGGAAAATGCGAAGCGAGGCATCACCGTTTCCCGATGCTGAGGGCTTGCTGGGCCAGGCTGCGGGAATTCTTGATGACCGCGAGGTTCGCCTCGTAAGTGCGCGAGGCCACGATCAAGTCCGCCATCTCCTCGTGAATGTTGATGTTGGGCAGGGCCACCATGCCGTTGGTGTCGGCATCCGGATGACCCGGCTGGTAAACGAGTTGGGGAGGGCGGCTGTCCTTCTGGATGGACGCCACCCGCAGGGTGGGCACCTGGGAACCCGACGCGCCGTTCAGCGCCTGTTGGAGCGCGTTTTCAAACACCACGACCTGACGCTGATACGGTTTGCCGTTAGGACCGCGCGTGGTGTTGGCATTGGCGATGTTCTGAGCAATGACGTCGAGTCTCGTGCGCTCGGCCTCGAGGGCCGCGGTGGAACTGGTGATGCCAGGAAGCAGGGGAATCATGGTCTCAGGCGGGGTTGCCCGTGATCGCCATGCGGAGTTGGACCAGCGAGCGGGTGACCAGTTGGGTTTGGAGGGAGTGTTCCAGGGCGTTCTGATTAAGCTGCGTCAGTTCGTTTTCGAGGCTCACGGTGTTGCCGTCGCGGCTCGTGGCCACGGCGGAGGCATCCACGGCCAGCGCGGGTTGGACCGCGGCGATCTGTTCGGCACTGCCGCCGGCGCAGGCGCGCTGGAGTTCCGTGCTGAAGGACGGCGCCAAGTCGATGCGTTTGTAGCCCGGGGTCTCCAGATTGGCGATGTTGCTGGCGATCGCCTCGTGGCGCACCACGGTTGCGTCGAGCATTTTCTTGGCGGCCAAATAATTTGGCTGGCTGAACAGCGCGTCGATCATACAGAGAAACCCACCGGAGCCTAAGCAACGGCAGTGCCAGATCGGAAAAGGCCGGGAATCCAGGATTCTTCGGACGCTCCAGTGCGAAGGTGGGAAAATGTTTCCGGGAGAAACCCGCAGGCTAGGCAAGGGCTTTCGGTCGGCGAGAGAAGAGCAGGCTGCGGGAATTCAAAGGCCAGCCACCGGCCAACCCGCCGAACCGCCGACGGCCGGGACGCGGCGTGGCGTCAACACCGGCGACGGTCAGCGAACTGATGACGACGACCGGCGCGGATGGTGCGCTGGAGCAGGCGCAGGAAGGTCAGCCCGTCCGTGCGGGGCATCTTGTCCCGCGCCACGGAAGGACGAGGATGCCCACGCCCCCGATGGCCAGATGCCGACTCAATCACCCGCCGCACCAACGCGGATTCGCCCGGTCGCGTTCAGGTCGCCCCCAGGGATTCGTCAGTCCGCTGCAGCGAGTCGTGGACGGAAAGCGTGATTTCCTCGACGACCTCCGGCGTCAGGCCCAAAGCCTTGACGACCGGATCCTCGGCGCGGACGGCAAAGCCCTCCCAACCGGGGGCGGAGCCGAGGAGGTGCGCGATGTCGTTGCCCACATGCACGACGGCCGATAAATGGAGATCCTGGGCCACAGCGGGATGGTGATGGTTGGCCACGGCTTCGACAATCGTCGTGGGCAACCGCCAATCGCTCAACAGACACTCTCCTATCTTGGCATGGTCGGTGCCGAAGATCGCCAATTCCGCCTCCACACACGCCCCGCTGCTTTGCTCGATCCGCGTGCACACCACCGTCAGGTCTTTGGCCGTCAGGACTTGGCTCAACACCAGTTTGCCGATGTCGTGCAGCAGGCCGGCGGTGAACGCCACCGCTGGCTCGAAGCGCCCCACGCGGATGCTGACCTGTTCGGCCGCCAGGGCGGTGGCCAGCGAATGCCGCCACAATTCGCTTTGCTCCACTGCGTAGCCCGGCAGCGGCCGGCGCAACGCGCCGGAGAACCCCAGGGCCAGCACAAAGCGGACGATCGCTTGGTGGCCGAGAAGGAGGACCGCCTGGTCCACCGAGGTGACAGGCTCCAGCAACGCCAGGGAGGAGGCGTTGCAGGCCCGCAGCAGCCGGGCCGTGAGCGCGCTGTCGTA
>VFSW01004867.1_pt1 | contig 19984 bp, 14 predicted proteins | sample 5358111 | NCBI WGS metagenome assembly VFSW01 (sample SAMN11554181, study PRJNA540505) | mine drainage metagenome | isolation source: sediment from site ElyBrook_90M | place: USA: Ely Copper Mine, Vershire, VT | collected 2017 | reverse complement strand
CTATCATGAACCCCGGAAACCAGTCCGCCGGCTATCAAAGGGTATATTTTCCTTTGATACCGGCGGAAAGAGGACAATAATGTATCTATTTTACTGAGAAGCGGTAAATTGTCGTCGTTTTATAGGTTTCTCCCGGGTTCAGCACCGTAGAAGGAAAATCAGGATGATTCGGACTATCGGGATAGTGGCCCGACTCAAGGCATAAACCAGATCTGAATCTGAGAGGTTTCCCTCCATGTCCTGTATTACTGCCGTCCAGAAAATTACCGGTATACAGCTGCATCCCGGGCTGATCAGTGATCACCTCCAGCACGCGTCCGCTAACCGGCTCATAGACTGTAACATCAGGCTTATCCTTTTTATCCAGTACATAATTATGATCATATCCACGGCCGAGAATAAGCTGATCATAGTTTTCACCTATTCTTTCACCAATGGTATGCGGTGTTGTAAAATCGAAAGGCGTTCCTGCGACCTGCCTTATTTCACCTGTCGGGATCATAACCGAATCAACAGGAGTAAAAGCAGAAGCTTTCAGAACGAGCACATGATCGAGGATATCGCCATTGCCTGCTCCATGAAGATTAAAATATGCATGGTTTGTCATATTGACAACTGTTTTCTTGTCAGTTGTGCACTTATAATCCATCACAATTTCGTTATTATCTGTCCAGGTATATTTAACTTCCGCATTCACTTTACCCGGGAAGCCTTCCTCCATGTCGGGGCTTATATATGTAAATTTAACCGAAGGGGACTGACTATCTTTAAGTATCTCGGCGTTCCAGACCACGCTGTGCCATCCTGCAGGGCCGCCATGGAGTGTATTGGGACCATTGTTCAAAGGGAGAGTATACTCAACCCCGTCGAGAGTGAATTTGCCCTTTGCTATCCTGTTGGCGTAGCGTCCGACAACCGATCCGAAGGACATATCACCCTTTATCATAGCGTCGAACGTATCATAACCGAATGTGATATTGTCTTTTTTCCCGTTTTTATCCGGGACTTCAATCCAGGTTATCTTAGCTCCGTAATTTGTGAGCCTGATCACATTGCCCGCTTTGTTTGTCAGTGTAAACAGATACACCTCTTTTCCCTGATGTGTGCCGAAAACTTCCTTTCTTACCATTTCCTTGTTTTTTGATGTAATGTTGCAGCCGGTAAAAATGACTGCAAACACCATAAGTGATAATAACCGATTTTTTTTCATAAACGCTTTTAGTATTTCGCTAAATTAATAATTTAAAATTCCTGTGCATCCTTAAGGCGAAAAATTACGTGTCCAAATCTCACTGATAATCAATTTCCGGCAGTTACTTTCCTGAAAGCAGATGATCAGTGGCCAATACCAGGAACATAAAATTTGTTGCTCCCCCGCCCATCACATATTCCTGTTGCTGCCACAGATATGGCCATTCGAGCAGTTCCGGAAAATCGGGGCGGATAAGAGCTGTTCCGGAAACGACACCCCCGGGTATATATGATTCATCCGCGCGATTCACGCCGTAGGCAATTGTTGATGACCTTGCACCCACCCCGGATGCAAATGAAGATGTGTTTTCACCAGGGTGAACTCCGAGAATAAAGTTAAGGGCATTGTATACGGGTGCGGGGGAAAAGATATCAGGGAATGCTTTATGGAGGAAGTACTGTCTTACTCCAAAACTCTGAATATCCCACCCTGCGCCCCAGATATGTGGCCTGTAGGGTACTCCGAAAGGAGTCTCTGCAGAGAGCTTTGTAATATCCTGTGAAAGACTCTTTATGGAACTCCTTACAGCGGCAGTGAAATCAGCATTATTTATCTTTGGCAGTGCCCGGCCCAGGAGCCACCCGATCCTGTCCAGTCCTTTGAGAACGGCGGCCTCATTTTCAAGCAGATAATTTTTGTACTGCTCTTCACCTGTTGTCATGAAAAGTTCTATTGCAGCATGTATCCGTGCATTTGTTGCCGCGCCGGAAACCTGATTATCGTGTGAATAAATAGCTTTTGAAACTTCGAGACACTGGTTTCCCAGATCATCATTATACCCTTTGAGAACTCTTGCCACTGCTGCCAGATGAGCAGCTGTCGTCAGCTCTCTTGCCGGATTATCTTCGGTAAAGACCCACCTGTCATCAGGCACCGCGGATTCAGTCCCTGTCTTCTCCCCGGGTTTCAGTTCCGGGTCGTAGCTGAGCCCATCGGTCATTACAGAGCCGTCGCCCAGCAATACATACTGCCTTTTTGTTCCGGCAATTATACCCCTGTAAAGTCTCCCCAGATTCTTATAGCCTCCGACTACTGTAAGAGCCCCATGTTCAATCTGTTGAAGTATATCAGGCTTTCCGTCTGGCTGATGTATTTCGACAACATGAGTGGTCTGATCAATTGAAGTTTCATCATATTTAATCCCGAATTCTTCATAGGCCATCGTAAGTATATAAGCCTCTCCGCTCTGAGACTCCACCCTCAGGTCATAATCGCCGGCATCGTGCCATCCTCCCGTGTTAAGTCCAGGCACATGATCTCCCGGCTTGAATTTCGTAAGAGTCGACTTGCCCTGCATATAACCATCGAAATGATTATAGTCTACCGGCGCCATGCGGGCATCATCCATGTGGCACAAACCATGCCATACACGGTATTTCTCATTTATCCTCATATGGCACATCTGAACAGGAAGGAAGTATTCGAGCGTCGGCTGCCAGACATTCCGTTTAAATACATCTGCAGCAATTCTGAAAGGCTGCGACTGCTGACTGCCATATAATATACAGTACATCCCTTCGCTGCTTATGGAGCTGAAATTGAATTTAAGATAATTATATCTGAGAAATTGCCCCCACGACTCCGGATCTGAACTGAAAACTTCAGTTTTCTGCCCGTTATCGTTTATCTTAAGGAGCCTGGCGGTCTGTTTACCCCCATCCCTCTTATCAAGTTCAATGATGGCAATTTTTTCCTGATCAGGCAGATAGCCAATCTGAGATACATGAATTACAGGATCACTTTTCCATCCCTTTACACAGTTTGGTGTGATGACCCATTCAATTGCATTTTTTACTGCACCTTCCGGCACAACCGATCTCACAACAAACCAGCCGTTATTATGTACATACCTGCCGTCAAGAAGCTGAAGGTTCCCTGTTTTTGATTCAATTGTCATCCTTTGCAAATCTTCCTCCGGGGCCACAGTAAGCTTATTTGCCTCAGCCATTGGCATAGCAGCGACAACATCGCCCTTTTTATCAATCATAGCAGGACCGTTTGCCTGCCTGGGAAAGATGCCTGATTTGCTTCCCATGATCCAGGTCTTCCCGTACAGCCATCCGGGGAAAAGCTCCATATTGAAGCCAACCTTCCCGATAAAGTCCTTTGGTACAGGTCTATCCAGGTCAACCGTTATAATTATTGATTCGCCTTCGGAACGCACCTTTACTGTATAATTGAAATTAATATCAGGATATTCAATGGGGTTATAACCTTTCCGGTCAATCGATGGATCGGGATAGGCAAGGTTAACTGTAATTGAATTCCCGGCCAGATCGACTTTGCGATCCACCTGTTTTGGTATCGGCTGCCACTGCCCCGGCGTTTCATCGAGCCTGATATCACCGTTTGTCGCAACACGCTTTCCATTCATAATAATGGCAACTCCACCCTGATGGCCCTCAGGGTAAATATCCTGATATGCCATAACATTTACCCCCTCCCTCTCAAAATATTCCAGCTTATTGAGAACAAAGGAAGAGGTCTGGGAAAAGACGCCTGCTGAAAAAAGAATTAAATAAATAAAAGATAGTGTCTTTTTCATCATTAAAAAATTTTGATTTTAAAGGTATAATTAAAATTTACTACGCAACCGGCGGTTATATGATTTGCTATTCAATAATCCATTCGTAGATCCCGGCTGAAAAATCTTTCTGCAGTTTGACCTTTATCTTAACTGAACTTGTCACAACCGGATCAAATGATAATGTGTTCCATTCGTCTTTTCCGACTTTGTACCGGTTCCTGGCCCTGACAGGTTCCCAGATATTACCGTGGAGGTATAAAATTTCCCATTCATCAGGGATCCGGCAGCCTCCATCGGGACCATCATCAAACCAGTAAACCTTCGTCCCGGAGATGGTTTGCGGTTTCTCAAAATCATATTCAACCCACTCCCACCTGTTCTTTTCAGGCCACCAGTTGTAGGATGATACAGACTGGTCATTGGAGGATGCAGGCTCAATCTGGTCATTTACGGCAAAAAGTGATTTTGAGGGCATGCTTGATCTTACCTTGCTCCTGTAAGCTATTGTCGGGGCAGGGAGAGGTCGTGTCGACCCGGGGGAAGTTGGCAGCCAAACCATCATCTGCCCAGGTCCCCGGTTATTCCAGAAAGCATATGGAATAAGAGTGACCGGTTCTTCACCAAGCAGCTCCACCTTGCCTTCAAGATTCCTTTTTGTCTGGTATCCTGTTGTTTTTACCACCTCCACTCCATTCAGCAGGGAAGGTACATACTCAACCGATAAAGAAGCCTCTTTACTGACAAGGATATTCAGAATATTTCCTGTATTGTTGTCAGGCCATTCGGCACAGTAGATAACAGGACCCCTCTGAACTGCCATCCTGTTCCTGTCATCGGTTATCCTGTCATCTGCCACGACTTTACGGACCGGCATTGGAATTTCAAACTCAATTTTATCGCCGGCCAGCCATTTCCGTTTGATAACTGCATAACCACCTGATCGTTCAATCCCTTCCTGTCTGCCGTTTACCCTGATTTTTACCCTGGTACTATCGTGATCCATAAATTTATAAAGCCCACCCGGTATCGCTTCATTTTGAGCCCACCCGGGAATCCTGAGTTTCACACTGAATTTCGCTGATTTAACCGGATCAACTGATATTTCAACCTTCCCTTCCCATGGATAATTGGTCTTCTGTGAGATCATTATTCTGTTTTTACCAACAGTGATATCTGCATCATTTGAAATATAAAGATTTACATAAAGCTCTTTATCCGTTACGCCATAAACGTAACCCGGAATTGCCGGGACGAACCTGGCAATATTGGAGGGGCAGCATGCGCAGCCAAACCAGGCGCTTCGCTCATGCTGTCCGTTCGATTCCAGCGGATTCGGATAGAAGAATCTGTCGGCCGATAAAGAGATTCCTGAAAGCATTGAATTATAGAGTGTCTTTTCAAGTATGTCAATATACTTTGATTCCCCGTGCAGGAGGAAAAGCCTGTGATTGAAAAAAATATCGCCGATTGAGGCACATGTCTCGCAATAGGCCGACATGTTCGGAAGTGCGTATGGTTCACCAAAACCTTCATTTCCACCGGTTGCTCCAATGCCTCCTGTAAGGTAGATCTTCCTGTAAACAATGTCTTCCCAGATGCGGGTAATTGCATTCAGATACAACGAGTCATCCTCAAGTGCTGCGATATCCGCCATACCCGAATACATATAAGTCGCTCTTACCGCATGGCCTACAGCTTTGGTCTGATCAACCGGCTTCAGATCTGCCTGATTATACTGTTCCCCTTTCGGACCACGGACATCGAGGAAAAATTTTGCCAGGTCGAGGTATTTCTTTTCTCCCGTAACACGGTACAACTTTACAAGTCCCATTTCAATAACCTGATGGCCCGGATAGACCTTCAGCCTGTCAGGACCAAAATCTTTATTTACCAGATCGGCCGATTTCAGAGCAATGTTAAGCAAAGATCGCTTTCCGGTTGCCTGGTAATGCGCCGCTGCTGCCTCATAAAGATGGCCCAGGTTATACAGCTCATGGCTGGATATGGAGTCATTCAGCCATCTCTTCCTGTTTGCCCACTCATGAAGTCCCTCCCCTCCATGCATCTCCGCAATTGTCCGGTTTGTGTAGAGATATCCGTCATCTTCCTGGGCCAGGCCTATTTTATAAATCAGCGAATCAAGATAGGCATCGAGCTTCGGATCAGGGAAAGTCTGAAGGGAATAGCTGGCTCCTTCAATAATTTTGAAGACATCCGAATCATCGAATGGGTATATCGTCTGAAATCTTCCGGTATCTATACCACCGGCAATTTCGAAGTTTCTTATTCTTCCTGTGGTTTCACAATAATGAAAAGCAATAGGAATAGTTACATCTGCATCCTTTTTTATCCTTGGCGCCCAGAATTGATCTGTAAGCTTAACAGATGTAAATGGAACCGGCCGGATCGGATATTCTCCACCGGTGGCATGGTTCCTTGTACAACCGGTTATTACCAGGGCAATCAGGACAAAGACATAAACAGACTTAATTAGCTTATCCATAATACTTTAATTACCTCTTAAGTAAATAGCCAATAAAGGTATATTAATATCTCAACTTCTGCAAAGTCTTCAGTTAATCTCATAAACAAATTAACTACTTACCAGTCTGGTGTCGTGTCAACTCAATATTGACGGATCATTTAAAGTTGGCAGTCAGCAAAGTGCAGTTGGCAATGAAAACTGAATCTATTTTGACAGCTCCAGTACTATAACAGATTTTGAAGGCATATTAACGGTGAGGATATCATCTTTAAATGTGAACCCGTTGAATTTAGCCGGCTTTACAACCTCAGGCTTATCAAAGCTGTTATAAGAATTCATGGCAACAGCCGTCAGGATCTCTCCGGTAACTTTTCCAAAAGGCTCCCCTATTAAGGAACAGGAAACCGTGATCTGTTTTCCCGGGTTGAGATTAGCAAGTGAGATATGTACTTTTCCATCCTTGTCAACTGATGCTGAAGCTGAAATTGCAGGGATACTCTTACCGGCATAGGTATAATTTTCACATTTCAGATCCATGTTCAGCAGCCTGGCATCCTGATGCACGCTGAACATCCGGAAAACATGATATGTTGGTGTGAGGATCATCTTATCATTATCTGTAAGTATCACAGCCTGAAGCACATTTACCATCTGGGCAAGGTTTGCTCCTTTAATTCGGTCAGCATGCCTGTTGAAAATATTAAGGTGAATTGCAGCTGTGATGGCATCGCGCATAGTATTCTGCTGATAAAGGAACCCCGGATTTGTTCCCGGTTCCACTCTGAACCAGTTACCCCATTCATCAACGATCAGTCCTTTTGTTTTTTCCGGATCATATCTGTCCATAATATTTTCATGACCCCTGATAATATTCTCCATTTCAAGATTCAGGCGAAATGTTTCAAACCATTCACGTTCGTCAAAATCGGTGGCAGATCCCTTATTATCCCATCCGTTTACAACTGAATAGTAATGTAACGAAATGCCCTGGAACATATCGCGGGTTCCGGGATCTTTCATCAGCGACTCCATCCACTGCACATCTGAACCATTCGGTCCGCAGGCAACCCTGTACAATTTGTTACCCGAATAGTTGTTCAGGTATGTGGAATATTGTTTCATGGTATTTGCATAAAATTCCGCCGTCATATTACCACCGCATCCCCAGTTCTCATTCCCGATTGCAAACAAACGGACTTTCCAGGGATCCTGCCTGCCGTTCTCTTTCCTTAATCTCGTCATCGGGCTATCTGAACCGGAGGTGAGATATTCAACCCATTCTGCCATTTCCCGTACAGTACCCGATCCCACGTTCCCGTTAATATAGGCATCACAGCCGATAAGTTCGGTAAGTTTCATGAATTCATGAGTTCCAAAAGAATTATCCTCAGTAACCCCGCCCCAGTAGGTATTGACAATAGAAGCTCTTTTTGACTGGGGTCCTATTCCTTCTTTCCAGTGATATGTATCTGCGAAGCATCCGCCGGGCCAGCGGAGGTTGGGGATCTTTAGCTCTCTCAGCGCAAAAAGCACATCGTTCCTTATGCCGTAGGTATTCGGGATCTTTGAATCCGGGCCAACCCAAATGCCACCATAGATACATGCTCCCAGATGTTCAGAGAATTGGCCGTATATATCCTTGCTGATAACAGGTCCGGAGTTATCAGTAATAATAACGAGTTTGTCTTCCCCCGGGATATTGATCTTCTGCGCGCCGGCATCCATACCTGCCAGCAACAGAAAAAGCAATAAAATTGTGATTGAGATTTTCATAATTGTGCAGATTGGTTTCAGCTTTATTTTCCGGGTTTATATCAGCTCCTTTTCTATCAGGAAGCCCAATTTTTTATACTTCCTGAAAAGAGTCTCATATTTTGCAGCCCTCTTCTTGTCGGGATAATACTCCTTTTCAAATCCGCTGCTCATAGCTTTCTGTGCGGAAGGAATATCCCTGTGGGCTCCTGCGACCACAGAGGCAGCCATTGCGGCTCCCAGGGCGCAGGTCTGATCGGAACTTACGATTCTGATGGGCATATTGAGCACATCTGCCACGATCTGCATGACAAAAGGATTCTTTCGGGCTACACCTCCGATGGCAATAACACCATCAATTCTCATGCCTTCTGATATGAACCTCTCATTTATCATTTTTGAACCGAAAGCGGTTGCCTCCACAAGTGACCTGAATATTTTCGGTGCATCTGAACCAAGTGACAGTCCGGTTATAGCACCTTTAAGCTCCTGGTTGGCGTCCGGAGTCCGCCTGCCGTTCATCCAGTCAAGTGCAACGATTGCTGTCTCTTCAACGGGAAGTGATTCTGCCTCCCGGCTTAGCTCCTCAATTATTTTACCGGCAGTCTCCTCTCTTATTCTGTTGCGTTTCTCCTCATCGAGCCAGCTCATTTTTGATATGATATTGTTTACCGGCCACATCAATAGCTGGCTGAACCATGCATATATATCGCCGAATGCCGACTGGCCTGCCTCCAGCCCAAGCATCCCCGGCACAATAGAACCGTCAACCTGCCCGCAGATCCCTGCAACCAGTTTATCTCCCATTTCTGACATAGGTGCTATAAGCATATCACATGTTGATGTACCCATCACCTTAATCAGATAGTTAGGCTTTATCTCTCCTCCGACAGCTCCCAGATGTGCATCAAATGATCCGGTGCCGACCTTTACTTCCGTTGAGAGGCCGAGCTTCTTTGCCCACTCAGGAGACAGATTGCCTGCTTCGGTATCACATGTATAAGTATTATTATAAAGTCTCTCTCTCAGCCCTTTCAAAACAGGGTCCAGCTCCGAAAGAAATTTACTATCGGGCAATCCGTTGAAAGCTTCATTCCACATTGCCTTATGTCCGGCGGCACAACGGCTCCGCTTAAGTTCCAGCGGTAGTGTATTGCCGGTAAGCACCCCGGGGATCCAGTCACAGTGCTCTACCCATGACCACGCATTTTTTCTTACTTCGCTGCTGTTACGGAGAACGTGAAGGATCTTGGCCCAGAACCACTCAGAAGAATAGACTCCTCCTTCGAATCTGGTAAAGTCCACTCCTCCCCATGACCTCGCAAGTTCATTTATCTCTGAGGCCTCCTTCACGGCCGTATGATCTTTCCACAGAACAAACATTGCATCAGGATTGCTCTCAAATCCGGGTTTGAGGGACAGGGGAATTCCTTCTTTATCTACAGCCACAGGCGTTGATCCGGTAGTGTCGACTGAAATGCCGGCTATATTCTTTACAATATTCGGAGCCAATCCTTTAAGAGCTCCCTTCACCGAATGCTCAAGACCCTCAAGATAATCGAGCGGATGCTGCCGGAACTGGTTAATTGATGAATCGCAATAGAGACCCTTTTTCCACCTTGGGTATTCAAATACCGATGATCCGACAATTTTACCATCTGATGTATCTGCAACAATGGACCGGACGGAATCGGTTCCATAGTCTATACCAATTACATACTTTCTGACCATATTTCCGGATTTATAGTTTTATTTATTTTTAGTCTGACCATAATATGCCGCACTTCCGTGCTTTCTGTTAAAATGCTTATCAAGAAGTGCTATACCGGCCGGTTCACTTCTACCGAGAAGAACAGTATAAAATGCAATTTTTGCTATCTCCTCCAGCGATATGGCATTGTATACGGCTTCATCAGCATCCTTTCCCCAGCAGAAGGGGCCATGGCAGTTTACAAGAGCCGATGGCACGGTAAGGGGATCAGCCTTCCCCAGGCTCTCAATGATTATCCTGCCGGTATTGACCTCATAATCATTGATTATTTCCTTGTCCGTCAGAGATCTTGTACAGGGAATCTCCCCTCTGAAGTGATCGGCATGGGTTGTCCCAAAAGGGGGTATAGCCCTTCCTGCCTGTGCCCATGCGGTAGCGAACGATGAATGGGTATGAACAATCCCTCCCAGGGAGCTCCATTTTTCATAAAGAAGGAGATGTGTCGGAGCATCCGTGGAAGGTTTGAATTTTCCTTCAACCACATTTCCCTTTTTATCAATTACCACCATATCTGCGGCTTTCATTGAGTTGTAGCTAACCCCCGAGGGTTTAATCACAATCATGCCGGTGTCATGATCCCTTGCACTGACATTTCCCCAGGTATGTATTACCAATCCGTTTCTGACAAGTTCAAGATTGGCATTATAAACCTCTGTTTTTAATTTTTCGAGCATAGCTTACTGACTTTCATATTCGTGTCATTTTCAATTTGCTTCACAGGCACCACCGTCGCAAAGCACCCATCCCGGCACATTTATTTAGCGGTATTCATGGGGATAAAACTCATCCCTTAAGACTAAAATACCCCGCCTGCAATATGATAACAGACTTCGTTCCATCTCAACTCCTTTTTTAAGGAGGTCAGATCACAATTTTCATCAATCAAGACAAATTCAATCCCCGTCATTCCGGCAAAATCCTCAAGGTATTCTGAATCGATGGCTGTACTGAATCCCGTATGATGAGCCCCGCCGGCAAGAATCCATGCAGCAGCTGCTCTCTTCAGATCGGGCATCGGCTTCCAGAGCACACTTGCAACGGGAAGTCGGGGCATATCCGGGCATTCAACCACCTCGACCTTGTTCACAATCATTCTGAACCTGTTCCCGAGATCAATAACAGAGGTATTAACAGCATTCCCCGCGGCAGTTTTAAACACAAGCCTTGCCGGATCTTCCTTGCCTCCTATTGAAAGCTGATGTACCTCAACCGATGGTTTGCCGAGAGCTATTGTCGGGCATATTTCCAGCATGTGTGCTCCAAGCACTGTCATCATGGAGGGATCAAGATGATAAGTATAATCTTCCATAAATGAGGTACCACCTTTAAGTCCGGAGGCCATAACCTTCATGGAACGAACCAGGGCGGCAGTTTTCCAGTCACCCTCTGCACCGAAACCGTATCCTTTCGCCATCAGCCGCTGTACAGCCAGTCCTGGCAACTGTTTCAGTCCATGCAGATCTTCGAAAGTGGTTGTAAATGCCTTGAAATTCCCTGCCTTGAGAAATCTTTCCATTCCTATCTCAATCCTGGCAGCCTCCTTCAGAGTATCTGAGGATGCAACTTTAGCTGATATTCTATATTCTGTGCTATATTCCTCAAGAAGTATTTTAACTTCTGAAGCAGTTGTTTCATTTACATACCGGACAAGATCCCCGATCCCGAATCCCGAGACTGAATATCCCAATTTTATCTGTGCGCTGACCTTGTCTCCCTCGGTAACGGCAACCTCCCTCATATTGTCTCCGAACCTGGCAATCTTCATATTGAATGCGTCATCGTATGACACTGCAGCCCTGATCCATACGGACATTCTTGCAAGCACCTCAGGATCACGGTAATGGCCAACTACGACCTTCCTGTTAAGCCTCATCCTCGTGCCGATAAATCCGAACTCCCTGTCGCCATGGGCAGACTGGTTAAGATTCATGAAATTCATATCGATTGTTTCCCAGGGGATATCCCTGTTAATCTGGGTGTGAAGATGGAGAAATGGCTTTATGAGAGCAGACAATCCCCTTATCCACATTTTGGCCGGAGAGAATGTATGCATCCAGAGTATTAGCCCTATACAGCTACGTGATTGGTTAGCATCAAGGCAAAGCTCAAAGATTGATTCAGGTGTAGTGAGCACTGGCTTGAAAATGATCCTCTGTGAAATTTCGGGTGATCCATCAAGATAACGGGCTATTTCAGCTGAATCAACAGCTACCTGTTTCAGGGTATCAGGTCCGTAAAGGTCCTGACTGCCGGTGACAAACCAGACTTCGCGTTTTGTCAATTCATCCATAACCTTCAGTTGTTTTGGTTAACAAATAATAATCTTCTACCAGAAATAAATATAGAACCCCAGTATGACGGCTATAATTATTCCTGAAAAGACGAGATCCCAGTTATTCCAGCTGGCTCGTGTCAGGGCTTTTTGTTCTGCTGTTGCAGATCCGAAATACAATCCTTTTATTGCGACCTGGTCCGGTTTAGGAGTAAAGAAGCTTGTAACAATGATAATTGCAATAACAATAAAAAAGAGAGCAATTTCATAATGAAGCCAGTTTGGTGCAAGAAAAACTTTATATATAAGCCCTTCATGGCTTATTCCACCTGAGAATATTTTAAGGCCAAGGCGCAGCATACCGAGGATAAAACCTGAAACCAGGCCAATTAAGCCGGCCATCGGGGTGGTCTTACGTGAGGCGATACCCAGCAGAAACACAGCAGCAATCCCCGGAGCGAGCAGGGATTGAACATCCTGAAGATATGCATACAGGACTTTACCCAGTCCTTTCATCACCGGAATCCATAATATACCAAGCACCACAACAACTACTGTTGCAATTCGGCCAACCCTTACAAGTTCTTTTTCAGGTGCATGCGGCCTATACTTCACATAGAAATCAACTGTAAAAAGAGTAGCGGATGAGTTGAATAATGAAGCAAGTGAGCTCATAAGAGCTGCCAGGATTCCCCCAACGACAAGCCCCTTAAACCCGAGAGGGAGTAATTCCCTGACAAGCACTGAAAATGCAGCATCGGAGCTGGTCAGGTTGATCATACCTTTCGCGTTCAGGGAGTAGGCAATCATTCCGGGTATAAGGAATATGAATACCGGTGTAAGCTTGAATGCTGCTCCGAGAATGGCGCCGCGGCGGGATTCCCTCTGGTTACGACCCGAAAGAACCCTCTGAACAATATACTGGTCGGTGCACCAGTACCAGAAGCCAATTATTGCAGAACCGAGAATAACACCGGTCCAGGGATATTCCGGATCACTTGCAGAACGCATCAGGCTGGTCATTGTATCACCGGCGGAATTCACCGGTACAGCGCGGCATATCGTCATCATCTCATGCCATCCTCCGAGCTTGATCAGGCCTATAACCAGTACGGCAAGGGAACCAATAAGTAGGACGGGCGTTTGTAAGACAGAGGTCCACAGGACAGCTTTCATACCTCCCAGAGTAGTATAGATACCGGTAAGCACAACCAATCCCACGGCGCTTATCCAGAAAAAATCTATCCCGAATATTGATTCTATTCCGAAAACCTGCTGGAATACAATACCCCCTGCATACACTGTAACGGCAACCTTGGTAAAAACATAGCTTACCAGGGAAATAATTGACAAAACACTTCTGGACCCTTTATTATAACGTTTCTCAAGGAACTCCGGCATTGTAAATACCCCGCTCCGTTCATAAAACGGCACAAAGAACCACCCCAGGATAAGTATAAGCCAGCCATGCATTTCCCAGTGGGCCATTGCCATTCCACTTGAGGCGCCGGCACCGGCTAATCCTACAAGGTGCTCCGATCCTATATTGGATGCAAAGATTGATGACCCTATAGCCAGCCAGGTGGCATCTCGTCCTGCCAGAAAATAGTCAGTCGATGTCTCATCTTTTTGTCTTACTACCCAGATAATTATACCAACAAGACCGAGACAAAAGGTTCCCAGTACGATCCAGTCCAGTGTTCCCATAATTGTAATTTTTTGAAAATATTGAAGTTAATGTTACATGAAGAGCATAAAAAATACCTTTCAGGAATAAAAATCCAACCGCAATTTATAAAATCTGCCTTTTGCACTAAACAAATCTACAAAATCAAATCTACAAAATATATTTTGTAACTAATCAGTGCCCGGAGTCTGGGGTACATAAAGTAAATATCAGGATGAGAGGTTAAGAATAAAAGAGAGAAGGACATTAAGTCCTTTGAGTACCGTTGTGAGGTACTTTGTGATCCTTTGTGTTTAAATGAGTTAAGGCCGGGCATTATAAATATGTGGAAGCAGAGGGGAGTCGGGTCAGTTTTTACTTCCATTCTTCAAGGGAAGATTTTATAAAATCAATTATACGCTGATTTTCTTCCTTCCCGTTTCCCGTTATTCTGAAAGGTTTTCCGAATTTCATATGCACAGGCTTATGTATATCAATCGGCCCCAGTTCTTTTATAACCCTGCCATTCCCCCAGAAATCAGTTTTTATGGCAATGGGGACGACCTCCACGCCTGCCTTTTTAGCGAGCTTTACTCCCAGGGAATTGAACTCTTCAGGTTTGAATTCAAGGCTTCTGGTACTCTGCGGAAATATAATTACCGAGATTCCCTGTTTCAACTTGTCAATACCTCCGTTCATAACTGCCTCAAAATCTTTCCGGGGATCGGTTCGTCCTACTATGATGGGATTTCGGGATCTCATGACATCACCGAACAGGGGATGTTTTACCAGGCTCTCCTTTACAACGAATGTAACCTCCCTCAGGGGCTGAATGATACATGGGAAGATCATTGTTTCAAGAGTGCTCATATGATTGCTGATGAACAACACAGGCTCTTTGGAAGCAGTGATGTTTTCCATTCCCGTGATATGAAATTTTCCACCGGTATTCTCTATAAACCTGAAAATTTCAAACGAAGAATCGGTCCATGCTTTTGTATCATAGATTTTCCTGGCAGCTTCTTTTCGGGTCCGGAGAACAATAGCAGCATATTTGTAAGTAAAGTAGAGGCGGCTGTTCTGACGGATTTTTTCTCTGAAGGTCAGGTGTTCCTTTTCCGGCGTGTGGTAAGTATCCGAATCAAAATATCCCTTTTGCATCAATAGAGATTTAAAAATCAATCTTTAATAAAGGAAGGCCTATTTATCTTCCACGTTAATGTTTATCATGGCATTCCTGTATTTATCCATCAACTCCCTGTTCAGGTAAAGAGGAGGTTTAGCTCCTTGCGGGAGAAACGATTTATAAGGATGATCCTTGTATTGCTCGTTAAATTCTTTCTTTATCCCGTCAAGCAGTTCAGGTCTGGTCAGAAGGTCCACTGCCGTAGCCGCGATAACTCTTGCTCCCCTGTTCAGCCCTTTCCAGGCTGCCGGGCCCCGGTTGCAGGCTACTACTGACCAGTGATGACCAACAGCTCCGGGGACTTCAGCAGGGAAATTTACAGTTGCTGTAGGTGCTACCATAGTTACCTCTCCAACGTCAGAAGAAGCTCCCTCCCCTTCGTACCCTGAAGGGTCTTTCAGTGGTTGTATCTTTGTGGCATAGCCTGTTTCCTTGACTCCCAGTTCTTTCTGAAGCGCCTTTGCAAAAAGTTGTTCACTTTCTGTCCATTCAGGCATGCCTGTAAGTTCAATATTCCTCTGGATTGCCTCAGCCATACCCCTGTTATAATGTCTTTGATGTATGGCTGTCAGAACAGTAACTGTATCCAGAGCTGATCCAGAGGCTATTGCTGCCCCATGCGCACAATCAAGGACACGTTTGAACATCTCCTCGAGTCTGTCATCAGTATTCCTGATATAATACCATACCGAAGCTTTATCCGGAACTATATTCGGAGCCACACCTCCTTCAGTAATAATATAATGAAGCCTGTAAGTATAGAACAGATGTTCACGAAGATAATTTGTTGCCACATTCATTAATTCCACACCATCAAGGGCACTTATTCCAAGCCAGGGTGCACCGGCAGCATGTGCAGTTTTTCCCTTGAAGGAAAAGACTACGGAAATAACGGCGTTGCCGTTAACTCCGCAGCTGGTCGAAAGATCTGCCGAGGCATGATTATCAATAACAGCGTCAACATCCTTGAATACTCCATCCCTGACCATATAAGGCCTGCTTATAAGTGTCTCTTCTGCCGGTGATCCGAAGAATTTTATTGTTCCCCGTATACCATTCTGTATCATACTTTTCTTTACTGCTATTGCAGCAGAAACTCCCGCAGTTCCCATCATATTATGTCCGCAGCCATGCCCCGGAGCGCCCTCAATGATCGGGTCCCTGACCGGACTCAGAGCCTTTTGGGATAATCCCGGCAGGGCGTCATATTCCCCCAGAATTCCTATTACAGGTTTCCCGCTTCCCCATGTGGCAATAAAACATGTTGGCATACCTGAAACTCCCTTTTCGACTGTGAATCCGTTCTCCTCAAGAACTTTTATCAGTATAGCTGAGGATTTAAATTCCTGCATACCCAGCTCGGCATAATCCCAAATTGAATCGGATATAATTCCGAACTTCCTGATCACCAGGCTATCTCCCAGATATGCAAATACATCATTCTTCGCTTTGTACAGCTCAGCCTTTTCTGAGGATTTGCCGTGGCCCCTGTTCTGGGAGTAGAGGACAACTGCCGGCATTAATATTGATACAGTTAAAAGGAATCTGTTTATGTATGTACGGAAGGTTCTCATCACAAGATAAATTTTTTCAGGTCAGGTGTTACATATCAGCAAATCTAATATTTAAATCTGAACATTTTCTTTATAAAAGATGCGGAATAAATATTTTCAGAGAAAGAAACGGAGTTTTTTGCAGCAGAGGGGATCCGAATATCAGAAAATAAATTAATTGACAGGCGATGAGGGATTCATTGCACTCAGTCCGGTTTCTGAATTCTCTTAAACCGGCAAACCATCAGCGGGCTTTCATCAGGAGATCTTTATTTTCCGTATAGAGTCTCAAACCTTCCAGTATTATCTCGTACGCTTTTTCACGGGGCATGAATTGTTCCACAATAACATTCCTGTGCTCGAGCATTTTATAGTCTTCAAAAAACCGTTTAAGTTCCACAAGTGTATGCGGAGGAAGTTCAGAAAGGTTATTAATATAATTGACCGACATGTCGTGACTGGCAACTGCAATAATTTTATCATCGCGCTCAGTTCCGTCGACCATTTCCATGGCTCCTATCACTTTTGCCTCAATAAGGCACATCGGGTAAACGTCAATGGAGCATATAACAAGGATATCGAGCGGATCATGATCGTCGCAGTAAGTCCGCGGAATAAATCCGTAGTTTGCCGGATAATGGACCGAGGAAAAAAGAACCCTGTCGAGACGCAATAAACCCGAGTCCTTGTCCATCTCATATTTGCCTTTTGATCCCTTGGGGATCTCTATAATGCTTTTTACGATTCCCGGGGCTTCATTTCCCGGATCAATACCATGCCATGGGTTCATCACATTCTGATTTAAATTTCATCTAATTTACCTCTTTTAAGGATAAAATAAAATAAATCGTTTCATCTGCTCAGCAGCGGCATGATCAGCAGGGCCGCCGACAGGCTTATCAGTATTACAATTGTGATCCATCCTATAATATTGGTAATGGGCTTATTGACATAAATTCCCATAACTTTTTTGTTATTTACCAGGATTATCATGCAAATAAGCACCACGGGAAGAAGGATGCCGTTCAGAACCTGCGACCATAATGAAATTTTAATCAAAGGCGCATTTGGTAAAAGGATAATAATTGCAGAGATAACCAGTATCCCGGTGTATAAAGTATAGAATTCCTTTGCTTCGTCCCATTTCTTATCAATACCGGCTTCAAAACCGAAGGCTTCACAGACATAAAATGCAGTAGCCAGGGGCAGGATAGTAGCAGAGAAGATAGATGCGATAAAAAGTCCGAACGCGAATACCTGGGAAGCGAGGTGTCCGGCCAGAGGCTCGAGAGCCAGTGCAGCATCTTTTGCTTCCCCGATCTGGATCCCGTTTTCATGAAGTGTTGAAGCGCAGGCTACTATAATAAAAAAGGCAACTGTTACAGTCGCGACGCATCCTACAATAATATCGATCAAGGTATACTTGTAGTTCTTCATTTTAAGCCCCTTTTCAATCACCGATGACTGCATATAGAATTGCATCCAGGGTGCAATTGTCGTACCAATGACGCCAATTACCATTGCCAGTCCCTGCGTGTTTAACGCCATCCTCGGATGGATGATGGAGGAGCCTATTTCGCCCCAGTGAGGTTTGCCCATGATGGCAGAGACGACATAAGTCAACAATGAAACACTGAAGATCAGGAAAATACGCTCCGCTATTTTATAAGTACCTTTCACTACAAGAATCCATACCATAAAAGCAGCAATTGGAACAGAAATATATTTGCTCACGCCAAACACCTCCATGCTTCCAGCAACCCCGGCAAATTCAGTTGTAGTGTTTCCTACATCAGCCAGAAGAAGGCCGACGAAAATGAAGAATGTCACCCTGACTCCTGCATTCTCCCGTATAAGATCAGCCAATCCCTTGCCCGTCACGATTCCCATCCTCGCGTTCATTTCCTGGATGATCACCAGTACAACAAATGAGGGTATCAGGGTCCAGATGAGTCCATAACCATAAACCGCTCCTGCTACCGAATAGGTTGTTATACCTCCGGCATCGTTATCGACGCTTCCGGTTATTATTCCGGGACCAAGTATTGCAAAAAAGATTGCAAGCTGTCTGAAATATCTTTTTAACCTGAAGTTATTGGTAGCCATAACTTTACAGTTATTTTCTATTTGTTCTTCGTTTGTTTGTCAGGTCTTCGATCACGTCATCAATAACAACCATTCCCTGCAGCTGGTTTCCTTCATCGACAACCGGAATGGCGAGAAGATTATATTTTGATATGATCTCTGCAATTGCACCGACTTTCTGATTATCAAGGAGTGATACAGGTTCCGATTTCATAATACCGGAGACTGTGATATAAGGCTCTGAAACAACCAGATCACGTAAATTAAATGTTCCGATTAGTGTGTCATCCGACTCTGTCACGAACATACTGTACAATTCAGCTGACTCAGGTTTTCTTGCTCTCAGTTCAACAAGCACTTCAGCAACACTCATTGTAGCACTGAAAGCCAGGTAATCCGTTGTCATTATACTTCCGACAAGATCATCATCATATTCCAGGAGCTCCCTTACTTCCTGGGAAGAGACGCTATCCATCTCTTTCAGAAGCATTTCAGCTTTATCATGCTCCAGTTCATCAAGTATGTCCGCAACTTCATCGGCCGGCATTTTCTCAAGGACATCCGCGGCTTTATTTACGGGAAGGTTTTCTACAATATGGATCTGTGTATTTGTCTCAAGTTCCTCAAGAACATCTGCTGCCTTCTCTTCATCCAGGGAGGAGAATACGGTCATACTTGACTTTTTCCCCAGATCTTCAAGTATATCGGCGATATCTGACGGGTGAAGAGTCTGAAGCTTGGCGTAACTCTTGGAAAGTCTTATATTAAAGTTGGAGTGGTCAATTGCCTGAACATCATCCCAGAGGATAAATTTGGCAGGTATAGTTATCTTAAACAAAGTAAGAAACCTCTTTATTGGTGAGGCTATCCCTATTCTCCGCAAAAGTCCTTCGATACCTATATCAACAGCAACAGCAAAGGTCCCGGCAGGGAGGGTAGCCAGTCTTACGTCGTTAACCCTGACAAGCTTGCGCCCGTTCAGATCAACTATCTGCTTATCAAGGATGTTCTCAACAAGCAACAAACCGTTATTTACCTCTTCATTGCTAAGTTCAATAAGATCCGTGCAGGTGACGCTCAGCATCTCTCTTGCCTTTACAACCCTGAAGGTTTTAAATGAATAGATCCTTGTATCTTTTTTGATCTTCAGCTTGACTCCCGTAACCAGCTGCTGATTCGGGTCATTCTGTCCCGAAGGCACTGCATTGACAAGCAGATCCCTGATTACACCGATGTCATCCCCGTCGGCGCCAAATGCCACCTTGCCAATTATTCCGCCTAAATAAAATGTTGTGAGTGATGTCATAGTCACCTCCTTCTTTTACTGATACAGGAGTAAGTGACCAGACCGACCGGTTACCCTTCTATACCAGGTTCAAAAAATAAATGTATGCGCAGGGTCTTCGTCCATTTAAATTTTAAAATTGATTTCGGG
>VFSW01004866.1_pt1 | contig 19984 bp, 26 predicted proteins | sample 5358111 | NCBI WGS metagenome assembly VFSW01 (sample SAMN11554181, study PRJNA540505) | mine drainage metagenome | isolation source: sediment from site ElyBrook_90M | place: USA: Ely Copper Mine, Vershire, VT | collected 2017 | reverse complement strand
AAGCTTATGCTGCAAGTTAATGAAATGCTATTACTTGTTGCAAATGCGAAGGTTGCCCCCCCGATTCCTGTGTCCCCCGATAGCCCGCTTTCAGCAGATATACGTCCTAAATAATCATACATTATCATTTCATTTGAAGATGTGCTGTTACTTGTTGCTGTGCAAGAGTTTCCCCCCGATCCGCTATTTGACATTGTGCAAGAAGCTAAATACGTTATTGTATTTCCTGATTGAGCCAAAGAGTCTAGAGTGCAATTCGATTCACACCAAGAAGGGATCGGGTTGCCTGAAGAATCAGTGATACCTATGTTTTGAAAATCATTGCCTAAATAATTCCTGTATGTTGAACCGTTTAGTGTAAGAAGGATCGGGGTCCCGCTTGTGACCGGTAAAGTTTGACTATTCGTAAGTGTCAAGGGAAGATAGTATTTTGTCCCCTGGGGAAAAGTCGGACCAGAAGCTTGAACTCTTGGAATTGGTAAATGCGAAGGAATTACGATAAGCCAGGCAGAAGAAAAAAGCAAAAGAACGATTGCAAGAGTTTTTAGTTTTCGATTCAAGGCCTAGTTTCGGGGATCTATCAGGCTCTTATTTATTCGTTTGAAAGAGGATAACGTTTTGAGTTGAAAAGAGTCTTTGATCTATTGCGAAGGAATTTAGGCTTACCGTATCGCTTCTGCTTTTCTAATTTCTTTTTTTCTTTCTGTGTTTTCTCTCGCTATAACTTTCATAATGACAGGCTCGTTCAATTTTGAAGGGTTAGCACTTACAACCTGTGCCCCAAAAGTTTTGTTTTCAAAAGTCATGCTTTTGTATGGTATGGTTTTTGGACTAATTATTATGTTGCGGGTATCTAGAACTGCTATATGCCACGTTTCGATAGTAATGCCTCTAGACCCCCCTCTTCTTGGCTCTAGAAGATTCAAAGCATAGATACGCTAAACGTTTTGTGCTTGGGATTAAATTCTTCTTAAGTGCAATGCTATTGAGGATTAAGTGAAACATAAATACCTAAATGTTGCATGTAATTTTATGTCAAAAAATCATAATGTTTCGAGAACCAGGCACTTGACAGAGCAAGACGAGCGGATCCTAGAAGCAATCATAGAGACGGGCTCTTATGCCAAAGCGGCCACTAAATTAAGTATGAATCCTAATACTGTTAGAGCGGTTGTTTTTCGGATCAGAAATAGATACTCAAGGGCTTTCAATTTCTGCGAAAAGGTTAGGGGTTATCAGGCTCGGCTTTCAAAGGTTGCCAGGTCAAAGAGGTATTTTGTCGGTTAGAGCAATTCCTTCTTTTGTTTTTCTCTCCAGAGACGGATCCCTAGATCATTGCTAGAGTCGTAAGAATAGAAGCAATTCCCCCCAGGGAGGTAAGCAGTATTTTTCTGCTTCTCTAGATATTCGTTTGGGGCATTTGTTGTTTTTTTCTTCAAGTCAACAAAGACCCCACAATGATAACAAGCAAAGCCTTTGGTCCCGTTCATTAATTCGCAAGGGTTCAAAGGTTGCCCACAGACAAAATGAATCAGTGGTTTTTCTTGGCTCATGTTTTGCCCAGGGTCCTAGAGGATTGGAATTTCATTAGCCTGTATGAATTGCTCTTTGCATTTGGGGCAGGTGAAAACTAGCCCCTCTTTTGACATTTCAATCTTGCAATTAGGACAGTCCCTTATCTTCTTGACGGGGAGCCTCTCAAACAGAAGAGTTTCACGTAATTTTCTATCAAGCGTATGAAAACTTTGGAATTCATATCTTGGAGAATAGTATAGATTGTATTTTTTGTCTCTTTTAGGCGTGTTCTATTATCCCCCCGAAAGATTCTCTATACTGCTTTTCTCTCCCCTGCTTTTCTCTTTGGATTTCTGAGGCAGGTAGATACTTGTTTTCCCCCTGGGGACTTTGGATATGTTGCCTTGTTCGGCGGATCGCTTCTAGTGGCATTTTGCAAAACTCTTCGAAAAATCTCGGATCCTCAGTCCTCACTTTTCGGAATTCCGCAAGGTAATGCAAGTAGATATGATTCCCAAATCGGCATTGTAAGCATTGCTCCAAAAGATATTTGACCTGGGCATAAGTCTCTTTGAATCTTGTGTCAGTCAATTATAACAGCGTCCTAATTCTTCCCCGTATGTTTCCGCTTTTGAGATATGCCAGGACATGACATTGTCAGAAATCTTGTCGATTACGCTTTTGACTGCTTTCACCTTTTGATTCTTCGATTCTAGATCGTCCTGTATCTTTTTGGCTTGCGCATCTAATCGAGCTGAGACGCTCCCAAAAATGAGTATTTGATTTCCCTCTTCAGTCCTTTCCCACACACAATTACAGGCCTGGCATTGATGGATCCCTATATCTGACGTACTGCATTGGTGAAAAGTCCCGCAACCTGAAGGGCAAAGAATAGAGCTTATCATGCTAGGTGAACCTTCTTTGCACAGGTCAAATGCCTGTATTTTGTCTTAAAATTCCTTGTGTGATTAGGGCTTGAAAAAACCATACGTTTGAGTTTTATTTCTTTTCCGCAAGTTTGGCAGAGGATCGGCCCTTGTTCTCCCCTTTTTCTCATGTTGGTGAGAATTTGGTTTAACCTATTAAAAGTGAGAAGATAGATACTTGTCATTCTCCCTTGTCTCTCCAAAGAACTCTTCTATGCCCCCTGGGACCTTCACCAAGGCGTAAAGACGTGGCTAATAATTGGTAAAGGTAGTGTCTCGCAGTTAAGACAGCGATCCCGTTTTGCTTCGAGCCTTCGTATATTGCCTCAAACATGGTTAGCCCTGAAGGCCTGTTTATGTTATCAAAAACCCATTTGTCATAAAGGGGTTGCTTGTCTCTCGCTATGGTTATTTCGGGGCTTTCTCGATCCCTTGCGTCCTCGTCTCTTGCTCGCTCTGTAATTATATCTCTCTCTCTCTCTCTATGGGGAATGGTTGCTCTGGGGTTCTTCTTGAAATTGCATGATCGGCAAGCATATTGGAGATTCTCCAAAGACTTGTTTTCTGGGTTATTGTCTCTATGATCTATGATTAGGCCCTCAATTTTGCCACAAAATACGCATTTGTGGCCGAAATTAGCATCTAAATATTGCCTGACGTACTGAGCCCCAGAGCCAAAGCCCCTTGTCAAATTATATATCTCTCTCTCTATACGTGCCGAGCTTCGGAGAGGTTGCACAAATGGCCGTTCTATCGGGTTTCGATATGGTAAGGAATTCGTCTAGCTTTAATCTCTTAGAAATTTCTGATTTTGCATTGTGACTTTGGTAACGGGCTTTATCGTAGGCCTTTTTTTGTTCCTTGTGAGTTTGATAGTAAGCTTTGTCATAGTCCTTTCTTTGTTCTTTGTGATTTTGCCAGTAAGCTTTCGTCCGAGCCTTTTCTTGTTCCTTGTGAGTTTGATAGTAAGCCTTTTCTTTTAAGGCCTCACAAATTTTACAGCGTCGCTTTCCTTTTTTTGCCTCATATGAGGACAAATTATCACCTGCCAATAAATGGCCCCGTTTACAATGGGTTTGTTTTGCTTTTTGAGCGGCAATACCAATTCCCCTCAGAATGTTGATCTTGCTTGTGACAGCTTCTAAATGATCAGGATTCACGCAGGCCCTATTTCGGCAAAGATGATCAAGTACTAAGTTTTCTGGAATTTTGCCCTTGATTAACTCAAAAGCAAATCTGTGTGCTCTGATCATCCTGCCTTGATTGTTGAAAAAGCCATATCCCGCAGTAAACCCTAACCAATTCCAGCAGGTTGATGTTTTCTCGACTTTGCTCCAAAACCTTTGTTCGAGAGATTGTTTAGTTTTAGGCATTTTCCTTTCCCTCGAATTTGATTTCTTGCTCCCCTATTCTGTAAGCAATTTCTAGCCAAAGGACAAGGGCCTTGATCCTCGTCTCTTCTGACCTAATACAGGCCTCAAAATATAGAGCCGATTTCTGATCGCCGTGTATTTGCATTTGAAGGCCTGCCTCTTTCAGTTTGACAATGTTAGAAGCACAGGCAAGGATCCTTTTTCTGACCCCGTTTATTGTGTGATCCCTAGGCCCTGTCATTTGCCAGGTCTAACCTTTCCGTGTGAGGCTTTGTAAGTTTGAAGGCCTAGAGCAAGGACTATGTTAATTTGTTTCAAGAGCGGCCTTTGTTCTTTTTCTGCGATTACCTTGATCTCATCAACGAGAGGGCCAGATATTGGCTCAAGTCGATAACCCCTTTTCGTGTAGTAGTTTGGCTTTGGCATTTCTGATTGGTCACAGTCCCCGCATTTGCAACCTTTAACACAATCACCTATGCAACCTTCGGAGCACACAGGATCCTTTGGAATAATTGCCCTTTGGATAATTTCGGCCCCCTAGATAGTGAGTTTTCCTTTCGCTTCATTTTCCTTTTTCACTTGTCTTTCAAGGTAGATCATAAGTTGATTCCAAGATCCTAGGAATTCAGGAATTTTTTTCTTGGGAAACGCTTTCATTATTTCCTCTGCTGATTCGTAAGCTTTCTGCGCTGAATCAAAAGTATCTGGCAAGGGCCTTCAATCCTCTTTTTCGCTCTTGCTTTGTTTCTCTTCTTTCTTGAAGGTTGTTTGTCCCCCTGCTTCTGTCACAGAATCCCTAAAATCATCTAACAAGGCCTCTGCTCCCTTCAAGGTCCCTATTCCCCCTATTGAAAGGGAAATCGAGAACTCTATTTCTTCGCTTTTCGGGTTTTCCGCTTTGACTATACGCCAATTTTTTAGATACATGCTTGTTGCGTAAAAACTCTGTAATTATAAGGATATGAGCCTAGAAATTTCTAGCCCTGGCCCCCCTAGGGGAAAAGGGCTCGAAATGGGTAGATCGGATTATTTGATAAAGTAGTACAGTCCGCAGTTTTGACAAAAGGCCTTGTCATTGCTTACTTTCTTTGCTTTGGTTGGGCCATTGCAATGATAACATTCTGGGAGCATTGTTTCACTAAACGTGAATTATTGAAAGTATCTTAAAAACAGTTTTTGAGCTCACGCTTATGGCCTGGCTAGTCCCCTGTGTGCTCAAAGGTGAAGCAAGGTAATTGTTCAAAATGTGATCTATCATAGAAGTACTCACCTTGTGTGTTTCAACGTCAACAAAGCAATAGGCCGTAAAGGCCAGAAAGACAATTATCAGGTTAACGGGTTGTGCTCCATAAACAAAGATATGATAGACTGTGCCCAGGGCTCCATCAGCTAGTGAGCCTGCGAATTTCCCAAGGGCAATGACTGACAGATTCCCTAGCAACATTCTGAAAAATAACTCTTCGGAGATCGCCATTTGCGTTAAGAAAACAGTTTGAAGAAATTGGTTTGAACTGAAATTAGCAGGTGAGACACCAAGGGGAAAACTCGGTATGTAGAGATTGCCTGCAATCACGACAATTAGGACGGCCAAGACATAGACCCATTGTTTTACGTCAAACAGTGCCTTTCTGCTAAACTGCTTGAAAATGACAAATATCCCCCCAAAGCCTGGGAGCAAGAGGCCCGTTATCGTGAAAACTAGGGCAATGATAGAATAGTTTGAGAGTGTGGGGTTTAGTCCCCCCCCTAGAGACATAAAAACGAAAAGAATCACGTTGAGGAGAGAAAGGCTCACGCTGATCGGGTCATGCTGAATAGGTAGTTTGGATCCTTGTGAGGGACTAGACAAGCTATCAATGCCTGCCTAGTTTTATTTGTGGGATCCTCAACGAAAAGACGAAAGCAACAGCAACCACAAGGACCCCGATAAAAATGTAAGTCAGGGGATTGTTAAAGAGGCTTGTAAAAGCGTTGCCAACATTGCATATTCCCCCTGCGCTCCCAGAGCATTGATTCTGGGTTATTGTTTGGGCCGTCCTGAGAGGATTTCCCCAAAGGTAAGAGCCAATTTGCAATTCGTATAATTGAAAATTCATTAGGATTTGTGGGCTTGCGTCACAACCTGGGCCACAAGAAGAATCTCCAAAATTCACAAGAGTGATCGGAAAGTAAGCAACCTGGGTTAACTGCGTCTCGGGAGAATAAGGAGAGCCCCCTGAGATTAGAGCGTTTTGCACACTTTGAGGCTCCTGGCTTGGAATTGTCCCCGTGACCTGGGGCAAAGAGTATAGATTCAGGACCCCAGGGGCCGAGTGCCAATCGGGGCTTGTTGCGTCATTTGTCGGGGATCCGCTCCCTTGCTCCCCTGGAGAGCCCACAAAGTTAAACAGGATCGGAGCTGACCAGGCCCCGGCCTGTGTGTTATTTTGAGGACTTGGGTTATTTGCAAGTATGTAATTGTTCCAGGTTGTTGAATAGAATCTAAACCAAATTTGGTCATTGTGAAAACCCCAGCTTGAAGGATAAGAGCCCCCTTGTTGAATCGTGAGGGAAATTTGGACGTTATACAACGTGACTTGACCCTGAACTTGAACGTTGTTTATGTTGTTCACAGAATAGGGGTTTTTTATCGTATAGGAGAGAGTTTGAACAATGTTGTTGCTTGAAAGGGCCTGGATTGCAGGTTCTATCTGCGTTTTTACCTCTAGAGTTTCACAGGCCTTTTGACCAAATAGATTTGTCCCCGCAGAGCAAATAGTCACGCTAGTATATGCGGGAGCATAATTCCATGAGTAAGTGCTTGGCGTGTCGGCCTGATTGGGGCAGGTAAAAGCGGTTTGTGGACTCGTTGCTCCCAGGGGGCCATTTGCAGGGACTAGCCAAAGGTTGTTAGCCCCTGTGCCTGTGGCCGTTGCGAAAACTTGAGAAGATCCACAAGGTTGAAAACCGAAAATGTCAGCGTTCGGTCCCTCAAATGTTGGCAAGAGGAGAGAACTTTGAGTCCCAAGGCCCCCCACAAACAACAAAATTAGAAGGATTGCAACCCCAATAATTATGCCTGACCTTTGCTTCTTGTTGATCTTGAATCCAAGCTTCAAAACTGGCCCCTCATTTTATTCTCGTCGAGTAAAACAAGATCCCTATTCCAACAAGCATTGTTAGAACGCCGTAAATTTCACTCAAGTTTTGATTGCTTGTGCATTGCGAGCCTGCACAGTATAAGGTAGTAGTTTGGGACTGTGTATTAGTGAAAACGGTTGCGCTTTGGGTTGTGGCTTGCGTTGTGCTTGTCGTTGTGAAAGTCGGATAGACAAAACACCTGGTCACGCATTGCCCTGTAAGGCTTTGGTTCCCCGCAGAGGCAAGCATTAGAAAGCCGATAAAGAAAACAATCGCTCCCGCAATTTGAATAGTTTGTTTTCTCTTCATTTTCTCTATATTCCCCTGGCTCGCATGTTTTCAAGAAAAATTGGGAAAGGGGTTAGAATAAATTAGGGGTAAGAGAGACTCAAAGCGGGCAGGACACTTTGAGCCTTTTTCTTATCCCCTTCGAGTTTGGGTTTATTTTGCCATCGAGCGGTGATATATCCAGGTCCCTGCATACGCAAAGACGAATAGCAGGATAAAGGATCCCACTATTCCACTAAATGACCCGAGAAATGAGAGGAAAGAATTGCTCCCACAATTCAGGGCCAAAAAGTTTAGTCCTTGCATTGAGCAACCTAGTATAGTTGCCAAGAAAGGCAGGACAAAGAGAACTAGGGCCAATATCCCGGCAGAAAGGATCGCGATTCCCTTGTGATTGCTTTTCGCCAATTTTTTTTTCACTTTACTCTTTTTGTTGTTCTCGCTATACTCTTTCTAGGGCGTATAGACTACCCCAGCTGTTTGTTTCAGAGTTACAGCGGCCCAACCTGCATTGTTCCCGCTCGTCGGGGTTGCCCAACCCGAGAAGGAAAACAGTCCTGGAATTCCAAAGTTTTGGTATGGGGTTCCAACAACGATATCGCTAGAGTTTCCGCAGAAAGTCCCGCTTGTTGCACAGGTGAAAGTTCCTGAAATTTGGTTTGCAATGTTTTGGTTTATGAAGGCGTATTGTTGATTGTCCACAAGGATCGCTACTATTGCCGTATGTCCCGTTGTTGTGACGGGCACAACCTGGACATTTACATCAGCTACCTCGTCAGCTACGGCCTCAGAGGCCGAGCTTTGCATATGACTTGTCACCTGGATAAGTGAGGCTTTTACTCCCGCCGTTGTTGTGACCCCTGGTATGCTGAGAGACTGGCCCCCAGAGTTAACCGAGAATGTAGCCGATTGGTTGCTCAAGATAAGAAGGAAACAATCACTTTCAACAACGCCGTTGTTGACTTTGGCCCCTGTGGCATAGTTTGTTATTGGACTGTTTACAGTCCCAAGCAAGTTATCTGACACGCAAGCGTCAGTCCCAGGGGTTGCTTTGATCTGAAAGTCTAGTGAGCCCCCAGAAGCAGGGAGAGACGAGCCCGCAAAGCCCGCAAGAATCGACATGTTGACATGAGTCAAGGCACTTGTCCCGCTAGCAGGTTGAGACGGAAGATATGCGTTAATGCTCCAATAGTGGCCGTTTGGAGCGTTGTTGTAAGCTGTGAGGGTTGCCGTGTATTGGGCCGCAGGATAACCCGCAGGTGAATAACTGCATGTCGAGACGCTAGTTATTGATCCGCAAGCGGTTGCAAAGTCAAAAGCCATTTGGTAGGCGTTGCTCGCAGAAATTGACTCGAAGAAATCCTGGCTCAAAGCGTTTGAAATGCTCTGAGGAGCACAGGCAGAGACGGAGCCGCAATAGCTTGTTCCCACAGTAGGAGAGCCCGAGCCTGGAGAGTCATAAGGATTGCCAAAGCCCGCAGAATTGGCATAGTATCTATTCCAGGCTGCACTCGTTAGAGCGGCCGATCCTGAAGCCGTGTTCAAAGTAGAAATGTCACCGTATGAAATGCCCCCGTTTGTGACCTGCGAGGCCGTGTTTCCCCCGAGAGACGATTGTTTAGAAAGTCCTGGCAGGGATATTACCCCCGTGAAAACTAAGATCGCAAGGACGATCACGATAAGCCAACCCGTTGAAAGTTTGAAGGCTCCTCTTTTTGGATAAAGTTTCATAGTTTCCCCCCGAGACAAGTCTTTCATTTAAAGAATAGGCCTCATAATTACAGTCCCTTTAAACATGCTTAAGACGAAAAATCAGCGCAAAGACAGCTAGGCGGGGTTGCATTGTGCTTTGTGACGTGAAAACGGGCCGCTTGCCAGGTCATTTTCAGGCCTAGGCCCCCTTCTTCTTTTGGCCTGCCTATCTCCCTTGCAACCTTCTCATAGGAAAGCCCCTCTGATTTCAATTTGATTATTTTCAAATGGGCCTCTAGATCTACCTTGCGAGCGTCAGAATTTGTATAAGTGCTCACAGGGCTTATAGAAATCCCTGGCTCCGTCACGATTGAAATTCCCAATTTCGTGATCAAGGATTCCCCCCTGACTATATGCCAAGGGACCTTGTCAAAATGGCCGTTGCAAACTGCGTTCTTATCAGTTTGTAAAATGAATTCGTCTAAAGGCATACCTCGAATATAGTCCCAATCGTTGTTGAAATATTTGGCCAAATGCCAATATTGGCGGGGCAATTCCATTTTTCCGATCCTCTTGATGATCGTGTAATTTGCTATTTCCCTGATATTGATTTCAAGGGCTCCAGGCCTCAGAGTGTCAATAAGAAAACTGACCCCGACATGATAACCCTCGTCGTGTAGATCGATAAAGTCTCTTTCTGCGGCCTGAATGTCTCGGGCCGCTCCGGCCACAATGCGAGACGTTAGAAGCTTTCTGGCTTCTCTTACCAAGAGGCAATCTATTTTTAGAGAACCGTCCTTTTGAAGGAATTCGTCTCTCCATTTGAGACAGTCAACAATTCGGGACAAGGCCCTGTATTGCTCGTTTTCACTTTTGTAAAATCTTGGGGTTGTAACTACTATTTCGTACTCTTCGGCTTTCTTCAAGGTGAACTCTGAAATCTTGATCTGATCAAATTTCCTATTCGCAAAGTCTAGTTTCACAGAGTCCCCCGTCAGAAATAGAATATTTTTGTAAGGGCAAGAATCCTGGGCCCAGGCCGCACTTTCCCCGTCTCTTGATCCGAAAACATCAATTATTGTGGCGTTGTGCTTTCTGAATTTACAAGATACGGCCTCAAGAAAAGCACTCTTCGCAGAATAGCGCATACCGAAAACTCGAAAGGTTCCCGCTATGTCATATCTTGGCGGATCAAACTTGTGTTTCCAAAGGTCATACCATATTTTCACAGGGTCCTTTATCCCCTCTATCATGGGGGCCCTGTTTTCAAGTGCTTGCAAAGAAAATCTAGTCTTTCTGATTAGCGTTTTCTAGGATTTCCTTCATATCTGGGGAAATTCCCCCGTATGAAGAATTGGCGTTTGGATTAAACATAAAGACCGACATTTCAGGGGAAGAATGTTTACTCTTGAAGGAATAGCCCCAAATGATTTTTGCGAAAGCAATTACCTGAATTTCCCCGAATGTCACAAGGGATCTTCTATGCCTTCTCATTTCTTTTTCGTCAGTCACAACAACCCCATCAATCAAGGCCTGATATTGTCTCAACAAATGCCTATTGTATGCTTCATAGTCCTTTAACCATCTTGCTAGAAGCAAGTCCCAGGCCACAAATTTAGAAGCGAGAAAAGGATCATCGGGCATTTCTGCGTATGGTTTGCAAACTTTCATTACTAGCCAATCTGAAATCATTGTCCTTTGTAAAATGTCGATCCTGTGATCGTTGATGAAAGCAAAGAGAAAATCCCAGCTTGTTCTTTCCTTGACGATCTGATTTGCGAATAAATGGCCCCCTAGTTTCTCCATTTTTTCGATCTGGGAGCCCTGGCCTTTCTCCTCTTTTTTCCTCAAGAAAGACAAACTCTAGATCACTTTTTTCGGCTCGAATATCACAACAATAGAAGGAAATGGGGCCGCTTGAGATATCGCCGTGTCTTTTCCCCAACCTGTGCGAGGCACAAATTTTAATCGGCCTCTTATGAATCTGATTTCTTTTGCGAAAGGTAAAACCAATTCGTGAAACCATGCCGTGTCAGTCCTTGCAGGCAAGAGGAAAACTGAAAGATTGCCTTTTTGCAATTCAATGACCCCTTTCTCAATCCAAGCATAGATACTAGGGCCATATTCAGGATTTACAAAATTTCTTTTTCCCCAACCTTCGCAAAGGATCCCGTTGATTTCAGGATTGGCGGGACATGGATCATGGTCAAAATTGAATTCCTTATCCAGGGCTTGATAGAATTCTTTAGGCGTGTCCCATTTCCCCGTTTTCGAAGAAAAAATAACTTGTTTTGCTTGCTCATTCATTCAGCATGTCAAGCCTTCTTTTTAGAACCGTATCTTATCCATACGTAAAAGAGGAGCACAAAGAACCCCAAAAACATAATGTCATTTACAGGGCTCGCAAGGAATTGATTCAACGAGTTTTTTGTTTGTGGGTTGTTGTCATATTCGTATATGCCAAGGACCCCGATCAGGACCGCAATTATGATCCCTAGATTTCGAATTTGCAGAGACAGATTTCTTGCTTTTTGTAAAATTACGCCATGATATTCTGAATATTGAAGAATTCCCGCACTAACCCCCTCTGAGACTGTCAGGCTTGTGTCCCCCAGGGCTTTCAATTCTTGGCCCTTGACTACATTAGATTGCTCTAGCCTCACCTGCTCATATTTCATACGTTGATTATCTGCAAAGACAGAGGCCGCCGCTTGCTCCCTCAGATCTCCCCTGATTTTATCCTTGCTTGAAAGGTCAATTAGATCAGGGCCTTCGTACTCTTCTAGCTTGATATTTTCCCCGAGGATTTCAGTAACTCGCTTGCCGTAAAATCCTTCGATTGCGGACCTATTTTCTTCTTTTTCTCTCTCATATTCTATGTCTCCCTGCCTTTTCTTTGATTGAATTAGAGCGGTTAAAGTGTCCTGCACTTTGGATAATTCAACAAGCTCCCTATTTATTTGCCCAGGTTTGATTTTCTTTTGAGCCTGCTTTTTCTCTTCGCTTTCTTGGCCTTCGCTCATCTTGTTAGAGGATCCCCCTTGTTTGTCAAGAATTGCTTTCGATAAGTGTCACTATGTGCTTTCGAATAGACGACAAGATACCTTGGCGTATGGATATGGTGATCAATGTTTGGAATTACTACCTCTTCAAGCATTACGAGATAAGCGTGTTTGTGATTGAATTCAAAGCCGAAAAGACTCACGTTGCCCGAATGATCAGATTTCATAATGTCGTTGAAATGGTATTTCTCGGAGATTAGGATAACTGTCTCGCAAGGGCCGTAAATGAAGTGATCAAAGCCAAATTTTAATTGAAAGATTTTTTCGAATCCGTAAGGGGTTGCGATCTCATCTTGCATACTGTCAGTAAATAGATCGAAATGTTGGTTTGTGGGAAAGACGCTCGAACAAAAACAATCCGCATCTTTAACCCAAAACTCGACAAGGGCCGAGCTTGTCATCATCACGGTTAACATTGCAATAAATCCGAAAACCCCGGCTTGTGTTTGAGAAAATCCTATGAATTCGCCAAGATACAAGCAACCGAAAAAGGCCCCTAGTCCCCCAAGAATTGGTATCTGGGATTGAAGGTTTTTTTTCACGTTAGGCATTGCTTGAAGGCTTGCCCCCTTCTATGTCGTAAGAAAACTGCTTTCTAAACCAGGACCATGTATTCACTACCTGGAGCCCTTTCTTTGTCAGAAAGTGCAAATATTTTCTTTTCCTTGGAATCATGCCAATTAGATTTTTTGCGAGAAGGTGATCACGAATTGAAGCAAAAACTACATAGTCAATATTCGCATTTCTGATAATGCTAGACTGTAATTGGTTGCCTCGACTTATTGCGAATAGAATATCCAATTCGATTTCTAGTCTAGACCTGCGTATAGCGGGACCGTTTTCAATCGTTGAAATGCTTCTTATCTCAGAAAAACAAGAAGCTCCCCTTTCGTTTTCTTCTGAAAATTCTTGCTCTGTCAAGGGATTAGGACACTCTTTATTTTTGCCCATCTTGATTTCTTTTGTTCGCTCTCAATGGCCCCAGGCTCAGGGTTATCAATGGGATTAGGACGGAAAGGGAAAGGGCCGGGAAAAGGCCCTAGGTTTTCGTGATAATCAAGAGGGGAAATCGGCTTTGTTGCTATTGGCTTTGGTTCCGTTCTTTCAGTAATTTGGCTTTTCAAGACCTGGATCCTTTGCGTCCTTGCCTTATCCAAAGGATCGAGAACCAAAGTTTTGACCTGCTTTATGCTTTCGATAACAATCTCTGCGTATTTGTCAAGAGTTTGCAAGTCCTTGAAAGCAACAAGCGGATCGGTTGTGTCAGTCAACACAATGTTAGGCAGTTTTATCGATTCTGCTTTTTCTAGAGCCTCTATTCTTTTCTCTAGTGAATTTTTCCGCTCGTCAATTCTTGCAGAGAGCATATCAAAATAGGATTGAAACTTTAGCTCGGCTGCTTTGGTTTTCGCTTCATAGTCCTGGGTTGCACTAGCCCAAGCGGTATTTAGATTTCTCTCTGTTTTGTTTTGAAAATCGACAAGTTGATCATTGAGAAATTCATTCAGGTTTTCTCCTATCTTTGCTTCGAGTTTTCGCTTATAGGGCCTCTCGTAATAATACCAGCTTGCCCCGAGAATTGAAAAGACTAGGCCAAAAAGTATGGCCAGAGAGAGCAAAAGGTAGTCAGTTAAGGCATAAGAGAGAAAAGAGAAAATATCAAGAGAGATCATTCTCTTTTACCCCTATGAGAATTTCAGAATTCCCGAAGAGATCTTTAGCGGCCATTGCCTGCAATTCCTTGATTGTAAGCCAGCGTAATTGTATTTGTTCCCCCCTGGTTATGCCGTGATCCTTCGCTTCAGGAATTGAAACATAGAAAGTAACGTCACCTAGCAAAACTACTTTCCTAGTGAAGAAATCGAAAGCCCGTCTTTTCTGAGGCCTTGAAAGATTCTCCTCTTGCCTTATTTGCTCTATTTCAGAGTTGATCATATAGCGGTTTGCGCTTGAGTTATGTTAGTATTAATGTCTTTAACTTTTCAATAGAAGAATCCTCGAAAGGGGGCTTCTAGTCTCGAAATCCGATATAGATTCTGGATTCACAAAGCCTAATATTTCTTGTTGCGCAATAAGAATCTTGAGGATTGAAAACAATGTCACTCTATAAGAGAACCTTCGGAAATGAACCCTTCGATTGTGCTGTGTGTGAAGAGCCTGTGATCTTCAATTCCACAACCGATAACATAAGCTGCGGTTGTGGGACTAGGAAAAGAACGACACAAGCAAGCGATTGGACCTTTGCACTTGCGCACTTTTGGACTGTGATAGAGCAATGAGCTATTCAGAAGGAAACGAAACAGGGAAGAAATTAGCGGGGATTTCACCTGTGTGTGATTATTGCGGAAAAGAAGAGTCTATCGATGAAACAGAAAGCGGAAGGGCTATTTGTCTAAAATGTAATGTAAGAAGAGAAAATTTTGTGTTAGAAGGTTATAGCCCTAAAGAAAGAATAGAATTCGCAGAGTGTGAATCTGGGGCTAATACAATTACAGAAAGAGAGGATTGAAAAGCAATGAATCTTGATAAAGTCATTCAAGCAGCTGCTCGGCAAGTTGCAGGGGAAATGAAGGGGCCCCAGGGGCCTACTGAGCCAATCGAGCCCGAAGGGCCAAAAGAACCTTTGAATCTTGAAGAGGAGCAAATGAAACTCTGGATCGGGGTTGCAAAAAGAAAATGAAACAAACTTTGCAAGGAGCAATAATCTTGTTAGAATTCGAGTTATCTAAAATGCCTGTGTGCATTGAAAGGACAGAGGCCCTTGTCCTGCTAAAAAGACTAAAGGAGATTGTCGATATTTGAGCGTTATTGCCCCTGTTTCAAAGTGCGAACTGTGCCAAATGATAAGAGACGAGTTTCTTTTGGATTGCCAGGTCATGGCAAGGATAACTGACCCAGAGGACGAGAGGCTCCTTAAGAATCACCTGTTTAGGGACCATGGCCTTCAGATATGACAAAAAGAGACGTATTACCTTCGCCTTTGCCAAGAGAGACACTAGACGGAAGGCTCCGCAATGGGACTTGTTCAAAGTGCAAGAAAGTTAGAAGCTTAAAGGCCGGACTTTGCTCTGACTGTGAAAATTAGACCGTGACACTTGAACAAATGCCAATAGTCTTTGTTTGGACTGTGAAGAAAGTAGTCAAGGATTTGGGGATCTACTGTGGCCTCTGTGGCTCCAATATGATCCCAAATGGTAAGGGAGCTTTCAAGTGTCCCAGAAAGCACAAACTTTGAAAGTTTGGCTTTGACCCTGGTTTGTTTTCGAGAAACACTCTTCCAGGGCCAAAGAGAGCGTTATTTGCTCCTTTATCTCCTATTCTCGATTCAGAGATTAGCTAGCAAACCCGTTTTCTTGACCTTTATGAATTCAGCATATCAAATTAGAAAACTACTGTTAAATTAACCTTCTGGGAAAAAACTTTCCCAGATTCAGGCAAAGTTAAGCGTGTATATGCAAACATATACTCGCTATATTCTCCCCCTCACCAACCACTAGAAGCTTTAGGGAGAAAGGAGCCCTCTAGAGCCCTATACGTTGTGCTTAAATTACCTTAAGCTCCAGCTTATGGTAATTTTTCCGAGTCGATTTCAATCTGAGAGTCGTTGAATTATACTCTGGGCTTGGGGGCCTGACAAGGGCCTTTGTTGACAGAGGGCATAGCGTGATCGGCTTTGACCTTGGTCCTTATTCAAATGAAACAGTCAAGGACAAGCGGGACCGTTTAGACCTGGGCAAATTGTTTAGAGAAAGGAATAGAACCGAGCTGATATTCCAGGACGTTAGAACTCTAGACGGGACAAGGTTCAAGGGAATTGATCTTGTTATTGGCTCCCCCCCTTGCAAGGACTTTTCTTATGCGGGCTTTGCAAACAAGACAAGACCAGGCCGTCGACGGCCTGACCCTTCAAGAGGGTTTGATCTAATCCTTGAATTCTTTAGAATAGTCAGAGAAGCAAAGCCTAGATATTGGGCCTTTGAAAATGTTAGAGTGCTTGAACCGAAGATTAGGTTAATCCCGATATGGAATTTTGAAATCTCAAGGAAAGGCAAGCGTTCTCTATGGGGAAATTTCTCTATGCCTCTAGTTTCAGAGTATAAGTTTTCCTTGGATATGGAGAGCGTCAAGTCGAAAGAAAGATACTGTTTGCGCTCTGCTTTCAGAGCTGAAATTCCTTATGCTATTTCCCTTGAAATTTGCAAGGTACTCGAGGCAAAGCCTGAGACGTTCAAGAACGGGTTTTATTGAAAATGAAAGTTGTGGCGTACGTCAGAGTATCGACAGAGGATCAGGGGCAGGGTTATAGTCTAGAAGCTCAAGAGAAAGCAATCAAAGAACTTTGTTCAAGAAAGAATTGGGACTTTGTGAAAACATATTCAGATTCAGGATTCAGCGGATCCAATCTAGAAAGGCCTGGCATTACCGAATTGATAGACGACTCTTCGAAAGGGCTTTTCGATCTTGTCCTTGTCACAAACAACGATAGACTCTCCAGGGACCCCGCCGATTTTTGGCCGTTAGTTAGGACTTTGCTAAAGAACAAGGTCGAGTTTTGTACGACAATGATCCCCGAGATAACAAGCAGGTTCAAAGAGTTTTATGTTATCTATGGCCCCCTTGTTGGATTCTCGAAATATTTTCTCATGGATCAAAGAGACAAGTCAAACTCTGGGATAAAGGTTGCAAAAGAGAAAGGTAAGCATTTGGGAAGAGTCCCCCTTGGCTATGACATGGTGACGAGATCGGACGGTCCTAATGACCCTAATAGAAATGTACTTGTGCTCAATGACCTGGGAAAGCAAATGATAGACTTGTTAACTCACAGTCCCGAATTATCTGTAAGGCAATTATCTAAAGAGCTTGAGATCCCAGAGAGGGCCGCTTACAACCTTCGAAATTCAATTAGGAAACATGCGGGCATTTAAAGAGTCTCATTGATCCTTTTTTCTACTGTCACAATAGTATCGTTGTGAGATGCGCCGTGACAAACAAGCAGAATTTCGATTAATTCAAAGCCTAAAACTTTCCCAAACCCGACACTATTCCAACCGCAACAAATAGCTATACCGTGAGGCATGATAAGAGGAGCAAGAGAATTTTTGATTGAGCTGTAAAAATAAGAGTTTGTATCGTCAGTGTGAGGGACAAGTCTAATCTCAGAATAACATTCCTTGACTTGTCGGCTTGAATATGGCGGATCAAATATCGTCCCTTTGAATTGTGAGGAGATGGGAAATTTTGAAACGAATTCGGCCGCAGTTAAATGATAGGCGGCTTTTGTTTTTGGGTTAATATCGTTTGTAATTTCTGCCGGCGAGTTATTTCCTGCGAAAGGATCAATCCAATTCTTGCCATCTTTGACGTACTGATCTAAAACACGTTTGATTGGTTTTATTTTGAATGTCTCTTTGTTTGGCATGGCCCAAACCCGCTTGATTATCAATTTCTTTCAATCTCTATGTTTTTTTCTTTAGTTTTAAAGAGTCCTCTTTGTCAGTTATGCCTGCAATGAGTCCCGCCATGCAAATAGAAAGTATGCCCGCAAGGGAAAGCAAGGGATTGTTTTTAGGAAAGACAATCAAGATTAGGCCGAAGCAAATTAGAAGAATCCCTAGAACAAAAGGCTTTCTCGATTCTTTTACGGGTTTAGATTTTTGCAAGCGGCCACGTTCTTTTTAGATCCCTAAACTTTCTTCGCTAGGCCGATTGTCAACAATGGCCGCAAATATCCCCACAAGAATTAGGCAGGTTGCGGCCACAATGACCGCTAGTATGTTAGTATGACCCCAGGTGAATATCAAGAATCCGCCAAAGCCTAGAAAGACTAATCCAATTAGAGGGGTCCATTTTGACCCTTCAATTTTGTAATAGAGCCAAGAACCGAATTTAGAAGCCCTGGTTATCCTCTTCTTTTGTTTCAATTCTGACATGGTTATTAGAAAACATATTCTTTTGGTTTGTGCTTAAATTCCTTCTGTGTTTTTTCAAAAGGTCAGCGTCCCAAATTTTCATTTTGAAAAAGAGGAGCAAAGTAAGAGCCAAGAGCGTGACGATTGCGATATCGGAAGGGGTCAAATGCTCACCTTGGGAAAAGTGTTTCCTCGCTTTGAGTGCTTTCTAATGTATGCCCCCCCCGCAATCAGAATCAGGATAATGAAAAGAATCGAGATCCCCGTTGTAATTGGACCGTTGTTTATCGGGAAACTTTGGCTTGTGGTTGCTTGTTGCGTGTAGTAAGTAGTCCCGTTGATCACAGTGTAAGCCCCTGACCCTTGTTGGTAATAGGTTGTTCCGTTTATCACGGTTTGTGAGGTTGTGGCTAGATTAGGGCTTTGCGTGTTTGTTGTGGTTCCCGATCCCGTTGTTCCCGAGCCTCCAGAGCCCCCAGAGCTGTAAGTGCTAAAATCTAATTCCCAATTAGGACTGGATCCGTTAACTGAAATTTCGTTGTTTGTCATTGTGGGCTTATACGTTGTGGTCCCTGAAACTACATCAACAAGAACCCAAGAGGTTAGCCATGTTGAAGGAAAGTAAGCCGTGATTGAATAAGACGATTGAGTGTCACTCATTGAAAATGTTAACCTGTTAGCTGTTTGTGTAATAGTTTCGGCATTAATCGAGTCATTTGTGAAAAGGTCAAAGCCGGGAGGTAAGGCTGTGAATCGAGTAATTTCTGAATTCGTGTTTTGAAAAGAGAATGTCTCGTTTGGAGTTTGTCCTGAAATAAATATGGTTGTTTTCAGGTCGATCGAATTGATAGGGTTTAGATTGGATTCTTTGATGGTTCCGCTTGAAAGATAAGTGATTGGCAAGCCTTGAGGATTGTATAATGACCCCCCTGTGTTAGTTATTGGGCCAGAAGAGACAGAAGGCATTGCGTTATTCGGGGGGGCATTTCGAATTCTGATCCATTGATTGAAAGCCGTATTACCCGTATAGGTAGATAGGGCAAAATAGGATTCAGAAGAATAAGTTGAATCCGTTGTGCTTATGATTGAAGAATAAGATTGTCCTAAAGCAAGAGTCGAGCTTGCCCAGGAATTGCTGAAAACGTAAAATGTGTTAGCTGAAAAAGTGTTTGTAGAAGATACCAGGCTAGTATAAGTCCCGCTTACATCTTTGAATATGTCATAGCCTCCGCTTTGATCTTGCCAAACATATCCGTTGCCTGTGCAAGCGTCACCAGCTCCGCCCGTGATTGCTATCGAGCAAGCGTAAGCATTTCCTGCAATGGGCCCCGTCTCAGATTTGCCGAAAATATCATACACTTGACTATTTGTTAGAGCGTACGACATGTATATTCCGGCCTGGTTTGAGGAAGAGACAAGATTCAAGCCATTGTTAACTGAGCCTGAGAAATCTGCCGTTGCCGTCCAGCCACTAGGCAAAGAGGTTCCTGCAAAATTAGTGTAGTAGCTGAAAACGGTTGCCCCATTATCATACTGGCCGTAAGTGCTTGTTAAAGTTGGATATGCTCCCCAATCTCCGCTTGGTGAATAGTTGTTTGTTGATTGTGCAAAGAAGATCAAGTAAATTGTTTGAGTTCCAGAGGCCGGGATATTGGAATTGAGTTTTACCCAAATATGACTTGGCACAGTTATGGCGTTCCAAATGTACAGATAATTTGTTCCCCCTATCCCTCCCCCGTCGGCGCTTGGGGAAATATTCGAAGAGATTAGAGCACTATCAAAAGCGAACCAATCGTTTTCGGTTGTGCCTGTGCCTGACGTTTGGGAGATCAGAAGATTGTTAGAGAAAGTATAACCGTTTTGTGCTGTATAAGAATCGGCCGAATTTGTGCTAGAACTTTTTTCTTGGTTTATGAAGAAAGTACCATAAACATTATCGGGCAAGATATTCGATCCGCCGGCCGTGCCTGTGTTGCTAGTTATGACTGTGGGGAAATCAGTTTTGCCAGGAATAGCGAAAACAATAACGCCTCCCGATTGATCAAAGCTTATGCTGCAAGTTAATGAAATGCTATTACTTGTTGCAAATGCGAAGGTTG
>VFSW01004865.1_pt1 | contig 19985 bp, 20 predicted proteins | sample 5358111 | NCBI WGS metagenome assembly VFSW01 (sample SAMN11554181, study PRJNA540505) | mine drainage metagenome | isolation source: sediment from site ElyBrook_90M | place: USA: Ely Copper Mine, Vershire, VT | collected 2017 | reverse complement strand
ATTCGGCGCTGAATGCGTCGTTGAGTCGGCGAATCTGTCCGACCCGATCGACCACGATGACATCGAAGCGAATGCCGGCCGAACCCCAGTCGGGGTGTTCGGCAAGCAGGGCTTCGGCGGCCGCCAACAGGCGGTTGCGCTGTGCCTGGCCGAGGGCGAAGACTGCCTCAGTCAATGTGGGGCGGGCCTTCACCTCGATCAATGCCAGCAGGCCGTTGCGCTGCGCGACGAGATCGATCTCGCCGGCCCCGGTACGCAGGCGGCGCCCCATCAGCACCCAGCCCTCCGCCTCCAGCGCGGCCGCGGCGAGCGACTCGGCGACCCGACCGCGTGCCTCGCCCACCCGTCCGCGCGCGCTGCGGGCGGATGGCGGGTTCACCCTGCGCTGCGCTTGCGCTGCAACGCCTCCTCGGCGCTCGCAACTCCGCCATGGGCGGCGGACCAGGCGACCGGATTTTCGAGAAAGCGTCGTACCTCGGTCAGCGCGGCATCGGAGAAATAGGGCCGCTCGCGGCAGGCTTCCAGCACGTCCCACCAGGTGCAGAGATGGTGCAGCGAGATGTCCATCTTCTTCAGGGTCTCGAAACTGCCGGGGAAGACGCCGTAATAGAACACCACGAACGTGTGATGCACGATCGCCCCGGCATCGCGCAGCGCCTGCGCAAACTGGATCTTGGAGGCGCCATCGGTGGTGAGATCCTCCACCAGCAGGGTCTCCTTGCCTTCCGGCACGTCGCCCTCGATCAGGGCGTTGCGGCCGAAGCCCTTGGGCTTCTTGCGCACATAGGCCATCGGGGCGGCCATACGGTCGGCGATCCACGCGGCGAAGGGAATGCCCGCGGTCTCACCGCCGGCAACCGCCTCGATCGTCTCGAACCCGATATGGCGATTGATCTTCTCGACCGCCATATCGCAGATCCGCGACCGGGCGCGGGGAAAGTAGATGATCCGCCGGCAGTCGATATAGACCGGCGATTTCCACCCCGAGGTGAAGGTGTAGGGTTCATCGGGGCGGAAATTGATCGCCTTGATCTCCAGCAGGATGCGTGCCGCGGTCAGCGCGGCGTCTCGATCCCAGGGATTGGCGGTCTCGGTTCCGAGGGGCCTTGCGGTTACTGCTCGACTCATCGGGTGCTCCATCGCGGCCGGCGGTTCGGCGGTTGATTTCGGCGGTTGTCCTAGCCGCCCATCCGGCCTACGTCCATGGGATGGATCGCATCCATTCCTCCGCCCGAACCGATACGGCCGGGCAGGCAGCCGCCCCGGTCTGGGTGCTGGAAGACCCGCGGGCAGGCACCGCCGCCCAGACGCTGGGCCTCGCCGAGCGGCTGGGCCTGCCGCATCGCGCCTTTCCACTCGCCTGGCGGTGGAGTGCGCATCTTGTCGGCCTGCGGCGGTTCGGCTCGCTTTCCGGCCTGGCGGCGCCGGCGCGCCGGCCGCTCGCCGCCGAGGTGGAGCAGGGCCAGACCCCGTCTTTGGTCCTGTCTGCGGGGCGGCGCTCGGCGGCGGTCGCCTTGTGGCTGCGGGAGGCAACGGGGGCCCGGCTCGTGCACTGCATGAGCCCGGGCCTGGGCGGGTTGTTCCGGCGCGATCGTTTCGACCTGCTGGTCAGCCCCTCTCATGACGATCTGGCCGGGCCCAATGTGCTGCCCGTGCTGACCGCGCCACATCGCCTCTCGCCCCAGGTGCTCGCGGCGGCGCGGGCGGAGTGGATGGAACGGCTGGCCCATCTGCCGCGGCCGCGCATCGCGCTGCTGGTCGGCGGCCGGCCGCGCGGCGGGTCGATGCCGCCCTGGCATGCCCAGACCCTCGCCCGCGAGGTGGCGCGCATGGCCTTGCGGGAGGGCGGTTCGGTGCTCGCCACCACCAGCCGTCGCACCGGGCCCGATGCCACCGAGGCGCTCGCCGCCGGGCTCGGCCCATGCCTGCATCTGCTCTATCGCTGGGGTGAGCCTGGCCCGAATCCCTATCTCGGCTATCTTGCCCTCGCCGATGCCATCGTGGTCACGTCCGATTCGGTGGCCATGTTGAGCGAGGCCTGCGCGACCGATGCCTCGGTGTTCGCCGCCGTGCCGGCGCTGGCGGGCCGGCGGCAGGCGCGGCTGATTGCTGCCCTGGCCGAGGCCGGGCAGGTTCGTCCCTTCAGCGGGCGGATGGAACGATGGCACCGCACCCCGCTCGATGAGGCGGCGCGGGTGGCCACCGAGATAAGGTTGCGCATACCGCTGGCGTGAGGCGCGAAAGGGACGAGGAATGTCGAGGAACTACCGTATCGCCGTCATCCCCGGAGACGGAATCGGCAAGGAAACCGTGCCGGAGGGCTTGCGCGTGCTGGATGCCGCCGCCCGGCGTTTCGGCTTCGCGCTCACGCTCGACCATTACGACTGGTCCTGCGAGACCTACGCCCGCACCGGGGCGATGATGCCGCCCGACGGGATCGACCAGATGCGCGGGGCCGACAGCATTTTCCTCGGCGCGGTCGGCTGGCCTGGCGTGCCCGATCACATCAGCCTGTGGGGCCTGCTGATCCCGATCCGCCGGCAATTCGACCAATACGTCAATCTCCGCCCCTGCAAGCTGATGCCGGGCGTGCGCACGCCGCTGGCGGGGCGCACCGAGAAGGACATCGATTTCTATGTCGTGCGCGAAAATACCGAGGGCGAGTATTCGAGCTCGGGCGGGCGGCATTTCGAGGGCACTGATCGCGAATTTGCCAGCCAGCTCACGGTGATGACGCGCAAGGGGATCGACCGCATTCTCCGCTATGCCTTCGAACTCGCCCGCACCCGTGAGCGGCGGCACGTGACCTCGGCCACCAAGTCCAACGGCATCACCTTCACCATGCCGTACTGGGATGAGCGGTTTGCCGAAATGGCGAAATCCTATCCCGATGTGAAGACGTCACAATACCATATCGACATTCTGTGCGCCCATTTCGTCCAGCATCCGGACTGGTTCGACGTGGTGGTGGGATCCAACCTGTTCGGCGATATCCTGAGCGATCTCGGCCCGGCCGTGGCGGGCTCCATCGGCATCGCCCCGAGTGCGAACATCAACCCCGAACGCGTCCATCCCTCGATGTTTGAGCCCGTGCACGGCTCGGCGCCGGATATCGCCGGGCGGGGCATCTGCAACCCGATCGGCCAGATCTGGTCGGGGGCGATGATGCTGGAACATCTGGGCGAAACGGCTGCGGCGCGCGCCATCGAGGGGGCGATCGAGACCCTGCTGCGGGAGGGGGGGCCGCGCACCCGCGACATGGGCGGTCAGGCCGGCACCGAGGAGGTCGGGCGGGCGCTGGCGCAGATGATCGCGAGCGGTTAAACTGGTTTCATGGGAAACGATCTTAGCCATATCAGCCGGCGCTGCGAACGCGCCGTGGTGACCGCCTATCGCGACCTGCGGACCAGGGGGACACCCGATCTCAGCGCGTTCGCCGCGTGCACCACGCTCTACCGCATCCACCACCCCGATGCCTCGGTGAGCGAGGCGCGGCGCCTGGTGGCCGAGTGGATCGACCACCATGTCGTGCGGGCGAACCGTGCCCCGGCGCGTGGCTGCGATTGCGACTGATCGCGCTGGTCACCCGCCCTTCACGCCACCGGCGGTAAGACCGGCGACGATCTGTTTTTGCATCAGCAGGGTCAGGACCAGCACCGGTGCCGTCACGCACAGCGCGGCGGCGGCCAGCGGCCCCCAACTCGCCTGGTCGAACGTCATCGCATTATAGACGGCGACTGGCAGGGTGCGGGTGGTGCGCCCTGCCAGCACGATGCCGAACAGGAAATTGTTCCATGAGAAGATCAGACCGAGGATCGCCGCGACCGTGATGCCGGGCCGGGCGAGCGGCATCGCCACGTGGCGGAATGCCTGCCAGAGCGTGGCGCCATCCACCAGCGCGGCCTCCTCCAGTTCGGGCGGGAGGCCCTCGAAGAAGCCGATCATCACCCACACCACGATCGGCACGGTCAGCACAAGATGGGCGATGATCTGCGGCAGCAGGGTGCCGAGCAGGCCAAACCACTGGAACAGGATGTAGAGCGGGATGAGGTAGGACAGCCCGGGCGTGATCCGCGCGATCAGGATCAGCACCGCGGTGCGCAGCGCCCGGGCCTTGGCGATGCCATAGCCGGCGGGTACGCCGATCAGCAGTGCCGCGCCGGTGGCGCTGAAGGTGACGATGCAGGAATTGATGGTGTACTCAAGGAAGTTGTTCTCGGCGAAGACCTTGATGAAGTTGGCCAGCACCGGCGGGTGCGGGATGAACACCGGCGGGAACGCCATGTTGTCCACCTCGTTCTTTAGTGACAACGACAGCATCCACAGGAAGAAGAACAGGGAGGGCGAGATCAGCACCAGAACGGCGAAGCCGAGGCCGATGCGGGAGAGCAGACGGCGCATCATCGTCTCCTATCTCCAGGCCTGGATCTGGCGGGCGCGCAGCAGCAGCAGGGTGGCGATCACGATCAACACGAAGAAAATCACCGTCAATGCGCTGGCGTAGCCGAGATGGTAGTAGGCGAAGGCGCTCTGATAGAGATAGATATTCAGTGTCTCACTTGCGGTTCCCGGCCCGCCTTGCGTGATGACGTAGATGATATCGAAGGATTTAAGGGCGTCGATGGCGCGCAGCACGGCCGCCACCGCGATATGCGGCCACACCAGCGGCAGGGTGATGTGGCGGAACCCCTGCCAGGCATTGGCGCCGTCCAGCACCGCGGCCTCGTAGGGGTCGCGTGGCAGGCTGGCCAGGCCGCCGAGCACGATCAGCATCACCAGCGGCGTCCACTGCCAGATCTCGATCATCGCCAGAGTCGGGATCACGGTGGCGTCGGCGTATGTCCAGGTGGACGGGGGCAGGCCGACGCTGGTGAGCAGATAGTTGAGCACCCCGAGCTGGGGATGGAACATCATCGACCAGACCAGTGCGATCGCCACCGGCGTTGCCATCATCGGCATGATGAAGATGGTGCGCGCCAGGCCGCGCAGCGGGAAGTGGCGATGGAACACCAGGGCTGCGGCGGTGCCGATCACCACCGGGCCGACCACCGCAAGCAGGGCGAAATAGAGCGTGCGCAGCAACGCCCAGCCGAACCGGCTGTCCGACAGCATGGCAAGATAATTGGCGCCGCCCACGAAACGGGTTCCGCCGGTTGGCGACCACTCCATGAGCGACATGAACAGCGTGAACAACCAGGGAAAGACGATCACGGCGGCGACAACCAGCGCCGCCGGCACGACGAACCACCAGTAGCGCCGCGCATAGGCGCGGCCATGCGGCCGTTCCGCCCCCGGCGCTTGGCCGGGGGCGGGAGAGGCGAGGGCGGTCACCGGTTCAGCCGTGATTCGCCTTGTCGAGCACGGGCTGGAACGCCTTGGTGGCCTTGGCGAGTTCCTTGGCCGGGTCGGCGCCGCTGATGGTATTGGTCAGCGCAACCCCGAACACGTCGCGGAATTCTGTGACCGGAACGATTTCCGGCAGCCCCGGTGCGGAGATTTTCTGGCTCTCCATGACGGTGTTGAGCCATTCCGTGCCGAAGCGGTTGGCCTTCACCACCGCCGGATCGGTATAGACCGACAGGCGCGAGGGCGTGCCCGAACCGGTGCGCAGGATCTCGGCCATGATCTGCTTGCTGGTCGCCCATTGCACATAGAGCCAGGCGGCATTCTTTTTCTTGCTGGCGGCGGCGATTGCGATGCTGTCCACGAAGCTGGCGGAATGCTGTGCCTTGGGGCCTTTCGGTACCACCGCGAAGCCCACCGAGTCCTTCACCTTGGATATCTTGGGATTGATCAACGGCGCCGAGAAGCCGACTCCGTCGAGCCACATCCCCACCTTGCCCTGCGCAAAGCTCGCCTGGCATTCATACCAGTTGAACCCGATCGTGCCGGGCGGGGCGTAGTTCTTGAGCAGCGTCTGGTACATGGTCGCGCCCCAGATCGCCGCCGGCGTGTCGGTGAGCAGCTTGCTGCCGTCGGCGGAGGTGGTGTAGGCGTCCTGGCCGAGCATCCAGCTGGTCCATACCGGTACGTTGGCGTTCTTCAAGCCGCGCCCGACGAATCCATAAATGCCCTGTTTCGGTGCGTTCAACTCCTTCGCGGTGGCGACCAGCGCGTCCATGCTGCCCGGATAGGCGAGGCCGCGCGCCTTGAACAAGGCCTTGTTCCAGAAGATGATCCACAGATCCGGATTGATCGGCATCGAGTCAAGTCGCCCGTCGGCCTGCGTCGCGGTGTGGATCGCACCGGCGCCGATATCGGCGAAGTCATAGTTTGGCGATGTGAGATTCGTATTCTTGAGGTAGGGGCGCAGATCTTCCAGCCAGTGTGCATTGCCGAACAGCCGCTTCGAGACATGCAGCGAGACCATGATGACATCAAAGCTGGGGCTGCCCGAGGCCATCTCGATTGCAGCCTTGGGACGTTGCTGCTGTTCGGGGATCTGCTCGGATCCCACCGAGATGCCGGTCAGAGCCTCGAACTCCTTCTGGTGCTTCTGCAACACATCGGAGCGGGGGTTCTTGGTCAGATTGACCTCGATATGCGTGCCCTTGAACTGCTTCCAGTCGAATTTCGACAGTGCATTGGCGCGGTCGACAATGGCGGGCGCAGCTAACAGGCTGGCCGAACCGGCCAGCAGGGTGCGGCGACGTATCATGGCGTTACCTCCGATGGCGCCGGCCGTTCCCGGCGCCGCATTCCGTTGAGGGATAACGACCGTATCAGAGGTAGCTTCGGTTGTGCAACGCCCCGCCCCGCTCGGCGAGGCCCCATCCGATAGCAACCAGCAGCCAGCCGATATTCGGCAGGGAGTAGAAATCGCTGGTCGAGGCGATCGGCCACAGCGCCACCAGGGCCGCCACGAACAACGCCACCCGGCGCACCTCGCCGCCGGTGCTGCGGAACAGGGTCCACAGCCAGGCGCCGCCGGCGAGCAGGTACAGCAGCAGTCCCGGCGCGCCGCCCGCGGCGACGGCCTGCATCATGTAGTTATGGGGGTGCAGGTTGCATCCGGAATTCGCGCCCCCCACCGGCCCCGGCAGACCCAGGGCGGGGAAGCCATGCGCGTAGCGTGCCTGGTGGCAGGCGATGCGGAACGAATCGACCCCCAGCCCGAGCCAGGGATGCGCCGCCCCGATCGCGCCGGCGCGGATGAATAATTGCCCGTAATCGCTGGCGGCGAAATGGTCCATCTGCTGGAGGAAATGGATCACCAGCTTGTGGAAGGTCGCCGGCGAGATCACCGGGGTGGCGGCGACCACCAGGGCGCCGAGCGCCACCGCGGCCCCGACCACCAGACGCAGCCGCGGCAGAAGGGCGGCCGCCGCGACCAGCCCGAGCAGCATCAGCAGCGTGGGCATGCGCTGACCAATCAGCACCATGGTTACCACCGCGACCAGCGCGACCGCCACCCCGAGCAGACGCTGCCGCATGCCGCGGCATGCCAGCAGGGCCGCCACCGGTGGCAGGATGGCGGGGAAGAAGGCGAGCACATAGGCCGGTCCGGCGCGCGGCTTGATGAAGGGGCCGGTCAATGCGCCGTCCCCCCAACGCGCCGCGCCGCGCAGGTTCACCCCGCGCAGGAACTGGTCCCACACCTCGGCCACCAGAACGGCCACCGACAGGCTGAACGCGATAGCGAGCCACCGCCGTCTCGCGGGATCGTCGAGTGCCCAATCGCCCAGGGCCACGATCAGCACCAGGAACCGCAGCGCCGCGAGGGCCTGCACGGTCGCGTGCAGCGGCGCCAGTCCGTGCAGCGAGGCCAATACCATCCAGCCCCACCAGGGCAGGGCGAGCGCGAAGGCGGTCTCCCGCAGCCAGGACCAGGATCGGGTGCGCACCGATTCGATCACGAACAGCAGGTCGATCACGGCGATCAGCACCTCCGGCGCGGCCCGGCCGCTCATCAGCGCCGGCGGCAATGCCACCGCGCACCAGCCCGCGAAATCCCGCGGCGTGATCCTCATCGCCGCTTTCCCAGGGCCAGGATGTCCCGATAGGTCGCCTCCAGCCGATCAAGGATGATCGGGGCGGTGAAGCCCTCGGCATAGCGGCGCTGCCCGGCCAGCGCGAGTGCTGCGCGCAGGGCGGGGTTGGTGACAGCGCGGCGCAGCGCGGCGGCCAGGGCGGAGGTATCGTCAGGTGGACAAACCAGGCCGTCGATCCCGTCATTCACGTATTGCCGTGCGCCGTCGGCGCGTGTGCAGACGAGCGGCCGGTGGCTTGCCCAGGCTTCCAGGATGACGGTGCCGAACGGCTCATAGCGGCTTGGCAACACGACCAGGTCGCACGCCTCCAGCAGCGCGCGGCGATCGTTGCGCCAGCCGAGAAACCGCACCCGCTCCTCCAGCCCGAGCTGGCGCGCCAGCGCCTCGTACTCGCCGCGATTGGGCCCTTCGCCGGCGATCCACGCATGCACGCCCGGCAGGTCCGCCATCGCGCGCAGGAACACATCGATGCCCTTCACCGGGTGCAGGCGCGACAGCACCAGCAGAAGCGGCACATCGGGCGGTGTGCCGAACGCGGCGCGATCGACCGGCGGGGCGTCCGGCATGGTACCGAACGTGTTGACCAGAAAGCTGCGTTCGCGCTCTCCGCCATGGGCGACGATATGATCGACGATCGCCGGCGTGACGCCGATGAACGCATCGCAGCGGCGGAAATATTTCATGTGGTAGGTGTCGCCGAACCAGCCGATGGCCGGGCAGGGCAGGCCGGCGGGCAGAAAGCCGGCGGCGCGGGACATCCAGGCGTGAACGATGTCGGGGCGGAGGCGCCGCGCGATGGCCCCGATGCGCGCCGGCCCGGTGGTGAAGCGCGCCAGCGGCCCGAACCCCATGCGGTGCGCCCGCACACCGGCGGCGGCATAGCGCTCCAGCGCCGCAGGCCATGGCCGGCAGACGACCTCCTGGGCGATGCCGCGCGCGGCCAGCCCGACGATCGCGTCCTGGGAAAAGGTTTCCGCCCCGCCGATCTCGGCCCCGGCGACGACATGCAGGATACGCATGGCGGGTTGCTACACGCGGCCTCCAGGCAAGGCTAGTGTGGTCCGAGGAGGACGTTCCCATGGCCATGACCTATCGAACTCTGGGGCGGAGCGGCGTGCGCGTCTCCCCGCTTTGCCTTGGCGCGATGATGTTCGGCGGCGCCACCGATGAGCCGACCGCGCGCCGCATCATCGCCCGTGCCCGCGAGCAGGGGGTGAACTTCCTCGATACCGCGGACGCCTATAACGAGGGCCGCTCGGAGCAGGTGGTCGGCCGCGCCATCGCCGCCGACCGGGATTGGTGGGTGCTGGCGACCAAGCTCGCCAATCCCACCGGCCCCGGCCCGAATGGCCGCGGCACCGCCCGACTGCATGTGATCCGCGCTGCCGAGGCCAGCCTGCGCCGCCTCGGCACCGAGACCATCGACATCCTCTATCTCCACAAGGAGGATCACGGCGTACCGTTGGAGGAGACGGTGCGGGCGCTGGCCGATCTCGTGCGGGCGGGCAAGATCCGCCATTTCGGGGTGTCCAACTACCGCGCGTGGCGGGTGGCCGAGATCTGCCGGCTCTGTGACGAGGCCGGAATCGACCGCCCGGTGGCCAGCCAGCCGCTCTATAATGCCCTGAACCGCATGGTGGAGACCGAGCATCTGCCGGCCTGCGCGCATTTCGGGATCGGGGTGGTGCCCTATTCACCGCTCGCGCGCGGCGTGCTGACCGGCAAATACACGCCCGGCCGTCCCCCCGCGGAGGGCACGCGTGCCGGACGGCAGGACAAGCGCCTGCTCGAGACGGAATGGCGCGAGGAGAGCCTGGTGATTGCCGCCGAGATCGCCGCCCACGCCACCGCGCGCGGCATGACGCCGGGCCAGTTCGCCTTTGCCTGGGTGCTGCGCAACCGGCGGATCACCGCCGCCATCGCCGGGCCGCGCACGGAGGCGCAGTGGGAGGAGTATGCCGGCGTGCTCGGCCTCCGCCTCGATGCCGCGGATGAGGCGCTGGTGGACCGCCTGGTGGCGGCCGGCCATCCCTCGACGCCAGGCTACAATGATCCCGCCTATCCGATCGAGGGGCGGGTGGTGCCGCCTAGCTAGGCGCCTGGTTTCGATCCGCGCGCCCGAACAGCGCCCGCCAGCCGCGCGGGGCCGGCGGCGGCTCGGGCGGGGGCGGGATGGTTGCTTCGCTCTCGCCCACCAGGACCTGCCAGGCCGGTGTGGAGGGCACGATGCGTTCCGGCGGCAATGGCTCGGGCGGCGGCACCTCCATCAGAGGCGGGCGCGGCGGCGCGTCGGACCCCTTCTGCGCGGCGATCGCCCGGGCCAGGGCGGCGGTCACGGCGGCATCGTCCGGGCGCAGTGCGGCGAGGGCGCGCAAGGCCCGCTCCGCCGGCGCGTGGTGCCCCAGCGCGAGCGCGAGTTCCCCCAGATGGGCGAGGATGGCCGGTTCGGTCGGTGCGGCGATGCCGGCGCGCTCGGCGGTGGCCAGCGCGTCGGCCAGGGCGCCACGGCGCACCTGGATATGACTCAGCAACAGCAGCATGCCCGGGTCCTCGGGGGCGATTTCCAGCGCCGCGTGGCAGGCCAGTTCGGCGGCCGGGAGTTCGCCGCTCGCCGCCAGCAGCCGCGCCAGTTCCGCGCGCGTGAGGAAATCGTCCGGCGCGCGCGCGGCGGCCGGGGACATCGCCTCCGCCGCGCCCGCCAGAGCCGGTGTCGCGGCGAGGGCGAAAGCGAGATCACGATAGGGCTGGGCCGCATCGGGGGCGGCCGCGATCGCCGCCTGCGCGGCGGCGATCGCGGCTTCGGCTTCGGTCATGGGCGGGGTCGCCTTGTCACGCCCGACCGCCGGTGAAGGCGTTGAACGTGATGAGGGTATAGGTGTCCTTCACGCCGGTAATCGTTTGCAGCTTTTCGGTGACGAACAGGCCGGTATCCTGCTCGGGGCTGAGATAGAATTTCGCCAGCAGGTCGTACTGGCCGGAGGTGGAAAACAACTCGGAAAGCTCCTCGATGGTGTCGGCCGCCCGCTGCGCGACCCGGTAGGCCGTTCCCATCTCGCATTTGACCATCACGAATATCGCCCGCATGCCGAAACCCTCCGTGGCGTCACGATGCCACGCCGCGCGCTCGCCCGCCACCGTGACCGCCGCGCGGGATGACAGGCATGCAACGGCGCGGCTATACCCGTCACCGCAGACATCGGGAGGCCATCGGAATGCAGCCAGTCAAATCGCGTCGGGTTACGCCGCCGCGGCCGCCGCGGTCTGCACGTGCGGTGGCGCGGCCGGGCGGGCGGATCCTGGCTGATGCGCTGGTCGCCCAGGGGATCGACCACGCCTTCGCCGTTCCCGGCGAGAGCTATCTGGACGTGCTGGATGGGCTGTACGCCGTGCGCGACCGCGTGCATCTCACCACCTGTCGGTTCGAGGCCGGTGCGGTCCATATGGCCGAGGCGTATGGCAAGCTCACCGGCCGCCCCGCCGCCGCCTTCGTCACCCGCGGGCCTGGTGCCTGCCACGCCGCGATCGGGGTGCATGTCGCGTTCCAGGATTCCACGCCGCTGCTGCTGTTTGTCGGCCAGATCCCGTTCGCCGAGACCGATCGCGAAAGCTTCCAGGAGGTGGATTACCGGCGGATGTTCCAGCCGCTGGCGAAATGGGTGACGCAAATCGACGATCCCGCGCGCATTCCCGAACTCGTCGCGCATGCCGTGGACGTGGCGACCACCGGCCGGCCCGGCCCGGTGGTGATCGCGCTCTCCGAGGAGATGCAGCGGCAGAGCGTGATCGTACCGGATCTGCCGCGCATGAAAGTGGCGATGCCGCATCCGGATCCGGCAACGCTGGAGCGTATGGTCAGCCTGCTGGCGCGGGCGGAAAAGCCGCTCGCCATCCTCGGCGGCGCCTGGAGCGAGCAGGGGCGGGCGGATATCCGCGATTTCCTGGTGGCGCATGAGATCCCGGTCTGCGTCGGTTTCCGGCGCCAGGGGCTCTACGATGGCACGCTGGCCAATTTCGTCGGCGATCTTGGGGTCGGGTCCGATCCGGCATTGGTGGCGCGCGCCAAGGAGGCCGATCTTGTGCTCGCCATCGGCAGCCGGCTGGGGGAGGCGGTGAGCCAGGGCTACACGCTGTTCGACCATGCCGGCGCGACGCCGATCGTGCAGGTCTATCCCGACCCCGCCGAGATCGGACGGGTCCACCGCGTGGCGCTCGGCATCGCCGGCGATCTTGCGGTGTTTGCCGCCGCCGCGAAGCGCCTGCCGCCGCCTCGCCGCCCGCGCTGGCGGGCATGGACGGCCGAGCTGCGCGCACTCCGCCTCGCCGGGAGAGAGGTGCCGCAGTACGCCGGGCCGCTCAATCCCGCCCGGGTGATGCGCGAACTGGAGGATCTGGCGGCGCCGGATGCGGTGTTCACCTGCGATGCCGGCAATTTCAGCACCTGGCCGGCGCGGTTCATGCATTTCCGCGACGGGCAGCGCTTCCTCGGCCCGACCAACGGCGCCATGGGCTATGGCGTGCCGGCGGCGATCGGGGCCGCAATCGCCTGTCCGGGGCGGCAGGTGATCTGCTTCGTCGGCGATGGCGGCTTTCTGATGACGGGCCCCGAGATCGCCACCGCCTTCCATCATGGCGTGGCACCGATCGTGCTGGTGTTCAACAACCAGATGTACGGCACCATCCGCATGTACCAGGAGCGCACCTATCCCGGCCGGGTGTCCGGCACCGCTCTCACCAACCCCGATTTCGGCCGGCTGATCGAAGCCTTCGGCGGACACGGGGAGGTGGTGGCAAGCACCGAGGAATTCGCCCCCGCGTTTCGCCGTGCCGTTGCCGCCGGGCGTCCGGCCGTGATCGAGTTGCGGCTCGACCCGGAGCAGATCACCAGCCGCGCGACCCTCACAGACCTGCGCGCGGCCGCCGGCAAGCCCGCGGCGAGGAAGGTCCCGGCGCGGCGCGTCACCCTCGCCAAGGGCCAGAAGAAGGCGCCGCGCAAGCGGAAAGTATAGGCGCGCCTCAGTGATCGTAGCGGACCAGCGCGTCGAACGGCACGTCCAGCTTGGCGCGCCCGCCCAGGAACGAGAGCTCGATCAGCGCCGCCGCGGCGGGCACCACCGCCCCTACCTGGCGCAGCAGGGCGATGCCGGCCGCCAGCGTGCCGCCGGTGGCCAGAAGATCGTCCACCACCACAACGCGCTGGCCGGGGCTGACGGCATCGGCCTGGATCTCGATACGGTCGGTGCCGTATTCCAGCCCGTAATCGAGGCCGATGGTCGGTCCCGGCAGCTTGCCGCGCTTGCGCAGCATGATGAAGCCGCAGCCGAGCTTGAGCGCGAGCGGCGCGGCGATCAGGAACCCGCGGGACTCGATGCCGGCCAGCAGATCGGGCTGGTGGGGCAGGACGCGGCGCGCCATCCGCCCCATCGCCACCTGCCAGGCATCCTCGTGCCGCAGCAGGGTGGAGATATCGTAGAACAGGATGCCCGGCTTGGGAAAATCGGCAATCCCGCGGATGTGATCTTTGAGGTCCATGTGTCGCCTTCGCGTTTATGCGCCGTCTAATTGGCCGCGGCCCGGGCGGCAACCCTCGACAGTCATCCAACGGACATATTAGTGTCACATTCAGGCAATGCCGAGGCGCTACCCGCGTCCAAGAAATTTGAGGAGACCCTCTGCCATGAAACGTCGTACCATGCTCGCTGGCGCCGCCGCTGCGGCTGCTGGCCCGCTGATGCTTCCGGCCGCAGCTTCGGCCGCGGCACCGACGCACATCACCTGGTGGCACTCGATGTCCGGTGCGCTTGGTGACGAGATCACGCGCATCACCAAGCAATTCAACGCCAGCCAGTCGGGCGTGGTGCTGACATCGGTGTTCAAGGGCAGCTATCCCGACACGCTGAATGCCGCCATCGCCGCCTGGCGAGCCGGCAAGGCCCCGCATGTGGTGCAGGTGTTCGATGTCGGCACCGGCTCGATGCTTTCGGCCGGCCCCGCCGTGAAGCAGATCTGGCAGCTGGCCAAGGAAACCGGCGCGAAGATCGTTCCGGCAAACTACATCGCCGCCGTGCGCGGCTATTACAGCCTGCCGGATGGCAGGCTTGCATCGATGCCGTTCAACTCCTCCACGGCGGTGATGTGGTACAACGTGGATGCGTTCCACGCGGCCGGGCTCGATCCGGCAAAGCCGCCGCAGACCTGGCCGGAAGTGGTGGCCGCGGCCAAGGAAATCCAGGCCAAGTGGGCCGGCCCAATGAACAAGAAGGGTGGCCCGACGCGCTACGCGCTCACCAGCTCGTGGCTCACCTGGATCCAGTTCGAGGAATTCAGTGCCGTTCACAATGTCCCGTTTGCGAGCCTGGCGGATGGGTTCGACGGGCTCGGTGCGGTATTGCAATGCAACAGCCCTGCCCATGTGGCGCAGCTTCAGCGGTTCCTCGACATGTCGAAGGCCGGCACCTTCAAGTACGGCGGTCGTGATTCGGCGCCCGATCCGATGTTCTATACCGAGGTCGCGGCGATCGGCTTCGGTTCCTCCGCCGGGCGGGGCGACATCGTGCGCAACGCCAAGTTCAAATGGGCGGCGGCGATGCTGCCCTATGATCCGGCCGTGACGAAAACGCCGCATAATACCTTCATCGGTGGTGCCAGCCTGTGGTCGATGACGGCGCCGCACCGTACTGCCGAGGAATACAAGGGTGTTGCCAGCTTCCTGGAATTCATCGCCCGCCCGGACCAGGACGCGACCTTCGCCCAGCACAGCGGCTACGTGCCGGTGACGCATGCGGGCTACGCGCTTTCGAAGAAGGAAGGGTACTACGCGAAAAACCCGGGAGCGGATGTGGCCACCCAGTCTCTGACCCGCAGCCCGGTAACGCAGTATTCGCGTGGCATGCGACTCGGGCGCCTGCCCGAGATCCGCAACATCCTCTATGAGGAGGTTGAACAGGCGCTCGCCGGCAAGAAGAACGCGAAGCAGGCGCTGGATGAGACCGTGGCCCGTGGCAATGTTGTGCTGCGCGCCTTCCAGAAATCGGTCGGCGGCTGAGCTTTACCCCCCGCGCCCCATGGGTGCGGGGGGTACCTTCCCCCGATGGAGCGGCGTACAATCTTCCCTGGCTGGCGGTTGCCGATGCTGCTGGTGGCGCCGCAATTCGTGCTGACGATCGTCTTTTTCTACTGGCCGGCCGGTGAGGCTCTTTGGCAGAGCCTCACCCGCACCGATGCCTTCGGCATCCATGTCCGCTTCGTCGGGCTTGCAAATTTCCGCGATCTTTTCGCAGACCCGCTCTACCAGGATACGATCCTGCGCACGGTCGTGTTCTGCGCGGCCGTCACCGCGCTGGCGCTCGGGCTCGGGTTGGTGTTCGCGCTTGCCGCGGACCGCGAGTTGCGCGGGCGGCATATCTACCGCGTACTGCTGATCTGGCCCTATGCGGTGGCCCCGGCGATCGCCGCGGTGCTATGGCTGCTGCTGCTCAATCCGCAGATCGGCTATATTGGCCGGTGGCTGATCGCCCAGGGCATCCCGTGGGACTATACGCTGAACGGCCGCCAGGCGATGCTGCTGGTGATCGCGGCGAGCGCGTGGAAGCAGGTGAGCTACAATTTCATCTTCGTCCTCGCCGGGCTCCAGTCCATTCCGCGTGCCGTGATCGAGGCCGCGCGGATGGACGGCGCCCGAGGGTTCTTCCGTTTCCGTACTGTCGTCCTGCCGCTTCTGTCACCGACGCTTTTCTTCCTGGTGATCGTCGACCTGGTCTATGCGGCTTTCGATACGTTCGGCACGATCCAGGCAATGACACAGGGCGGGCCTGGAAAATCCACCGAGACACTGGTGATCAAGGTCTATCAGGACGGTGTGGTGAACCTTGATCTCGGCTCCTCGTCGGCGCAGTCGGTGGTGCTGATGGGAGGGATCATCGTGCTGACGGCATTGCAGTTCCGCTTCCTCGGCCGACGGCGCGACGCATGAGGCTCCCGCGCGACTGGCCGGCCCATCTGGTGCTGATCCTCGGGGCGGCGCTGTTCGTGCTGCCGATCTGGCTCGCGTTCTCGGCCGCGACGCTCGATCCCGCGGCGATCGATCGTGGCGAATTGTCACTGATCCCGCGGCTGAACCATCTCGGAGTGTTCCTGGATGTCCTGCGCCATGGCGGGCCGGGCGTGCCGCCGGTCTGGCGCATGCTCGTGGTCTCGGCGGCAATGGCATTGGCGATTGCGGCAGGCAAGATCGCGATTTCGGTGATCTCCGCGTACGCTGTCGTCTTCTTCCGGTTTCCGTTCCGCATGACGGCGTTCTGGACCATTTTCGTCACGCTGATGCTGCCCGTGGAGGTGCGGATCATTCCCACCTACTCGGTGATGGCGGACCTGCATTTCATCGATACGTTCCAGGGCCTGACGGTACCCCTGATCGCCAGCGCGACGGCGACGTTGCTGTTTCGCCAGACCTTCGTTGCCATACCAGATGAACTGGTGGAAGCGGCGCGGATGGACGGCGCCGGGCCGCTGCGGTTTCTCAAGGATATCGTGATACCGGTATCCTCGGCCAATCTGGCCGCGTTGTTCGTGATCCTGTTTGTCTATGGCTGGAACCAGTATCTGTGGCCGTTGCTGGTCGCCACCAACCCCAATCTCGACACCATTGTCATCGGCATCGTCAAGATGATCGGCATCGACACGTCCACCGACTGGAACAAGGTGATGGCGACCGCCGTGCTGGCCCTGGTGCCGCCGGTGGTGGTGGTGCTGGGGATGCAGCGCTGGTTCGTGAAGGGCCTCACCGAGGGAGAGAAATAGTGGCAACCCTCGTGCTCGAGGATGTGCGGAAGAGCTTTGGTGCGACACCGGTGCTGCATGGCATCGATCTCACGCTGGCCTCGGGCGAGATGCTGGTGATTGTCGGCGCCTCCGGTTGCGGCAAATCGACCCTGCTGCGCCTGGTGGCCGGGTTGGAGCAGCTTTCGTCGGGGCGTGTGCTGCTCGACGGGCGTGACGTTGCGCCGCTCGATCCGTCGGCACGGGACATCGCCATGGTGTTCCAGAACTACGCGCTTTATCCGCACATGAGCGTGTTCGACAACATGGCCTATGGCCTGCGGATCCGCGGCCTGCCACGTGCCGAGATCGCGCGGCGTGTGGAGGAGTCCGCGGCCCTGCTGGGCCTGGGGTCGTTGCTGTCACGTAAGCCGCGGCAGCTTTCGGGTGGCCAGCGCCAGCGTGTGGCGATGGGGCGGGCGATAGTACGGGAACCGAAATTGTTCCTGTTCGACGAACCGCTCTCGAACCTCGATGCCAAGTTGCGGGTGACGATGCGCGCGGAGATTCGGCGGCTGCAACGGCGCATGGGTGTCACCAGTCTTTACGTCACCCATGACCAGGTGGAGGCGATGACGCTGGGCGATCGGCTGCTCGTGCTGCATCAGGGCCGCGCGGTGCAGTTGGCGACGCCGATGCAGGTGTTCGAGCGTCCGGCGGATACCTACGTCGCCGGATTCATCGGCGCTCCGGCAATGAATTTCCTGCCCGCGACTCTGGAACCAGGCGGCCTGGCCGCTGATCTCGGCCCGCTGGGGCGTGTTGTGTTCGCCGATGGGCGCCGGGAAGGGGGGGCGGGGCGGCCGCTGACCATCGGCCTGCGACCCGAACACGTGGCGTTCGACCCCGCGGGGCTGGCGCTGCAGATCGACCTGATAGAGCCGCTGGGTTCGGAGACCGTGGTCATCGGCAGGTTGCCCAATGGCGAATTGCTGACGGCAAAGATGCCCGGAAGGCCGCCTTCGACGGAGGTCCTGCATGTGGTGTTGCCAACGACCCACATGCATGTCTTCGACAGTGTGAGCGGGCTGCGGCTGGACCCTGGGTGAGCGGTGGAGATTGACCGGGCGGCCGGTCTACCGCAGCCTGTCACCCAAGGAGTCTCCGCATGACGATTGCTTATCTGGAGCCACGGACAGGCGCCACCTATTCCATCGACCACCCGATCTGGTGTGGTCCAGGACGCGAACCGCTGCTGCTGACCGATCTGGCGGGCATTGGCCGGGACGACATCGATCGCAGCACTCGCAGCCTGTGGCGCTACCGTGCCGCTCTGCCGGTGTCTGTGGCGGAGCCGATCTCGATGGGAGAGGGCTGCACACCCCTGATCGAACGCCGCATTGCCGGCGCGGCGGCGTTGCTGAAATGCGAATGGTTCATGCCCACCGGGAGCTTCAAGGACCGCGGGGCCAGCGTCATGCTGTCCATTCTGCGTCAGCAAGGCATCAGCTCGGTGCTGGAGGATAGTTCGGGCAATGGTGGCGCCGCCGTGGCGGCCTATGCGGCGGCGGGCGGGATGAGTGCCACGATCATGGCGCCGGCCTCCACCAGCGCCGCCAAAACGGTGGCGATGCGCGCGGCCGGGGCGATGGTCCAACTGATCCCCGGCAATCGCCAGGCGACATCGGACGCGGCTGTTGCCGCATCGGACCATATATTCTACGCCAGCCACAACTGGCACCCGTTCTTTCTGCACGGCACCAAGACCCTGGCCTATGAATTATGGGAGGATCTCGGCTTCCGTGCGCCGGACAACATCATCATCCCCTGCGGCGCGGGATCGAATGTGCTGGGCTGCGATATCGGCTTCCGTGAATTGCAGCGGGCCGGCCAGATCGACCGACTGCCGCGGTTGTTCGCAGCACAGCCTGCGCATTGCGGCCCGATCGCTGCCACTTTCCTCGCCGGCCATGATTTTCAGGTGGAAAGTGACATCCTGCCGACCATCGCCGAAGGAACCGCGATCGCCCAGCCACTGCGCCTGGCGGAGGTGTTGACGGCCCTGCGCCACTCCGCCGGCGGAGCGGTGTTGCTGACCGAGGCCGAGATCGGTGAGGCGACATTGATGCTCGCACGCATGGGGGTCTACGTGGAACCAACCTCCGCCCAGGTGGCGGCGGCTTTCGGACGCCTGCTCGCCAGCGGCGCCATCACGTCCGATCAGACAACGGTGCTGCTGCTGACCGGCAGCGGGTTGAAGGCAACGCCGCGAATCGCTGAACTTCTTGGAGTCGCATTGTGACATCACGCATCGCCCTGCTCGGCTTCTCCATCGAATGCAATCGCTTCGCGCCGGTCACGGTCGCGGCGGATTTTGTTGCGCGTACGCTTCTTCGTGGCTCCGCGATCATGGAGGATGCCCGCAGCCCTCGGCCGCGCATGTTGGCCGAACTGCCCGGCTTCGTTGCGGATATGGATGCCGCCGGGACCTGGGAGCCGGTGCCCATCCTGCTCGCAATGACCGAGCCCGGCGGGCCGGTCGAGCAGGCATTCTTCGACGGATTGATGCACGAATGGGAGGATGGCTTGCGTGCTGCGGGGCGGCTCGACGGGGTCTATTGCGTCATGCACGGCGCGGCGCTCACCACTGGCGACGACGATCCCGAGGCGACCATCCAGGCCATGGTGCGGCGGATCGTCGGCGAGGGTGTACCGATTATTGCCAGCTACGATCTCCATGGAAATATTTCCGATGCCGATATCGAGACGATCGATGCGCTGGTCGGCTATCGCACCAACCCCCATATGGACATGCGTGAATGCGGCGCGGAATCCGCCCAGATCGCGCGACGCCTGATAGGCGGGCTACGCACGGTCATACGCAAGGTGCGGCTGCCGATCGTGCCGCCGACCGTGACGATGCTCACGGCATCCAACGCGCCGAACCGACCATAGGGCGAAATGATCGATCTGGGCCAGGCGCTGCTCCGAGATCCGGCCTGGGGCGGCCAGATTTTAAACGTGTCGGTGATGGGCGGATTCGCCTATGGCGATACCGCCTTCAATGGGCTGACCACGGTGGTCACGGCAACCACCGATGTGGCGGCCATGGGCGTGGCTCGGCAGATCGCCGCTGCCGGCTGGGCGCGTCGGGCGCAATTCGTGCCCCGACTGACATCGCTGGACGACGCCGTGGAACTGGCGCTGGGCACTGCCGACCCGGCCCGCCCCGCGCTGGCC
>VFSW01004864.1_pt1 | contig 19986 bp, 19 predicted proteins | sample 5358111 | NCBI WGS metagenome assembly VFSW01 (sample SAMN11554181, study PRJNA540505) | mine drainage metagenome | isolation source: sediment from site ElyBrook_90M | place: USA: Ely Copper Mine, Vershire, VT | collected 2017 | reverse complement strand
ATTACATGAGCCCGGAGCAGGGGCACGCGGAACTGATCGATGCGCGCAGCGATCTGTACAGCCTCGGGGTGGTGTTCTACGAGATGCTCACCGGACGCAAGCCCTACACCGGGGCCTCCGCCATGGAGGTCATCTACAAGCACAAGCGCGCGGAGCTGCCGGCGGTCGATCCGAGGTTTTCGCGCTATGAGCCGATCCTGAAGCGGCTGCTGGCCAAGTCGCCGCTGGATCGGTACCAGTCGGCGCGCGAGGTGCTGGACGCGGCGGGCGAATTGAGAGTTCCGGCATGAGCGAGGCGCGCCGGTGAGCGCGGGCCCGCTCCCGAGAGGCGCCGCGCCCCACCCGCTGCTGCGGACACCGACGCCGGCGAGCTGGATCGCCCGGGCATGCGAGTGCCCGCAGGTGCTGCTCATCGATCACGCCAACTGCGAGAAGAAAGCGGCCTCGACCGCGCTCGCGCTGATGTTCGCCTACGCGGAGGATTTCTTTCTCACCGGCAAGATGTCGCGGCTGGCGCGCGAAGAACTGCGCCATTACGAGGCGGTGGCGAAGCTCATCCGGGATCTCGGAATCGAGCCGCTGCGGCTCGCTCCGGGCCGCTATGCCGAACGCCTGCGGCGCCTGGTCGCCAAGAGCGAGCCGCAGCGCGAGGTCGACCTGATGGTCTGCGGCGCATTCATCGAGGCGCGCTCCTGCGAGCGCTTCGCGGCGCTCGGCGCGGTGATCGGCGGCCCCGTGGGCGAGCTATTTGCCGGATTGCATGCCGCGGAATCCCGGCACCTCAGGGTATATCTCGATTTGGCGCAGCGCGCGGCCGCTCGCGCCGGCCTCGACGCGGCCGCGCGCATCGAGGCGTTCGCGCGCCTGGAGGCCGAGTTGATCAGCGGTCCTGACGAGCTGTTTCGCTTTCATTCCGGTGTGCCCGCGGGAGCGAGCTGAGCTCGGGTCCGCCGGCGTCCCAGCGCAGGACGCTCCCCTGGGTATACCAGTCGCCGAGCACGATGCGCGTGCACGCGCGCCCATCGACGCTGAAGGCATGGATGCCCGGTCGATGGGTATGTCCGTGCAGCAGGGTGGTCGTGCCGGCAGCCCTCATCGCGGCGGCGACGCTCTCGGTGTTCACGTCGGCGATGGTATAGGCGATCGAGGCCGTGTGCGCCTGGCTGCCGGAACGGGCCGCACCCGCCAGCGCGCGGCGCTGCGCGACCGAGAGGCCGAGGAATCGGCGCTGCCAATCGGCATCGCGCACCGTGGCGCGCAATCGCTGATAGGCCCGATCGTCGGTGCACAGCGCGTCGCCGTGCATCACCAGCACGGCCTCTCCATAGAGGGTGACGATGAGGGGGTCGGGCAACAGCCGGGCGCCGGTTCTCGAGCAGAACGCCGCGCCGAGCAGAAAATCGCGATTGCCGTGCATCACGAAGCACGGCACTCCCGCGCCGGTCAGCGAGCGCATCGCGTCGAGGGCCTGAGCCTGTCCGAAATCGGGCGCATCGTCTCCCACCCAGGATTCGAACAGATCGCCGAGGATGTACAGCGCTTCCGCGGTGCGTGCCTCGGTGGTCAGGAATTCGATCAGCTGCGCGGTGATGTCCGGCCGGCCGGCGTCGATGTGCAGATCTGAAATGAAGAGTATCGCCATCCGCCGCCACCCGGCGCACCGTCAGGACGCGAGCGGGCTCAAGGCGCCGGTGCCGAAACGCGCTCTATTTTCTGGATCACCACCGACTTGAGCGGGGCGTTCTCCTTGAACGGACCCTTGGCGCCGGTCGGCACGGTGGCGATCTCGTCGACCACGTCCATGCCTTGGACGACCTTGCCGAACACCGCGTACCCCCTGCGCGTCTGGCGGGGATCGAGCGCGGCGTTGTCGGGGAGATTCCCGTAGAACTGAACGGCCCCGGCTTGGGCCTCGGGCGGGCGGGCGAGTCCGACCGTGCCGCGCTGATTGGTCAGTCCATTGCCGGATTCGTTGACGACCTTCGGCGGGCTTCCCTTGAGTTTGTAGTCGGTGTCGTAGCCGCCGCCTTGAACCACGAAGTTGGGAATCGCGCGATGAAAAATCGTGCCGGAGTAATAACCCTGGTCGACGAACTTGAGGAACTGCGCAACCGTCAGGGGCGCGCGCTCGGCATTGAGCTCGATGGTGAAATTCCCCATGGAAGTGACCACTTGCACCTGCGTGGCGGGGCCCGGCTTGGCCGGCGGGGCGGCCGGTGCGGCCGGCGGGTCGGCGCAGTATCCGGGCGAGACCAGGGCCGCGACGAGGAATCCAACGCAGAGGAGTAGCTGTTTCATGCCGCCAACTCAGATGACCGGGTGTTTCATGCCGATAGTGTACTCGAATGGGTACAATCTTAAGATATGTCCTCGCCCGCCGTCACTCGATTCGCGCCGTCGCCCACCGGGTCGCTGCACCTCGGAAACGCGCGCACCGCTTTTTTCAGCCATCTTTGGGCCCGCAAGAGCGGCGGCCGATTCATCCTGCGCATCGAGGATACCGATGTCGAGCGCAGCGAGCGGCGCTTTCGCGATGCGCTGATCCGGGATCTGCAATGGCTGGGGCTGGACTGGGACGAAGGGCCGGATGTGGGCGGACCCTGCGCGCCGTACGCGCAGTCCGAACGCGGCGCGTGGTATGCCGGGCTCTTCGCACGCCTGGAGTCGGAGAATCACGCTTATGCGTGCTTCTGCACGCCGCAGGAGCTCGAGCTGTCGCGCAAGCTCCAGCGAATGGCGGGCAAGCCGCCGCGCTATGCCGGGACCTGCAGGGGTCTCGGCGCTGCGGAGCGCGCCGCCCGAATCGCGCGCGGGACCAGGCCGACGCTGCGCTTCGCCGTGCCGAAGGACCGGGCGATCGAGTTCGTCGATCTGGTGCATGGGCCGCAGACATTCGCATCGAACGACATCGGCGATTTCATCATCCGCCGCGAGGACGGCACGTCCGCATTCTTTTTTTGCAACGCCGTGGACGATGCGGTCATGGGGGTGACGCACGTATTGCGCGGCGACGACCATCTCACCAACACCCCGCGGCAGCTGATGCTGCTCGATGCGCTGGGAATGCGCCGGCCGGGCTACGGGCATGTCGGCTTGCTGGTGGGTGCCGACGGCGCGCCGCTGTCGAAGCGCCACGGCAGCACCAGCGTGCAGGATTTTCGGGAGCGCGGCTTTCTTCCGGCGGCGCTGCTCAATCATCTGCTCCATCTGGGTCATACGGGCGATGCCGAAGGGTGGCTGGCGCCGCAGGACATGGCGGGGCATTTTCGGCCGGAACATCTCGGCCGGGCGCCGGCACGGTTCGAGGAGGCGCAGCTGCTGCATTGGCAGAAGGAGACGTTGCAGCGCATGTCGGCCGCCGAGATCGGCGCCTGGCTCGGGCTCGCCGACGCGGCGGATTTCGTCGAGCTGGTGCGGCACAACGTGGTACTGCCCGCGGATGCGGCGCCCTGGATGACGGTGTTGCGCGGTGAGCTCCCGCCGGCTGGGCCCGAGGAGCGCCGCATCCTCGAGGCTGCGGGACCCGAGTTCTTTGCCGCTGCGGCCCGGGCCCTCGATGAGTCGAACGCGGATTTCGGCGCACTGGTCAAGCTCCTGAAGGAGCGCACCGGGCGCAAGGGCGCCGAGCTCTTCATGCCGCTGCGGGTGGCGCTGACCGGCAGGACGCACGGACCGGAGCTCGCCCCACTGCTCAAGGCGATGCCGCGGCAGATCGCCCGCCGCCGGCTGGAAATGCATGCTGGCAATACATAATTCGCTTACCGGCCGCAAGGCGGACTTCAAGCCGCTCAAGCCCGGCGAGGTGCGGATGTACGTCTGCGGAATCACCGTTTACGACTACATCCACATCGGCCATGCGCGCATGCTCACGGTCTTCGATCTGGTGCAGCGCTACCTGCGCTCGCGCGGCCTGAAAGTGACCTACGTGCGCAACATCACGGACATCGACGACAAGATCATCCAACGCGCCGCCGAGACTCACGAGGACTGGGCGGCGCTCGCCCGCCGCTTCACCGCGGCCATGCACGCGGACTGCGCGCTGCTCGGACTCGAGCCGCCGGACATCGAGCCGCGCGCCACCGACTACATCCCCGAAATCATCGCCATGACGCAGATCCTGATCGACAAGGGCTACGCGTACCGCGCCGCCAACGGCGACGTGATGTATTCGGTGCGCAAGTTTGCGGCGTATGGGGCGCTCTCCGGCAGAAACATCGACGAGTCGCGCGCCGGCGCCCGGGTCCAGGTCGATGAATTCAAGCACGACCCCCTGGACTTCGTGGTGTGGAAACATGCCAAACCGGGCGAGCCCTCGTGGCCTTCGCCCTGGGGGGCCGGCCGCCCCGGGTGGCACATCGAATGTTCGGCGATGTCGACCGCGCTGCTCGGCGTGCACTTCGATCTGCACGGCGGCGGGATGGATTTGAAATTTCCGCATCATGAGAACGAAATCGCACAGTCCTGCGCGGCGTGCGACACGCCGTTCGTGAATCTGTGGATGCACAACGGCTTCGTCAACATCGACGACGAAAAGATGTCGAAATCGCTGGGGAATTTCTTCACGGTGCGCGACGTGCTCGCGACGCTGCGCGATCCCGAAGTGCTGCGATTTTTCCTGCTGAGCAGCCACTACCGCGGGCCGATCAATTACTCGGCGGCACAGCTCGCCCAGGCGGACGAGACCCTGGCGGGTCTGTACCGCGCTCTGAAAGGCGCGCCCCGGGACGCGGCGGCGGCCCCGGAGCGCGGTGCGTACGAGCGCGACGCGCTCGCCCGGTTCGATGCGGCCATGGAGGACGATTTCAACACGCCGGACGCGAGGGCGGTTTTGCAAGGGGTTGCGCGGGAGCTGAACAGCGCCAAGGCGGCGGCCGACAGCGTGCGGGCGGCGGCCGCCGCGCGGGCCATCCTCGCCATGGGCAGGATCCTCGGGGTGTTACAGCAGGACCCGGACAGCTATCTGAAGCGCGGTCACGCCGCCTCGAGCGGCGCCCTGAGCGATCCGCAGATCGAGACTCTGCTCGCCGCGCGGCGCGCGGCGCGCGGCGCCAGGAATTTCGCCGAGTCCGATCGGATTCGCGACGTGCTGAGCGCCGCCGGCATCGTCCTGGAGGACAAGCCCGGCGGGGTCACGGAGTGGCGGCGCTCCTGATCAGCCGGTCAACCGGGATCGATGAGCGAGCGGCGCCGCCAGCGGCCTGAGCGGATGAACGACCGCCGGCCGCACCGGGCTGAGTCAGATGGGCGGCCGGCTGCCGGGCCGGTCCGATTCAGAAGAGCGATGGTCTCGCCGGCCCGATCAGACGAGCGGCCGGCTGCCGGGCCGGTCAATCCGACCGGCGCATCATCATGACGCCGAGGGCGATTCCGACCACGGCTGCGATGCCGACCACCTGCCAGGGATTGTCGCGGACGTAGGTGTCTGTCGTCCTCGTGGCCTCCCGCGCCTGACCGCGGACCTGCGCCGCGCCGTCGGCGAGTGCGCTCTTGGCGGCGGCCAGCGCCATCCTCACCTTGGCCCGGACCCGCGCGATCTCCGGGGCCTCGACATCCTTGATGGCCTTGGTCAGATCTTCGACGTTGTCGAGAAAGTCGTTGAGGGTGGCGGCAGCCGCCTTCTTGACCTTACGCACGTGGGAAGTGTCCAACTGAGCTTCCATAGCTTGCTCCTCTGTAAAGCGATTCAAACCCGACGGCCCAGGCTCATCAGGAAGCTGACGATGGCGCCGATCAGGAACACGACAAACAAGACCTTCGCAATGCCCGCGGCGCCGACGGCGATGCCGCCGAAGCCGAAGAAGGCCGCGATCAAGGCGATGACGAAGAACACCACTGCATAATGAAGCATGAGCGCACCTATCTGATTTTGGGACACAACGCGATGCCAGCGCAGTCTGCGGCGAGAGCGGGGCGAGGGCAGTCGGTGCGACTGCCGGAGTTCCGTAGGATATGACCCACGGGGAGGTCCGGCGGCGGGACTCGCGCTTCAGGCGGCGAATCGCGCCGGGGACATGGCCTGCGGGTCGAGCCCCTGTGCGGTCAGATCGCCGGGCAGCGCGCCACCGAGCACGAGCGCCGCCGCCGCGCGCGCGAGTGCCGGGTAGGTCTGGATGCCATAACCGCCTTGCCCCGCCAGCCAGAAGAACGCCGGGGCGGCCGGCGAGTACCCGACCACCGGGGTTCGATCGGGGGCAAAGGTCCTAAGGCCCGCCCAGCGGGCCTTGAGACGCTTGATTTGCAATGTCGTCGCCTGTTCGATCCGGTCGACGGCGGCGGCGATGTCCCATTCCTCGGGCTGCGCATCGGTGGGCTCGCTCGGTGTCTCGTCGGCCGGCGAGAGGAAGATCGATCCGGCGTCGGGCTTGAAATAGAAGTTTTCGTCGATGTCGTTGACGAACGGCCAGCCGTTGATCGCCATCTGCGGCGGCGGGTCGACCAGCATGGCGGTACGGCGGCAGGGCGTCAGTCCGAGCCGCGCGACGCCGGCGAGTGCGGCCACCTCATCCGCCCAGGCGCCGGCGGCGTTGACGAGCAGCGACCCGGTCAGGCGCTCGCTGCCCGCCTGGACGGTCCAGGCGCCGTTGGCGTAATCGAGGGCCTGCACCGGTGCGTTGGTGAGCAACCGTCCGTCCCGCCGCTTAAACAGACGCAGATACCCCTGATGCAGCGCATGGACGTCGATGTCGGCGCAATCCGGCTCGAGCAAGGCCGCGGCCAGGTATTCGCGGCGCAAAATCGGGCACAGCGCCTGGGCGTCCGCGACGTCGAGCATGCGGGTCGCCGGTGCGATGTCCGGAAGCGCATGAAACTCGTCGATGGCGCGAAGCTGCGCCGCCGTCGCGATGTACAGGCACCCGCGCGGGCGCGTCAGCGCGACATCGGCGAAGCCGGCCGGCGGCCCGAACAGGAACCCGCGGCTCGCGCGGGTGAGGGAGCGAATCGTGGCGTTGCCGTAGATCTCCGTGAACAGCGCGGCCGAGCGCCCGGTCGAGTGGTAGCCGGGGCGCTCCTCGCGTTCGATCAGGATGACGCTGCGCGTCTCGGCGAGGTGAGCGGCGACGGATGCGCCGGCGATGCCGGCGCCGATTACCAGAATGTCGGCGTGCGTCGTGGTCATCGATGGGCTTTCAGGTGAGTAAGTGGCCGAGGGGGACGCGTGTCGAGCGCTTCAGCGTCGCGAGCACCACGCTCGATTGCACGTCCCGGACATGGGGAATGCGCAGCAGCTTCTTGAGAATCACCGAGCTCAAGGACTCGAGATCCTGGCCGAACACCTGCAGGATGAAATCGTAGGCACCGGTGGTGGCGAAGCAATTGGTCACTTCATCGAGCAGGGCGATCTCGCGCTCGAAACGCGCCACGGTCTCATCGGTGTGTTCGGTCAATTTGACGTGGACCAGCGCCTGGACGGCGAGCCCGACTCGGGCGGGATTCAGAATGGCGGCGAATCCTTCGATGACGCGTCCCGATTCCAGCGCCTTGATGCGGCGCGCGCAGGGCGTCGCGGACAGACCGATCAGCTCGGCAAGTTCCACCACAGGCAGGCGGCCGTCGCGCTGCAGCTCCGTCAGAATCCGGCCGTCGAAGCGATCGAGATTCATGGGCTTTCTTCCCGAGGTTGGTGATAGTCGCCAATAAATATCACAAAAATAGAGAATTAATCCAAACATCCCCATGAGTGCAGCGCTCAATTGGCGATTGTCCCTGAAAGCTTCGGATTAGTCTAAGGCCATCGATCCCGGGTCGGACAATCGAGGTGAAAACGCCGATGGCCGCAAGCTCCGAGCAGGTAATACCCCCGGCACGCACCGCGGCCTGGGACTGGCGCTCGGTGGTGCGGCAGGTTGCGATCTCGCGGGCTCTCGACGACCTGGAGGAATCCACGCTCGTGCCCGAGCGCAAGGTGCTCTATCAGTTCTCGGCACGCGGACATGACGTGACGCAGGTGCTGCTCGGCGCAGAGCTGCACGGAGCACGCGATGTCGTGGGAGGGTACTACCGGTCGCGGCCGCTGCTGCTCGCCCTCGGGCTGACCGTGGAGGACGCTCTGGCCTCCACCATGATGCGCCGCGGCAGCATGAGCGAGGGCCGGGACATCGGCGTGGTGTTCAACCTGCCTCGTCGCGACGGACCCTGCGCCTTGCCGGTGTGCGGCGGCGTAGGCACCCAGTACACGCCCGCGGTCGGCTGGGCGCAGGCGCTGCGCTACCGGCACGCCACGCTGGGCGATCCGAGCTACGCGGAGAGCCTGGCGGTGGCCCACGGCGGCGACGCCTCGATCGCCACCAACGGCTTCTGGGCCGCTCTCAATATCGCCACCACCGAGCAGCTCCCCATGCTGTTCTTCATCGAGGATAACGGGTACGGGATCTCGGTCCCCGCCCACCAGCAAACGCCGGGCGGCAACATCGCGCGCAATCTGGCGGCGTTTCGGGGTCTGCGCGTACTCGACGGTGATGGCTCGGATCCGTTGGCAGCGGCCGGATTGATCCGCGAGGCGGTCGCCGGGGTGCGCGGCGGAGGCGGTCCCGCGCTCCTACGGCTGACGGTGCCGCGGCTCTCGGGGCACTCCGGACAGGACACCCAGACCTACAAGGGCTCGTCGGCGATCGCCGCGGAGCAGCAACGTGATCCCTGGCGGCGACTGCATGCGCAGATCGTTCCCGGGCTTGTGACCGAACAGGACTGGGATGCGGAAGTGGCGCGCGCCGGGGAGCTGGTCGCCGAGGCGCGCGCGCGCGTCGAACGGCGCTTGCCGCCCGAGCCGGCCGGGGTGAGGCGCTACCTGTTCAGCGAGCTCGCGCCGGACGGCTCGGTCGAGCTGCAGATCCAGGGCGGCGCTTGGCCGGAGGGCGCGGTGCCGCGCACCGGATCGGCCGCGCGTCCCGCGGATCAGGGCCCGCGCATCAATCTGGTTACGGCGGTGCGCCGCACGCTGGAGCACGAGATGGAGGTCAATCCCCGGGTGGTGGTGTTCGGCGAGGACGTGGGCCGCAAGGGCGGGGTGCACGCCGCCACGCTCGGCTTGCAGGAGAAGTTCGGCGTCGCGCGGGTCTTCGACACCAGTTTGTCGGAGGAAGGCATCATCGGCCGCGCCGTCGGCATGGCCGCGGCGGGGCTGATGCCGGTTCCCGAGATCCAATTCCGCAAGTACGCCGATCCCGCGGCGGAACAGCTCAATGACTGCGGCACGATGCGCTGGCGCACCGCCAATCGCTTCGCCGCCCCCATGGTGGTGCGGATTCCGGGCGGGTTTTTCAAATGCGGCGACCCCTGGCACAGCCAATCGAACGAGGTGCAATGGATTCACGGGCTGGGCTGGCGCGTCGCCATGCCGTCGAACGCCGAGGATGCGGTGGGATTGCTGCGCGAGGCCCTGCGCGGCAACGATCCGACGATCTTCTTCGAACACCGATCGCTGCTCGACTCCGCCGCAGCGCGGCGCCCGTATCCCGGGGATGACTTCCGGGTGAAGTTCGGCCAGGCGTCGCTGCTGCGGCGCGGCGAAGCCGCGACGCTGGTGAGCTGGGGCGCCATGGTCGAGCGTTGCGAGCTCGCGCTTCAGCGCACCAAGGTCGCCGCCGATCTCATCGATCTGCGCACGCTCTGTCCGTGGGACCGCGAGGCGACCCTCAAGTCGGTGCGCAAGACGGGCCGCTGCCTGATCGTGCACGAGGACACGCTCACCGCGGGCTTCGGTGCGGAGATCGCCGCGGTGCTCGCGAAGGAGGCGTTTTTCGATCTCGACGCGCCCATCGAGCGCCTCGCCATGCCCGACGTACCGAGCCCGCACAGTCCGGTGCTGCTCGAGGCGGTGTTGCCGAACGTGGATCGAATCGCCGAGGCCATCCGCGCGCTGGTCGCGGTCTGATCATGGCGCGCATCGCGGACGTCCTGGCGCCGCAGAACGAGGAGGGCACCAAGGCCACGATTCTCAAGTGGTGCAAGTCCGCCGGGGAGTCGATCCTGAAGCACGAGCCGCTGCTCGAGCTCGAGACCGACAAGGTGACGGTGGAGGTGCCCTCGCCAGCCAGCGGCGAGTTGGCGCAGATCCTGGCGCAGACGAACGAGGAGGTTCAGCCGGGGCAACTCATCGCGCGCATCCGGCTCGACGCGCAGGAGGCGGCACATACCGCAGGGGATGAGGCTGCGCGCGTCGGCGATGCAGGCGGCAAGCCGCTGCACGCGGCGGCGCTCGCGGGCACCGCGGACGGCGCGCTCGCGCCCACCAAAAGCGGCGCGGTCGTGAACACCACAGGTGACGCGGTGGCGGCCGCGACCGCGGCGGAGGATGGACGGCTGCTGCTCAGTCCGGCGGTGCGCCGCTTGCTCAGCGAGAACGCGCTGCGCGCCGACGATATCGCGGGCAGCGGACGCAATGGCAGGATCACCGCGCAGGATGTCGCGCGCCGTCTCGGCGCCCAGGCAACCCCGGCACGGGTGGCGCATACGCCGATCCGCCGCCGGGTGGCGGAGCACATGCTGCGCAGTCTCGCCCAGTCGCCGCACGTGACCACCGTGTTCGAGATCGATCTCACCCAAGTGCAGGCACACCGCTCGCGCCATGCCGCCGAGTACGCCCACGGGGGAGCGCGCCTCACGCGCACAGCCTATTTCATCGCGGCTTGCGCCCGCGCGCTGGCGGCGAATCCGTCGATCAATGCCACCTATCACGCCGACGCGCTCGAACTGCATGCCGATGCCAACATCGGGATCGGAACGGCGCTCGGCAACGAGGGGCTCATCGTGCCGGTGATCCATGCCGCGCAACAGCTCGAGTTGCCGGATATCGCGCTGCGGCTCGGGCAGCTGGTCGCGGCCGCGCGCGCCGGCAAGCTGGCGCCGCAGGACGTTCGCGGCGGTACGTTCACGATCTCGAACCACGGAGTGAGCGGCAGTTTGCTCGCAGCGCCGATCGTCATCCATCAGCCGCAAGTGGCCGTGCTGGGCGTCGGCAAGGTCGAGCGGCGGGTATGCGTGCTGGAGTCGGGCGGCACCGAGGCCATCGGGATCCGCGCCAGGTGCTATCTCACGCTCACCATCGATCATCGCGCGCTCGATGCCTTCCAGGCGAACGCCTTTCTCGCGCATGTGGCCGCGACGCTTGAGCGCTGGGGCGGCTGAGTCCGGCCGCGCGGGCGGAACGCGTCGGCTGCAAGAGCGGCGCCGGCGAAGCCGCCGCCGAGTGGACGGGTCGGCGGGCGGCGGCGCACCGTCGAGTTGCGAGCCGGGTGGCATGATGAGCGGGTATCATGAGACAGCGGCGCGCGCGCCTGGCGGGCGGCACGGCGCGGGCTCGCCGGCCCCCGCGGTCGCGGGTGTGAACGGCGGCGCGGCGCGGCGCGGCTGGCAAGGCAGGGCAGGGCGGTGCGGTCAGGGCTGGCGGGAAGGAGGCGGTGATGTATACGCAAGGGCTGGACATCAAAGGGGCGGATCCGGTGCCGTCGGATGAGGCGACGCTCGAGAGGCGTTTCCAGGCGCGCGTCGATCGCGAGGAGAAGGTCGAGCCCAAGGATTGGATGCCGTCGCGGTATCGCGCGACCTTGATCCGGCAAATCTCGCAGCATGCCCACTCGGAGATCGTCGGCATGCTGCCGGAGGGAAATTGGATCACCCGCGCCCCGAGCCTCAAACGCAAGGCCATTCTCATTGCCAAGGTGCAGGACGAGGGCGGTCACGGGGCCTATCTCTACAGCGCCGCGGAGACCCTGGGGATCACGCGCGATCAGATGATCGAGCAGCTGCTCAGCGGCAAAGCGAAATATTCCAGCATCTTCAACTATCCGACGCCCACGTGGGCGGATGTCGGCGCCATCGGCTGGCTGGTCGACGGCGCGGCGATCATGAACCAGATTCCATTGTGCCGATGCTCCTACGGGCCCTATGCACGAGCCATGGTGCGCGTCTGCCGCGAGGAGAGTTTTCACCAGCGCCAAGGGTACGACATCATGCTGCAGCTCTGCCGCGGCACCGCCGAGCAGAAGCGCATGGCTCAGGAGGCGCTCGACCGCTGGTGGTGGCCGGCGCTCATGATGTTCGGCCCTCCGGATGCCTCATCCATTCACGGCTCCGAGTCGCAGCGCTGGAAGATCAAGCGCTTCTCGAACGATGAGCTGCGCCAGAAATTCGTCGATTTCACGGTGCCGCAGGCGATGTTCCTCGGCCTTGCCGTACCCGACCCGGAATTGCGTTGGAACGAGCAGGAGCAGCGCCATCGGTTCGGCGCCATCGACTGGAGCGAATTCGAGCGCGTGCTGAAGGGCAACGGACCCTGCAACGCGGAACGGCTCGAGGCGCGGCGCCGCGCCTGGGCACGGGGCGCGTGGGTGCGCGAGGCGGCCAGCGCGTACGCGGACAAGCAGGCCCGCCGCAGCCAAGGATGCGCGGCCTGATGGCGCGCGGGCAAACGGAGCAGTCATGAGCGCACCCGCCGATCCCGAAGGTCAGGCTGCCGCGGCCGTCGGCCGCGAATGGCCGCTGTACGAGGTGTTCATCCGGGCGCGCGGCGGCCTGGACCACAAGCATGTGGGAAGCCTGCACGCCGCCGATGCGCGGATGGCCATCGAGCACGCGCGCGATCTGTACACGCGCCGGCAGGAGGGCGTGAGTATCTGGGCGGTGCGTTCCTCCGATATCATCGCGTCCGATCCGCAGGACGCGGAGTCCTTGTTCGAGCCGGCGCGGGACAAGATATACCGCCACCCGACCTTTTATGAGATTCCGGACGAGGTCAAGACCTTATGAGCGGCGCGCCGCCGCTCTGCCGGTACGCGCTGCGCCTGGGCGACTTGAGCTTGATTCTCGGGCAGCGGCTGGGAGAGTGGGTGGGACATGCTCCCGTGCTGGAGGAGGACCTGGGCCTCGCCAATATCGCGCTCGATCTGATCGGTCAGGCGCGTCTGATGCTGAGCTACGCAGGCGAGGTCGAGGGCCTGGGCCGCAGCGAGGACGATCTCGCCTATCTGCGCACGCACGGCGAATACCTCAATGCCACGCTGGTCGAACAACCCAACGGGGACTTCGGCGACACGATCGTGCGCCAGGTGCTGATCGACGCGTTCCAGCTCGCGCTCTACGAGCGCTTGACCGGCTCGACCGACGAGCGTCTCGCGGCCATCGCGGCCAAGGCCGTGAAGGAGACCCGCTATCATTTGCGCTATAGCGCGAATTGGCTGGTGCGCCTGGGCGACGGCACGGCCGCGAGCCATGCGCGCGTACAGTCCTCGCTCGAGCGCCTGTGGCGTTATACGGTGGAGCTGTTCGAGGAGGACGAGCTCGATCGCGACATGGCGGCGTGCGGCGTCGCGCCGCCCCTGGCCGAGGTCCGCAGCGCCTGGTCGGCGCGCATCGAGCAGATTCTCGCCGAGGCCACGCTCGAGCGGCCCCGAGACCGGCCCTATTCCTGGTTCGGCAAGCGCGGCGAGCACAGCGAGCACCTCGGCTACCTGCTCGCCGACATGCAGTATCTGCAGCGGGCCTATCCGGGAGCGCGCTGGTGAGCGTGCTGCGGCGCCCGGCGATGCACCGGCAGGCTGCGGGCGAATGCCCGACGCTCGACCCCGATGCGCGGGCCGCCGCGGCCTGGCGATCGCTCGGGCAGGTGCAAGACCCCGAACTGCCCGCGCTCAGCATCGTCGATCTCGGCATCGTCCGCTTCGCACGAGTGGGCGCGGACGGTGTGCTCGCGGTCGGTCTGTCTCCGACCTATACCGGATGCCCCGCGACCGAGCACATCGAGTCGCTGGTGCGGGATGCGCTCGACGGCGCCGGCCTGGCTCCGTTCGCCGTGACGCGCGTACTGAGCCCCGCCTGGAGCAGCGATTGGATCAGCGCGGACGGACACCGCAAGCTCGCCGACTACGGCATCGTGCCGCCCACGGCGGCCGCCTCGGCGATGCGGGCGAGCCTCGCGCCGGCCGCGTGTCCGCGCTGCTCCTCGACCCGCACCGAATGCATCAGCCAGTTCGGCTCGACGCCGTGCAAGGCGCTGCACCGCTGCCGGGACTGCCTGGAGCCGTTCGAGTGCTTCAAATGCATCTGAGCGGCCGCGCGCGCCGGGCGCCATTCGCGTGTTGAGCTTCCACCCGCTCGAGGTGCTGTCGGTAGAGCGCACCGCCGAGGACGCCGTCAGCCTGACGCTTGCGGTCCCGCCGGCATTGCGCGACCGGTTTTCGCACCACGCCGGGCAGTACGTGACCGTGCGGCGCGACATCGACGGGATCGACGAGCGCCGCACGTATTCGATCGTCACCGCTCCGGGCGGCAGCGTGCTGCGGCTCGGCGTTCGCGAACAGCCGGGCGGCCGGATGTCGCGGGAGCTGGCGGCGCGGGTGCGCGCCGGCGATATGCTCGAGGTGGGAACGCCGAGCGGGCGGTTTCGCACCACACCGGATGCGGGCCGGGTCCTCGACTACGTCGCCTTCGCCGCGGGCAGCGGCATCACGCCCGTGCTGTCGTTGGCGACGGATATCCTGGCGCGGGAGCCGCGCAGCCGCTTTACGCTGATCTACGGCAATCGCAATACCGCGCGCACCATGTTCCTCGAGGAAACGCTGGCGCTCAAGAACCGGTATCTCGGCAGATTCTCGGTGTATTTCGTGATGAGCCGCGAGCCGCAGCACGCCGCGCTCCTGAACGGGCGCATCGATGCCGCCAAGATCGAGGCGCTGGCGCGCGCAATTCCGCGGATCGCGGCGGCGGATGAGTACTTCATCTGCGGGCCGGGCGGCATGGCCGATGAGCTACGCGATGCGCTCAGACGCCTGAATGCCGGGGCGCCGATCCGCTGCGAGCGGTTTGCGGCGGCAGTGCGCACCGTGGAGACCGTCGCCGGCGAGGCCCCCGCGGCCGGCGGCAGCGCGGTACCGGCCGCGCCGGCGGACCCGCGCGAGGTGGTGCGCGAGGTGCTCGCAACCATCTCCGTGGTCATGGATGGCAGACGCCGGAGCTTCTTCATGGCGCCGAGCGATGCGTCCGTGCTGGAAGCGGCGGAACGCGCGGGACTCGAGCTGCCGTTCTCCTGCCGCGCCGGCATCTGCGCCACCTGTCGAACGCGGATCGTCGCCGGGGAGGCGACCATGCTGCACAACATCGCGCTCGAGCCGTGGGAGGTGGACGCAGGCTTCGTGCTATGTTGCCAGGCGCGCCCCACGACCCCTTCGCTGGAGCTGAGTTATGACGAGAAGTGATCCGGCTGTGCGGCCGGGGGAGCGCGGCGATGGCGCATGAGACCATCTTATTCGGCGTCGAGGACGGGATCGCGCGCCTGACGCTGAACCGCCCGGACAAGCTCAACAGTTTCAACGTGAAGATGCATGAGGAAGTACGCCAGGCCCTGTCGAGCCTTTCCTCGGGCGGCGCGCGAGTGCTCGTGCTCAGCGGAGCCGGCCGGGGATTCTGTGCGGGACAGGATCTCGGTGACCGGCTCGTCGCGCCCGGCGGCGCGGCCGCCGATCTCGGAGATTCGATCGACCGGTACTACAAGCCGCTGGTGCTCGCGCTGCGGAGCCTGCCGATGCCGGTGATCGCGGCCGTCAACGGAGTGGCGGCCGGGGCCGGCGCCAATATTGCGCTGGCCTGCGACCTGGTGATCGCGGCGCGCTCGGCGACTTTCGTACAAGCGTTTGCACGCCTCGGCTTGATTCCGGATTCCGGCGGGACCTGGAGCCTGCCGCGGCTGGTCGGCAATGCCCGCGCGCTCGGCCTCACGCTGCTCGGACAGAAACTGCCGGCCGAACAGGCGGCCGCCTGGGGGATGATCTGGCAATGCGTGGACGATGCGCTGCTGTCCTCGACGGTGGACTCGCTGGCGCGGCAATTGGCGACCGCCGCCACGCGCGGCCTGGCGGCCACCAAGCAGGCCATCTACGGCGGCTGGCTGCATACGATGGAGGAGCAGCTCGATATCGAACGGGACATGCAGCGTGAACTCGGGCGCACGGCCGATTTCGCCGAGGGCGTGGCGGCATTCACCGAAAAGCGCGCGCCGCTGTTCAAGGGCCGGTGACGACGGGGAAGCGCCGCGACGGGAGTGCCGGGCCGCGCCGTGCGCAACCTGCCCAGGTGCCGAAAGGCATGCTCGCGGCGCGAGATTGAAGGTACCGAGGAATCGAAATGAACGAGGCATTCATCTGCGACGCGATCCGTACGCCCATCGGCCGCTATGGCGGCGCCCTGTCGTCCGTGCGTCCCGATGATCTGGCGGCGGTGGTGCTGCGCGAGCTCCTGAAGCGCAATTCCGCGCTCGATCCCGGCGCCGTCGATGACGTCATTCTGGGCTGCGCCAACCAGGCGGGCGAGGACAATCGAAATGTCGCGCGCATGAGTGCGCTGCTGGCCGGCCTTCCGGCGCAGGTGCCGGGCGCCACGCTCAATCGCCTGTGCGGGTCCGGACTCGATGCCGTCGCGGCGGCGTCCCGCATGATCGGCGCCGGCGAGGCCGACGTGGTGCTCGCCGGCGGCGTGGAGAGCATGAGCCGCGCGCCCTACGTGATGTCCAAGGGGGCGGTGCCGTTCGCGCGCGACGTGCAGATGTTCGATACCACCATCGGCTGGCGCTTCGCCAATCCGCTGTTGAAGAAGCAGTACGGCATCGATTCGATGCCCGAGACGGGCGAGAACGTCGCCGCGGATTTCCACATCTCCCGCGAGGACCAGGACCGGTTCGCGTTGCGCAGCCAGCAGCGGGCGCTCGCCGCGCAGGCGGCGGGCCACTTCCGCGGCGAGATCGTCGCGGTGCAGGTTCCCGCGAAGCGCGGCGAGGCGATCGCGGTGAGCGCGGACGAGCACCCGCGCGAAACCACCCTCGAGGCGTTGCAGAAATTGCCGACGCCATTCCGCGCGGGCGGCACGGTGACCGCCGGCAATGCGTCCGGAGTCAACGACGGGGCGTGCGCGCTGCTGTTGGCGAGCGCCGGCGCCGTGCAGCGCTTCGGCCTCAAGGCGCGGGCACGGGTGGTGGGCACCGCCGTGGCGGGGGTCGAGCCGCGGATCATGGGCATCGGACCGGTGGCGGCCACCCGCAAGCTTCTCGGGCGCCTCGGCATGGAGCTGCGCACGATGGATCTCATCGAGCTCAATGAGGCCTTCGCCGCACAGGCACTCGCGGTGCTGCGCGAGCTCGGAATTGCGGACGATGCGGCGCACGTCAACGCGCAGGGCGGCGCCATCGCGCTCGGTCATCCTCTCGGCGCGAGTGGCGCGCGGCTGGTGACCACCGCCGTCAGCCAGCTCGAGCGCGGCGGCGGCCGATATGCCCTCTGCACGATGTGCATCGGCGTCGGCCAAGGAATCGCGATGGTCGTCGAGCGGCTGCGGGCGGGGAGCTAGCGCTCATGGATCCCGTTCGAGCCGAGCGCCCCGCAAGCAGTGCCGTTTGCGCCGGCGCGGACGCGCGCCCCGTGAGCGCGGTGGGCGTGCTCGGTGCCGGGACCATGGGCGCCGGAATCGCCATCAGCCTCGCCACGGCGGGCTTCGAGGTGGCGCTGATCGACACGCGCCGCGAGGCGCTTGCGGCCGGTATGGAGCGTGTGCGCGGCACCCTGACCGGTGCGGTGGCGAAGGGCCGTCTGGATGCCGCCGCCGCCGCCGCCGCAACCGGGCGGATCCGGGCGGGCGAGACGCTCGATGCGCTCGCCGGCGCCGACCTGGTGATCGAGGCCGTGTTCGAGAATCTGGCGGTCAAGCGCGAGGTCTTTGCGGCGCTCGGCAGGATCTGCCGGCCCGGAGCCGTCCTCGCCTCGAACACCTCGACGCTCGACATCGATGCCATCGCGGCCTCCTCCGGGCGCGCGGCGGAGGTGGTGGGCATGCACTTCTTCAGCCCCGCCAACATCATGCGGCTGGTGGAAATCGTGCGCGGCGCCGACACGGCGCCCGATGTCATCGCCACGGCGCGCGCGGTGACCGGGCGCATGGGCAAGCTCGGCGTGGTGGTGGGCAATTGCTTCGGGTTCGTCGGCAATCGGATGCTGTATGCGTACGGGCGCGAGAATCAATTGCTGCTCCTCGAGGGGGCGTTTCCCGCGCAGGTCGACGGAGCGCTCGAGAGATTCGGCATGGCCATGGGGCCGAACGCCGTGAGTGATCTGGCGGGCATCGACGTGGGCTATCGAATACGCCGCGAACGCAAGGATCTGCCCGACGATCCGCGCTATTACCGCGTGGCCGATCTGTTGTTCGAAGCGGGCAGGCTCGGGCAGAAGAGCGGCCGCGGCGCGTATCTGTACCCCGGGGGCTCGCGCAAGCCGGTGCGCGACCCCGAGGTCGACGCCATGATCGCCGCCGAGTCCGCCCGTCTCGGCATCGAGCGGCGCGACATCCGCGACGAGGAGATCCTGGAGCGCTGTCTGTTCGCGCTCATCAACGAGGGTGCCCTGATCCTCGAGCAGCGAGTTGCTGCGAGTCCGGGAGACATCGACGCCATCTGGTGCAACGGCTACGGATTTCCCAAGGCCCGCGGGGGTCCGATGTGTCATGCGGATACTGTGGGCGCGGGCGCCGTGCTCGAGGGAATCCGGCGCTTCGAGCGCACGCTCGGCTCACGCTACTGGACACCGGCACCGCTGCTCGCGGCGCTCGCCGCCGCGGGCGACACGTTCCAGTCCTGGCAGCAGCGGCGCGCCGCCGGGGTCCGTGAGCCATGAAGCTCGAGAGCTACGTGTCGGGACGTTGGCAGGCCGGCACCGGCCAGTCGGCCGTGCTGCGCGATGCATCGACCGCAGAGGTGGTGGCCGAGGCCTCGTCCGGCGGCGTCGACTTCGGCGCGGTGTCGAGCTACGCGCGCAGCCGCGGCGGCCCGGCGCTGCGCGCGCTGAGCTTCCACGAGCGCGCCGCACTGCTCAAGGCGCTCGCCAAGCACCTGCTCGATTGCAAGCAGGAATTCTACGATCTGTCGTACTGCACCGGCGCGACCCGGGACGATTCGTGGATCGATATCGACGGCGGTATCGGCACGCTGTTCGCATTCGCGGGCAAGGGTGCGCGCGAGTTGCCGAACGGCCGCGTGTATCTCGACGGCGGCATCGAGGCGCTGTCCAAATCGGGCGGCTTCGTCGGACAGCATGTGTACGTGCCGCGCGAGGGCGCGGCGGTGCACATCAACGCGTTCAATTTTCCGGTGTGGGGCATGCTCGAGAAACTCGCGCCCGCGATCCTCGCCGGCGTGCCGGTGATCGTCAAGCCGGCGACGGTCACGGCCTATCTCACGGAACGGGTGGTGCGGCGGATCGTCGAGTCGAATCTCCTGCCGGAGGGGGCGTTGCAACTCATCTGCGGCAGCCTCGGGGATCTGTTCGATCACCTGACCTGTCAGGACTTCGTCGCGTTCACCGGTTCGGCGGACACCGCGGCGCGGCTGCGCGTTCACCCGACCGTGATTCGCCGCGCCGTGCGCTTCGTCGCCGAGACCGATTCGTTGAACTCGAGCATCCTCGCGCCGGATGCGATTCCCGGGAGCGCCGAGTTCGATTTGTTCATCCGCGAAGTGCGGCGCGAGATGACCGTCAAGGCGGGCCAGAAGTGCACGGCCATCCGCAAGGCGCTGGTGCCCGAAGAGCGGATGGACGATGCCGTGGCGGCGCTGGGGGCGGCGCTCGCCGGCCTCGTCGTGGGTGATCCGCGCGCCGCGGGCGTGCACATGGGGCCGCTGGTGAGCCTGGCGCAGCGCGACGACGTGCGCGCGCGCATCGCGGAGCTCGCTTGCGAGACGGACATTGCGGTCGGCTCGCCGGAGTCGTTCGAGGTGCGCGGCGCCGATCGCCGTCGGGGCGCGTTCCTGGCGCCCCTGGTGTTGCGCTGCCGCGATCCGCATGCCGCACGAGCGGTGCATGAGGTCGAGGCGTTCGGACCGGTGGCGACGCTGGTGCCCTACCGCGATACGGCCGACGCCATTGCGCTGGCGCGGCGCAGCGGGGGAAGCCTGGTGGCGTCGGTGTTTTGCGCCGACGACGCAGCGGCGGCCCACTTCGTGGGCGGCCTCGCGCCCTA
>VFSW01004863.1_pt1 | contig 19992 bp, 16 predicted proteins | sample 5358111 | NCBI WGS metagenome assembly VFSW01 (sample SAMN11554181, study PRJNA540505) | mine drainage metagenome | isolation source: sediment from site ElyBrook_90M | place: USA: Ely Copper Mine, Vershire, VT | collected 2017 | reverse complement strand
TCCTTTCCCCCCTCGCCGACGCTCTCCCCCGCGTCGCCCTCCTCGTGTTCCTCGCGATGGACGGCGAGCTCCTGCAAGTCGAAGAGGAACCGCACGACCGACGCGAGCTCCGCGGCGTCTTCCCCGTCGACGGCGCGCGCCTTGAGCCTCGTCGTCGGCGCGTGGAGCAGCTTGTTGATCGCGCTCTCCATCATCTGCGTCAGCGCGGCGCGGTCCCCCTCCGCCAGGTGCTTCAAGCGCCCCTGAAGCGATCGCTCGAGCTCCGCTAAGAGCACCCCGCGCGCCTTCGCCCGCATCGCGACGACCGTAGGCTGCACCCCCAGCCCGCGCCGCCACGCGAGAAACTGCGCCACCTCCTGGGCGACGATCGCCTCGGCGCTCGCCAGCTCCGCATGGCGCGCCTTGAGCCCGCGAGCGACCTCGCGCTCGAGGTCGTCGACGTCGAAGGCGTACACGTTGTCGATCGCGTGGACCTCCGGCTCGACGTTGCGCGGAACGGCGATGTCGACGAAGAGCAGCGTCCGCCCTCTTCGCGCCTTCATCGCATGCTTGACCATCTCGCGCGTCACGACCGGCACCCGGCTCCCGGTGCTGGCGACGACGACGTCCGCCGTCACGAGCTCCTGCTCGAGCTGCTCCCACGGCACCGCCGACGCGTGCGCCACCCCCGCCAGCGCCGCCGCACGGTCGAAGCTCCGGTTGCAGATGCGGAGCGCGCGCGCGCCCTTGCCGAGGCTCTTCGCCGCCGCCTCGGCCATCTCCCCGGCGCCGAGCAAGAGGACCACGCGGTCGGCCAGATCGCCGAAGATGTGCCTCGCGAGGTCTACCGCGACGCTCGAGATGCTGACCGTGCCCGCGCCGATCGCCGTCTCGCTCCGCACGCGCTTGGCGACCGCGAAGGCGCGGCTGATGCACCGGTCGAGGGGGCCTTTGAGCGTGCCGGCGGTCACCGCGGCGTCGTGCGCGTCCTTCACTTGCCCGAGGATCTGCGGCTCGCCGAGGACCATCGAGTCGAGGCTAGCCGCGACGCGGAAGACGTGCGTGATCGCCTCCTCTTCTCGCTTCTCGTAGAGGTGCGGCCCGAGCTCCGCCTCGGACGTGCCGCCCTGCGCGGCGAGCTCCGCGCGGACCGCGTGCAGCGCGTCTTGGCCCCCGCCGTTCGACGCCCGCGCGACCACCTCCACGCGGTTGCACGTCGACAGGAACATCGCCTCCGCGAGCTCGGGGCGCGCCGCCAGCCGAGAGAGGACGGCGGGAAGCGCCTCGGCTCCGGCCGAAAGGCGCTCGCGGACTTCGACGGGCGCAGTGCGATAAGAGAGCCCGACGACGAGGATCATGCGTGCGCCACGAAGCTTCGTGCGAGGTAGATGAGGAGGACGAGCACGGTGAGCCCGAAGCCGAGGATGGTGCCGAGCGCGGCCCGTCGCCCGCGCCACCCCGCGGCTGCCCGCAAGAGGAGGACGCCGCCGATGAGCGCCCACGACGCGTACGAGAGTGCCGCGTGCGCCATCATCCCCGCGCCCGCCGCGCCCGCCGTCTCACGCGACCAGAGCGCCCCCGTGAGGATGCCGATGGTGAGCAGCGGGAAGCCCGCGACGAGGAAGCGGTGCTCGGCCCGATCGAGCGCTTCGACGGGAGGCAGCCGCTCGAAGACGCCCTGGAGGCGTTTCTGCTTGAGCCGCCGCTCCTGCACGAGGTACCCGAGCGCCGCGGCGCAGGCGAGCGTAAAGAGGGCGATTCCGAGCAGGTTGGAGACGACGTGGAAGGGCAAAATCGCGCTCTTGAGGCGCGGCTGGCTGTCGACCGAGCCGAGGCGCGAAGCGAGGAGGAAGGTGAGCGCTTGCGGGGCCACGAATGCGCCGACGACGTCGATGCGCCACCGCGTGCGAGCGAAGACGTAGACGAGGCAGGCGAGCATCGAGGCGACGCTGAGCGCGAAGTGGATCCCTTCGACCGGGCAGACGTGGAGGACGAGCGACCAGAGGACGATGTGCGCCGCGTGCAGCGGGATGCCGGCGGTCACTAGGCGCGGCGCCCAGCGCGCGAAACGCTGGAGATAGCCCGCGAGGAACGCGATGAAGAGGACGGACGCGGCGAGATAACAGACGGCCGTCGCGCCGAAGAAGACGTCTGCGAGCTCAGGCTCCACGCTGACGCGATCGTGCTACGTCCGAGGCAAGTCCGCCAGTCGGCGAAGGCCGAGGTCTCGGGGGGCCCCCTCTCACACGATCCCGTAGCCGAGGTGGTTGGCCGACCAGGCGAGCCGAGGCAGCAGCGCAGGATCGGAAAGGGCCCGGTTGAACAAGGGAGCAGCGGGGATGGCGGCAAGGGCACGCTCGTAGAGCGCCACGGCAGGCTGGTTCGCGTTCATCGACGAGGCGTACAGCAGGCCGTCAACGTTGCCGTACGCCGCATAGACCGCCCTCGACCACCGCCGAGCACGAGAACGTTGACCGGAATTGATCACCATCGAGGCGCCCGCTCGGGTTGGCCATACGCCCGTCAAGTCGAGAAGCTCGATTTTGCGCTCAAGTTCGAACCGAACCAGCCAGGGACCACGAGATGCCCGGTCGATGATGTGCGTCTCCTGGAAGACCTCGGCAAGGCAGGTCGCCGGCTCACTTGCCGCGTCGAAGATCCCTCTCGCCTGAAGCTGGGGAGGTGCGTCGTGATGATCGAAGCGAGCGCCCGTGAGCGGCCCGAAGAATCGAAAGTCGTTCCATGCTGCCGGGTGCGCACCGCCCGTGAAGTAGATTCGCCATAGGGCCGTCCCGGCGGCGAGTGGCGTCGTGATTGCCGCGAGACCCAACGGTGCCGGGGGCTCAGGGAACTTCGGCATCCCCCTCAGATCCCCTTGGCCTGCTCGGCGACGGCCTCCACCGAACCGCCGCCGCGCAACCACTGGAGCGGCGACACGGGCGTCTCGTCCTCTCCAACGACGAGATCCGGGTTGGGGATCGAGAACCATGTCGCGACGGCGAGCGGATGCGCGTCGATGCGGATGCTCGGCAGCACCTTGTCGATGCCGCGAACGACTTTCTTCGCCTTCACGTCGAACTGGAACCTCGGGAGGCGCCACGAGCGGCCGTCCTTGATGCCGTAGAGGGTCCTCTGACCGAGGCGCTGTCGCAGACGGCTCGGGTTGACACGCAGCATCTTGGCCGCCTGCTCGGGCGTGAAGCTCTGGCTCAGCAGGAGCTCGAACCCGATCCGACTCTTCTCGAAGGCGCCCGGTCGGCCACGTTCTCCTTCCACGAAACCTGCCGCGTCCAGCATGGCCGCCTCCGCCGCGGTCAGCGGAGGACTGGGCAGCACGGGCTCTTGGGCGAGACCTTCAACGGCAACTTCCGCCCCGGCAAGGCGAAGTCCCAGTTCCCGCATGTCCACGGGGCGGCCATGCACGGCTCGTCGGCTAACCAGTCCTCCGTGCGGGCCGAGCACGAGGACGAGAACCTCATCCGGGCCGTCGACCGCCGCACCCTTCGGCAGCTCCACGGCTACGGGCTCGGCCTCCGTGCGCACCTTGCCGAACGCGCTGCGAAGGATCCGGCGTGCTTCTTCCTCAAGCCGAACGGTCTGGGTCGCCATGAGGCGGGCTCCAATGGTAACGCTGAACGGTTCTCGTTAGCTTTCGTTAGCATAGGGCCCGAGGGATACTCTGGCAAGCGAGGCGCAGTGCGTTCGAAAGCCGATTGGTTCGGAGGCAACGCGACGCTGAATTTCTGGCGCGGCGCCGAGAACCTCTCGATCGTGCCGGCCAACAACATCGACAACGGCACCGACGTCTGGGCCGTCTCTCAGGGGACCCACCTTCGTCGCGTGCATGTGCGGGGAAGCATCCGTCTCGATGACGGCGGATGGGCGAGCGGCGGCTTCGTCGCCGACTCGCTCGTCGACGGGCAGATGAACTCGGGAACGCAGCAGCAGTTTCTCACGCGCAACGACGACGACCGCTGGGCCGGCGCCAACTGGAACATGGTGTTCGTGGGCGACGGTACGCCGCCTTCCAGCGGCATCGTGGTGAACGGGGACCGGTCAGCGCGTACGGCCTCTTCGTCGAGCACTTCCAGAAGTACCAGACGCTCTGGAACGGAAACGACGGAGTCGTCTACTTCTACCAGTCGGAGATGCCTTACGATCCGCCCAACCAGGCGGCGTGGCAGGAGGCGCCCGGGCACGACGGCTATGCGTCCTACAAGGTCGCCGACGCCAACTGGCCGTTCATTCAAAGGCTCTTCGCGAGAAACCTCGCAAGGAGGTCTTCGTCGGTCTTCGATTTGCCGCGGCCAGGGGCCGCGCCGAGGTGCTCGGCGAACGTCCCGATGGGGATGCCCACCCAGCCCGGCTCCACGTCGTAGGCTGCCTCGGACACGAGCATCGAGCTCTCCATGATCTCCGCGCCCAGCTGCTCGAGGTATCCGCGCGCCTTCACGCGCCCTACGAGCTCGTTCGGGTCTTCCTCGCCGCTCACTTCGCGCAGCACCCGCACGGCTTCGGCGAGCTTGTAGCGGCGCCCTTCTCCGCGTTCGCCGAGGATGGTCAGTTCGCCTTGGACCAGCTCCACCACCCCGTCGACGATCCACTGGTCGAGCGCTGCCTGCGGGAAGAAAACGCGGTTCTGCATGCGCGGCCGTCTCCCTTAGGGTACACGAGAGCGCTCCGGATGGGACACCTCAAGGGAGGAGTGCTCGAGGTCGCGGCGCGGATCGTTCAGCTCGGAGGGGCGCCCGAGCGGGCGGCGCGGGTGGCCGAGCTCCGGGCCGGCTTCGAGGCGAGGACGGGGAGCTTCGTGCCGGAAGACGCCTGGTTCGAGGAGCGGAGCCGCGCGTTCTGGAGCGAGGCGTTGACCCGCGGGCGCTTCGGGCGAGCCGTCGAGGTGGATCTCGACGAGGACGAGCGGCGCTGGCTGGGGCCTCTCGAGCGAGCGCACCGGGGGCTTTTCCGTTTGAAGAGGCTCGCTGGCGTGCCACGTGAAGCGCGGACGGCGACGGGCGGCGACACGCTGGCCGACGTGTGGAGCGGGGCCGAATTTCGGGTGACCTTGCTCGACGAGCTGGGCACCCGGCCGGAGCTGGAGGCGTCGCTCGGCAGCGCGGACGGACACGGCGGGCAGCTCTTCGACGCACGGGTCGTCGCGGTGGTCGGCGCTGGCGAGCCGCTGTGCGTGGCGCTCCTGCCCGGCCCGGTCTTCCACTCGCGGGAAGCGACGGCGCCCATCCACGCCGTGCTCGACGCAGCGCGCGATCGCGAGATGAAGACCGAGGATGTGCTCGACTCGCTTCTTCGCATGGAGCGGACGCTCCGATCGCTGTCGCGCGTGAAGGCGAGCTACGCGTACCGCCCGGAAGCGCTGTCGCCGCGTTCTCCGGCCGGTGGAGCCGAGCAGCGCGCGCCTTTTCGGCCGGTGCGTAGGGAGGGGAAAGCGCCTAGATAAAGCGATCGTGCCGCTACCCCCTCCGTTCGACGCGCGCCTCGTCAGCGCCCGGCGGCTGACGCCGAGCGTGCGGGAGCTGACGTTCGAGCGGGTCGACGGGCAGCCGCTCGAGTTCACCCCTGGCCAGTGGGTGAGCGCGTTCTTGCCTCTCCTCCCAGAGCGCCTCAAGCGCTCCTATTCCATCGCGTCCGCCCCGGAGGGGAGCCCCCGATTCGACATCGCGGTCACGCGCGTGAATGGCGGGCCCGGGTCGACCTGGTTGCACGCGCTCGAGTGCGGCGTGGTGCTGCCGTTCGTCGGGCCGCAGGGCTTCTTCACGCGTGCGGCGTCGGAGAGTTCGCCCGCCTTGATGATCGCGACGGGGACTGGGCTGACGCCCATCCGGAGCATGCTGCGGGCCGCGGCTGCGGCGGGGTCGGTCGTGCCGATGTGGGTCCTCCTCGGCGTCCGTCACGAAGAGGACGTGCTCTACGGCGACGAGCTGGCGTCGCTGGCGCGCGAGCATCCGCACATCCGGCTCGAGGTGACGCTCTCGCAGCCGGGGGCGGGCTGGAGAGGGCGCCGGGGCTACGTCCAGGCGCACGTCCGCGAGATTTGGGACGCGCTGGCTGCAGGGGCTGCGAGAGACGCAATGCCGGACGGCGCGCCGCACGCGTACGTGTGCGGGCTGGAGCGAATGGTGGCCTCGGTGCGGGGGCTCCTGCGCAAAGAGATGGGGCTGCCGCGGCTGGTCGTGCATACGGAGCGGTACGATTGACGTAAATGGGTGTACACGGGAGCTGCCGTTTGCGCGCGGCATCCCGCCGCCGCGGCCACGCCGGGAGCCTCGATGAAACCGCGCCTCTCTATCTGTCCTCTCCTCTTCGCGACCGCCCTCGTCTGCGGGTGCTCGAGCAGCACGTCGTCTTCGTCCGGTGGTTCCGCGCAGGACGGCGGCGCGGCCTCCGGATCGTCGAGCGGCTCGTCCGGCGGCAACTCGGCCTCCGGCAGCAGCGGAGGCTCGGGCGGATCTTCGTCGGGTTCCGGAAGCGGGAGCTCGGGAGCCTCGACGAGCTCGTCGAGCGGGACCGGGGGATCCGACGCGGCGGTGCAGACCCACCCCGGCGAGTGCATCTATCCACCCACCGCCTCCGAGCGAAAGGCTCCGAACTTCACGCTCCCCGCGCCGGCGAATCCGAAAGGGCTGATCCTTCGCTTGATGAACAACTGTCCGCTCGACCTGTGGGTGAACGTCAGAGGGATCCCGAACAACCTCGTCGAGCTCAAGCCGAAGCAGGCCGGCATGGCGCCCGCCGAAGAGGTCTACGACTGGCCGGGCCTGGGCGGGCGCATCTCGGTCAACCTCGACTCCGCGACCGGCTTCAACATCAATTTCCTCGAGATGAACGCGAAGCTCGGCGTCCTCAACGTCAACCTGTCGAACGTCGACTGGGTCGGCTTGCCCGTCGAAGTGCGCGGCAACGACCCCGCGACTTGCCTCACCGCTTGCTATACGCCGCTGGCCGACATGATGACCGGCTGTCCCCCGGCGCTCCTCGATTCGACGCACCACGTCTGCCAGGCGCCGAAGGACTGGTGCGCCAATGCCGCGAACCAGAACGACCCGATTTGCACGTCGATCCTCCCCGCGGCCACCGCCGTCGTGGCCGGCGACCCGAAGTGCAGCGCCGGCATGGGCGTGAACGCCAACGCCGCGAACGTCTACGGCTGCGGGGGCACGTTCTGGTCGGCGAGCCCGTACTGCTGCGCCGAGGTCACGCGCGGATACAAGACCGACGTCAACGACCCCGGAAAGGACATGACGCAGAACTGCAACTACTACCAAGAAGAGCCTTACAGCGACTACTCGGCGTACTCGCAGAAGGTGTGTCCTTTCGTCTACTCGTTCGCATACGACGACTTCAACAACCAGAGCGGCTTTCAGACGTGCAAAGGCGCCACCGAGATGGACATCACGTGGTGTCCGGCCGATCCGTGATTGAGCGGCGCGGCGTCCCTGTCGTCCTTACGGCTTCGCGTCCTTGCAGCAGCGAAACCCCGTCTCGTAGAACCGGAACTCCGGCCCGTGGGCGTTGTTGGTCGAGTGGCAGGTAGGCTTGCCGCCGCCGTAGCAGCCCGCCCAGTAGCAGCCGGCGAGGATGTACGGCCAGTCGTTGGCGTGCGCGCGCGTGCGCACCACCCACTCCTCCACATTGCCGACCATGTCGTAGGCGCCGTCCTTCGAGACGCACTTCGTCTTCCGCCCGCTCCGTGACGCCTGGTAGAGCGCCTTGGCGTGCTTCTGCGCCTCGGGCGCGGGCCACGTCGCGAGCGTCGTCTCGTCGACCTGCCGCCAAGATTTGTCGTCGTTGCAGCGGCCGTCGACACGCGCGTTCCCATACGGGTAGGCGCGGTGCTCGTCGCTCTCGCAGGCACCGATCCATTCGTCCTCGGTGCAGAGGCGCTTGCGATGCGCCTGGCAGTAGGCCGCGGCGTCGTTCGCCGACTGCATGACGAGCGGCTTGGCCCCGCGTCGGTTCGGGGCTTCGTAGCGATCGATGCAGAAGTCCTTGGCGCGCACCATCCCGGCCGGACAACCGCTCCTCTTGTGACGGCCCTTCGCGACCGCTTGCGGGCCGAGGAGGACGAAGAGGCCGACGAGGGCGAGCAGCGGGGCGAGGATGCGCAACGCGGGGGACTCTAGCGCAGGGCGCGTGGGGCGCGTTGCGTGCGCCCGATGCTACCTTCTCCTCGAGAATGCGGCCGCTCGCAGCGAGTCCCTCGACCGCCGTCGTCGTGCTGACCGGCGCGCTCGCGGTCCATGCCTGCGGGGGGGGCTCGTCCCCGGCCGTCGGCACGAACGACGCCGGGGAGGACGCGGCTCTCCCCTCGCCCCCGAACGACGTTCCCCTCATTCCCGTAGGCGCCGACGCCTACTTGAAGTGGGACCGCTGGCCCTACCTTCGCCTCGGCATGCGAGCGATCATGCGCAGCACCTATGACCGCGCGGGTGGCAACGAGGCCGCCGACGCATCCCACTTCATACGTATAACGAGCGATCGCGCTGTGGCTCTCGACATGGCGGGCCCCGGGATCCTCTACTTCACGCGCGCCAACCGCTGGCACGGCAGCCCGTGGCACGACGTCGTGGACGGGACGGACATCGTCGTCGCCGAGACGAACACCGCGATGCCTCTGGCGCCCACCGCCGACGCGAGCTTCGTACCCGCTGCCGCCTTTCCGCCGCCTCTCGCGCTCACTTGGGCGACGACGCAAGGCGGAGACGTCTCCGGCGTGCCCATCGGCTTCACGCGGTCCCTCGAGGTCGGCTACGAGCGCACGCACTACGGGACGGGCTATTTCGTCGTCGATATGTTCCCGAGCGGGGCGGACAACCTATCGCAGCCCGTCTCGGCCTGGAGAGGCGCCCCGCCTGACCCCCGAGTCCCCTCCTTGCTGGCGCGTGCTGGCCAGGACGTCGCGCCGACCGCGCCCGACGTACGCTCTTTCGGGGGGACCGTCGCGCTCTCGGCGGGAGCGCCGACGACCGTCTTCGACGCGGGCGGCCCGGCGATGCTCCGCGCACTCTCCCTGACGGTGCCTCTCGCGGACGCCGAGTCGCTGGGCGCGTCGATTCTCCGCGTCACGTGGGACGGTCGAACCGACGCCTCGATCGACGCGCCCGTTTCGCTCTTCTTCGGAGCGGGCTCGCTTGCGAACCGGACGGGGCGCGAGTTTCTCGTGCAGGCGCTGCCGGTGAGCATCCACTTCGTGTCCGGGGCCGTCACATTCGCCGTGTACTTCCCGATGCCCTTCTTCCGGAGCGCGCACGTGGAGCTCGTGGGCAGCGCGCCCGTGGCGACCGTGACGTGGGCGGCGCGTACGCAGCGCTACGGCGACCCGACGAACTGGGCGGGCTACTTCCACGCGACGTACGTCGACCAGGGGACGCCGACTCCCGGCGTCGATCTCGTCCTCCTCGATACGACGAAGGTGGAGGGTGGCGGTGACTGGTGCGGTCACGTGGTGGGTACGTCGTTCACCTTCTCGGACGCCGCGGTGCTGGCGACGCTCGAGGGCGATCCGCGGTTCTTCTTCGACGACAGCCAGACGCCGCAGGTCCAGGGCACGGGCACGGAGGAGTGGGGCGGCGGAGGCGATTACTGGTCGGGGCAGACGACGACCTTGCCGCTCTTCGGCCATCCGGTCGGCGCACCGGACGCGGCGAGCGCGCAGAGCCCCGAAGACGAGATCGAGTCCGCGTACCGATTTCTACTCGCTGACCTCATGCCTTTCGGCCGAAATGCACGTCTGCAGCTCGAGCACGGCGGCGTCGACGACTCGACGGAGCACTACCGCACCGTGGCCTACTGGTACGGGCTGCCCGGCGCGTGCCTCGTTCGGACCGACGCGCTTCACGTGAGCGACCCCGTCGACGAGCAGGCGCACGCCTACCGCTCGCCGGACGCGTCGAGCGTCGACACGCTGACGACGCGTTACGAGTGGGGCGTCGATCACGTGGGCGCCCGGGAGATCTACCCGGCCACGACGGACACGGGCCGCCACACCACGGGGACCTCCGAGTTCACGCTCACGCTCGACCCGGACAACGTCGGCGCACTCCTGCGGCGCAAGCTCGACTACGGGTTTCCCGATCAGCGCGCCGAGGTGTACGTGGCCGACGCCTCGAGCGACGCCGGCGCTTCGGACGCAGCGGCGTTCGTCGACGCGGGCACCTGGTACCTCGCGGGCTCGAACGCGTGCGTGTTCTCGGACCCACCGGGCGAGATCGACCCTGCGCAGGCGACGATCGAGACGTCGAACCGCCGCTGGCGCGACGACGAGTTCCTTCTTCCGCGCTCGCTGACGCACGGCCGTTCGGCCATCCGCGTGCGACTCGTCTTCACGCCGGCCAACCTGCCGCTCATGTCCGGCGCCGCTCTCGAGCCGCAGGCGTGGAGCGAGTACCGCTACACGGCTTACGTCTGGAAGCTGCCGCCTCCGCCCAACTAACGAAAGGGGCCGACGAAAGGCGTCGCCGCGCGCTGCGGTGGAGCTCGCCGCGACGAGGTTCTCGCGCGCCGGTCGCATGGTATATTTCCCGGGCATGAGGCGAACCGGCGTTGGTCTGCTGTTGCTCGGGCTCCTCGGGGGCTGCTCGGGCGCCTTCACCGCCGCGACGTCCGGAGGGTCCGAAGCCGATGGAGGTTCGAACGACGCGACGCCGGACGCGCCGCGGGCGTACGACGGCGGCACGGGCGCGGATGGGGGGGACGCCGGGTACGACTCCGGCTCGCAGGCCGACGCGAGGGTCGATGCTTCGACGGGCGACGGCGGCGCGGACGCAAACGCCGACGCGCAAGCCGACGCGCACGCCGACGCCGGAGGGTTCCTCTGCGGGTCCACCGTCTGCCTCATCAACCAGGCGTGTTGCTCGTCCAGCGTCCCGCCGCGTTGTTACGCGCGGAACTGCCTCGCGTGCTGCATGTAAACTGCCCCAAGCCGGCAGGCTAATACCCCTTCCGCGCGATCGCCAGGTCGGTCATTTCGATCTCGCTCCGTGACTGGGCCACGAGGCACGTCGCCGTGTCCTTCTTCACGGCGACTACACGGAGCTCGGCGACGACCTCCTCGGGGTAGTGCTTCTCGTCTTTGCGCGAGCTGGGCGTTTGTTCCATCGGCGGCATCGGCGTCTCGGCGTCGGGGGAGACGCGGTAGCCGGCGCTCTGGGCCACGAGGGTCTGCCTCCAGGCGTCCCCTCGGCGGATGATGAAGAGCCGATTGCCGACCTTCAGGCCCGCGTCTTCGCCTTTGTCGATGAAGACGATCTGGTTTTGCCCGAAAAACTCGTTGGGGTGGATGCTGGCGAGAATGCGCGCCTGCACGTCGGCGTCGTTGCGCCGCGGCGGGACGACTTCGAAGCTCCGCGCCACCGGGCCGACCTTCGCCCCGCGCTCGATGACGTTGAGCGACTCGACGATCTGCGCCCGCGCTATCCGGTCTTTCTCGTCCCACTGGTTGATGCGCACCGTGCCGTGGAGCTGCACGATGGTGCCGGCTCGGGCCGAGTGCAGCGGGCGAAAGACCGTGAGCTCCTGGCCGAGCTTCACGTCGTGCCCCTTGTCGATGTGGAGATATACCTGGTCGTACTGCGAGAGGAACATCTTGTCCTCGGCCGCGCCCGTGATGTCTCCCCACACGTCGTCCGACTCGTCGTGGATCCACCCCTCGTCGCGCAAGAAAACCGTGTCCCCCGGGACTTGCGGGCGCCGGTCGACGAGGTTCATCCCGATCGCGGTCGGGCCCGGCCGCCCGCCTGCGGCCGCCCCTGTCTCGCCGGGGCCGGGCACGCCTTGCCCCAGCTTCACTTGGTCGCCCGGGTAGATCCAGTTCGGGTTGCGGATTTGCGGGTTGTACGACCAGATCCTCGGCCACTGGTACGGGTTCTGGAAGTAGAAATCGCAGATGCTCCAGAGCGTGTCCCCGCGGCGGACGGTGTGCGAGCCGGGGACCTCGCCGCCTTGGACGTGCGATCTCCCGCCGCTTGGCCCGAGGTAGATGGGGCCGTTCTCGTCTCCGTGTGCGCTCGCGGCGGAGCCGCCGGCCGGGCCGGCTCCGATGTCGAACGAGTCCTCCTCGTCGCCGGTGACCGGGTGCGCGCTCGACTCGGTCGCATTGCCTCCGCCGATGGTGCCGCTCGAGGACTGCGGGTTCCCGAAGCCGCCGACTTGCTGCGCGCCGCTCGCGGATGGCAGCATGGGGACGTACGTCGAACCGGGAACCGGAGCGGGCGGGCCAGCCGCACCAGCCGCACCAGGGGCACCGGGCCCCACCTGGGCGCCTGCGTTCGCCGAGAAGAGCAGCGCCCCTACGGCGATGGGAAGCACGAACCAGGACGCGCGGAAGAAGGACGTCATCGGGAATCCTCGGAAGTCGGGCCTCGTGGCGCGCTTGCGCGCGAGGCGCTGGAGGGGGTGCGCGGAATGTGGCGGGCCGCGTCGCTCTGCGGATAGAGCCCGAGAAGGCGGCCGTAGCACTCCTGCGCCTTGCCCTCGTCGCCGAGCTTGTCCTCGGCCATGCCGAGCTTCAGAAGGGCATCCGGCGCCTTGTTGCCGGCGGGGAAGCGCGCGAGGACGCCCTCGAGCTGCTCGGCGGCGTGCACGTAATCGCCCGCCTGGAAGTAGCAGTGTCCGCGCCAGAACATCGCGTTGTCCGCGTACGGATGGTCGGGCCATTTGACGAGGAACGCCGCGAACGCGTCGATCGCCTTGGCGCACTGCTTCGACGTGACGAGCGACAGCGCGGCGTCGTAGGCGCGCTTGGCGTCCGGGTCGAGCGCGCTCGAGGCGACGTAGGCTGCGTCGTCGCCGGAGCCGCTCTCCGGCGCACCGGCTCGACCGGTCCGGTGCGGATTGCCCGACATGCGAAGAGTCGGCCGCGGCGTGGGGTCGTCGGGATCTACGTAGTCGTCTCCCTGGGGATCGGGGGCGGAGTCGTCGAGCGGTACCGCCGCCGCAGTCATGGACGGGCGCGGAGGGCTCGCAACGGGGTGGGCACCGGCAGGAGGCTGCGTCCCCGGCGGCACCGCATCCGGCGCACTGGAGGCGCTCGAGCCGACGGCGTCCCTGTCCGCGTCGTCCCGCTCGGCCTGGATGCTGTCGATCTCGTTGCGCATTTGGTCGAGCTGACGCTCCTCGGCGCTCCGGGCGCACCCGGCCGATCCCGCTGCCGCCGCGACGAGCGCGAGGGGCGGAAGAGCCGCCAGCCGGAGCCTCACGAAGACCCTCATCCGCGATAAAGGCGATCGTATTGCCTGGCGACGCCCCGGGCCAATTTCCCGTTCTGCCGTAAGCCCCGCAAAAACCGGACCCTGCGTCGGATCTTTACCGGCCGCACGTTCTGTGGGCACGATGAGTCTCCATGGCCCGCTGGAGGAGCACGCAGTCGTCGCATGGGCCGCCCGCTCGCCGGCCCAAGCTCGACCTCCGCAAGACCCTCTTTCTCCTCCCCAACATCATCACCCTCTCGAGCGTCTTCTGCGGATTCGACTCCATTCGCATCAGCGCGACCGCCCAGGGAGACGACGACTACTTCCGCGCCTCGCTCCTTCTCGTGTTCGCGCTCTTCTTCGACATGCTCGACGGCCGCGTCGCGCGGCTCACCCGCACGCAGAGCGCCTTCGGCCTCCAGATCGACTCGCTTGCCGACGCGGTCTCGTTCGGCGTCGCGCCGGCACTGCTCGTCTTCAAGTGGTCTCTCTGGCAGAAGCCGCTGCTCGGCCTCGTGGCGTCGTTCCTCTTCGCCGCGGCGGGCGTCGTGCGCCTGGCCCGGTTCAACGTGCTTTCGATGGGCGAGAAGGGCGCGCCGACCAAGCCCGGCAAGTACATCGTCGGCCTGCCGGTGCCCGGCGCGGCGGGGATCCTCATTTCGCTCGTCCTCGCCAACCACGCGATGGGGGACGGGTTGAGGCTCTACGGGCCGAAGTACGTCTGGGGCATGGCCGTGCTGACCATCTTCTTGAGCTTCCTGATGGTCTCGACGATCAAGTTCCGCAGCTTCAAGGACCTGCGCCTCAACGCGCGCACATTCCTCCTGGTCGCGCTCGCCGTCGGCTCGAGCGCGATCGTCAGCCTGCAAACGAGGCCCGCGTTCGTCCTCGTCTGGTTGCTGTCGTGTTACGTGATCATCGGGCTCGTCGAGAGCGTCATCGTGATCTCGAAGCGCCGCGCGCGAACGGGCGAGCCGCGGAGGAGTTCCCCTCCTATTAATTGAGGCGTGATCGTCGACGACCTCTACATCTCGCGGGAGCGGGGGCGGTCTGCCCTGGCGCGCGGCGACGTGGACGGCGCGATCGAAGCGCTGGTCCTCGCCGCGGCTCAGACGCACGTCTCGGAGCAGGACTACGCGAGCGTCCTCATGCCACTGGCGAGGGCGTTCGGGCGCCGGGGCGACATGCGCAGCGCGCTGACCGTGCTCGCATACCTCTCGGCCGGGAACGCGGAGGCCGTGTGGGGGCGTGCGCAGGAGATCGTCTCGGCCGTCCCACCGGTGGATCGTGCGCGGGTTCATGCCGCGCAGGGGCGGATGGCGGAGGCGGCGCGCGAGATGGAGAACGCGAGCCTGCCGGCCGGGGCGGCCATTTACCGCGAGAGGGCTCTCGACTGGCCTGGCGCGCGCGCGCTCTGGTCGCGCCTCGCGCACGTGACGGCGACGGGGGACGACGCCTACGTCGCCGCGCTCGTGCGCTTCAACCTGGCTCGCTGCGCGAAGCAGTGCGGGGACGGCGCCCAGGCGCGTGCGGCAAGCGTCGCGAGCGTGCGCTTGCTCGAGGAGGCCGCGGATCACTTCGAGTCGGTCGGGCAACGCGAACGAGCGTTCGACTGTTTCCAGGTGCTGGTGCAGATCGGGCGTGAGACGGGCGCCTTCGAGGACGTGCTCGAAGGCTTCGTGAACTGCATCCGCATCCTCCGCGAGGACCACCTGCGGTACTTCGCGATCGAGTACTTCGAGGAGTCCATCGTCGCGGCGACCGAGCGCGGAGAGGCCAGCGCCGCCGCGACGCTCGCTCGCGAGGCAGCGGACTACGCGAAGTCGCTCGGGCTCGCCGGCGCCTCGGCGAGCTACGCCCTCCGCCAGGCGGATCTTTGGCGCTCTGTCGCCAGGCAGCACTTGCAGCGCGGCGGCCCCCCCGAGATTGCCGAGAACTCGCTGCTCGCCGCGATCCTCGCCTTAGGGGACGTCGGACAGTACGGGCGGGTGGGCGAGCTCTATCGCGAGCTCGCCTCGCTCGAAATCGAGGCGCCACGGCGCGAGCACTACGCTCGCGCCGCCACCCGCTACGCGTCGGTGCGCGACGAGCCGCTCGAGAGCTCCGGCGTGCCCGTCCACCCCCCGCGTGGCGAAGCTCACTTCACCGAGGTCTGGCACGTCGACGTCCTCGAGTGGGAACAGCGAGGCAGCGCCGCCGAGGCTTGCGGAGACGTCCTCCTCGACCGAAGGTGGCCCGATCTCATCCGGAGGAAGGCCATGATCGGCAGGCTCACGGCGCTCGAGATCGACGCCCGGCCCGAGGGCGACGGCGCGCTCGCCTGCCGGGTGCGCATGGCCGAACAGCTCGCGCAGCTCCAGCTCTACGTGGTCCTCTCGCCGCTGGAAAAGCTCTTCGAGCGGCCGGAGCGTCGCGTGAAAGTCGCCGTCCTCCAGGCACTCCAGACGCTCTTCTTCAAGCGGAGCTTCGCGACCGTGCGCGCCGGGTTGCGTGACCCCGACGCGGCGGTCGTCGAGCAGGCCGCGAAGGCCGTCGAGGCCCTCTACTTCCATCACGCGGTCGACCCGCTATCTCGCATCCTGCGCGAGTCCCCGCAGCCGGCAGTGCGCGCGTCGGCCCTCCGCGCGCTCTCGCGGATCGACACCCTCGAGGCCGCGGAGATCCTCTTCGGCGTCGTCGAGCACGGTGCGCCGGCCGACCGGGCGGCGGCGATGGCGGCGATCAAGAACTCGCGCGGCGTCAAATTCGTGGAGCTCGCGCGCGGGGCCATCGAGAGCGCCGCCGGTCCGCTGCAGGCGAGCCTCCGCGAGGTGCTGGCGTCGCGCTCCTAGCGCCATACTCCGTCGGTCGTTACGAGCCGACCAGCTGCCGGAGCTTGACCACGCGGTTGGCCTCTCCGAGCACGATGAGCGTCGTGCCCTCGGCGAGCACGTGCTCCGGGTCCGGGTTGTAGGTGAACGCGCGCCCCGCGTCGCGGACCGCGACGACGAGCGCGCCCGTCTCACGGCGGATGGGCGTGTCCTTGAGAGCCATCCCGACGAAGGCCGACGTCTTGGGGATGACGACATCCTCGAAGCGCAGGTTCTTGTCCCTGTCGCGCAGCATGAGATCCAGAAACTCGGTCACCTCCGGGCGGAGGAGCTCGCTCGCGAGGCGTCGCGCGCCGATCATCGTCGGGTTGACGATGGCCGTCGCCCCTGCCCTGAGGATCTTGTGCGTGGCGTCGTCCTCGACCACCTTGCTCACGATCCGCGCGCTCGCGTTCAAGCTCCGCGCGCTGAGCGTCACGTAGAGGTTGTCCTTGTCCTCCGTGAGCGCTGCCACGACGCCCCGCGCCCGCTCGATCCCCGCCGCGAGGAGCACGTGGTCTGCCGTGGCGTCGCCGACGACGTAGAGCATCTTGCCACCGCAGGCGTCCGCCGACACCTGCAGCATCATCGCCTCGTCGCGGTCGATGACGACGAACGGCGTCTGCGTCGCGACGAGCTCCTCGACGACGTGCTTGCCCGTCCGGCCCGCGCCTGCGACGACGATGTGGTCCGATAGCTTGGCGATCTCCCTTTGCATACGCCTCCTCCGAAACGCCTGCCCGATGGCGCCCTCGACGAGGAGCGCGGTCAGGTTCGACTGCATGTAGGCGAGGACGCCGACGCCGCTGACGATAAGCCCTACCGTGAGCAGGCGCGCGCCGGGGACCTCCCGAAGGTGGCCCAGCTCGTAGAAGCCGACCGTCGAGATGGTGATGACGGTCATATACGCGCAGTCCCACACGTCCCAGCGCCCGTGGCCGAGGACGAAATACCCGACGCTTCCGGCGACGACGAGGGTCCCGAACATCCCGAGCGCGACGAGGAGGCGACGTACCGAGCGATTCAACGCGCGTGAGACTACGCGAACCCCGGTGCGACCGTGTTTGATTGGAAACCAGTGGTCGACTAGTGTGCCGCCGACTCAGCGGAAAGCAGGGCCCTTCGACGATGTGGAAAAGAATTCGCGCGCTCCTCTTCGGTGCTCCGAAGGACGTCCACTCCGAGCAGACGTTCCACAGCATCTCGCTCGTGGCGATGCTCGCCTGGGTGGGCCTCGGGGCCGACGGCCTGTCGTCCTCCGCCTACGGCCCGGACGCGGCCTTCCGCGAGATCGTCGGCCCCGACCACGACTACTCGTCGCTCGCCATCTTCCTCGCTCTCGGCATCGCGGTCACCGTCTTCATCATCTCGTACGCGTACACGCGCATCATCGAACACTTCCCGTCCGGGGGAGGTGGGTACCTCGTCGCGACGAAGCTCCTCAGCCCCCGCTGGGGCGTTATCAGCGGTTCGGCGCTCCTCGTCGACTACGTCCTGACGATCACGGTCTCGATCGCCTCGGGCGGCGACGCGATCTTCTATCTCATCCCGCGCTCATGGTTCGGCCCCGCCGCCGAGCGTATCGCCGCCGAAGACATCGGCACATGGCTCGACCCCGTGCAGCGGACGAAGATCCTCTTCGAGCTCTTCGGGATCGTGACCCTCACGGTCCTCAACATCCGGGGCGTCAAGGAGTCGGTCGCGAGCATCGCCCCGGTCTTCGCGATGTTCGTGCTGACGCACGCCATCCTGCTGGTCGTGGCCATCGGCGGTCACGCGGGCGACTTCGGGCACGTGTCCGCGCAGGTCGGCCAGAACATGCACCACACGGTGGACGCTCTCGGCGCCTTCGGCGCTCTGGCCCTCTTCGTGCGCTCTTACTCGCTCGGAGGCGGCACGTACACCGGGATCGAGGCCGTCTCGAACGGCGTGCCGATCATGCGCGAGCCGAAGGTGCGGACCGCCAGCCGCACGATGGTCCTCATGGCGGCCTCCCTGTCGATCACGGCCGGCGGCATCATCCTCGCGTACCTGCTCGTCCACATCCGGCCCGACTTCAACGACCCGACGAAGCCCATGAACGCCATCCTGCTCGACAAGGTGGCGGGCCACTGGCACCTCGGGGGCTTCCACGCCGGCTATTGGTTCGTGCTCTGCGCGCTCTTCAGCGAGGCGGGCCTGCTCTTCGTCGCGGCGCAGGCCGGCTTCGTCGACGGGCCTCGCGTCATGGCCAACATGGCGATCGACTCCTGGCTGCCCCACCGCTTCGCGGCGCTGAGCGAGCGCCTGAGCATGCAGAACGGCGTCGTGCTCATGAGCTGCACATCGATCGTCGCGCTCCTCTACACGTTCGGCAACGTCGAGAAGCTCGTGGTCATGTACTCCATCAACGTCTTTTTGACGTTCTCGCTGTCGAACCTCGGCATGGCGCGCTTCTGGCTGCAAAACCGCAAGGAGCACCCGGGATGGTACAGGCACCTGCCCGTGCACATCATCGGGTTCACGTTGTGCGTGACGATCCTCGTCGTGACCAGCGTCGTGAAGTTCGCCGTCGGCGGCTGGCTGACGCTCCTCGTGACCGGGATCCTCGTGGCGCTCTGCTTCGGCATCAAGCGCCACTACGGCCGCGTGGTCTCCGCCATCCGTCGCCTCGACGTCGAGCTGCCGGATCCGCTCGGGGAAGGCGCCGACGTCCCCCGGCCGAGCGTGCGAAACCTCGAAGCCGTCGCGGCGCAGTCGAGCGGCATCGATCCGTCGAAGCCGGTGGCCGTCATCTTCGTCGGCGGGTACGGCGGCCTCGGTCGCCACGCGCTCCTCACGCTCTTGCGGATGTTCCCCGGGCACTTCAAGGGCATCGTCTTCTGCTCGGTGGCCGTCATCGACTCGGGCGTCTTCAAGGGCATCGGCGAGGTGCACGAGCTCGAGAGCCGCGTGCAGGGGGCGCTCAACAGGTACATCCAGTACGCCGCGTGGCTCGAGCTGCCCGCCGAAAGCACGTTCGGCACCGGGATCGAGGTCGCGGTCGAAGCGGAGAAGATCGCGACGGAGCTCATTCACAAGTATCCGAAGGCGCTCTTCGTGGCGGGTCAGCTCATCTTCGACGAGGACACCTTCGTCACACGGGCGCTGCACAACGAGACGGCCTTCATGATCCAGCGACGCCTTCAGCACGCGGGGGTGCCGATGATCGTGCTCCCGGTCCGGCTCAACCTGAGCGAGGGGCCGCGGATCACGGCGCCGAGCATGACCGAGAACCGGGCGGCGTGAGGGCAAGCGGGCATTCCGCTACGTTGCGCGCGCCAGCGCGGCGAGCGCGTCGTACGCGGCGTACTTGAACATCTCGCTCAGCGTCGGATAGTTGAAGACCATCTCGATGAACGTGTCGATCGTCGCGCCCGCGAGCATGACGATCTGCCCGAGGTGAACGAGCTCCGAAGCGCGCTCGCCGATGGCGTGGCAGCCGAGGACCTCCCTCGTCTCGCGCGCGACGACCAGCTTGATGACGCCGTCTTTGTCGCCGATGATCTTTCCGCGCGCGTTGTCGCGATAGAACGCGCGCCCTACGACGAACGGCAGGCCCTTCTCCTTCGCCGCGTCCTCCGAGAATCCGACGCACGAGACCTCCGGGATCGTGTAGATGCCGAACGGCTGCACGTGCGAGACCTGCCGCTTGTACGTGAAGCCGAACGCGTGGCACACCGCGACCCTCGCCTGCTCCATCGACGTCGACGCGAGCGCCGGGAAGCCGATGACGTCGCCGGCGGCGTAGATGCTCGCGACGTCGGTGCGGTAATCGCCGTCGACCTGCACGGTGCCGCGCTTGTCGATCTTCACCCCGAGCCCCTCCAGCCCGAGCCCGTCGCTCCGCCCCGAGCGCCCGCTCGACGCGAGCACCTTCTCCGCCGCAATCTCCGAGCCGTCCGAGAGCGTCGTCACGATCCCGCGCCAATCGCCGCGGCGGG
>VFSW01004862.1_pt1 | contig 19992 bp, 16 predicted proteins | sample 5358111 | NCBI WGS metagenome assembly VFSW01 (sample SAMN11554181, study PRJNA540505) | mine drainage metagenome | isolation source: sediment from site ElyBrook_90M | place: USA: Ely Copper Mine, Vershire, VT | collected 2017 | reverse complement strand
GGACACCGGTAATCCAAGGAAACTCAACGAAAAAGCCCGTCTGCTTTGGCAGGCGGGCTTTTCTTTTGTACAGGCGCGAACTGTGAGGGCCCATCCAGCTGCAGGTGCGGTCTCCATGAGGGAGTAGCCTGCAGGCATCTGACCGGCGGATTCCTGTCTACCCGGCGACGGGAACCGGCGTGTTCTGATGCGCAAGTGAGGCCAGGCGATCTGCGATGCGTTCCGCCGCTCCGGGATGCGCTTGTGTGCCTGCCGCTTTAGACATCGAGGCCAGGCGTTCGGGCGAAGTGAGCAAATGTACGAGGGCCTCCAGCAGTACGCCGGGGACATCCAGGTCCCACTCATGGAGCATGACGGCTGCCCCTGCATTCACCATTTCTTCCGCGTTGCGCTTTTGATGATCGTCCGCCGCTGCAGCAAAAGGCACCAACAGGGCGGGTTTGGCAGCCGCAGCCAATTCCGCTACGGTGGATGCGCCGCTGCGGGCCATGACAAGACTCGCCTCTGCAAAACGGACCGGCATGTCGTCAAGGAAAGGACGTACCTGCCAGCGCCCAGGGTCAGCCCCACAGGCTGCGTAGGCTGCCTGCGTCGACGCAGCATGGCGCATGCCACTCTGGTGCAGGATGGTAAGGCCGGGCACCGCATCCAGCAACGCCGGAACAATGCGCGGCAGCGCCTCATTAAAGAGGCGCGCTCCCTGGGAGCCACCGAAGACCAGCAAATGCGGAGCGGCGCCGGCGGGCGGCTGGAGAGTAAAGAACTCAGGCCGAACGGGAATGCCTGTGACTTCAGCATTATGAAACCAGGAGGTGGCCGAGGGGAAGTTGACTGCGGCGGCCTGCACTCGCTTGCCGACCAGACGATTGGCCAGACCGGGCATGGCGTTCGGTTCAAATGCCATCGTGGGCACTTTGAGTTGGAGAGCCGCAGCCATTCCGGGGCCGGAGGCGTAGCCGCCCACGCCGAAGACCACACTTGGCTTGAATTCCCTGATCAGGCGTTTGCAGGCAGTGACGCTGCGGGGAAGGTCCAACAGTGTACGCAGGCGGGTGACGAGCGAAACATTCTTCAGGGGGCCCACATCGACCAGCCGCAGCCTGAAACCGGCCTCCGGCACCAGTCGAATCTCCATGCCACGGGCTGTCCCCACGAACAGCACCTCGGCGCCATGCCGCGCGACCAACTCGCGAGCCACTGCCAAGGCAGGAATGATATGACCACCTGTGCCGCCACCGGCAATGAGAACGCGAAGATCCGCCAAAGGTATGCCTCTCAAATCAACAGGCAGCGGGGAAAGCAAGGAGAAACCGGCCAGCGTGCGCATGGAAGAGTCGCTGATCTGTAACTATTTTAGCAAAATCCCTGTTGACCAAACGTGACTGTAATTCCACGATGCCGGGCTCAGTCCACTTTCTTTGAGATGTTGAGCAAGATGCCGATACTCGCCAAGGTAAAAAACAGCGAGGTGCCGCCGGATGAGATAAAAGGCAGCGGGATTCCCTTGGTGGGGAGCAGTGAAAGCACGACGCTGATATTAAAGAAGGCCTGGAGCAGAATCGCTGTAATGATTCCGAATGCGGTGAGCCGTGCGAAGGGGTCCTGAACCCGGTATGCCGTGCGCAGGCCGCGCACACCGAGCACGATAAATAGAGTGAGTATGCAGGTGGCGCCGATGAAGCCCAACTCCTCAGCAATGTTGGCGTAGATAAAGTCCGTGTAGGCTTCAGGAAGATAGAAGAGCTTTTGCATGCCTTCCATGTAGCCCCGACCGGCAAGGCCACCCGTTCCCACAGCGATGAGGGACTGATTGATGTGGAAGCCCGCGCCTTGCAGGTCTGAGTCAGGATGCAGGAAGACGAGCATGCGCTGCCGGCGCCAGGCCACCCCGAAGAGGAGCATTCCCAGCACGGGAAGAGACCCCGCAAAGACGATGAACAGATACTTCCATTCCATTCCCGCCAGCAAGAGCATCATGGCGGTGACGCCGGCCAGAACCAGCGCTGTACCAAGATCGGGCTGCTTGAGGATCAGCAAAATAAACACGCCGGGAATGACGGCGGCGCGCAGCAGGGTATGCTTCCAATCGCGCATTGCGTCAAGCCGCGTGTGGAGAAACCATGCCAGAAAGAGGATGAGCACGGGCTTGGCGATCTCAGACGGCTGAAAGGTAAAAAGGCCACCGAAACGAATCCAGCGATGGGTGTTGTGGGAGCCGCGAAAGAAAAACACCATCACCAGCAGCATGGTAGTGGTGGCCAATGCGGTGTAAATAAAGCGCGGGGACTTATAGCGGCTGTAATCGACCGTCATGAGCCACACCATGCAGAGCACGCCGCCCAAGGCCCATGCGGCCTGCTTGCCGACAAAGGCATACGGATTGTGAAACTGCTCCTGCGCCACCACGGCCGAGGCGGAAAAGACCATGGCAAGTCCCACCACGACGAGCAGCAGCGTGGTGAAGAAGATCCACTTATCGACGCCTACGCGTTTTGCCATACCTTCCAGCCTCGCCATTCGTTGACGAGTTCCTTGAAGACACGGCCGCGATGCTCATAGCTCTCGAACTGGTCGAAGCTGGAACAGGCCGGCGCCAGGAGGACGATTTCACCGGGGTGCGCGGCGGCGGCGGCGGCATGCACAGCCTTCTCCAGAGTCTCGCAGGAGTGAAGCATGACCACGCCGCGGAGTTGGGACTCGATCTTGGCCGCGGCGGCACCGATGGTATACACGGCACGCACGCGCTCATGCAACAACTGAGAGAGCTGGGTGTAGTCGGAGTTCTTATCCTTGCCACCGAGGATGAGATGGATGCCGGAGTGAAAGGCGGCGATTGCCTTGGCGGTAGCATCGACGTTGGTCGCCTTTGAATCGTTGTAGAACTCGACGCCGTTGAGGGTGGCAACAAACTCCAGGCGATGCTCGACTGCCTTGAAGGCTTCAATCGCCTCGCGTATCGAATCCGCCGTGGCCCCTGCCAGCCGCGCAGCACATACTGCCGCCAATGCGTTTTCAACGTTATGTTCGCCCTTCAACGGAATACCGGTCAACGGTAGGATCTTCTCAGCGGCCGCATCCCGGTCTGGCCGGTACATCACGTACCCATCCGCCACCCAGGCTCCACGGGAGACCGGATGCTCGAGAGAAAACCAATAGACCTTAGCCGTGGCCCGTGCGGCGGCGGCGGCAGCGCGCACGTTGTCGGCATTCAACACGACACAGTCGTGTTCAGTCTGCGCCGCGAAGATGCGCTCTTTGGCGCGGGCGTAGTTCTCAAAGGTCCCATGCCGGTCAAGGTGGTCGGGCGTGATGTTGAGGATAACGGCGATGTCGGGGTGGAACTGTTCTGTTGTCTCCAGTTGGAAGCTGGAAACCTCAAGGACGGACCATGACTGTTCAGTGCTTTGATCAATGAGCGCCACCACGGGCACGCCGATGTTGCCGCCGACGAGCGTGGGAAAACCGGCCGCCTCCAAAACTTCACCCAGGAGCGCCGTGGTGGTGGTTTTTCCATTGGAGCCGGTAATGGCGACCAGGCGGCCCTTCAAAAAGCGCGCGGCCAGTTCCAGTTCTCCGATGACCGGCAGGCCGAAGCTCTTGACCTGGGCCAGTTCCGGGGTATCCAGCGGCACTCCGGGGCTAACGACGATGAGATCCTGACGCCGAAAGGTCAGCAGCCCGTGGCCGCCGGTCTCGACCATGATTCCCTCTTCCAGCAACGCCGGAATGTCCTTGGCCAGCGCCTCTGCGCTGCGTACATCGGATACGGTGACCTGTGCGCCGCGGCGGCGCAGGAACAATGCTGCCGCCAGACCGGATTTGCCCAGTCCGACAACCAGAACCTTTTTGCCTTTGAGTTCCATCATTTGGGTTCTTCCTCAGGCTTCCGCGACTCTTCTATTGTGCATCGCCGGGCTTGTGCCGCGTGACGGGTCTAACGCAGTTTGAGGGTTGTGAGTGCAAATAGTGCAAACACCAATGCGCCGATCCAGAAACGAGCAATCACTTTGGACTCATGCCAGCCCAGCTGCTCAAAGTGGTGGTGCAGAGGGGCCATCTTGAAGATACGCTTTTTGTTGCGGAGCTTGTAGCTGCCCACCTGGAGCATGACCGAGAGCGCCTCCAGGATGAAGATGCCGCCGATGAACGGGAGGAGCAACTCCTGGCGAATGATGACAGCCACGGTGCCGATGGCGCCGCCCAGGGCCAGCGACCCTACGTCGCCCATAAAGATCTCTGCCGGATGAGCGTTATACCAGAGAAAACCGATGGAGGCGCCCACCATCGCTCCGCAAAAGACGGTCAGTTCGCCCACCATGGGCATGCGCTGGAGCTCAAGATAATCGGCAAAGACCACATGGCCACTGACGTAGGTGAGCACCGCGAGGGCGCCGGCCGCGATGATGGTGCAGCCGATGGCCAGACCGTCCAGCCCGTCGGTCAGGTTCACGGCGTTGGTCGATCCCATCAAAACAAAGACGACGAAAGCGACAAAAGGCAGAAAGGCCAGCCACCCGAGATGCGGAACCGACGCAATCCAGTGCCATTGCATGTCAGGACGCCAACTCTTGATGAAGGGCACCATGAGAGCTGTGGAAAAGACTTTGAACTGCGTGAGCACCACGAGCGCAACGGCGACCAGGGCCGAGACCAGCATCTGCCAGAAGAGCTTGGCCCGCGCGGTGAGGCCAAGGCTGCGCCGCTGAACGACTTTGATGTAGTCATCGGCAAAGCCGATGGCGCCGAAGGCGAGGGTGGAGAAGACGGCGACCCAGATAAATGGGTTTGCGGGATCTGCCCAGAGAACCGTAGGCAGCAAAATGGCAATCACAATGAGCACGCCACCCATGGTGGGTGTGCCTGACTTTTTCTGGTGCGACTGGGGGCCCTCTTCGCGGATGTATTGGCCGATCTGGAACTCGCGCAGTTTCTCAATCACATAAGGTCCAATGAACAACGCAATCAGGAGCGCGGTGAGCGACGCGAAGGCGGTGCGGAAGGTCAGATAGCGGAAGATGCGGAACGGGTGGAAAAACGGGTAAAGCTTTTGGTAAAGCAGCCAGTAAAGCAAGTGGCCTCCCAAGCCGTATTGAGGCGAGTTTTCAGATTGATTCTACAGGGGCGGGGGCGCCGGCGGCTGTGGATGCGATCCCGCCCGCCTGGCATCCGACTGCTGCTTCAATTCGGCAGCAAAGGCTTGTTCGCGATCGTCGATGTAGCTGCGGTAGCCCTGAGGATCGATGAATGCGTTGCGGTCGCCGGCCTTCCATCGCGCGTATTTCTGCTGGAGCCCGAAATAGCCGCCGTGGGCGCCAAGAAACACATCGCACGGCAGGCTCTTGAGCACTTGAAATTGATGCGCGTAGTCCTCGGCAATCCGGGGATACCTGGTGTTTCCCACCAGCTTGTAGCCGGGATTGACATTGGGACTGCCGACGATGACCGCGTGCAGGGTTCTGCCCGCCTCGGTCTCGTCCATTGTCCAGGTCGTGGTTCCTTTGGTGTGGCCGGCGGTGAGGTGAGCCACCAGGACCGTGCCGCCCAAGCGCACCTGGTCGCCATCGTGCAGCACGCGGTCCACGTGCGTCGGGGGAAACCACATCGACTTGTCCGCGGCATAATGGAAGTCGTCTCTGCCGCCGGACTCTACGACGGGCACATCGGCGTCCATGACGAAGTATCTGGCGCCTGTAAGCTGCTTGACGAGTGCGCTGCCGGCGCAGTGATCGTAGTGACCATGGCTGATGAGCAGAATTTTGATATCGCGGAAACGAAAGCCCAGCGTGCGCACGCTGTTGCGGATCAGCGGCACGGAAGACTCAAGACTGCTGTTGATGAGGATGTCGCCCTGGGGCGTGACGACGAGGTACGACGCGAGGTCCGCGCTGCCCACGTAATAGAGGTTGCCCGCGATGCGGAACGGCGGGAACGGCCGGGTCCACGCCGGGTCCATGGCCGCCAGAGGCGTGGCAAACAGAAGCGCCGCAAGCAGAGCAAGGCTGACGGCGAGCTTTTGAAGCGTCACTTTGCCCCCATCGGCGAGGTCTGATTTTTGACTGCCGCGATTGCCCGCTCCAGGCGCACCCCGCGCGAGCCCTTCACCAGCACCACATCGCCTTCGCGCAGATTTTTCTGGAGCCACCGGCCGGCGGCTTCGGCATCGGGCAGGAAGATGGCCGCCACCCCGCCGGTGCAGGCCGCGGTGGCCAAGTGCCCGGCATTGCCCTGCACACCGACAACCAGGTCCAGACCGGCCTCGGCAGCGGCCTTTCCGCAAGCACTGTGAAGTGCCGGGCCAAGCTCACCGAGTTCGAGCATCTCACCCGCGACAAGGATGCGGCGGCGGGCAGGACGCGCGGCCAAGGTATGGATCATGGAACGCAGCGCCTCAGGATTTGAGTTGTAGGAATCATTCAACAGGGTGGCGCCACCGAGTTCCATCACTTCGCCGCGCTTGTCGCCGGGGGTAAGCGATTCGAGGGCCTTGATGGCAGCCTCCAACTCGACGCCCGCCTCGAGCGCGACGGCCAGACCGGCCATTGCATTCGAACCATTGTGCGCGCCAAGCATGTGAAGGGTGAACCATCCATCTTGCCCCGCGGCCCGATAACAGACGTGCAGGCCCGACTCGTCTTCTTTCAGGGCAATGATCTGCGGGTCGGCACATGGCCCATCGCCGAAGTACACGACGCGGCCCTGGAAATCGCGCCCGAATTGCGAAACGTAGGGGTCACTGCAGTTGAGGAAGGCAATTCCATTTGTGGGCAAGGCGGCAACAAGCTCGAACTTTGCCCGCGCAATGCCTGCCTGGCCATCGGCAAAGTTCTCAACATGTGCCATGCCGACGTTGGTGACCACGCCCCAGTCCGGCGCAGCGATCCGCGCCAGCGCCGCAATCTCGCCCAGGTGATTCATGCCCATCTCGAGGACGGCGACCTCATGTTCCGGCTCAAGCCGCAGCAATTGCAAAGGCAGGCCGAATCCGTTGTTGAGATTGCCTTGCGACTTGAGCACATTGAATTTTGCGCCGAGCGCGGCGGCGATCGCTTCCTTGGTTGTTGTCTTGCCCGCAGAACCGGTAACGGCAATCACGCGCTTGCCCCACTGGCGGCGGACATGCGCGGCCAACCCCTGCAGAGCCTGTAGAGTGTCCTCGGCGATGAGGAGCGGCACGGCCAGTGCGGCATCGGGCAGCGAGGCTACGCGCGCACGCGAGACCACGGCGGCGACTGCTCCACGCTCCACGGCGGCCGCAACAAAGTCATGTCCATCCAGCCTCTCTCCGCGCACTGCAAAGAACAGATCGCCGTGAGCGACGGTGCGCGAATCGATGGAGTAGCCCGTTGCCACAAGCGCACCGGCTTGCGTCACGCTGGCTGGAGCTTCCAGCATCGCGCCCGCGCCTACAGCGGCTTCGGCCAATGTGAATTTCATTGCACTCCAACGTAACCCATTTGAAGCAAGATGGAAAGCGCAGTTTCCGCATCGTCAAAGGGAACGGTGTGCCCGGCCATGATCTGCTCTCGCTCATGGCCCTTGCCCGCAATCAGCACTACATCCAGAGGATGTGCGGATTGAAGAGCAAGACGGATTGCGGCAGCGCGGTCCGGCTCGATCAGGTACCGGACACCGCTGGCCTTCAGCCCCGGCTCGATTTCAGCGAGAATGGCAAGTGGATCTTCAGATCGCGGATTATCGCTTGTCGCTACGACCAGATCGCTTCCCTCACCTGCGGCTTGTCCCATCCTGGGACGCTTGGTGCGGTCACGATCCCCACCACAGCCGAAGACGGTGATGACCTGGCCGCCCGTCGATGCCGTCATCTGCCGAGCGAGCGAAGTCAGGTTGCGCAACGCGTCGTCGGTGTGCGCATAGTCCACGATTACGGTGAAGGGCTGACCGCCATCCACGGGCTGGAAGCGGCCGGGAACGGGCTTGAGCCTAGGCACGGCCTCGATGAGCTGGGCAAACGACACGCCTCTCGCATGAGCCGCGGTAAGCGCCGCGAGAAGATTGAGGATATTCACCTCACCGGCGAGACGTGAAGTAACCTTTGCCGCGCCTGCCGGCGTTTCAAGATCGAGCAGGGCGCCGCCGGGCGTGAGCGAGAAATTTGCAACACGCCACTCCCCCTGCGCGATGCCGTACATGCGAACCTCCGCACCGGCCTTGCGCGCGGATGCCGCCATCTCTGCACTGCGCGGATCGTGGGCGTTGAGCACGGCCACACGGGGCGGCGGGTACACCGCCCCATCGAAAAGGAGCCGCTTGGCCGCAAAGTAACTTTCCATCGTCCCGTGGTAGTCGAGATGATCGCGGGTCAGGTTAGTGAAAACCGCCACGTCGAAGTTGATTCCTGCCGCGCGGCCCTGGTCCAGTGCGTGGCTGGATACCTCGGTGACCAGTTCCGTGGCGCCTCGGTTCACGCCTTCGGCCATCAACTCAAAGAGGTCGCGCGATTCCGGCGTAGTATGCACGGAGGGTCGTACTTCACCGGCCACATGATATTCGATGGTGCCCACCAGCACGGTGGTTCGCGACGCCGCGTTGAGCAGCGCTTCAGTCAGAAACGCGGTCGTGGTTTTGCCGTTGGTTCCGGTGATACCGGTGGAAGCGAGGTTGCGCTCGGGATGGCCAAAGAACGCAGCGGAGGCCTGCGCCAACGCGCGGCGTCCATGCTCCACTTGCAGCACCGGCACTCCGGCTCGATAGACCAGCAAATGATCGAATGTCTCGGGTGAATCCGTGATGATCCCCAGCGCGCCAGCGGCCAGGGCCTTGTCAATGTATCGATTGCCGTCGGTCGAGCCACCCTTCATGGCCACGAACACTGCGCCGGGGCGCACGCGCCGCGAGTCGTATTCAACGCCGGTCACGGGCGCTTCCGAGCCGCCGCCAGCGTCCACTGCTGCGATTTCTTCGGTTAGATCTTTCCACTTCATCACGTGCTTGATTGTAGATTGCCCCGATGATTTTCTGCGTGATGCGGATAGCGATCCCCGGTTAAAGGCGGCGAAGCGCCCCAAAGGCACGGCTCATCGCTGGCAGCGGACGACGATCCTGGTGCCGGTGGGCACCTGTGTGCCGGGGGCGGGGGCTTGTTCTCGCGCTGTGCCGCTGCCGACGACCTGCACATCGAGGCCCGCGGCGGCGGCGGCTTCAATGACCTTGCGGACTGGCAGACCGAGGAGCGATGGAACCGTCAGCTTCTTTCCATCGCTGATTGTGACTTGCTGGATGACGTCCTTGGCAGGCGACTGCGGCTGTGTGCCTGCTGCGCGCGGGGGGCTGGAGGAGGCAATCTGCGCGCCGGCCGATTTTGCACTTGGGCTTGACGCCCGTGCAGAAGCGGGCCGCTTACCCAGATCCGGCGTTTGCGCTGAGACATCGCGCAGGGGATCATCTGAAGGCAGATCGTTGGTTGCCGCATAGAGCGCGTTGACGTTGTCCTGGTCGTTGCCCGCGTCGTCTTCAGAGGGAACATCATCCTTCTTTGACGGCGGAGTCTGCGGCTTTATGTCGATGTCATGGGGCACGCCGAGGTACTCCAGAACCTGCTGCGCAACCTCAGCAAAGACGGGCGCGGAGACGGCGGTGCCGTAGTAGGATGCGCCCTTTGGATTGTCAATAATGACGGCCACGGCAATCGCCGGATTGTTCACCGGAGCAATGCCTGCAAACGAGGCGATGTGCATGGTCTTGGAATAGAGATGCGTGGCCGGATCGACCTTTTGCGCCGTACCGGTCTTTCCGCCGGAGGAGTAGCCGTCAAGCTGCGCCATTTTGCCGGTGCCGAACAGCACGACCCCTTCCATCATTTTGCGCATTTCGGCTGCCGCCATGGTGGAGATGACGCGGTGCGCTCCGGGGGGCAGAGGATTGGGAAGATCTTCACCCGCCTTGAACGCCGAAGCCTGGAGGAGAGGCGCGGGCTGTCCATTTGCGGAGCGATCCAACTGGCCCGGCATGAGAACGCGCGGCGGCAGATAGACACCACCATTGGCGATCGTAGAGACCATCGAGACAAGTTGCAGCGGCGTAACGGCGACCTCCTGGCCGATGGCGATGGAGCCAATGGACGAGCCGTTCCACTTGCTGGTGGGACGCAACAGGCCGCGCGTTTCGCCGGGCAGTTCCATGCCCGTGCGGCTGCCGAACCCAAAGTCGCGCACGTAGCGATAGAACTGGTCCTGACCCACCTTCAACGCCATCTTTACGGCCGCCACATCGCTGGAGCGGGCCAGAGCCGTTGCGACGGTCACGACTCCCAAGCCGCGGTCGCTTTTGTCGTCGTGGATGACGCGGCCGGCCAAGGTGATCTGACCGCCCTGGCAGTCAACCATGTCATCGGGCTTGGCGACTCCCTGGTCCATCGCCGCGGAATAGGTGACAAGCTTGAACACCGAACCGGGCTCGTACACATCGCTGACCGCGTGGTCGCGCAGGAGCGCAGGCGTGGTGTGACGAAAATCATTGGGGTTGAAGGTGGGCCGAATTGCAAGAGCAAGAATCTGGCCGGTGTGCACGTCCTGGATGACCACGGTGCCGTCGTCGGCATGGTTCTTCTCCATTGCGTGGTCCAGCGCCTGCTCGGCCATGAACTGGATATTCTCGTCAATGGTGAGCTGAAGACTCTGCCCCGGCTCGGGATCCTGCGCGGTGGAGCCGAGGATGTGACGGCGGGCGTCCATCGCGGTGAAGACGCGGCCCGGCGTTCCATGCAAGCGCGCATCGAACTTCTGTTCCAGGCCGCCCAGTCCGTTGTCGTCGAGGCCTACGTAGCCGAGCACCTGCGCGGCGATCCGGCTATTGGGATAGAAGCGCTGGAACTCTTTCTGAAAATAGATGCCCTTGATGTTCAAGGCTTTGACACGAGCGGCAACCTCGGGCTTTACGCGGCGGGCAACCCAGGCAAAGCTATGGCCCGCATTCAGCCGCTCCGCAATCGCCTGGACGGTGGTCTGCGTGTCTTCAGGATCGATATGGATCGCAGTTGCGAGGAGCCGGGCGGCGGCGTCCTTATCGTCCATCTCGGTGGGCACAGCGTAGATTGAGTCCACCTGCACGGTCATGGCCAGTTCGCGCAGGTTGCGATCGTAGAGAACGCCACGATGGGGCGCCACCTCAAAGGTGCGCTGCTGCTGCCTTTGCGCGCGCTCCACATACTCGGAATGGCGCACGATCTGAAGCCAGAACAGGCGAGCCGCAATGACGCCTGCCCAAAACAAGAAGAAAAGACATATAAGCCAGAAGCGCGCCAGCTTCATGGGCGTGGCGCGCGGCGCGGTGTTGCGGTTCCGGTTGGCTCGAAGGGTTGCCTGCATGCCGAATCGCTCGGGAAAGGTGCTCTCCCTGCCAGTCTATCGTGCGGGGGATGGCGGCGGCGTAACCTGCGCCATCACCGGAGCGCTCAAGTCAGGATGCATCTCAGCGTGAACGACCTGTCCTGGCTGTGGAGCCGTGAGGCCCATCTGCCGGGCCAGACCATCAATGCGGGCCGGTTGAGAGAGTTCTGCCTCATTCAGGCGCAACTGGCGATTTTCTTCGCGCAGTTGATCGCGCATCTGCTTTTCCGCTTCCACGCGATAGGATCCTTCAATGGCGCTGAAGTGCTGAAGGCCGTAGAACATGACCAGCGAAAACAAGACCGTGACCGCCGCTGAAAAGATGCGCATCTGGCGCACACGCACCGGATCGGGCGTCTTGACGAGGCGCGAGTTGTCAAAGTGCTTGGTGACATGGATTTCAGGCGTACGCATGCCACGGCGGCGCAATGACTGCTGCGCCAGCAAGGCCGCGTTGCGCTCGGCAACCCGCGCAGACCAGCCGCGGTCGCTCTCGAAATAAGTTGTAGTACATGCCGCCATGATTTCCTCCCGCACTGCCGGCTTCTAGCTGCCGGCCTTTCTTTCCGCTGCTCTCAACTTTGCGCTTCGCGAACGCGGATTGCGCTCCATCTCGTCTTCACTTGCCGTTACCGGCTTCCGGGTCAAAATCTCCCAGATTCCCTGCCTTGCGCCCTCGCGCAAACTGTCTTTTGCAATGCGATCTTCCAAAGAGTGAAAGCTGATGACGGCCAGTCGTCCGGAGGGCTTAAGCAATCTGGGTGCAGCCTCCAGCAGCGCCTTGATCTCGTCCAGCTCGCGATTCACATAAATCCGGAGAGCCTGAAACGTCCGGGTCGCCGGGTGAATCCTGTCCTGTTTCATTGCCGGGGCGGCTGAGGCGACAATCCGGGCAAGTTGCCCCGTGGTTGTCACCGGCCGCCCGCGAACAATGGCTCTGGCGATTCTCCGCGACCTCCTTTCCTCTCCGTATTCGTAAATAAGGTTTGCAAGCTCGCGCTCGTTTTCCTCATTCACCACTTGTGCGGCAGTCGGCCCCTGGCGCGTATCCATGCGCATATCCAGGTTGCCGTCCGCCATAAAACTGAATCCCCTGCGCGCCTCGTCCAGTTGCAGGCTGCTGACTCCAAAATCGGCGAGGATGCCCTGCACCGAGGCCGGCTCCACGTGGCGTTCCACGGAACTGAAGGGCTCGCCCACCAGCGTGATCCGCGGCGCCTGAGCGCCTAACTCGTTACAGACCCTGGCCAGCCTGGTCTTTGCCAGTTCCAACGCCTCCGGGTCGCGGTCAAAGCCGATCAGCCAACCATCCGGTCCCAACAGGCGGGCCACTTCAACCGCGTGACCGGCGAGACCCAGCGTGCAGTCCACATAAGTGCCGCCAGCGCGCACATTGAGAAACTCAATCGCTTCATTTAAAAGAACTGGCACATGGCGTTCACTTCGATTCGTCATGCGCTCCCCCTGAGGGGTTTCACTTTCAACCGCGGTGGCTCAGTATGGCCGCCATCGCCTTGCGATCCTCGGCCGTCAATTCATTGGCCTGCAGGTTCCGTTCAAAGGCCTCCCGGTTGTGTACTTCCAGGTAGGTCCTCATGCCAAAAACCGTGACTTCCGCATCCAGCCTGGCCGTGCTGCGCAGAATCTGCGGCAACAGCAAACGCGCCTGGTTGTCCATCTCGACCTGCTGCCCGTAGTAGCTGGTCAGGTTCAGGTACTTTCTGACCGCGTCATCCAGCGTGCTGGAGTCGGCCAACTGCGCTTCCCGCTTTTCCCACTCCGGCAGGGGCCATATCTCCGCGCTCCTGCCGTCGGTGCTGGTGACATAGAACTGGGTGACGTTGGCGGCATCCACCAGCTGCTTGAAGGCAGAGGGGAGCTTCAACCGCCCCTTCTCATCGACCTTCGCCGGATGGTTGCCACGAAACATTGCCCTGCCCTCGCCTGCCCAAAACCCACCGAGTGAATCACTGCCCTGACTGCGCCTTCGGGGTTACCAACGCTGGTTCTTCGCGCTCATCGATCCCCGAAACGCACCCGAAGAGGGAGGAATTGGAGTAATCTTGCCTTGGAGCCAAGCAGTTTGCTCCCTTTCACTCCCTTTTACTCCACTTCAGACACGATAATAGCCCACATTGTTGCGCGCTCCAATAAAAAAACGGCATGTAGATTGAAGGGTTTGCCGGGAAGGGTGTCAGGCTGGGGCTGGGCTTTTCCGGAAGGCCACTGCTAGGTGGTGGATCGACAAGGACCACAAAATGTAGTGTTTACTGGCATGGTTCTGGTGGCGGATTGAATACTTGCGGTCAAATCCCGCAGGTATTAAGGGAACAAAAGGCGAAACTGCATGCGTGAAGCCTATTCCGCCGCCTTCTTTCGTGGAGACACGAGCTTCAGCAAATAGAGAAAGACCAGCGTATTCAAGATCAGCAGGGCGATACGAATCCAGGTATGGCGGCGAAAGACCTCGAAGACTTCCCAGGGCAGGAACGAGGCGGTAATGAACAGGGTCAGGTACTCTGCCCATGCTTTTTCAAGAAAGAGGCCGATGCCCTCGACCAGGCTGACGGCGGCGTAGCTGAAAGCCACAAGCCCGATGCGGCGCAGGATGGGGTCATTGACCAGACTCGCCTCGTCGAGAACGAAGTTGACGAACCGGGACTCGGGATTGAACCGCAGCGCAGCGGTAATCTGCGCAAGATCATCGCCGACATCCTTATGCAGAAGGCGCAAGGCTCCCACGCCGACAGCCGCAAAGAGCAGTGCCTGAAAGACCTTGTAGGCCGAAATCAGCACCAGCCAGCGATTGTGTCTTGATTGCTTCACGGGGCTTTTCAGTCGAGATTCGATGGTACCCTCTGCCAGCGCGCGTCAAAATGAGGCTGATGTATCTACCGTTACGTTAAACGATGGGGGTGGCTTCCCCAAAGAGCGCCTGCTTTGCGTTCATCCACAAAGCGCATGGGGATTGTGTGTGGAGTGAACGAACCGACAGATGCAGCGAATCCAATCATGGCGTTCGCGCGTTAAGCATATGAAGTCAATTTTTCAACGGAGGCACTACCTCATATGCATCGCAAGAGGATCGTACTGGCCACATTGGCCGCAATCGCAATTTCGTTGACCGCCGCAAGGGCGCACGCGCAGAAGGACCCCGATGTGGGTGGCGCGGCCATGTATCCAACCAAGAACATTGTGGAGAACGCAATCAACTCGCAGGATCACACCACGCTGGTGGCCGCGGTGAAAGCCGCTGGACTGGTGGAGACGCTGGAAAGCCCTGGGCCCTTTACGGTGTTCGCGCCCACGAATGAAGCCTTTGCGAAGCTGCCGGCAGGCACCGTGGACACGCTGCTGAAGCCAGAGAACAAGGCCGAGCTGGCAAAGATCCTGACGTATCACGTGGTGGCGGGCAAGGTGAGCTCGCATGATCTGGTCAAGCTGATCAAGAAGGGCCATGGCAAGGCCGAGTTGAAGACCGTGGAGGGCGGCACACTGACGGCAACCGTGCAGGATGGCAAGGTGATGCTGACCGATGAAAAGGGCGGCATGGCGACGGTCACCATCGCCGATGTCTACCAGTCCAACGGAGTCATCCATGTGATCGACTCGGTTCTGCTGCCCAAGTAGGGCCGGTTCGCACCAGGCAGACGGCAGCGACGGGCGCATGGTAAGAGATTGTGGAGAAGCGACGAAAGCCGGCAATCGCTTCTCTACATCTGCAGACAGCGTGCAATGAAAACGGGGCAGCTATGGGAAGCATGACGCAGCATTTTTCAACTCGCCAGTGGGTGCCGCTTCCAGTGGATCTGGTTTTCGCGTTCTTTGCCGATCCGCTGAACCTGCCCCGGCTGATGCCTCCTGCTCAGAAGACGCGGGTCGAGGCATTGCGTCTGCAGCCACCGCCTGTGCGACCGACGGCGGACCCGGACTGTATTTTCTGCGGCGATGCTGCCGGTGTCGGCTCCGAGATTCTGATCAGCTTTTCGCCGGTGCCGGGGATTCCGCATCGTGTGCGGTGGACGGCACGCATCCTTGAGTTCGAGTGGAACAGCCACTTCTGCGACGAGCAGGTACAGGGGCCTTTTGCCCGCTTTCATCATCGCCACGGTACTGTGGCTGAGAGACGAGACGGCCAGATGGGAACGCTCGTCACGGACGATATCGAGTATGTCCTGCCGCTGGGTTCCATGGGACGGTTAGCGAGCCCCATAGTGCGACGTCAGCTCGAGCGATCGTTTGCTGAGCGCCAGTTGCGGCTGCCCAGGATGCTGTCGGCTGCGGCACGGCAGCTTACGCATTCGGCCTGATACGGGTCTGGTCTTTCCGCTGGTCTTGCCTCTGCTCTTTCCGCTGCTATTTCCGCTGATTGAGGAGCGCATCGCGATCGATGACGTTGCCGTCGAGGATGAGCGTGGAGATGCGGCGCACATTCCAGACGCTTACGGTGGGGTCGGCATCCAGCACCAGAACATCCGCGCGGCGCCCGGACGCAATGAGTCCAAGCTCGGTCCAGCCGAACTGGAGCGCGTAGTTATTGGTCGCCGCAGCCAGGGCCTCGCGCGCGGAGAGTCCGAGCCGCGTCATCATCTCCAGCTCAGTATGCATGGAGATGCCGGGCATGGTGCCCATGGCAGGCGCGCCGGAGGCGGCGAGATAATGCGGATTCGCGGCGAAGATCGTTTCGTTGATCTGCCAGAGACGCATAGCGGACTGATCGGCCTTCTTGCGCTGGCTATCCTGCATCCAGCGCAGTGCAGCGGCGGGCAGATGCTTCATCCAAGGCGAGACCGGGTACACCCACTCACCGGTGGCGCGGTCAGGAGGATTGGACAGGCCCGTCTCATGGAGCAGCGCAGCGGCGGGTTCGCGCCACAGGTTGCGGTGCTCCGGCAAGCGCAGAAAATATTCGCTGAATGTAGGCGCCAGCGCGGCGTGATGCGTGGCCAAGAACCGCGCGTAGTCGTGGAGATGGAGGTCGGTGGGCGGCAAATGCTCGGAGTAGTCGTAGGCTGTGGATGCCGCGGAGCCGTTTGGATCATCGACGAGCGGCTTCTGCAATTCGTCGGGAATCACGCCGAGCTCGTAGCGACCCATATGGAGAAGAGCGTCCACGCCGGCCTCGATGCCAACCCTGTACGGCGTGGAAACAAACTCGCCATAGGTGATGAGGCCCATCTGGTGCGCGTGGGTGATGATCCATTGCGTGTTGGCAGCGGTGAGAGCGGGGCCCAGCCAAAGAACACGCGTGCCGAGCCGAGCCGTGTCGTTGAGTTGACGCGCCGTATCCTCGGGGCTCAGCTCGACCGGATGCGCACCTTCCTTGAGCCGCGCCGCCCAGTCCTTTTGTCCGATCAGCAGGCTCCAGTCGTCAGTGGAACCGATCGAATCCGCCAGATAAAGATGGGGACGCGGGTTGGCGGCGAAGTCGATGTGGCCGCGCTCACTATCGGCGTGAGCCACCACTGTTGTCACGCCCATGTAGAGTTCGGCGCTGGCCTGGCCCTGGCTGTTCATGCCTGTCAAGCCATCGACCAAACCGGGAATCAGATACTTCCCTGTGCAATCAATGACGAGCGCGTCCTTGGGAATGGGCAGATCGGTGCGCGAACCGACTGCGACGATCCGGCCTTCACTGATGATGACAATCGCATCGGAGAGGTCTCTTGCGGAGCGGCCCCAGTTGCTGAGATCGACCACGGTGCCGCCGGCAAGCACAAGCTGCGTGGGCGGCGCAGGCAAAGCCTGAGGCCAGCAGAGAGATGCAGCCAAAGTCCAACCGCCGACCCACGCCGGAATCCTAGAAAGAAGTCGCATAGAAAACGGTCTTTTGTGGATTGTCGCACACGGACTCACGCGAGGGGCTGAATCGTTTGATTCCCCCGGAAGCGGATGTTCCATGGCCCAGAAGCGCAGAGCCGCATTCATGCGCTTGCGAATCGGCGCCTGAGCCCCGAAGAAGCTAGCGCAGCCCACCGCAATCTGGTTCATTTACCGAAGCCCGCGGATGGATTGATTGCGCAGAAGAGACTTCTCTCAGGGGCTGAAGCCCAACTCAGGTTGATTCGTTGACGGCACGGGTGAAGCTGTGCCCCTTCAAAACATAAGCCGTTCGCAGCACGACTGAAGTCAAGCCCTTGCAAAATAGAAACGACCTTCTGTGCGGCGGACACTATTAGCTTGCCACGAGCGTGCGGCGTTGACGTGAGGCCAGCAACGGCAGCACCTGCGCATGGGCTTCCTCGACCGTCAAGCCATACTTGGCGCGCAGGGTATCTATCTTGCCGTGCTCAATGAAGTGATCGGGCCAGCCGATGCGGACCACAGGAACGGCAATGCCCATCTGATCGAGCGCCTCGATGACCGCAGAACCAAAACCACCCATCTTCACGTGATCCTCAAAGGTGACGAAGGCGGCCACGCGACGGGCATATAGATCGAGCATTGCGAGATCCAATGGCTTGACGAAGCGCGGATTGATGACCGCCGCGGAGAAGCCCTCGCGCTCGAGCTGCGCGCCCAGTTCCTGCGCCAGCGTGATCATGGGTCCGAGGCCAAGAATTGCCACGTCGGCACCGTCCGCCAGCACTTCTGCTTTGCCCAGAGGGAGCGGCTGCGGCTCGGCCTTGCGGGCGACTCCCGCGACCGTGCCACGGGGATAGCGAATCGCGCTTGGTCCAGGAAGATCGAGCGCCGTCTTCATCATGTCGGCCAGCTCGTCCTCGTCTTTGGGAGCCATGAGCACGATTTCGGGTACGCCGCGCAGATAGCTGATATCGAAGAGTCCGTGATGCGTGGGGCCATCGTCACCGGAAAGGCCTGCGCGATCCATGCAGAAGACGACGGGCAGCTTTTGCAGGCAGACGTCATGCACGATGGGATCGAAGGCCCGCTGCAAGAAGGTGGAATAGATGGCGCAGACGGGGCGGAAACCGCGGGTAGCCATGCCTGCCGCAAAGATGACGGCATGCTCTTCTGCAATGCCCACGTCGAAGTAGCGCGTGGGGTGGTGCGGCCGGAAGAGATCGAGTCCCGTGCCGTTGGGCATTGCCGCGGTGATGGCCACGACACGATCATTCTGGCTGGCGAGTTGAACCAGCGTGTTGGCGAACACCTCAGAGTAAGTAAGCTGTCCGGCGGGCTTGGTCTTGCCGGTCTCAGGGTCGTAGGGGCCCAAACCGTGAAATTTCTTTTGCCCATCGAGGGCCGGCTGGTAGCCACGGCCTTTCTGCGTGAGGATGTGCAGGAGCACGGGGCGATTTTCATTCTTGAGAAACTTGAAGGTCTCCACCAGCAGCGGCAGGTTGTGGCCATCGATGGGGCCAAAGTATTGAAGGCCGAACTCCTCAAAAAGAATGGACGGCCACAGGATGCTCTTGGCAGCCTCTTCGGCGCGGCGCACCACGTTGACCGCGGTCTTGCCGCCGAAGCGCTCGACCAGCCTGGCCGCCGACTCATGGAAGTTGCGGTAGTGCTCGTTGGTCACGATGCGATGGAAATAGCGGGCGATTGCGCCTACATTGCGGTCGATGGACCACTCATTGTCGTTGAGGACCACGATGAGCCGCTTGGTCTGCTCGGCGATATTGTTGAGCGCCTCGAACGAAATGCCGTTGGTGAAAGCGGCATCGCCGGCGACTGCCACGACATGCTCATTGCCGCCTGCCAGGTCGCGAGCCACGGCCATGCCCAGAGCCGCCGAAAGCGCCGTACCGGCGTGCCCGGCGCCGTAGCAGTCATGCTCGCTTTCAGTGCGCAGCATAAAGCCATTGAGGCCGCCCGGTTGCCGAATCGTCTCAAACCGGTCCAGGCGTCCGGTCAGAATCTTGTGCACATAAGCCTGGTGGCTCACGTCGAAAAGGAGCTTGTCTTCAGGCGTATTGAAGACCATGTGCAGGGCCAGCGTGAGTTCGACCACACCAAGGTTCGGACCCAGGTGGCCACCGGTTTTGGACAGCGTCTGAATGAGGAAGGCGCGGATCTCCTCCGCCAGCTCGGTCATCTGCGCGTAGTTCAAGCGCTTTACATCCGCAGGCGAGTGAATGGATTCCAGCAGTGTTCCCATCTTTGCCCTTCTCCCGGGAAAAGCCGGGTATCCAGAAAGAATCCCGCCGGCAAGGCGGGAGTCCACATACCTGGCGGCTGCTGCTCAAGAGGCTTGCCGGTTTCGCTTTTGCGACCGCATGGCCCGGGGCGCACCGCGCTATTGTGTCATCTAAGTATAACAATCTGCAACACTCCAAAAACCTGATTGCTTTGATGGGATAGTGGCGGCGTGATCACGCCCGGAGGCTGAACCTGCAATGCCGGGCTGACGGAGACCGGCATTGTAGGATTGCGGGGAGAAACGCTGGGAGGACTGCGCTATGCGCAAAGGCTTGAGGGCAGTTGTTTTGGGCCACATTCTGCTGGCCTTTGGTGCGGCCGCACCGCTTTACTCGCAGTTGCCGGAGCCGGGCGCACCGGTGGCCGGACCGAACCCGCTGGTGGATTCCACGGTGACCCCCGGCAAGATGCTGCTGTTTGATCTGGAGGCACGGTTCGCCAGGGCCGTGGCGGAGGGCGGCGGCGCAGCGTTTGCCGAGTGGTTCGCCGAGGATGGCGTGGCGCTGGGCAACGGCGCAGCGCCGGTGGTGGGCAGGGTGGC
>VFSW01004861.1_pt1 | contig 19993 bp, 16 predicted proteins | sample 5358111 | NCBI WGS metagenome assembly VFSW01 (sample SAMN11554181, study PRJNA540505) | mine drainage metagenome | isolation source: sediment from site ElyBrook_90M | place: USA: Ely Copper Mine, Vershire, VT | collected 2017 | reverse complement strand
GAAAAATCTTGCGGGGAAGTGGCCGCCCAGGGAGGAATTATGTCCCGATCCTATCGGGACGATTTATGACCGCCATCCTGACCATTGCCAATCAAAAGGGCGGCGTGGGGAAGACGACCACGGCGATCAACCTCACCGGCGGTATTGCTAATAGTAAATCCATTGCGTGAGCCACCGGCGTTTCCTGCTCATTTCTCCGCCGCTAAGAAATACGTTTCCGATTGTCACCCTGCACGCCGCTGCTTGTAGCCATCTGCGCTGCTGGCGCCGTTGGCATCGAGGCATGCCATTCCTCTCTGACAATTTTGAAAAGGGCTATGGTCAAAGCAAGGATTAGCGGACCAATGAAGAGTCCGAGGCTGCCGAAGGCTTTCGAGCCTCCGAGTAACGCGAAGAAGACGTACAATGTCGATAATTGTGTTCGCCCACCGATTAGATAGGGTCTCAGCACGTTATCGACGGGGTGCACAATTGCGACTGCCCAGATCAGCAGGATCACGCTTTTAATCCAGTGGCCGTTGAAGATGAGCATGCCGATGGCGGGCAAGAAGACAAAGGCCGTGCCAATCACGGGCAACAGCGCGCACAGGCTGGTCACCACACCCCACAGCACTGGAGAAGAGATTCCCAGGAATGAGAAGGCAATTGCGGTGAGTGCGCCTTGAATGACGGCTATGGCCAGGGTCCCGTACAGAATCGCATTCAGGGTGTCTTTCACGCAGGCATACAGCCGGGTAACCTGGCCTCGTTTCAGCGGGAGGATGACGGCGGTGCGGCGCAGCATGGACCTGCCATCGCGAAGAAAGAAAAATAGAATGAAAAATGAAATCGACGCATTTACGAGCAGGGATGTAAAACTGCCCAACACTCCCGCACTCATCGCCAGCAGGCTTGAGATCAACCTTTCCGCTTGGTTTGCGATGGCGCCCCGCAAGTTGGGAACCGAGAGAGGAATATACAGGTTGATCCAGCTGACCACGCGTTCGACCAGTTGAACGATATAGATGCCGAGCTTTTCCTTGCCGCCATTTGGATTGACCAGCGATTGGTAGATATCGCCGAGACCCGAGACGATCGCGCGTCCAAGAAACACCATGGTCAAAGAAATGCATAAGACGACCACGCTGGTCGATAAAAGCGCGGCAACATTCCGGCTGTGAATCCATCGGCGCATTCGCGCCTGTACCGGATAAGAAACAATGGCCAGAATGAGGGAGAAAGCGATGGGTTTCAGGAATGGAGCGGCGAGAAGATAGCAGAAAAAGACCGCGAGGGCTGTAAGCGCGGCCAGAAAAACAAACGTGGCTCGATTGCTTGTCATTTATTCCGCCTGCACGCAAAGACCGTTACCCGGTTGTACTTTCTAGCCAGGCAGATGCTTCGGCGACCTCTTATTCAGGACAGCAAGCAATTCTTCCGCTGACGAAGGGGGTGCAACTGTGCCTTCGAGTGCGATGTCCTTAGCGGTCAATTTTGGTCCGTAGAGTCTCCGATTGGCATTATTGTCCGGCCGGAGGGTCGAGCCATCCAGAAATGCGCCGGCGAACAAGCCCCTCGATCTCGAGTAACTCAGGATTTCAGCGCGAAGCGCCGCATCCGTCGCGGCACTGGCATCGCGTCCTTTTGGTCCAGCGGAGGGCGCAATCCCCACGCCGAGCTTCACCTTGCTCGACAATACCGAATCGGCGCCTCGCGCGTTCATGATCAGAAGTACGAAGTCGGTTGCTTGCCCTCCTAGTTGAAACCCGAAACTGCCTCCTTCCAGCGCCATCATGGTTGGTGCGGCCCAAGGGCCGCGAAAATCCTTGCCGCCGCGGCACGTCATGACTCCACGTCCATAGCTGCCGCCGAATACCATCGCAAACTTCAATACGGAGGGCAGAACGATGACGCACTCCGCTTTGTCGAGCAATTCCTGCGGAATATTGTCCGGCACGTTGAGGATTTCCGTCATGACTACGCCCGCATTCTTGACTCGATCGTTTTCCTTTTGCTGGGCTCGCGTGGATATGCCGAACAGGGCGATTCCTAAAAGAACTAACGTGCGTCGCATATTGCCTCCACCGACCATTTCTTCCCAAGATCAAGGGCCGTACTTTCCCCGCCCATTTCCCGCGCCTCCCGGCAGAACGGTCCGCAGCGGCGTAGCGCAAAGCTCTTCAATCCGCTGATCGGGTTTGTACTCGATTTTTTTGGGCGGCGCGCACCCTTCTTCTTTCGTAATCAGCAGGCTCGGCTTTCCGACCTCTTCTTTTTCGGCCTTGGCCGCGATTGGGGCCAGCTCCTTTTTCATTTGGTCGAATGCGGAAGTCTGCACGATGGCGTCCGGCTTTTGTTCGAGGAAAGCGATCTCGCGCTGTGTCTGAACCATTCTCTGGTAGAACGGCGGATGCGTTCGGAACCAGCTCACGCCGTTGACGTAGCCCTTATTTGTGGCCATCTTGTCAAAAAAGCGGATGAAGCCGCTTGGATCGTATCCGGCGTTCCATGCGTACTGGACGCCGAGCTGATCGGCTTCGAGTTCGTAGTCCCGGCTGACGCCGAGCAATTTCAGATTGAGAACCAGACCCAAGCCATAAAATCCATATTGCAGCGCGTAATACATGCCGATGCCCGCCACGCCGCCTGTCAGAACGATGGCGGCGATTTGAGCGGCCTGATAAAAAATGCCGGCGATTGTGGACCGCTTCATGAGCTTGTACGAATGGCGTGCCGTATCGTGCGAGATTTCATGGGCGATTACCCCCGCCAGTTCGGACTCGTCATCCACCGCTTCCAGCAAACCGCGCTCGATGAACAGATACCCGCCGGGCAGTGCGAATGCGTTGATTTCACGGGATTGAAGGACGGTGATGTGAAGGGGGATCCTCAGATCGGAGTGCTTTGCAACGCGCTCCCCGACCGATCGGACGTAATCTTGAATAGCCTTGTCTTCGACTTCGGGCGGCATGAGGCCGAGACGTTTCATTTCCTCCACGGATTCCGCGCCGCGCTTAATGTCGTCCTGCTGGTTCGGCTCGATCTCCCGAAACCCAATGTCCTTCACATCTCCCCAACGCCGGGTCCGATACGTGCCGCTTGCGAGGTCTTGCTGGATTTGTTGGTACTGAGCGGGCCATTGTTGAATAACATCCAATTTTGCGTTTAAGTTGTCGTATGCGGTGGGGATTGCCTGACCGGCAAGAATATCGGCTTCGCTCTTCAACAGATCGAGATTCTGTATGGTGCAATGGGCCTGCTTGCGTTGTTCCTCGCTGAGCGTTGCCGTATCGTTCTTGAGATCTTTTCGCGCTGCGTCAATCTGACTACCGTATTGCTTGGAATGCCCTTTAAAGCGACTCACGCAGATGTCCTTGCCGCTCTTGAGCGCGTTGCGCTGCGATTCGATTTCTCCGGCGCTGAACTCCAGCTTTGGCGACAGCTCAAAAAGTTCCATATACGATTTCTGCAAATAGTCCCGCAGCGGAAGCGTCTGTGCGGACCGAACTGGCGCTTGCTGTGAGTAGGCAACGCCTTCACCCAAAATTGGCAGCAACCCCAGCACGGGGCAAAGCAGGATTGCAACTGATTTTCGAACTAGATTTTTCATTTTGCCTCTTTTCTTATTCTTGAGCGGCCGACAGGTCCGACGGATTCACCTCTTCGCTTCTCTTACTTTCTTACTCGCGGGCGTGCACTTCCGGCGCCGTGTACCCCTCGCGCGTGTAGACCACGGGTTTCCGCCTTTTGCCCTTGGGATTCGTAACGATCAGCGGACTCCCATCCGGCCGAACGATCTCGACCTTCAGGCTGTGATATTTGCCGTCAGTGGCAAGATTCGCGGGTGAGTACCCGATCCTGTACTGACTGCGAAGAAATGTGGCGACACTCCTGAAGATGCCGGGGATTTCTCCTTCAAATCGAGGGAACCATGCCGTGCCCCCGCTCAACTTCGCAAAAGTCCGCAATTGATTTTTGGATTGAAGGTAGGTAAGCGAGTTGCCCCCAGAGAGTTGCGCTTCGGCGGATTGGTACTCGGCTTCCGCTACCCCCACGGAAAAAATGGTCGAGTCGCTCCTCTTGATTCGGCGCAACGCGTCGTCCAGCGAGTTCTGGCTCATGGTGTTAGCGCCGGTGCCGATGACGAGGACCGACGTCTTGCCCTTGACGCGTTGAAGTCGATCCAGAGTGTCGATCAGGGCGTCGAACAGGTTCGCTTCGTGAAATTGAGGATACGACAATGTACTGAGCGCTTCCTGGACCGCTACCTTGTTCCGCGTGAAATCGACTTGCACTGTCGGCTTGAGGTCATAAGTGACGAGAGCGATGTAGTCCTTTGGTTCGAGATGATTGAGAAATGTCGATCCCCACGAAGCCGACTTATAGGCGAAATAATCGTAGGCGCTGCCGCTGTATTCCAACAGCATAACGATGGTGATTGGAGCGCCTACGGGTTCGAAATATGCGACCGTCTGCGGCTTGCCCTCATCGAGCACGCGGAAGTTCTCTTTCGTGAGCCCGCCGAGGACCAACCCATCTTCATCGACCACAAGGACGTCGAGGTTCACGAGTGCGGTCTCAACCGAAATTCCGGGTCCAGGAACCTTTCGCTCATCTTGGCTCGACGGGGTTTGAGGGACCCGGCGCCCCGATGGCGGCGGTATGGGCCCGGATTGCCCTTGCGCTCTCACGCAGACAGTGGCGAACTGGAGAACTGCCACGGTCATTAGAACTCCTGCAATCCTTATGAGCCTACGTCCGAACCCTTTGGCCGAATTCTTCACAATGTCCACTCCAGTGGAGTCGCACACATTTTCTCTAACCGTCATAAAATCTCATTAAGGTCGTGCCGCTATGTTCCTACCTGGCAGGGGCGATGCCAGTGATTCTAGTCACAGCAAATCGTATCCTTTGTCACATAAGCTTCAATTGCATCGGCGCCAGGAATTCGGTTCTTTGTTGCAGCATCCAGAGGAAGCAACTATCCGAGCTTAAAGTCCTCGCTTGGCCACGAGCCGCTTTTTCCCTTGCGCCAATCCCACTGTACGAGTAGATTTAGGCGTTGGTTGAGGGCTGGGGGCATTCCGAAAAATCTTGCGGGGAAGTGGCCGCCCAGGGAGGAATTATGTCCCGATCCTATCGGGACGATTTATGACCGCCATCCTGACCATTGCCAATCAAAAGGGCGGCGTGGGGAAGACGACCACGGCGATCAACCTCGCTGCCGCAATTTCTCTTCGCAAAAAAAGAACGCTTCTCATCGATCTCGACCCGCAGGCCAATTCCAGCATCACTTTTTTCGATTTGGCCGACGTGCAGGCGTCAATGTTTGACGTGCTGGGCGATCACCGCGCCGAAATGGCCAGCGTGATCCGAGTCACCAAGGACCCGATGCTCTCCGTGGCGCCGTCGCGGCTGGCGCTGGCAAAACTGGAGCAGCAACTTTCCGGGCAATTTGACGCGCCGTTCAAGCTCAAGGACGCCCTGGCGCCTATCCTGAAGGACTACGACTACATCATCATCGATACGCCGCCCGCGCTGGGCATCCTCACCGTGAACGCGATGGTGGCCTCGACGCATCTGCTGGTGCCGATTCAGGCCGCGTACTTCGCGATCGAGGGAACGGACGACCTGCTCGAAACCTACGAGCGGATTCGCGCGCGGCCCAATCCCGATCTCAAGGTGCTCGGCGTGCTTATCACTCTGTTTGACAGGCGCACCAACATCTCCCGCGATACGCACGAACAGATTCGTTCCGTGTTCGGTACCGTGCTGTTCAAGACGCGCATCGGAAAGAATGTGCGCCTGGAGGAGAGCCCCGCCTATAAGGAAACGATTATGACCTTCGCGCCCAAGTCGCCCGGCGCGAGGGATTACGGCAAGCTCGCCCTGGAGGTTATCCAACGTGTCGAAGAGAATGGGATTGCCAGTCACGCTGAAGATGCGGCATGACGCGCACTACGTAGAGCAACTCGCCAGTTTTAGCGGCGCCGCCATCGGGCGCATGGTTCCGGTCGATAAAATCAGGCCCAACCCCGATCAGCCCCGAAAATTTCTGGGCGATCTGCGCGAACTCACGGAATCCATCAAAGAAAAGGGAGTCCTGGAACCGCTGCTCGTGCGCTTCATGCCGCGCGACGATTGCTATTACATCATTTCCGGCGAACGCCGCTACCACGCTTCGCGCGCCGCGGGATTGCGGGAAGTTCCTTGCATCGAAAAAATCGCCGACGACGCCGAAACCCTCGAGCTCGCGCTCATTGAAAATCTGCAGCGCAAGGATTTGACCCCGTTTGAAGAAGCGGACGGCCTGCAGCGCCTGGCCGAACAGTTTGAATACACGCACGAGGATATCGCCAAGAAGATCGCCAAGGCGCGCTCGTCGGTAACGGAAAGCATGTCGCTGCGCGTGATTCCCGAAGCCCTGCGCCAGATGTGCATCGACAGCGGGATCGTCTCAAAGTCTCTGCTTTTGCAGATCGCGCGCCAGCCAAACGAACGGAAAATGCAGGAAGCGATCCATCGCATCGCGCAGGCCGGCCTGACCCGCGACGAAGCCCGCCGCGAACGCCAGGAAGACAAAGTCTCCGGTCCGCGCCCGCAGCCTTTCATCTTCAATTATCGCCCGGACAACGAGTCCTTCCGTCTGCGCATCCAGTTTCGCAAGAGCAATGTCTCCCGCACGGAACTGATCGACTCGCTGCGCAACCTCATCGAAATGCTCGAGCAGGATGAGAAGTCCTCCGCCGACGAGGGAGGGCGCAGCAATCCAGCGGTGGCGTGAGGGGCTGGCGGCGGTTAACCGGTGATTCGTGATTTGTGGAAATACTCGGAATTCATTCGTCTCCACCGATTCCTAGTTTGCCGCGATTGAAAGGGTTTCTCCGTGGCCCTCTGTGTTCTCTGTGTTAAAAGCTTTTTCTTTCTTCCACGCACGATGACCGTCTAAACTTCCACCCTATGAACGAATTTTCCACGCAGCAGATCGGCATACTGCAGCGGCTGATCGCGAAGGAATTTATCCTGGTTGCGTTTCCTCTTTACGCGAACGCGGTCGGCGTCCGCAAGGGAAGTTGCGCGGCTCTGCTCGACCCCATCGCCAACGGCGGATTTCGCGTATTCGGCGAACCGTGCGTGCTCCTGGAGGGCAATCTAACCGTTCGCATCACGGTAAAGGAGAAATCGTGGTTCGTGTGGAAGAAGCAACGCGTGGAGGCGACCGCCGAGCGCGTTTTGGAATTGGAAACGTTCGTGGCGGAACTGAAGTTGCTTCTGGAGCCGCATGTAATGTGAACCTGGATGGAAATTCGCCGCGCAAGGGCAACTTCTCGACGCTCTCGTTTTTCTCCGTGTTCTCTGTATTAAATCCGTGACTCGGCCAAGGCAAAAACTTTAACACGGAGAACACTGAGAATTGTGAGGACACGGAGAATGCCCGTTGAACCCATGAAGTCGCATGCAGCCGCGGAATCGTGTTATCGTTCACGTTCGTGAACGCCAGCCCATCGAAGCATCCGGCGCAAGGGGAAGCGATGACCGCGGCATCTGGCGCGGACCGCGCGCCACTCCCCATCGCCCGTTTGGAAATTCACGAAACCGTGGCGCGGATCCTCGATCCTTTTCCTCGCGGGAACTTGCTGGACGTACCCGCCGGAGAAGGAGCGCTCACAGCGCGGCTCTCCAGGGCGGGCTTTTCCGTGCAAGCCTGCGATCTGTATCCCGAACTTTTCAGACTGCCGGGCGTGGAAGTGCGCCGCGGCGATCTGTCCGGCGTCCTGCCGTATCAGGATGAGGAATTTCAGTACATCACCTGCCTGGAAGGTCTTGAACACATCGAGAATCCGCACCAGGCGATTCGTGAGTTCGCGCGCCTGCTTGCACCGGGCGGGCAGCTGGTGATCAGCGTGCCGAATATTTTGAATATCGAAGAGCGCGTGAAATGGCTGCTCAATGGCTACACGTCGCACTTCAAGCCGATCTCCGAAGAGCACCTGCGCATGCGCCACGAACAGTGGGGAGAAAAAGAAGAAGTCGTCCTGCACATCAATCCCATCGCCTATACGGAACTGCGTTACATCCTGGAAAAATACGGTTTCACACTCGCGGGCGCGTACCGCGACAAGCCAAAACCCAACCTTTGGCTTTATTGGCCGCTGGTCGCGGCGATTCGCTTTTTCGCGCGGCTAACGCCCGAGCGAAAGCGCCGCGAACGCTGGACGGCGGAGCTGGCATCGGATGCGGTCCTGCTAGGCGGGAACACGCTGATTTTGCAAGCGGTAAAATCCAAGTGACGCCTCCGCGCGAGGATTGACGCGAAGGCGGGCTCTCGCCGTTCTTGTTTTTCTCGGTGTCCTCTGTGTTAAGAATTTTGCTTTTGCGGGATAGAAAAACTTAACGCAAAGCATACCGAGAAAAACGAGGGCGCGGAAGATGCGCCCTCCCCTGCAAAGTCGCGGCTCATTCAAGCCGATTTTTTTTCGCCGGCTTTGATCGAGTTGTACTCCAAAATCGCCTGCTTCGTGCCTTCCATATCGATGTCCGGCGTGAGCGTGCCCTTGAATTCGTCGTACAAGCGGACAGTGTTCATTACGATCCGCTCGGGACCCATCCAGTTGTCGTACTTGCCCATCTTGATGTCCGCCGCGGCCGCTCCGGCGCTCATCTTGGCGTCATAGCGTTTCCTGACCTCGGGCTTCAGGAAGCGAAAGTACGCCAGCGATTCCGCCAGGTCTTTCTTTCCCCCGATCGGCCCGTGGCCGGGGACGATCACGTCTACGTCCATCTTCAGCGCTTTGTCGATCGACTCCATCCATTTGGATATATACGCGTTGTGGCAATAAGGGACAAGATTGAAAAAGGCCAGGTCCGCCCCGAAAAGAATTTTGTGCTGCGGCAAATAAGCCACCATATCTCCCCACGTGTGGGCGGGGCCGACGAAACGGAACTCCACGACGTTCCCGCCAATGTTGTAGACCAAGTTGTTTTCAAACGTTACAGTCGGCGGCGCGAGCTTGCGCACCTCGGTCCCGTCCGCCTGCCCCTCGACCTTTGGCCACGACGCCGGAGTACTTGGAATGGCCTTCAAGACTTCTTGCCGGCAGTAGGGATGGCTCGCTATTTGCGCGGGGAGAAAGAATTGGTTTCCGGCAACGTGATCGCCGTGATGATGGCTGTTGATCAGATGAGTGATGGGCTTGCCGCCGCCGACTTTCTTGGCCGCGGCGATGAAGGCTTTGGACTGCAGAGGATATCCCAAGGCATCGAAGACCAAGAGAGAATCTTCTCCGACGAAGAGACCGGCGTTGGAGATTCCCGCGTTGATGTGGCCGGTGCCGCCTTCCTGCTGGTACGCGTACACGTTCGGTGCAAGCTGTTTTAGTTCGGTATTCCAGCTGGGCATCACCGGGTAGCGAGGGTCAATCGGAGGAAGCTGCGCGACAGAAACGCCGAAGATGCGCGGCGAGGATTCATCGACGCGCGGCGCCATTTGGCCCCACAGTTTTTCCAGGCCGCCCGCGCCGATCAAACCGGCAGTCGCTCCAAGCCCCGCCCACGCGGTGCGCGCCATTATTTCGCGCCGGCTCAATCCTTCACCCTCGAACTTTTTTTCTTCGATCATGAATCCTCCTCGAATTTTCCGCGCTTTGGACGAGCGATTCCGTTTCCATTTTCCCGCTGCGAACTGAAATTTTCTTTTGCCGTTCGGAAACGACCGCCATTGTACACCTGTTCGGCAACCATGGTTCACGGTCTAGCAGCGAACGTCACATGAAGGGAGAACATTGACTGATCACCACAATTCTCCATGCTCCGGCTCTCGCCGGAGTTTACGCCGGACCGCGTGAAGATTGGCGCTGGCCCGGACTGGTTGAAACGTTTCACGGGTTCCGCACCATGGGCGACCCCGCAAGCGTTGCGCGAACTGATTGGCCCGAATTGGATGCCGAAATAGCCCTGCACTTGCTCCGTCATTTCTAGCGATTCATTGTCGGAACGCTTCCGGGTCGATGCTCACATCATGCCGTGACCTGCGTCACAGACCGCAATGCCTCACCTCAGGCAACCTCATGCGGAGTTGGAGGTTCCCGTGACTGACAATTTCGCATCGGCAAAAACGCTTTGCCTGCTCAACGAAAACGCGCAGTGCAACCCAATCTGGCTGTCGCAGCCGAGCGGGTTGAAGCTTGTCCATTTCCAGACACTTCAGCAGGAATGGACAGGCAGGGAATACGTGCCTGCGGACGCCGCCTACGAAAAATGTGAGCGGCTATGCCTGCAAGGCGGGCATTTGTGACGGAAGCCTGGACAGCGCGCCACCGGGATTCGGCGCTAACCCAATTCAAAGTGAGCTTGCGATGAAGAGCGTCCTCAGGACGATGTTGGTAATTGGGATGGTATACGCCTTTTTATCGATCATTGGCGATTTTGCGCCGACGATTGGGTTCGCCTTGGCAGCGCCGCTCAGCGCGGCAAATCCTGCGGACGTGCCCGACAACAACCCAGACGTCTTAGCCGCCGACCACGCTCTTGTCGCGGCGCTAGCCAAAACTGACCGCGCAGCCTTGGACAAGATGTTCGACGCGGATTTCGTGTGGACGAATGCGGAGGGCGACACGATTGACCGCGCAAAGGTCCTGAGATCCTTGCCCAAACCTCCGCTTGGCGACGAAAGCGGCGCGCAGGCGAGCGAACGCACGTACGGGCAAGTCGGCGCCGTGCAAGTGGCCAGCGGCAAAGAGCATATCCTGCGCATCTGGGTGAAACGTCCGGCAGGCTGGCGTTTGCTCGATTATCACGAGGTCAAGCAGCGCTCCGGAGCCGCGCCCCCGCCGGGACCTGGAACCAACGACTGTGAGAATCCTTGCAAGGGCGTGCCCTACACTCCGAAAGACGACGCCGAAAAGGGCATTCTGAAATCCTGGGGTGAGCTCGAAACAGCCGTCACGAATCACGATCCCAAAGGCTGGTCGCCGCACTTTCTCGACGAATTCGTTCTGATCGCTTCCGGAGGCGCCGATCCAGTCACGAAAGCGGGCAGGCTGGAGCAACTCAGCAGGCCCGGCATCGGCCCGGCCCCTCCGCAACTTGCCGCCAGCCCGGAAGCGCGCTTTATCCATTTCGGCGACAGCGTTGTGATGATCGCGCAAGCCAACCCCCATTCCGGCAAGCCGGCGCACATCAGCCGCATCTGGGTCTATCGCGACGGAATGTGGCGGATGGCCGTCAGCTACCAGACGACGATTCAGGCGGCTGCGCCTTTCGTTGCCCCAAGCGCGTAGAACGCCTGGAAAGGTCGGCTCTAAGTTATGGATTCCATAAACCTTAAGGGCGCAGGGTAATAGCCTCTTGTCGGCTGCCGCAGTTGCGCCTCCACCGTTTTGCCGCCTCGATCCCGGTATCAATACACCAATAGCAGGTCAGTGCTGCTGGAGCCTCCTCTCCCCCTGTATGAGATTGACATGAGAAAGGCGCTGGCCTATCGTCTTAAGCGTTGAGCGAACCCGATTCCATGGCCTGTGTTTATTGAATGTCTATATGACGAGTATACAACAATGCGGTGTCGAGGGCTGTGGACAGGCCGTCGCCGCGTCGCTTGATGGCGAGGCGTTCTGCCGCGAACATTTCATCTCGATGTGTTACACGCGGCTTGACCGGTACGATGAAATTCGAAAAGGACCCGGCCTGAGCGCCACGAATACGGAAGCAGTGCGTCGATTCATCCACGAATGCATGCGCACCGCCGACGAGATGGAACACGCGGCGAAAGATCTCGATAATCTGGAACGGGCCAAGCTTCTCCACATTATCTTGTCGGCCAGCGAACTCGGCCGCCATCTTCGGCGGAGTCCGCGGAAGGTGGCGACGATCCCCGTGCGGCTCAGCTCGGAAAGGATTGGGAGCGCCTGGGAGGAAGACACGGAAACGGTGCTGGTGAGCCAGTACGGCGCGCTGGTGCGATGCAAACATCCTGCAAAAGCCGGCGAGACCCTGCACGTCATCAGGGCCGATACGGGGGATAAGGCGCTGGCCCGAGTTGCCTGGCAGCGTCCATCGGGTCATGAAGATGTTCGAATCGGAGTCGAGTTTATCTCCTGCGAGAACTTCTGGGGATTGGATTGGGGAGTTGTCGAGGAGGCGGCTTGGTGACCGCCGAGGCAGGCCGGTGGGCTTTACGCGCGCTATCGATTGACCAAATGCAGGGTGCGCATTCGATCCGCAATCGGGTCCTCTCGATCGGTACTGAATTACTGCAGTGGCCTGCAATTCTCTGGAAGCTATCTTATTAAATCCTCTTTGTGGGTCGCGGCTTCAGCCGCGACGTTCAGGGTCTTGGACATCAAGGGCTTTAGCCCCCGACGCCTAGCCGAGATTGAATGACTTCCATGTATGAGATGGCTTCAAGTCTTTAGACGCAGATGTGGGCATCATTTACCGAGGGGTTATCGGAGTCGGTTTCCGGAAGCCATCCGCTCACCGCTAATTCCAAATCGTGAGCGCTCGAAGTCTGTTCAGGATAGCTGATCGTTTCGATCTTGAAAGAAAAGCGATCGCTTGCTCCCGCCGCGTCGGACAAGCCCTCCGCGATTCTGGTGGAAATTCGTTTAATATCCGCCTGGCCAACACCCGGAAGAATAACGCCAAAAAATGCCGGCCTCAGAATGAAGATGGAGTCTTCCCCACGCAGCTTCCTGGAAACCGCCTTTGCCGCATCGCCAAGTGCGGACATCGCAAGGCTTGGCTCGGAGAAAGCGGCATGCAATTTGATTGAGACCACCAGCACCGAAAGCTTCAGCTCCGCCGCCGCCGCGCGCCGGAACTCCATGGTCAACCGGTCTTCAAACGTATTGAAGGTCGGCATGGTCGATAATAGGTCGGCGCTCGCTTGCCTCAAAGCTTCCGACGACCGCCTGCGATCCAGGGCCATTTGGTCTCGAAGGCGGTGAATCGTAACCTGGCGGTCAATAATATAGGCAACGAGAAGAAACGATAGGGCGCAGAACCCGAAAAATGCAATTTGCGGAATTCTGGTCGGAGAATTTTCCCGGTTGGAAAAGACCGACGGGTACATGAGCAGGGCAAGCCCCCCGGCGAGTACCACGATCGCCAGGCACGCGAAAACGCTTAATTGGAATTCTCGCCGTTCCAGATCGGAGGACGCAATTTGCTTATCTAATTTCATATAAGTATTACCTATTCGCAAATTATACTCGGAACCTCGAGGGGGAAACCGCGAGTAATTCCTAAGATGGCCGAAAAGGTATACAGCAATCTGCCGATCAAGTGGTTCCAATGGGCCGCTTTTTTAAAACTCCATTTGAATTGTCTGTCTGGCGATCTTAATTAACCGACTATGACTTACCCTATTTCTAACGCCAGCAAGGTTTGACAGGAAATGGCAAATTGCCGGAACCGCCTCTCCAATTTTTGCGAAAACTTGCGAATGGGCTGGATCGGAGGACCTGCCGTGGCCCAGCCTGTGTGGCGAGCCACGTCCAGGACCGTTCGGGAACGCAGACATAGCGAAAAACGTCCGAAGGGGGCGCCACAGTTCTTGTCAGCCCCCCTCGCGAACGTATTTTTTAAGCTATGTATTTCCCGCGATTAGCTTAGCCTTTCTGCGTTTGGTTCGTAGCCGCCTCCTTCGCGAGTAGCCTGGTGGCCTGACTGTCCCCGCTACTGGCCTCTTGCACGGTCTGGATATGAGTTTCCTGCACTTCTTGAAGGATTGTTTGGGCCGCATTGCTGACGGTGACCGTGTCGGCCGGCGTTTGCTGCGTTGTCGATGCAGATGTTTTTGGGTTCGGAGTGGGAGTTGGCGATGGACTCTGGACCGGTGGGGCTTGCGTTGCACTGCTGATTGGGTTGCTCATTTAGAAAGAGACCCTCCTGAATTGTCTTATCGGCAGGATGACCCAATAAGGTTAACTGGAGAAGGCTGAGGCCACGCGGCGGGGTGACATCAATCGTTACACGTTCCCGAGGGCCATGGCGCAGGCTGAATGGAAGCCGTTTCGCATGTGACGCCCGTCACAACGTCATGTGCATTGCGTCACAGGAAGACAGCCGCGCTTCCGGTAGTGTATTTAAGTTGTGATCGGGACGGAAATGTTGGGAACAGGAACATTGGCGGACTCACCGATTCGCTTCGTCGTCCAAGGGGTTATACTTTTAAAGTTGATCGGCCCCCGTTGCGGACAGCAAGCCCCTCCCGTTCCGCAACATCACATTTTGCTCGCGCCAATCATGCGATTTGCCCGGTGAAGGGATTCTTCATGTCAAAGACGATGGAAATACTTGATGGAAATCAGGCTGCCGCGTCGGTTGCCTATCGAGTGAGCGAAACGATTGCAATCTATCCGATCACTCCAGCCTCGCCCATGGGCGAATGGGCGGACCAATGGAAAGATGAGGGCCGCCGCAACATTTTCGGCACGGTGCCCACCGTCGTCGAAATGCAAAGTGAAGGCGGCGCGGCGGGGACGCTGCATGGAGCGTTGCAAGCCGGAGCGCTCGGCACGACGTTCACCGCCTCGCAGGGACTTCTATTGATGATTCCGAATCTGTATAAAATCGCCGGGGAATTAACGCCCACGGTGGTCCATGTGGCCGCGCGAACCATTGCCACGCACGCGCTTTCGATCTTTGGCGATCACAGCGACGTGATGGCCGCGCGGGCAACCGGATTCGCCATGCTTTGTTCCTGTTCCGTTCAAGAAGCGAGCGATTTCGCGATGATCGCTCATGCCGCAACCCTCGAGGCCAGAATCCCGTTTCTGCATTTCTTCGACGGTTTCCGCACATCCCACGAAGTGAACAAGATCTTCCCGCTTTCCGACGACGACCTAAGCGCCATGCTCGACGAAGACGCCATTCGCCGGCATCGCGAGCGCGCGCTCACCCCGGACCGCCCCAAACTTCGGGGCAGTGCGCAAAATCCCGATGTTTTTTTTCAGGCGCGCGAGGCCGCGAACCCTTTTTACATTGCCACCCCCACCATCGTTCAAAACGCGATGGATCGTTTTGCGGCCCGCACGGGGCGCTCCTACCACCTGTGCGATTACGTGGGCGCGCCGGACGCCGAGCGCGTCATCGTGCTCATGGGCTCCGGCGCGGGAGCCGTTGAGGAAGCGGTCGCGGCTTTGAACGGTCGCGGTGAGAAAGTCGGCTTGCTGAAGGTACGCCTGTTCCGGCCGTTCCCCGCGGACGTTCTTCTTGCCGCTTTGCCGAAAACGGTCCGCGCCATCGGCGTTCTCGACCGCACCAAGGAGCCGGGGAGCCCGGGAGAGCCGCTGTACATGGATGTTGTCACTATGTTTGCGGAGATCTCGGAAAAAGAGCGGTCCGCGCGGGTTTGGCCGCGCATCGTGGGCGGACGCTACGGGCTTTCCTCGAAGGAATTCACGCCCGCGATGGTGAAAGCCGTATTCGACGAATTGAAAGCGGAAAAGCCAAAAAATCATTTCACCATTGGCATTCAGGACGATGTGACCCACACCAGCCTCGCTTACGACCCGTCCTTTTCAACCGAAGATCCGCGCACAGTGCGCGCGATTTTTTATGGATTGGGTTCGGACGGCACGGTCGGCGCGAATAAAAACTCGATCAAAATCATCGGCGAAAACACGCCCAATCACGCCCAGGGATATTTCGTGTACGACTCGAAAAAAGCGGGATCGGTCACGGTCTCGCATCTTCGCTTCGGCCCCCAGCCGATCGAATCCTCTTATCTGATTACGCGGGCCAGTTTCATCGCCTGCCACCAATTTTCTTTCGTGGAGCGCGCCGACGTCCTCGCCGCGGCCGAACCGGGCGCGACGTTCCTGCTGAATTCCCCCTTTGCCGCGGATCGGGTCTGGGACCAGTTGCCCCGCAAGACGCAACAGCAGATTGTGGAAAAGAAATTGAAATTTTACGTCATCGACGGATATTCGGTCGCCCGGCAGGCGGGAATGGGCAGCCGCATCAACACCATCATGCAAACCTGCTTCTTTGCCATCAGCGGCGTGCTGCCGCGCGAGGAAGCGATCGCCGCCATCAAGCAGGCCATTCAGAAAACCTACGGAAAGCGCGGCGATGCCGTGGTTCGGAAGAACTTCGCCGCCGTCGATGCGTCCATCGCCCACTTGCACGAAGTGAAAGCGCCTCGCGCGGTGAGCAGCCAATTCGATATTTTCCCGCCGGTGCCGGACATGGCTCCGGCGTTCGTTCGCGGCGTTCTCGGCGAGATGATTTCCGGCAACGGCGATTCGCTTCCGGTCAGCGCGCTGCCTCCGGACGGCACCTTTCCCACCGGCACGTCGCGATGGGAAAAGCGAAATATCGCGCAGCAGATTCCCGTGTGGGACGAAGACCTTTGCATTCAGTGCGGGAAATGCGTGCTGGTCTGCCCGCACGCCGTTATCCGCGCGAAAATCTACGATGCCGCTCAACTTTCCGGCGCGCCCCCGGAGTTTAAATCCGCCGAGCCGCGCTGGCGGGATTACGCTTCCCTCCGCTACACGCTGCAAGTTTCGCCGGAAGATTGCACCGGCTGCCGCCTGTGCGTGGAGATTTGCCCGGCAAAGAGCAAAAGCGAAGTGAAACACAAAGCCATCAACATGGCCGATCAGCCGCCCCTCCGCCAAACGGAGAGCAAAAATTGGGATTTCTTCCTGGCTATCCCCGATTTCGATCGCGACCGCCTGTCGCATTCGCAGGTCAAGGACGTCCAGTTGCTCGAACCGCTGTTCGAATTTTCGGGCGCGTGCGCGGGCTGCGGCGAAACACCCTACATCAAACTTCTCACACAACTGTTTGGCGACCGCGCCCTCATCGCCAACGCCACGGGCTGCTCTTCGATCTACGGCGGAAACTTGCCCACCACTCCCTACACTTCCAATTCAGCCGGGCGCGGCCCTTCCTGGTCCAATTCCTTGTTCGAAGACAATGCCGAATTCGGCCTGGGCATGCGCCTGGCCGTCGATAAACAAGCCGATTATGCGGCCGAGCTATTGAAGCGCCTGAGCGCCCAGATCGGGCAATACCAGATCGGCGCGATCCTGGCTGCCGACCAGTCCACCGAAGAGGGAATTGCCGCACAGCGCGCTCGAATCGCCGAACTGAAACTAAAGCTCTCCACCATCCCCGGCCGGGACGCGCTCGATCTGCTCGCCGTCGCCGATGCCCTGGTGCTTAAGAGCGTGTGGCTCGTCGGTGGCGACGGATGGGCCTACGACATCGGCGCTGGCGGCCTCGACCATGTCCTGGGCTCGGGGATGAACGTAAACGTCCTAGTTTTGGACACGGAGGTTTATTCGAATACCGGCGGACAAATGTCCAAGGCCACGCCGCGCGGCGCGGTCGCCAAATACGCCACCGGCGGAAAGCAAACGCGAAAGAAGGATCTGGCGATGGAAGCGATCAGCTACGGCTCGGTTTACGTCGCTCGCGTGGCCATGGGCGGCGGCGACACGCAAACGATAAAGGCCTTCCGGGAAGCCGAAGCCTACCCCGGGCCTTCGCTCATTATTGCCTACAGCCATTGCATCGCTCATGGATACGACATGGCATTCGGCCTCAACCAGCAAAAATCCGCCGTGCTCTCCGGGTACTGGCCGCTTGTGCGCTACAATCCCGCGCTCCGCGAGCAAGGAAAGAATCCGTTCCAGCTCGATTCCAAGGCGCCAAGCATTCCGCTCAAGAAATACATGTACGAAGAGGCGCGCTACTCGATGCTGGCGCGCAGCCACCCGCACGAGGCCCGCGAGCTTCTCCGCATGGCGGAGGACGATGTCGAGCGGCAGTGGCGCGTGTATGAGAGCAGGGCATCGATGGCCGGGGAAGGGCAGCCCGCCCCCGAATTGCCGCCGGAACCGGGCGACGCCGCTACTGTAGTCACCAAGGGAGGGGACGACGAATGATCGACCTAAGCACCACTTACATGGGATTGCAGTTAAAAAATCCGATCGTCGCTTCGGCTTCGCCGTTGTGCGATTCAGTGGACAGGATCCGGATTCTGGAAGACCACGGCATTGCCGCCGTGGTTTTGCCGTCCTTGTTTGAAGAACAGTTGATTCTGGACAGCGAATCGGTGGACGCCGACCTGTCGCGCGGAGCGGAAGCCTTTCCGGAATCGTCCAGTTTTCTTCCGGAACTCGCGGATTACAATTTGGGGCCGGGAGGCTACCTGGAACTGATTCGAAGAGCGAAAAAATCCGTTTCTATTCCCATTATCGCCAGCTTGAACGGTGTGACGCCGGGCGGCTGGGTGCGGTATGCCCGCGAAATGGAACAGGCCGGCGCGGATGCAATCGAATTGAACATTTATTCGCTGGTGACCGATCCCTCCCGGACTGCGGCGGAAGTCGAAAAGGATAACTGCGCATTGGTAAGGAAATTGAAAGAAAACCTAAAGATTCCCATCGCCGTAAAGCTCTCCCATTTCTTCAGCGCCTTTGCGAATTTCGCAAGCCATATCGATACTTCCGGCGCGAACGCGGTGGTTCTCTTTAACCGGTTTTACCAACCCGACCTCGACATCGATCAGCTGGAAGTGGTTCCCAGTCTCACGCTCAGCCATCCCAGCGAATTGCTGTTGCGGCTCCACTGGGCCGCGGTAATCTACGGCCATATCAGCGCGGACATCGCGGTGACGGGCGGGGTGCATCGCTCCGAGGATGTTTTGAAGTCGGTGATGGCCGGCGCGTGCGTGGCCATGATGACGTCCGCCCTGCTGCAAAATGGGGTGGCGCATCTCGATACCGTGCTCTCCGGCATCGTTCAATGGATGGAAGAGCACGAGTACGAGTCCATCCGCCAGATGCGCGGTAGCATGAGCCAGCGGAACGTGCCGGACCCTGCGCTCTATGAGCGTGCCAACTATATGCGCGTGCTGAGTTCCTATGCGTTGAACAAAATGCCAGGCAGGTTCGCAAGGCCCGATCTTGCGCGCGACTGACTGAGTTTTAGCCATGAATGCGCCCATTCCGACCCGGAAAAACGGGAAGGTATGGCCCTTACAAAGCTTTCCTGCCTTGTTGGCGGTTGGTTTTGCAGACACCTCGCGTTTTAGGGCGGCCAGTGGTTTGCCCAGCCCAGAACCAAACTGCGGCCCTACCTCTGGCTTCTGACGGCCTTGCCTTCTCCATAAACCGCATGTAGCATGATAAGTCCGCGTTTGGTTTAATCCCTCGCTTTGAATCCGTGGTTTTGGAGTGGCGCGGAGGCGTGTGGCTGAACCGGCGGCATGAGCCGAGGGCTTTGTCTCGACTTTTTTATTTCGTGCGTGGGGACGCCAATCCAAGTGGGAGCAATTTGCCGATGAAGTCGATCGTGGTGGTGGGCGCGCAGTGGGGAGATGAAGGGAAAGGCAAGGTCGTGGACTACCTTGCCGCATCGTTCGATTACATCGCGCGATGCGCGGGAGGCCACAATGCCGGGCACACGGTCATCTTCAACGGAAACCGTTTCGTCCTGCAACTGATCCCTTGCGGTATTTTGCGTCCCGGCAAACACGCGGTGATCGGATCGGGAGTGGTGGTGGACCCGGCGGCGCTGGTGGGGGAACTCGACACGCTCGCCAAAACGGGGATTGACGTCACCGGGCGATTGCATCTTTCCAACCGCGCTCATCTGATCTTTCCCTATCACCGGCAAATGGAGAAAGCGGCCGAGGCAGCGCGCGGTGCGGGCAAAATCGGCACAACATCGCGCGGGATTGGACCGGCCTATGAAGACAAAATGGCTCGCCACGGAATCCGCGTCGGCGACCTGCTCGACGCCGCGCGATTTCGCGAGAAACTCGAACGCGTGATTTCCGAAAAAGACGCCGTGTGCCGCGCAACCTATGGCGTGCCCCTGGACACGGCGGGGCTCGCCGACCAGTATCTCGCGCTCGCCGAACGTCTTCGCCCGCTCGTGGCGGACGCGTCGGAGCTGATTAACGACGCGCTGGATGGCGGACATTCCGTTTTGTTTGAAGGCGCGCAAGGCACGATGCTGGACATCGATTTCGGAACCTATCCGTACGTCACCT
>VFSW01004860.1_pt1 | contig 19995 bp, 30 predicted proteins | sample 5358111 | NCBI WGS metagenome assembly VFSW01 (sample SAMN11554181, study PRJNA540505) | mine drainage metagenome | isolation source: sediment from site ElyBrook_90M | place: USA: Ely Copper Mine, Vershire, VT | collected 2017 | reverse complement strand
CCGAGGCCGCCCGACCCGCCGCCCTTGCGCCCGACCGGCGGTCGGTCGTAGGCTGACGGGGTGAAGCGCGCCGATTTACTGCCCGCCGGAGCCGGGGTCTCGATTCACGAGATCGGCTGGTTCAAGCCGGACCCGACCAACCCGCGCAAGTGGTCGGCGGAGGACGTGCAGCAGTTCGCCTCGGCCATCGCGCGTTACGGCTTCCGGGTGCCGATTCTCTGCTACTCGGACGGCCGGATTGTCGACGGCCACTTTCGCCTCGCCGCCGCGACCGCGCTCGGCCTCAAAGAACTTCCGTGCATGGCCTCGGACGATTGGGACCCGAAGCTCGTCGCGGAGTTCCGCCTGTCGGTCAATCGCATGGGCGAGCTGGCGGCGTGGGAAAGCAGCAAGCTGCTGGAGCGGCTCGAGGCCCTGCGCGCATCTGACGCACCGCTTGGTGACGATGGCCCGATCGGGTTCGGGCTGGAGGAGGTCGACGACTCGGCCGAGATCGAGGCATGGGACTTCGCGCCGACCGAGGACGTGCACGTCGTGACGATCCGCTCACCCCTGCCGATCGCAGCCGAGGTGCGGGAGCGGCTTCGCGGCCTGGCCGGCGTCGAGATCGTCGAGGACAACCTGGAGTTGCCGTGAGGCTTCGCGTCACACGCCGCGCCGCGCACGACGCGAAGGTCCACAACTCCGCACCGAAGGCCAAGGCCGAGATCCGCCGCTGGCTCGTCGAACAGTTCGGCGGCTCGCCGCGCATCCTGGACTGCTTCGCGGGGCCGGGCGGGATGTGGCGGCTGGCCTACGGCGAGACGGATCGTTACCTCGGGCTCGACCGAGAGACCGCAGCCGATGATCCGCGCCGGCTCATCCGCTGCGATTCGCGGCGCTATCTTCGGCACCGGGCAGCGGACCTATCGGCCTTCGACATCTTCGACCTAGACGCCTACTCGTCGCCCTATGAGCACCTCGCGCTCATCTGCTCGCGCATACGACCGACGCGGCGGGTCGGCTTTGTCCTGACAGACGGCCTCGGGTTCAACGCCGCCATGAACTCGCTCGACGGCGCGCTGCTCGCCTATGTCGGCCTCGAACGGCAACGCGGGGCGCGCACGCAGCACGAACTGCGCGAGCGCATCGCCGAGATCGCGATCCGCCGGAGCCTCGACGCAGCCGGCCTGCGGCTCGTCGAGGCTCGCCGCGCCGAGAAGCGGAAGAATCCGGTCATGATCATGCGCTACACCGCGCTGCTCTGTGAGCCTACCGGCGGCGTGCAAGCCACGCGGTCAGGATCTCGCGGAGCAGCGAGGGCAGCCCGTGCGGTGCCGCCCGTCGAAGTGCTGCCAGCATCGGAGCGGGCAGGCGCAGGCTGATGCGGACGGTGCCGCGCGGCTGGAGCGGGGCGTCGAGGTCCGCCCCGCGCCGCTCGCGCTGGTAGTGGGTCGCGCAGAGGTCGTGCGTCCGGGCCGGCCGGTTGCAGCGCTCGCACTTCATGCCGCCCTCGCGCGCATGGTCCGCCACGCCCGCTTGGCCGCGCAGCTCCGGTCGCCGCAGTGACCAGGGCAGGTCGCCGAGTCGTGTCTCGGCGGGAACTCGAGCGGGTCCGAGCGGGGCTCCGGGTCCAGTTCGCCGTCTCGCTCTGCGAGGTCGCGACGGGCTGCGTCCAGCAGGGCTTGCAGCCGCGCGCACTCGTCCCACGCGCGGTCGGCCTCGGAGCGCCGGCATGGCGCGCTGCCGATGCGGCGCGGCGTCTCGCGCTGCCGATGGATTCTGTCCCGCGCCTCCTGCATCCGTTCGGAGAAGCTATCGGCCATGGTCCACCTCCTCGGCACAGGCGCCGTGGTACGGTCGCCCCATCCGCAGCCACGCGGGGCGGCCGGCCGCGATCGTTTTGCTGCACCGCGCGCATGGGGCGGGATGGCTCATCGGGATTCCGAGCGGGCCCGAGTTGGACGGGTCGCCGATGGCGAGGCAAGCGATCACGCCTGGGGTCAGGTGGTCGACGCCACCGGGCGGCATGGCCTCGAACAGCGGCCCCGTCACGGCTTCGGCCTTGGGGGCCGGCAGCGACTCCCAGGCCGGCGCTCCGAGCGGCAAGTCGGCCTGTGCGCCGCGAGTCGACCGCGTGTCGAGAGGGATGCCGTCGAACAGTGGGTCACGCGCCATGGCTCGCCTCCACGATCGGCAGCTCGACCTGCCGGCTCGCCAGCCTCGCCGTTGTCCGGCCGCCCGGGAACTCCTGCACGCGCAGCGCTTCCGGCCATTCGCTCGGGTCGGCCCCGTGGATCTGCTTCGCGTGGTTCGCGCGCGCCCACCGCTGGCCCATCTGCTTCACGAACGGAGCTGCGCCGACGCGCCGGGCCGCAGCGATCGTCTCGGCCGCCCACGCCGGGTCGTAGTAGCGCGCGGCCGGCCCGGACTCGCCGCCCGTGATTGCCCACTGCACGCCGGCCAGGTCGACCGAGGCGAGGCTCTCGAGCTGCGGCTCGATCGAGACGAACCGGACCGCAGGCACCCGGAGCAGGTGCGGGAGTCGCTCGGCCGCGCGACGGCAATCCTCGACCGTTGTTCCGGACCAGACGTGCGTCGGCCAGCCGCCGCGCCACGCCGCCGGGGCGAGGTCGAGGATCCGGTCGGTCCGCTTGGTCAGCAGGAGCCAGGTTAGGTGCGGTGTCTGGCCGATCAGTTCGAACAGCCGGGCGCGTGGGGCGTCCAGGTCCCGCCGGTCCTCGAACACGTCGGCCAGGCTCGCGCAGAACACGGGCCAGAACTCGCCCGTCTTCGCGGCATCGCGCTCCCACTGCACCGGCTTCCGCCAGTTCGCGGTCGACGTGACCTGCCGCCGGCCGAGCGGGCCCCACAGGCTCCGGTCGCCGCTGTACCCCATGCGTCCCGTGACGAGCGACTCCGCGTAGCAGTGCTCGCAGGCAGGGCTTACCCGCTGACAGCCCATCCACGGGTTGAAGGTGCTCTTCGTCCAACTGATGCCGCTGATCTCCATGGCGCTACCTCCTTGCAGCCATGATACACTGTGCGTCGGCTGTCGTAAAGTCTTTTTGTTGCAGCACAAGGGCCTTGCGCGCCGGCTTCTGGATCTGTACGATCTCCCTGTGCCGGTCTTTTCGCCAGCAGAGAAGGCGCGCCGCGCTGGGCATGCGAAAGTCGGGCTCGGCCGCGGGCTCCCGCCGCACAAGCCGACGCCGGAGACTCTCGCGCTTGCGGCGCAACGGCTCGCGCAGGCGCGCCCGCTCGCCGAGATCGCGCAGGCGATCGGGATCTCGAAGCACACCTTTTGCAAGCACTACAAGGCGCTTATCGACTCGACGCAGGAGCTACAGGACGAGTCGATCAAGGCCGTCTTCATCCGCCGCTGCATGGGCTTCGAGAAGCACGGCCGGTTCTATCCGCCGTCCGAGGCGTGCCTGGTCGTCTACGCCAAGAGCCGACTCGGCTTTGGCGAGGTGCAGCGCCTCGAGCACTCCGGGCCGAACGCGGGACCGATCAAGGTCGAGAACTCGACGGATGGATTCAGCCGTGAAGACCTGCTCGAGATCCTGGCCGAAGCGCGGCGGCGTCGAGAATCCGATGCCGAGCCATCCACGCCCACCGACGACTGAGGCCGATCGTCGTCTCGCGCGCGACGCCTGCGCACGCGGGATCCCAGGCTGGACTCTCGCCGAGTTCTTCGTCGACGCCTGGCGCGTCCTAGAGCCGAGCACGCCGCTTGTGCGAGGCTGGCACCTGTGGGCGATTTGCGACCACGTACAGGCGCAACTCGAAGGCGGCCGGTTCGGCCGACCATGGACGCAAAACCTGACGATCCAGGTTCCGCCTGGCTCCGCAAAGTCGAGCATCCTGTCCGTCTGCGCCCCCGCCTGGCGCTGGACGTGGGATCCGGCGTGGCGCGTGCTCTGCCTCTCCGGCAATCCCGACGTGGCGACGCGCGACAGCCTAGCGTGCCGCCGCCTCGTCGAGAGCGAGTGGTATCGCGAGACGTTCCGTCCGTCGTGGACGCTTGCGACGGACCAGAACGTCAAGACCTACTTCCAGACATCAGCCACCGGATTCCGGCAGTCGAAGGGGATGCGGGCCGACGTGACGGGAGATCGACCGCACGCGATCTTCCTCGACGACCCGCTCGACGCCCAGGACGCACCGAGTCGAGTGAAGCGCGACGCAGTGAACTACGAGTGGGACCACGGGATCGCGAACCGAATCGCGGATCCGCAGTCCGGCACGCGCACGTTGATCATGCAGCGGCTCCACGAGGAAGACCTCGCCGGGCACGTGCTCGCCGAGGGCGGGTGGTCGCACCTGCGGATTCCGATGGAGTTCGACGCGAAGCCATCGTGTACCTGTCCAGACTGCGTGCGCGGCGAGACGTTCACAGGCTGGCGAGACCCGCGGCGCGAAGACGGCGAGCCCATGTGTCCGGACCGTTTCCCTGAGTCAGCGCTCGCGCAGGAACGCCGTCGGCTCGGCCCGAGCGGCTACGCGGCGCAGATGCAGCAGCGCCCGACCCCGGCCGGCGGCTCCCTGTTCGATCGCGCGAGCTTCAAGTACATCGAGCGGCCACGGCTTGCGCTCGCCCGGGTGCGAGCATGGGACCTCGCGGCGAGTACCGATGGCGACTGGACGGTCGGCGTGCTCATGTCGCGGTCGACCGAAGATCGGTGGTGCGTCGAGGACATCGTGCGCTTCCGAGCCGGCCCCGGCGAGGTCAGGACCAAGATGCTGGCGACGGCGAAGGCGGACGGCTACGAGACTCGGATCCGGATCCCGCGCGATCCCGGGCAAGCTGGCGTCTCACAGAGCGAGGATTTGATCCACATGCTCGCCGGCTTCTCGGTCACAGCCGAGGCCGAGAGCGGCGACAAGGTTGTCCGCGCTTCGCCGTTTGCGGCTCAGGTCGAGGGCGGATTCGTTGACCTGATCGCCGCCGCCGCGTGGCTCCCGGAGTACCTCGCCGAGATGGAGGGCTTCCCACGCGGTCGGTGGGACGCTCAGGTCGACGCCAGCTCCGCTGCCTTCAACGCACTTTCTCAGCGCTCCGGCCCCGTCCTCACTGCCGGCGTCCCGGTCGTGCAGCCGGCGTCGTGGGCGGGGCGCGTGCGCTAGCGCCGCCCCTGTGCTAGCGTGCCCCCATGGCGCGCCTGCGCGGAGTCCTGTTCGTCCGGTCGGAGCCCGACCTGCTCAGCGCGCTCGACGCCCGCGCCGTGGCCGAGCGTACCGCGCATCCGGGGCGCCGCGTGTCTCGCGCCGAGCTGGCTCGGGAGCTGCTGTACGCGGCGCTCGGGATCGCTCCGCAAGCCAGCGCCGCCACCACGCGCGCACCCGCTCGCGGTTCGCGTCGGTGAATCGCAAGAGCAGCTTGGGGATCTCGGGGTCGTGGGCGGCGAACGACTGCCAGAGCTTCAGCGCCTCGGCCTCGGGCAACTCGGGGGTCCAGTCGGTGAGCAGGGACATGTCGGCGAGCGTGCCACTTGACGGCTCGGCAGGCAAGCGCTAGCGTGGCCGGCATGGACCAATCGCTGTCACCCGAGGAGCAGTCACTGGCGACCGAGATCACCGAGTACTTCAATGGGCTGGACCGGAGATTCGGTGGCATCAACGGTCGCGTCGGGACGCTGCGGATGATTTCGGCCACGCTGCGCTTCTCCCGACCGGAGCCACAAGAGTCCTTGACCTTCGAGTCGCTTGTGGTCGGACCACAGACGGCGCGATTTTTGGGACAGGCGCATGCGACCGATGCAGGCGGAGAGGGACCGGCAGTGGCGCCGGAGACGCACGGACGCGATCCCGACCCGGACCTCAAGACCACCACCCGCCGCAACGCCTACTGGCTCTCGACGGCGAAGCGGATCGCGATCGTGCTCGCGACCACGCCTGGCGGCTCCATCAACACGAGTGGTCGCGACGCCGCGGTGGCGGCCGACGCGCTCCTCGCCGAAGCCACGAAGCGCAACCGAATCTGAGAGGACCCCATGACCCAAACCTTTCGCTGCGTCTCGCTCTCCGAAGACATCGCCGCCCGGCAGGTCCCGGGCCTCATCGACGGCAAGCCCCGCGTCGAGGAAAACCTCCGCAAGCGGGGCGTCCGGCTCATGCCAGCCGACGCGAAGTTTGGGCAGCCGGTCGAGATCAGCCTGACGATCGAGAGCGTGCGGCCCGCCGACGATGCGGACGCGGCGTTCGAGGTCGGGGCGCTGTACGAAATCGCGGTGACGAAGGCGGCGGCGCCCGCGCTCGCGGCGGTGGAGTAGCCGTGCGCACCGGGGTCGTCGCGCTGGTCGCCCTCGCGCTCGGCTGCGGTGCCGCGCCGGTCGCACCCCTCTGCACCCCCGGCGCGTCGGTCGGCTGCGCGTGCATCAATGGACAGGGCGCGCAGACCTGCGGCGCGGGTGGGACGTTCGGGCCGTGCGACTGCGGCTCGACCTCGGGCGGGACGGCGACCGGGACCTCGGGCTCCACGACCGGCTCGACCTCGGGCTCGACCACAAGCGGCGGCTCGACGGGCTCGGGCTCGACCTCGGGCGGCGGGTCAACCTCGGGTGGCGGCTCGACCTCGAGTGGCGCGGCCTGCACCAACCCGAGCACGTGCGCCTACGGACAGACCTGCTGCGCGGGCTACGCCTGCAACGGCTCGAAGTGCGTCGAGAAGGATCTCGGCCTGCTACCCGACGGCGGCTGCGCCCCGGCATACGGCTGTCGGTGCAGCGGCGACGGCATCCAGTGCTCGACGACGTGCTGCCCGTGCACGAGCGCCCGCGGCGATTCCTGCGAGGGCGGCCTGTGCTGTCTCCAGGGGCTGTGCTGCGTGGTGGATTCGAGCGGGTACGACGATGTCTGCGGGACGTGCGCGCCGTGAGCATCTACCGCCGCTGCGACCGATGCGGGGCCGAGTGCGTCGGCGACGGCATCCAGGGTTGCGAGGTCTGCCTCTCGTGCAACTCTGCGTTCCACCGCTGGCTCGCCGAGCGCTGGCCGGGCGACCTCGAGATGGGCGACGCGCTGGCCGCTATGGTGCGGTCACTTTCTCCAGAGCTGTCAGCGGACGATCCGAGGCAGAAGGCGGCGGGCGACCTCGCGGCGAGTTGGTCCGCGAAGCGAGCGGCTGCGCGGTCGACAGACGCCCTCGCCGAAGTCGATCGGCTGCGGGCGGCGGTCGAGGAGTTGGGCGCGCAGCTAGCGGCGCAGGCACTCCCGAAGTTCCAGGGCTCGGGGCCTCGCGTCATCGGCTACTGCGCCTGTCTGAATCGGATCGCGTTGGGAGCTCGGTGTCCGGTCTGCACGCATCCGCATGGCGAGGATAGCGGCCCGTGTCTCGCCCCGATCTTCGCTGGCGAGCTCAGCGGGGACGTTCGGCGGGTCCTGCGGGGTCTTGCCGGGATCCACCTCGGCGATCACGATGAGTGCGGAGACCTAGCCCGCGAGGCCGGGCATCTGCTGGGGTACGAGGGCAGGCCGTGGCCGACCGAGCCGTGATCCGTCGCGCCCCCGGCGCTCTCGTGCTGCCGCTCGGCTACATCGAGACATGCAAGGGCCGGATGAGGCTCGGGCCCGCAGTGGCGCGCGAGATTGCGGTCGAGCTTCAGATTCGCGGTTCATTGCCAATCGACACCGAGTTCATGCACCGGGAGGCCGCTGGCGCATGCGAGGTCCGCTTCGCCGCTGGCGTCGGACTCCAAGCGGACCGCCTGAGCTTCACCGCGAGAGGCCGCAAGATGCTCGCCGGCAAGGTGCCCGTCTATCTTTCCCCCTGCGTCATGGTTGCCGACGACAGGGTGACGATCCGCGGGCTGATCTCGCTCTCGCTCTGCCGCGACCCGCCGTTCGCGGGCGCAGCCCCGCTGATTCGCGAGCGGGGCTGCTGCGGCCCATGACCCTCGCCGCCGCCCTCGCCGTCGTCGCTGCCCTCGCGCTCGCCAGCCTCATCCGCGACGCCATGATCGTCCTTCGCTCCGGCCGCCCGATGCCACCCGCGTCGTGGTATCTAGCGCCGGACCGGCCGAACGAGTAACCTCGCCGCATGGAGTCCCGCGGCGATCTTCGCGTCGACCTCGACGACACGCGGCGGGCCCGCGACGGGTCGGCGGAGCCGGGCGCGGCCGAGGCGATGCGGGCCCTGATGGCGAACGGCTACCGCGTGATCGTCTGGACCGCGGCGGCCGACGAATCCTCGGACGCGGTGGCGGCGGTCCGGCGCTGGCTCGTCGAGGCAGGCGTCCCGTTCGACGACATCCAGGCGAAGCCGAAGGCGGCGGCCTACATCGACAACAAGGCGATCCGCTACGACCCGCGGGCGCACGACTGGGCAACGATCGTCGGGCAACTGCTCGGCGGCAAGTCCGCGAAGCTCCACCTGCTCGTGGGACTGCCGGGCTCCGGCAAGAGCACGTTCGCGAAGGCGCTCAACGCGGTGCGGGTCAGCCACGACTCGCTCGTCGGCGCGCTCGGCGATCACCACCTCGCCAACGTGGCGGAGCGGGCACTCGTGGCCGACGCCCTGTCGCGCGGCAGGGATGTGGTGCTCGACCGGCTCAACCTGACGGCCGCCCACCGCGGCGAGTGGATCGCGCTCGCCCGTTCGTGCCGAGCCTCGCCGGTCGGCTACTTCTGGCGGCTCGGGCTCGAGCGGCAGTGGATCGGAAACCTAGACCGGCGCGAGAGCAAGCACGTCGACCTCGACGAGGTGCGGAAGATGGCGGCGATGCTCGAGGAGCCGCGCTCCGCCGAGGGCTTCGACAAGCTCTACGACGTGATCGAAGATGAACTCGGGTTCAGGGAACTGCGCAACCACCCGGCCTGATCCAGCCGACCAGCCGGGGTGCCGGTCAGGGGCCAACCTCCGCCCAAAACCCCGGCATCTTCAGCCAACCTGCGTCTCGCTCGCCGTGACCACGCGGCTCTGCGCTCGCTCGATGGCCGCGAGTTGCTCCTCTGCCTCGCGCGTCCATGCGGCGAGTGAGCACCGGCAGACGATCGGCCGTCGTCCGCCCGCGCGCCAGCCCGAGACGCCGGTCCCGCCGCAGCGCCAGCACGGGCCGTGCTCTGCCGCGGCAAGAGCGGCGGCAGCAGAGAGAAGCTCCGCAGCCTCCTGCGTCAGCAGGTAGAGGCCGAGGATCTGTGGGGTGGGCGGCTTCATGCGATCCCGTAGCGCCGGTGAAGCCACAGAGCGAAGTCGCGGAACCCGTTGCTCGCGTCCTGCGCGTGGTACGCCTTCCACTCGCGCGGATCCCAGCCGCGGCTGTCGCGGAACAGGCCCCAGAGGATCATCAACTCGCGGTCGTTCAGGTTCGGCGCGACGAGCGGGCCGCTCATCTTGGGGACGCGGTGAAGCTCGATTGCGCCGGCCACCCAGGGGCCGGCCGGGGCGCCCTCGATGTCGCGGCGAATGCGGGTCGTATTCAGCATGCGGGCCTCCGATGGGCAAGGACGAATAAGATCTCTCGGCGAAGCAACCGCAGGGCGTCGGCCGTCGCCGCGCTGATCTCGAATCCAGTCCGTGCCCGGACGTGCAGTCGCTGGCACGCGGAGCACTCGAACGGCTCGGCGCCGTCTTCGGCGAGGCCCTCGACGACGAGCTGCGCGAGATGCAGCCGGCGTGGGTCCCAGGCCGATGGGCCCGGCGACTCGCGGACGACGAGGGACGAACCGCTGGCGACGTGCGCCACGGATCGCTCGGCGTGCCGTCCCTCGAAGCGAGCCAGCGCGTCCGCGGCCTTTCGCGCGGCGTCGCTCACCGATGCCCCGTCTCGACGTGCAGCCGGTACTCGGCCATCAGCCGAGCCTCGCCGCCGCAGCGTGGGCAGCGGGCGAAGACGGTCAGCCGCGGGAACGGCAGGCCGGCGCACCTCCCGCAACGGATCTGCCAGACCCGCGCGCCGAACGTCGCGCCGCAGCCCTGGCACGGCACGTCTTGGCACAGGCTCTCTCGGTGCAGCGGCTGGTCGACCGGCATCTGGTCGAGCGCGTCGGACCGACCGCCGAGCGGGATCTCGCGCTGCATGGAAAACCCACGGAAGAGATGCACGTCCGTCTCGGCCACATCCGCGATCTAGCACAATGGGCTGTCGCGTGCTAGCGTTCCGCCCGTGCCGCCGCCGCTCGGTCCTCAGCCGCCCGCCGGATTCGACTCGCCGCTGGGCGGCCAGACGCTTCCGACCCCGCCGTCCGCGCCCGACCTGCCGCTCGTGCCGAGCTTCCGGCAGTTCCTCGAGCTGCCGATCGCGGTCAAGTCGCACTACGACAGCTACCGCGAGGTCACGGATGCGCTCGACCAACTCGCCTTCGCCGGCTGGTATCAGGGCGCCGCGCTCCTGGCTGACGCGACGTACACCGACGATCGCGCCGTCGCGACGCTCAGCACGCGGGCGAACGGCCTCTTCTCGCTTCCGATGCAGTTTCGCTACCAGGGCGAGGGCGAAGGCTTGGCGCAGGACCCGCCGGCCGTGCTCGAGTTGAAGCGCCGCGTGGTCAAGATCGTAGAAGACCACTGGGAGGAGATGTTCCCTGGCGCGACGATGCGCGAGCTGCTGCGCTGGGGGATCCTGCTCAACGCGGGCATCGGAGAGCTGGTCTGGCGCTGGGAGAACGACCTGCTGCTCCCGACGCTGAAGACATGGAACCCGCAGTTCATTTACTGGCGATGGGATACTCGATCGATCTGGGTCATCCACACCGGCGGCCAGGTCGAGCTTGATCCCGGCGACTCGCGCTGGGTCTACTTCGCGCCGTTCGGTCACAACCACGGGCAGCTCTACGGCCTGATCCGTGCGCTCGGCTATCTCTGGCTCGACCGCGTGTTCACCTTCCGCAACTGGGCGCGGGCGATCGAAAAGTTCTCTCTTGGCATCATCAAGGTCTCGATCCCGGCCGACGGCAGCGTGGCGGACAAGGCCGCCGTGGTCGCCGCCGTCGCGAACATGCCGAACGAGGCGACGATTACGCTGCCCGTGACCGAGAAGGGAAACAAGTTCGACCTCGAGATGATGAAGACCGATCAGTCGGTCTACTCGGACGCCTTCCGCGGGCGCATCGCGCAGCTCGACGCATCGATCGCGATCCTGGTGCTGGGCCAGAACCTCACGACCGAGATGGGTGGCGCAGGCGGCGGGGCGAGCGGCTCGAGGGCCGGCGCGAAGGTGCACGACGAGATCCGCATGGACATCGTGCGCGCCGACGCCGAAGTGCTCAGCTCGGCGATCAAGACGCAGGCCCTCGCGCCATTCGTCTTCTTCAACTTCGCGGCCGACGCGGATCGTCTCGGCATCCCATGGCAGTCGCTCGTTCCGAACGTCACGTGGGACGTGGATCCGGCCGAGGACAAGGTGCTACTCGGCCAGGTCGTCGCGCAGATCGCCCAGGCGCTCCAGGGATTCCAGACGGCCGGAGCACCGGTCGACGCGAAGGCATTGCTCGAGAAGTTCGGGATCCCGATCCTGTCCGAGCGGCGGCCGACCACGCCACCGCCCGGCGGCGGCGTCAACGAGCGCCCGCGACTGCCGGATCTCATGCCGACGGATCTGCCGTCGCCGGACTATCGCGAGTACCAGCGCGAGCATCCGAGCGGCGAGCGGCCAGAGTCGTCGCAGTACGAGGAGCCCAAGCAGGCGTTCGTCGGCGTCGAGGGCGCCGATCAGTTCGGCAACCCGGTCGGCCCGCGCACGGACCCGAGCGGAAACACGATCCTGCCGGCCTCGCCGACCTCTGGCCCCGGCACCGACGCCGCGGGGCTCTACCCAATCGCGAGCGGCCACATGCCGGGTGCCCGAGCCGAGGCCGGGCCCGCGTCTGCCGGCGGCGCCGCGGGCGGGCCTGCGCTCACGCCGCGCATCGGTGCGACGGGTCCCGGCGACTGGCCGGCGGGCTACCCGATCCAGGCCGAGGCTGAGAAGCCGATCGGCAACATGCCGGGCGCGCCGAATCGCGACAAGAGCGGCAACCAGATCGCGTCGGTCGCGGCTTTCGACGATCGCGGGCGCGTGCTCATCCAGCGGCGGCGCGACAGCGGCAAGTGGTGCTTTCCGGGCGGCCACGTGCTGCCCGGCGAGGATCCGCACGTCGCCGCGCAGCGCGAGCTGGCCGAGGAGACCGGACTGCGCGGGCAGCAGTTCGCCTTCCTCGGGTCGCGTCCGACCAGCGGGCTGATGATCTTCCTCTACCGCTGCAAGGTCTTCGGACAGCCGGATGCGTCGTCGGACCCGGACGCCGAGCCGACGGCGTTCATGTGGCTCAACCTCGCGCGCCCCCCAAAGGGCTTGGTCTGGGCGAACGAGCCGGACGCGATGCTCGACATGCTCCGCAAGATGCCCGCGGACCGCTACGGCGAGCACCCGACCGCTGGCGTTCCGCCGCAGGGCGCTGCGCCGGACTTCCGCGACGACAAGGCGCTCATCGCCTACCAGGACGAGCAGCGCCCGCTGTGGTCGCAGTTCAGCCTCGCCCGCGATGCCCCGCTGCCGGAGGGCTTCCGCGCCGGACAGGCCGCGCTCGACGACCTCGTGGACAAGGTGTCGCCGCAGGTCGGCCATCTGCTTGCCACGGACCGCAAGGCGCTCGTCGAGCTTGCGCGCAAGGCGAGATCCTACGACGAACTGCGCGCCGCAATCCGAGAGCACTTCAAGGCGTCGAGGCCCGCTGATCTGCGGGCGCTCCTGTCGAAGGCGGTCGGCATCGCATCGGTCCTCGGGCGCGAGAGCACGCGGTGAACCTCGACTCGATCCTCAGCCACTACGACCGCGGCGACTGGTCTGCGATCTTGGACGCGCTCGTCTCCTCCGGATTCGTCGATGCCGCCGAGGCTCCGGAGTTGCTCGCAGCAGCGAACGCGCGCGGGCTCGAGTTCGCGGTGCTCGCCGAGACGACGCTCTACGATCAGGCGCTCGCCTCCGTTGGCAAGGCGATCGATGCCGGGGTCCCGTTCGACGAGTTCGATCCCGAGGCTCTGGCCGCACCGTTCTCCGCACCGGACGCGGGCATAATCGACGCGATCGTTCAGCCGGACTTGCAGATCCCCTACAACGCGTCACGTGTCGATGCATCGAAGACGGAGCGCGGCGATCAGTTCTTCCGCTTCACCGCGGTCCTCGACAAGCGAACGACCGACATCTGCCGCTCGCTCGATGGGACGATGCTGCCGGTCGACGACCCGTTCTGGCGGCTGCACAGCCCGCCGCTGCACGACCGCTGCCGCAGCGGCCTCATCGGCTACTCGGGCCGCATGGCCGGCAAGATCGGGATCACGTCGCGGCCACAGCCCGGCGAATACGAGCCGCCCGAGGAGGGATGGGGATCGGACGAGTTCCGCTACGACACCGTGCTCGCTGGCAAGGACCATCTGCTCGAAGCGCTGGCGCGAGCGAAGATCAACAATCCGCTGTGGTGACCGAGGGCAACATGCGCCTGATGCCGACGCCGCGGACGAACCTGCGGGCCGGCTACTGTTTCCTGCACCTCGTGCCGCAGCGCGGCTGTCACGGCAAGATCCACCCGTGCCCGAGCTGCGATGGCCGCGGGATCTGGCGGTCGTGCCGCGAGCATCCGGAACGGATCGCCTGCGCGTGCGAGGGGGCGGCCGTCGAGTTCTGCCCGCGCTGCCGCGGGCGGCGCGGCGTCGTCGAGTGCTCGCGCTGCTCCGGGCACGGCTCGGACAATGGGCCGCCGACGCCGGACGGAATTGAGAACACGTGCGCGCGGTGCGGCGGCCAGGGCACACTGCCTGCGGACTGGTGTGGCGGGGTATTGCAGCCGAAGTGAACTGGGGCTAACCCTCTGGACATGGACCCCGAGCAGTTCGCGCCCGAGCACCCGACCGAACTCGGACGCACGCCGCCGACCGAGGCGCTGCTGCTGCCGCTCGGGACGATCAAGACTCGCAAGGGCGACTTCACTCTGACGCCGGATGGAGCAAAGGCTGTGCTCGAAAAGTTCCACGAGCACGGCGTCTCGCTCAACCTCGACTACGAGCACGCGGGCGTCGACACCAAGGGCGAGCCTGCGCCCGCGTCCGGATGGGCGAACCTCGCGCTCCGCCCGGACGGCCTGTGGCTCACCGACATCAAGTGGACGCCCAAGGCGAGCGAGTTTCTCCGAAACGGCGAGTACCGCTACCTCAGCCCCGCGTTCCTGGCCGACCCGAACACGCACGAGGTCAAGGAGATCCTGAACGTCGCGCTGACGAATCTGCCTGCGATGGACGGGATCCCAGCGCTCGTGGCTGCCCGCCGTGCGCTCCCAGCCGATGGCGACGATGCGCTTTTTCTGCTGACCGACACGCGCGTGCTCTTGCGCGCAGTGTCCTACGAATCCGCGCCAGTCGTGACGGGGCCATGGGATGCGGATGCCGCGCGCGACCGTCTTGCGAAGTGGGCGTCGAGCGACGGCAGCGGCGACAAGGACAAGATCGATTGGGGCAAGTACGCCAAGGGTTTTGCGATCGTCCGCGGCGACGGGACGAACCTCGGAGACTACCTGCTGCCTCACCACGACGTGCAGAACGGGAAGCTCGTGACGAGCCAGGCGGGCGTGCAATCCGCCGGGGGGGTATTGCAGGGTGCCCGCGGCGGCGTGCAGGATGTGTCCGATGCCGACATTGCCGCCGCGAAGCGCCACCTCGAGCAGCATTACCACCAGTGGGGTGCCCGCGCTCCGTGGGAGCCCGTGAAGGAGAAGTCGACCATGACGTTCAAGGACAAGATCGCGAAGGTCGCCGCCGCCAAGAAGCTCTCGGTCGGCGCGCTCTGCAAGGGCCTCGGCATCGACAAGGCCGCGCTCAAGCGCTTCTCCCTCGGCGCGATGCCGACGCAGGAGGAGATGGCGGCGATGGTGCCGCACGCCCGCGCGGCAAAGCTCGACATCTTCGACGGCGAGATCGAGGACGCCCCGATCGACGCCTCGCTCAACGGCGGCGACGTGAACGACCTCGGCTTCAAGGACGACGACTCGGCGAGTGCGATCTTTTCGTCCGCGTCGAGCGGGTCGTCCGGCAGCAGCGGGTCGAGCGGCAGCTCCAGCTCGTCCGGCTCGAGCGGGTCGTCCACGTCCTCGAACGGTCCGAGCGAGGTCAAGGTGCCCAGCTCCGGCGACGAGGCGAACGAGAACCTCGGCGGCGGCAACGGCAGCGCCGCGGCGAACGCCGCCGCGATCGGGCTCGACACCGAGAAGCTCGCCCGCGATCGGCAGGTCGCCGAGATCGTCAAGCTGACCGGCAAGAACAAGCCCGAGGAGGCGCTCGGGACGCTCATGGCGTGGCGCACGGCCGCCGAGCGCTACGAGACCGACCACACCGAGCTGGTGCGGCTGCGCGACGAGCGGATCAAGGCCGAGCGCCTGTCGCTCGTCGAGCAGGGCAAGCGGGACGGCAAGCTGACGCCGAGCCTGATCAAGCTGTTCGAGGGGCGCCCGAACGCGGAGTTCGCGGCGTTCCTGTCCGCGGCCCCGCGCGTGATCCCGCAGGACGGGCTCCGCGAGCGGCCGGCGGGCGCGACCGGCGCCGACGGCACGCCGCTCGATCTGAGCGATGCCGAGGCGATCGTCGAGCAGCTCATCCCCGGCAACCCGCTCGAGACCGTCGCGATGCGGCGGGAGCTGGCCGGCACGCTCGGCGAGGGCCGGCTGGCCGCGCGGACCGGCGAGTCGCCCGTCTTCACGGCGAAGATCATCGACGCGTACCGCAAGCCCGCGGAGCCGATGGGCTGGCGGTCGCGCGAGAAGTACTGCAAGACGGCCTGATGGAAGGGCTGTCCCAGGTCGAACGCGAGGTCGTGAACCGGATGCGGACCATGGTCGCCAAGAAGCAGTGGGGCGAGGTCGCGGTTCGGTTCGAGGATGGCCGACCGACGTTCGTCGTGACGGAGACGAAGGAGAAGCTGTCGAACTGAATCACGCATCATAGTCTCAGCAGGCGACGGAGCACCCGAGCCAGCCGACAGCCCAGAGATGGGCCGGCTGGCTTTTGCTTTTCAGGAGAACGACATGGCCGCCCTCAGCGCACCTCGTCAGACCCAGCAGTACGGCACGCCGCCCGGCGGCACGATGCCGGAGACCTTCGCGTTCAAGGTCGCGGCGGGGAAGACCGTCTACCAGGGCGGACTCGTCATGATCAACGGCAGCGGCACCGCGCAGCCGGCCGACACGACCGCGAGCCTCGCCGTCGCCGGTCGCGCCGAGGAGGAGGGCGGCACGGGCTCCTTCGCTGCGGGCTCGACCGTGACCTGTCGGCATGGCGCGTTCCTGTGGGCGCTCGATCCGGCCCACAAGCCGACCGCGGCCAATTTCGGCGGCCTGGTCTACAGCCTCGACGACCAGACCGTCGGCACGAACAGCGGCGCCGGGTCGATCGCGGGCATCTTCCTCGGTCTCGACCCGGTGAGCGGGTACGCGATCGTCCTCACCACGTGGGGCATGAACCTGTTGTAGCCGAAGGGCCAGACGAAAACCTGACACGCAGGAGACCGCAATGGAAATCACCCCGTCGAGCCTTTCCGCCCTCTACACCAAGTACAGCGCCATCTTCCAGCAGGCATTCCTCCGCTACGGGATCAACTGGCCGAAGTTCGCCCAGCTCTTCGAGAGCACGAGCGAGATCGAGACCCACGTCTGGATGGATCGAATCCCGGCCCTCCGCCAGTGGATCGGCGACCGCATCATCGCGGGCGTCTCGCTGCGGAGCTACTCGCTGCCGAACCTCCCGTTCGAGCGGACGATCGGCCTCGACGAGTTCAAGGTCCGCGACAACAAGATCAACGCGTTCAGCCCGACCGTCCAGGCGCTCGCGGAGCAGAGCAAGAAGTGGGGCGACACGCTCTTCTTCGGCACGCAGAGCGGGGCGGCGAACACGGGCGCGATCGTCGCGGGCGCGAGCTTCACGACCTACGACGGCGTGGCGTTCTGGTCCGCGAGCCACCCGGTCGACCCCGACGCCGGGGCCTCGGGCCCGCTCGGCAGCCAGAGCAACCTCGCGACTGCGGCGCCGCTCACGTCGGCCAACTACTTCGTCGGCCGCTCGACGATGCGCGGCTACCTCGGCGCGGACGGGCTGCCGCTGAACGTCAACCCGAGCCTGCTCATGGTCCCGACCGACCTCGAGGCGGCGGCGATCCAGATCGTCCAGACCCAGTGGACGGCGCCGTCGGCGGCCCTCGGGCAGAACGCGGCGGCCCAGGTCCAGCAGAACGCCATGTACGGCACGGCGGATCTGCTCGTCGTCCCCGACATGGGGATCATCACCGAGATCGGCGGCAACAGCGGCAACCCGTGGATCCTCATGGACCCCACGGGTCCCGTCAAGCCGTTCCTCTTCCAGCTCCGCGAGGCGCCCGAGTTCTTCTTCGACGTGTCGCCGAACAGCCCGTCGATCGTCTCGCGGCACCAGATCCTCGCGGGGGTCAGGACCCGAGGCGCCGGTGGGTACGGGCCGTACTTCTACGCGTACCTGGGCATCGGCTAGCCCCTGACGTAGCACAGCGCGGCGGAGCACCCGCCGCAGGAGACGAACGATGGACATCAGGATCACCGCCGGTCGCGTCCACGACGGCAACAACCAGCCGTACCTGAGCGACTCGATCCCGGACCCGAAGGCCCACGCCGAGTACCTGGCGAAGTGCGCCGACCTGGCGAAGCTGCCGCTCGGCGACATCGGCCGGTCCGGTCCGTCGCCGAAGCTCACCCGCGGGCTCACGCTCAAGCGGGGCGAGTCGATGACGCTACGCGGGGTCTCGGACGAGTACGTCAAGCTGCTCAAGACCGACCAGACACGGACGGTCGAGATCATCGACGCACCCGCGGCGCCCGAGAAGCACGTCGAGTCCGAGCAGCGCGGCGGGAAGCGCTACTAGGTCCGGGAAGGTGGCCGCCGGATGGGACTCGTCGCATCGCCAAGCCAGTACGCCCAGCCGGCCGACCTCCAGTCCGTAGGGCTCCTCGGGACGTTTCTCCAGACCGTTCCGGTCGCAGACCAGACCGCGGCGCTGAAGGCGGCGTCGGCGATCATGGACAGCTACCTCGGGCAGCAGTTCACGCTCCCGATCCAGCAGTGGTCGTTCGACGTGCAGCAGTACTGCTGCTGGATCACCGCCTACGTGCTCGTGCAGCAGCGAGGCTACAACCCCGGCAATGCCGCCGAGGAGACGTTTAAGGAGCGCTACGACATCTCGATGAAGTGGCTCAAGGACGTGGCGAACGGCATCGCGACCCCGGCGCAGATCCTCGACAGCAGCCCGAACGCGCAGCCGGGCACGCCCGCGCCCGCCGCTCAGCCGCAGGTGACCTCGCCTGGCATCGCAGCCGGACTCTCCCATCCGACGTGGGACACGTGGGCGCGGCGATGACGGGCGAGTCCGGCATCAGAGGGGACTTCGGCAAACTCAACGCGCTCGCCGCGATGGCGGGACGCACGCATCAACGCAAGCTGGAGCTCGCCGAGAAGATGTCCGAGTGGATCCGCAAGACGATCGACCGCGAGTTCTTTACGCACGCCGATCCCTACGGCAAGCGCTGGCCGGGACGAAAGCAGCCCGACCGGCGCACGAACCCGCTCATGGTCCGCACGGGCGACCTGATGACGGGCTTCGCCGAGACCGCTACCGCCGATGGCGTCAAGGTCGAGAACGCGGTGCCTTACGCCGAGTGGCTCAACGACGGCACGCGCAAGATGCCGCCGCGGATCATGCTGCCGGGCGAGTACGGCGGGCTCGGTCTGTGGGGCGAGCCGCTCGTTCGTCTTGCGCTGGACGCGCTGCGCCTGAACTTCAAGGGGGCCTTCTGATGGCCTCGGCGGCGCTCTCGACGATCTTCGGGGTCGTGCAAAACAACTTCGCAGACTTCTACGCCGGCCCGCAGCCGGTGTCGTTCTACTTCGGACCCGAGTGGAAGGCCGTGCAGTCGGGGCCGGCTCAGGTCGTCGCCTTCCCGATTCGAGACCGCTTCGGCGGCCCCGAGGCCCACTTCAACCCGCCGGGCCAGCCGCGGGAGCTCCGCCGGGCATGGACCAAGGTTCTGTGGATGATCTGGTCCGACTGGGCGCCGCTCGTCGGGTGGTCGCCGAGCACGACTGTGGCACAGGGCGCAGTTGGCGCACCGTCCGTCACGAACCAGAACGGCTACTACTACACCGCGTCGACCGGCGGCGAGACGGGGCCGACCGAGCCGACCTGGCCGACGACCATCGGTCAGACGGTCAACGACGGGTCTGCGGTCTGGACCTGCACGGGCACGACGATTGCCTACACGGCGAGCAAGACCGACAACACCGAGCTGATCAAGGCCGCGCTCATCCAGGCGATCCACGCCGGGCTCGTGGGCGCGTACCACCTGCTCGACGGCGAGTGGTACAGCGAGTCCGATCAGTTCGCGATGCGCGGGACGCTCTACGTCCTCGCAACCGAGTTTTGGATCCCGGCCGTCGATGCAGCCGAAGGGCTTGCGACGGTCACGAAGGCGCCGATCACGGCGAAGCTCACGTAGGAGCGGACGATGGCGATCCCGAGCGTCACGGTCAAGGTCAACCCCCAGGGCATCACGATCATCCCGCCGGCCGGCGGCAACGTCCCGCTCCTGCTCGGCACCGCCGCGGCCGGAAACTTCGGGCAGATCCAGACACTTGCCAACCGGAGTGGCGTGATCAACTCGCTGTCCGACGGCCCGCTCGCCGACAAGGCCGCGCTCGATCTGAGCTACGGCGCCGCACAGGTGCTTGCGTGGCGGATGTTCTCGGGCTCGGTCGTCGGGACCGCGCTCGCATCCGGCGCCACGATCCAGCGCACCAACAAGGCTGGCAGCACGGCCGGCACCGGCACCGTCGGCTTCAAGGGCGCTGCCGGGACGCTGACGCCGGTCATCCTGATCACGACCAGCTCGAGCGCGTCCGCCTTCGGCGCCTTCGACTACAGCCTCGACGGCGGCAACAGCTACACGGGCTCGCCGACCACGATCCTGACTGGGGTGACCGAGTACGCGCTCGGGTCCTCGGGAATCAAAGTCGAGCTGTCGGCCGCGACGGAGACG
>VFSW01004859.1_pt1 | contig 19997 bp, 22 predicted proteins | sample 5358111 | NCBI WGS metagenome assembly VFSW01 (sample SAMN11554181, study PRJNA540505) | mine drainage metagenome | isolation source: sediment from site ElyBrook_90M | place: USA: Ely Copper Mine, Vershire, VT | collected 2017 | reverse complement strand
GAATCAGTGGCCGGCTTCGAATTGGAATGCATGGCCGACTTCATCGGAATCCGCACATAAACAGGAGTCTCCCCCATGCTGACCATTGGCGACCATTTCCCGTCCTTCGCGCTCACCGCTGTTCAAGGCGGGCCAGCAGGTCTGAAACTCGACACCGCATTCGTTGACATCACCGACAAAACCGACGCCGGCAAATGGAAGATCGTGTTTTTCTGGCCGAAAGATTTCACCTTTGTCTGCCCCACCGAAATCGTGGCGTTCGGCAAGCTGAAGGCCGACTTTGCCGACCGTGACGCAGTGGTTTACGGCGTCTCCATCGATTCCGAATTCGTCCACATGAACTGGCGCCTGCACCACGACGATCTGAAGTCCCTGCCGATCCCGATGCTGTCCGACATCAAGCGCGAGCTCTCCGAAGCCCTCGGCATTCTCTCCAAATCCGCTGGCGTACCGTTGCGCGCCACCTTCATCGTGGACCCGGAAAACATCATCCGCTTCGTCGCGGTCAACGACCTCGATGTGGGCCGCAACCCGCAGGAAGTGATGCGCGTGCTCGATGGTTTGCAGAGCGATGAATTGTGCCCCTGCAACTGGCAAAAAGGCGAGGAAACCCTCCGCCCGGCCGCTTAATCACAAACTCCGTTATTTAATATCAGCGCGTCATGGCCGGACATGGTCCGGCCATCCACATCTTTTGTGCGGCGCCATATCGTTCGCAAAAAAACACGGGTCGCCCGGTCAAGCCGGACCATGACATGAGGAAATACGACGATGACCATCGAAGCCTTAAAAGATCGCATCCCCGACTACGCCAAGGATATTAAACTTAACCTTGGCAGCCTCTCCACCGAAGTCTCACTCACCACCCAGCAGCGCGCCGGATGCTTCATCGTCAGCGCCTTAGCCTCCCGCAACGCCGAAGTCACCCGCGCCATCTTCGCTGAATTTGCCCCGCAACTTTCACCCGAAGCCCTCACCGCCGCCAAAGCCGCCGCCTCGATCATGGGCATGAACAACGTGTATTACCGTTTCGTGCATCTGGTCGGTAACGACTACGAGCGTATGCCGGCCAAACTGCGAATGAACATCATCGCCAAGCCCGGCATCGAAAAGGTCGATTTCGAACTCTGGTCATTGGCGGTGTCCGCCGTCAACGGCTGCGGCATGTGCCTCACCTCGCATGAAAAAGTTGTCCGCGACGGCGGGTTGAGCCAGGAGCAAGTGCAAGCCGCTGTCCGCATCGGCGCTGTGGTCCATGCCGTGGCCGTCACGCTAGACGGCGAAGACGCACTGGCGGCGTAACCCCACCCGATCATACAGCTCATAAAAAAGCCCGCTAAATGCGGGCTTTTTCGTAAACGGAGGTTGTTCTACCCTTGCCGTTCCAGCATCAACTGCTTCACCTTGCCAATCGCCTTGGCGGGGTTCAACCCCTTCGGGCAGGTCTGGGTGCAGTTCATAATCGTGTGACAACGGTATAATTTGAACGGATCTTCCAGAGCATCCAAACGCTGGCCGGTATGCTCATCGCGCGAGTCCGCAATCCAGCGATACGCCGCCATCAACACGGCCGGGCCTAAATACCTATCACCATTCCACCAGTAGCTCGGGCACGAGGTGGTGCAACAGAAGCACATGATGCACTCCCATAAACCATCCAACGCGGCGCGCTCTTCCTTGCTCTGCAAACGCTCACCATCCGGCGGTGCTGCGGTCTCCGACTGCAACCACGGCTCAATCGAGCGGTACTGCGCGTAGGCCTGGGTTAAATCCGGCACCAGGTCCTTTACCACCGGCATATGCGGCAGCGGGTTGATCGCAACCGCACCCTTCACATCATCAATCGGCTTCAAACACGCCAGCGTGTTGGTGCCATCGATATTCATCGCGCAGGACCCGCAAATCCCCTCGCGGCAGGAACGCCGGAAGGTCAGCGAGCTGTCGATCTCGTTTTTAATCTTGATGATCGCATCCAGCACCATCGGCCCGCACGCATCAAGATCGATCTCATAAGTATCCGTCGTTGGGTTTTTCCCATCGTCGGGGTTCCAGCGATAAACCTTGAACTCCTTTACGCGCTTGGCACCAGCCGGGGCTTTATAGGTCTTGCCAACGCCGACTTTGGAATTCTTGGGAAGCGAAAATTCTGCCATATCAAAAACCCCTTAATACACGCGCTTCTTCGGCGGAAACACGGAAACTTCGTTGGTGAGCGTTTGCATTTTCACATCACGATATTCCAGCTTCACTTCGCCCTTGGCGTTGCAATAGCTGATGGTGTGCTTCATCCACTCGTGGTCGTCACGGTCCGGATAATCGTCATGCGCCTGCGCACCACGGCTCTCTTTACGGGCTTCGGCGCTAACCATCGTGGTCATCGCATTGCCCATCAAATTATCAAGCTCCAGCGCTTCCACCAGGTCCGAGTTCCAGATCAGGCTGCGGTCGGCCACCGCCACATCTTCAAGCCCGCTCCACAGCTTATGCATCTTCTGCACGCCTTCGGCGAGGCTCTTGGAATTGCGGAACACCGCGGCATGGCCCTGCATGGTGCGCTGCATCTGCTCGCGCAAATCCGCCACTTTGGTGCCGCCCTTGGCGTTACGGGTTTTGTCAAACCGCGCCAGCGCATTATCCCCGGCGTTCGTGGGTAGCGGCTGTTGAGCAGCGCCCGGCTTTACAATTTCAGCCGCACGGTTAGCCGCGGCCCGGCCAAACACCACCAAATCCAGCAGCGAGTTGGTACCCAACCGGTTCGCGCCATGCACCGAAACGCATGCCGCCTCACCCACCGCCATCAAACCGGGCACAATCGCATCCGGGTTGGAAGCCGTCGGGCGCAGCACTTCGGTTTTATAATTGGTCGGAATCCCCCCCATATTATAATGCACGGTCGGCAGCACAGGAATCGCTTCCTTGTTGATATCCACGCCGGCAAACACCCGCGCGGTCTCTGAAATACCCGGCAGACGCTCGGCCAGAATATCAGCACCCAGATGTTCCAGATGCAGCAGGATATGGTCCTTGTTCGGCCCCACACCACGGCCTTCATTGATCTCAATGGTCATCGAACGCGACACCACATCGCGCGACGCTAAATCCTTCGCGGTCGGCGCATAGCGTTCCATGAAACGCTCGCCCTCGCCGTTGGTCAGATACCCGCCCTCACCGCGCGCACCCTCAGTAATCAAGCAGCCCGCCGGGAAAATGCCGGTCGGATGGAATTGCACGAACTCCATATCCTGCGTCGGCAAACCAGCCCGCAACACCATGCCGCTGCCATCACCTGTACAGGTATGCGCCGAGGTGCATGAGAGATAAGCCCGCCCATAACCGCCGGTCGCCAGCACCACCTGCTGGGCGCGGAAGCGGTGCATGCTGCCGTCTTCCAGACACCAGGCCATCACGCCACGGCAGGCGCCTTCATCATCCATAATCAAATCGAGCGCGAAATATTCAACAAAGAATTCAACTTCGTGCTTCAGGCTCTGCTGATACAACGTGTGCAAAATCGCATGGCCGGTACGGTCAGCCGCAGCGCAAGCGCGCATCGCCGGCTCCTTGCCGTACTCCTTCATATGGCCGCCGAACGGGCGCTGATAAATTTTACCATCTTCGGTGCGCGAGAACGGCACACCGTAATGTTCCAACTCATAAATCGCCGGCACCGCCTCGCGGCACATATACTCAATCGCGTCCTGGTCACCCAGCCAGTCTGACCCCTTCACGGTGTCATACATGTGCCAGCGCCAGTCATCCTCGCCCATATTACCAAGCGCCGCACCAATGCCACCTTGCGCCGCCACGGTATGGCTGCGGGTCGGAAACACTTTGGTGATACAAGCAGTTTTTAAACCTGCAGCTCCCATGCCCAACGTTGCGCGTAAGCCAGAGCCGCCAGCCCCCACAACCACAACATCGTAGGTATGGTCGATGACATTATAAGCCGGTTTCGACATCGCATTCATAATTCAACACCTATTCGTCAGCGGCGATCAAAGCGCCAGTTTCAACACCGACACAGCAGAGGCAAGCGCACAAAAAACGATGAGTCCCTTCACCGCCAACAGGCTTGCCAGACGCACAGCATCCTTATGCACATAATCCTCAATCACAGTCTGCAAACCCAAGGCGAGATGATAAAATAACGCGGCGATCAAACACAGAAACAAAACCGCATTCCAAGGCTCAGCCATATAGCCCATCATCTGGGTCCGAGACGCCCCTTCGAGCATCAACACCGAGAGCACAAAATACAGCGATAGCGGCAGCAGCGCGATGGCCGTGACGCGTTGCGCCCACCAATGGTGCAAACCAGACTTTGCCGAACCAAGGCCACGCGCCCGGCCTAACTGACTACGCAGAATATGGATCGTCGGATCGGTGTTCATATCGTTCATATTTTTCACCAGATATACAGGCCCACGGCCCAAAAAATGACGGTGAGACCCACAGTGGCCGCAAACACGACCCGGCCGGACTGATGCATGGCCGGCAGATCAAACCCCTTGCCCGCATCCCACGCCAAATGCCGGATGCCATTGCAAAAATGGTAAAACAACGCTGCCGTGAAGCCGATGAGAATAATTAAACCAATCCACGAGGCCAGAACCGCCTGAATAACAGAGAAGGCTCCATCCCCCGCCGCCGCGCATACCAGCCATAAGGTAAGCAACAATGTGCCAAGTCCCAGAGCCACACCGGTAATCCGGTGCAGAATCGATGAAACCGACGACATTTGCGGCTTGTAGGCCGAGCCTATCATAAACGGAGAAACCGGCCGACGTACCAGCTTACCTTGCGTGTTGCGCCCTACCATCAGGGCCTCGCGAACATCCTTCATCGGAACGGAACACCTTTCACGGAAGCGATATGGATTTATGTTGCGGTTGCTTAGTCCCGGCATTGAGACGGGTCAACGTACCCATTTAGGAATATTAATCATGCATCATTATTATAGCTGCATAATCGTCACATCGCGGCTCGTGCCCTCCTCCAGGTCTAACGACGTCGGCACGCAAATACGGGCAAGCTCAATGAAGTCACCCTGCGGGGCATAGCTGCGGCCAGGCTCGGCGATGATCACCACAGCCTGCCCGGCGCACTGCCTAAGCCAGGGTAATATATGGGCAGTCATCGGGGCCTCATAACAAATATCCCCGCACAAAATCACATCCCAGCGGCAATCCTGCCCCACCACATCCTCGGTCAGAATATCCAGCACAACCTCGTTCGCCGCCGCATTCATCTGCATCGCCACCCGGGCCAGCGAGTCGATGTCAGCTACCTCCACCATCGCACCGGCGCGGGCACAGGCAATTCCCGCCAACCCCGACCCTGCGGCAAAATCCAATACCCGCTTACCCGCCACCAGCGCCGGATGCTGCGCCACATAGCAAGCCAACGCCTGACTACCCGGCCAGGCAAACGCCCAAAAAGGTGGCGCCACGTTGTGACGATGCAAAAAAGCCTCGCTGGCCTGCCAAAGCGGCGTGATCTCAGTGGCCGAATATAATAAAATACCCGGCACAAGGGCCGGGCATTCTAAAACTGTATGCGCCCGAATAAACGCCTTGTCGGCGTCATCCGGCTGTTTCAAGCCGTCTGACGAAATTTTTTGGGCGCTTTCGCATAGGGGTCCACTGGCACGCGATTAGCTTTGGCCAATTCAGCCAGTACCTGCTCCACATTGGGTTTACGCCGTGAGTTCGCGGCATCAGACGGGCTGAATTTACGCGCCCAGGAGGCTGCAAGCGGCCACAGCACGATGGTAAGTTGCATGAGCAACGCTACAGCACCGGCAACAATATGACCTCTGGAAAAGAACGGCTGGCAAGGCAAAAAATCCGAGGTACGAAGGGCCATTTGATTAACTTTCCCTACAAATATGTTTCCTCAGAATGAATGTCTGTTAACTCGCAGTCAAGAACAACTGAGTCAGGCCCCAGACCTGAAAACCTCCAATGTTTTCCTAGTTATACATGATAAGTAAGTTCGAAATCGGAACAATCCGCGTGTTAAACTTTTGTAATATTCAACGTGTCAAAAATTACACTCAATCTTTAAGCGAATTTCCGCAAAACAGCGTCTTAATTTTACTCAGATTTCAGGCTCGTGCGACTCTGGCTGTTCAATTACAGGTGGCAACGCTGGCGTACTGGTAAGCGCGGCCTCAAGCACCTTCACCCTGGCTTCAAGCTGCTCTGCCTGCGCGCGGGCGCGGGTGGCCATCTCCACCATCGCGTCAAATTCGTCACGCTTGACCAAGTCCAGCCGCCGCACCGCCTCATCCACCCGCGCCCGCGCCATCGAGGCGATTTCCTCGCGCATCCCGGCCAAGGCCGACAAAGCACCACCGGCAACACCGGCCAAATCATCAAAAAACTTCGGGCGATCGTTCATCGGGGCAGGTCTTTCATCATAAGTGTCAGGCTCATATAAGCGCCTCCATGATATTGGTCACGGGTGGAGCCGGGTTCATCGGCTCGAATTTACAGGAAGCTCTCCATGAGGAGGGCCAGGATGTCGTGATTTGCGACTGGCTCGGCCATGAAAGCAAATGGCAGAACCTGCGCAAACACCCGCCATCACGCATCATCCCGCCCGATTCGTTAACCGCCTTTCTGGCCGAAGACCCGCCGCTGACCGCCATTTACCACCTCGGCGCCATCTCCGAGACCACCGCCACCGACGGCGATCTGGTCTGGCACAGCAATGTCACCCTCAGCCAGACCCTATGGAACTGGTGCACGGTGCATGGCGTGCGTTTTATTTACGCCTCCTCTGCCGCCACCTATGGCGATGGCTCGCAGGATTTCGATGACGATTGTTCCATCGCGGCCTTGAAGCGTCTGCGCCCCCTCAACCTGTACGGCTGGAGCAAACACTCGTTTGATTTATGGGTTGCTGCTCAGGTTGAAGCCGGGGCCCCGGCGCCACCCGCCTGGGCCGGGGTTAAATTCTTCAATGTTTATGGCCCGAACGAATACCACAAAGGCAAGATGATCTCGGTGGTGAAGGTCAAGCACGACGAAGTCGCGAGCGGCCACCCCGCCCGCCTGTTCCGCTCCAACCAGCCTGACATCGCCAATGGCGCGCAGTCACGCGACTTCATCTGGATCGATGATGTCATCGCAGCACTTCGTTTCATGCTTGCGGCCCCGGTGTTGAGCGGCCTGTTCAACCTTGGCACCGGCAAGGCGCGCACCTATGCCGACCTCGCCCGCGCGGTGTGCGCCGCCAACGGCGTGCGCGAGCGCATCACCTACATCGACATGCCGCCGGCCTTGATCGGCCAATATCAAAGTTTCACACAAGCACGCATGGACCGCTTGCGCGCCGCCGGCTTCACCCGGCATTTCACCACACTGGAGCATGGCGTGCAGCGATATATCCAACAGTTTTTGAAGCAGCCGGATATTTACCGGTGAGCCCCATCATCCTGCCGGAATTCCCCAAGGGTTTTCATATCGGCCCGATCTTCATCCATTATTACGCCCTGGCCTACATCACCGGGCTGATTCTGGGCTGGCGGCTGGTGCGGCGCATGTGCGCGGAAAAACCTCTGTCAGCCTCAGGCGAGCAGGTCGATGACTTCCTCACCTGGGCCACGCTGGGCGTCATTCTCGGCGGCCGTCTCGGCTATGTGCTGTTCTACCAGCCCGGATATTTCTTCACCCACCCGCTCAATATTTTTGCGGTCTGGGATGGCGGCATGAGCTCGCACGGCGGCTTCATCGGCGTATCACTCGCCATCATCTGGTTCAGCAAAAAAAATGGCCTGAACATCTTCCGCTTCGCCGACCGCATCGCCATCGCGGTGCCAATCGGCCTCGGGCTGGGGCGGCTCGCCAACTTCATCAACGGTGAATTATGGGGCCGCCCCGCCGACCCTTGGTTTCCCTTCCCGATGATTTTTCCCTCGCCCTACGCTGGCGGCATCCCGCGTTATCCTTCCGAACTCATCGAGATGACCACCGAGGGCATATTACTGTTCATCATCATGTTCCTGGCGTCCCGCTCACAGCGCCTGCGCGCCTCGCCCGGTAAGCTCACCGGCATTTTCCTGGTGCTATACGCCTGTGCCCGCATCTTCTCGGAATGTTTCCGCGAGCCGGATGCGTTTTTAGGCTTCCTGCCGTTCGGCACCACCATGGGGCAGATATTATCTATCCCGATGATTTTCATCGGCATCGGTTTTATCGTTTACGGCTCAAGACTATCACCGAACCGCGAAGATGCAGCCTGAGCGCTTCGACCATTTCATGGCCCGCGCCAATGCGGCCTATTACGCCCAGCACAACCCGTTTACTGATTTTGTAACCGCCCCTGAACTCACCCAGGTTTTTGGCGAAGTGCTCGGCGCCTGGGCGCGGGTGGTCTGGCAGATGATGGGCTCACCGCCCGCTATTCATTTGGTCGAAGCCGGCGGCGGGCGCGGCGTAATGATGGCCGATATGCTGCGCAGCTTCCCCGCCGCCAACGTGCATTTCATCGAAACCGCGCCGCGCCTGCAAGCCGAGCAAGCCTCCCGCGTGCCGCACGCCCACTGGCACGAATCCCTTGCGGGTGTTCCGGGCGGCAGCATGATCCTGATTGCCAATGAATTTCTCGACGCCTTGCCAGTGCGGCAATTCATCTGCCGCGGCGGCGTGTGGCATGAGCGTTTTGTGGCTGACGGCGCCTATATCGAACAACCCGCTGCCATTAGTCTTCCCAGCGCCCCCGACAATACCGTTCAGGAATTCAACGAAGCCGCCGCCGCTTTCATCCATGCGCTCGCAAAGCGCAACGCCATCGGATTATTCATCGACTACGGGCCCATGCAATCCGCCCCCGGTGAGAGCGTGCAAGCGATCCATGCCGGTAAATTCAGTGACCCTTTGAAAACCCCCGGCGAAGCCGATATCACCGCACATGTCGATTTCACCGCACTCGCACAAGCCGCTCACGCCGCCGGGGCCATCACGCAAGGGCCGGTCAAACAAAATGCTTTCCTCACCGGCTTGGGTTTCATGCAGCGCACCGACCAGCTCGCACAGCGCAACCCGGCCATGGCGCAGAACCTGCGCCTCGCAGCACAGCGCCTCACCGACCCAGCCGCCATGGGCAGCCTGTTCAAAGTAATGGCCGTTTGCCCTGCTAATTTTCCAACTCTGCCGGGGTTTGAAGCATGAGCCTGCACCCCTTCACCGCCGCCCTGCCCGCCCGCCACGGCTTCTTCACGCGCCAAGGCGGCGTCTCAACCGGCCCCTATGCCAGCCTGAATTGCAGCCTCTCCGGTGCCGACGCGCTGACCAATGTGTTGCAAAACCGTAGCCTGGTGGCGGCAAGTATCGGTGTCGCCCCGGAAAACCTGCTCGGCATCAAACAGGTACACGGCATTCGTGTCATCACCGCCACCGCCGCCTGGCCCATCGGCCAGGGCGGTGCGGCTGATGCGCTGGTCACGGCAACCCCCGGTCTCGCCATCGGGGTGGTCACCGCCGACTGCACCCCGGTATTGTTCAGCGACACCCAAGGCAGCATCATCGGTGCCACCCATGCCGGCTGGCGTGGCGCGGTCTCAGGTGTGCTCGAAGCCACCGCCGCCGCCATGCAAAAGCTCGGTGCCAAAACCATCATAGCGGCCATCGGCCCCTGCATTCATCAGCGTAGTTATGAAGTCGCCGCCGACCTGCGTGACACCGTGCTGGCGCAAAACCCCGCCGCCGCAAAATTTTTCGCCGATGGCCGCCCGGACCGCTGGCAGTTCGACCTCCCCGGCTATTGCGCCACCCGCCTGCGCGCCATTGGTATCAGCACCGAAATCCTGCCGCATGATACCTGCGCGGATGAAATCAACTTCTTCTCCCATCGCCGCCGGACGCTTCGCCATGAGCCCGCCATCGGCCATCAGATATCGGTCATCCGCCTATGAAATATATTCCCCTCGCCTGCGCATTATGGCTGGCCGGTTGCGGCACCCTGCCCGAACCATTTTACGGCAACCCTGGCGTAACCGGTGCAAGGCTCGCCGTCCCGCCGCCGCCGGTGCTGATCGTACCCACGCCCACTAACGCCATGCTGGGCAACGACGCCGCCAAGCTCTACGCCAATGACCTCGCCGCCGCCCTGGTCGCCGCTGATATTCCCAGCATCGCCAAACCCGCCGACAAAACCGACTGGCAGATCATCACCACCGCCACGCTGTCAGGTACGCAGGTGATTCCGCATTACCAAATCACCGGTCCTGATGGCAAAACCTACGGCAATGAAAATGGCGCGGGCGTCGATGCCGCAGGCTGGGCAAACGGCACACCTGATACGCTGAACCACGCTGCCACCACCGACGCCGCAACACTGGCGAAGCTGCTCGCCGCGGTAAATGCCAGCATCCAGCAGAGCAACCCGAACTCGTTGGAAAACCGCCCCGCCAGGCTATTTGTTGCCGGAGTCGCAGGCGCGCCCGGCGATGGTAACAACGCACTGAGCCTCGATATCACCCGGGATTTACCGAAACTCGGCATGGAGCTTGTCGATAAACCCGCGCAGGCGGATTTCATCGTCAACGGTATCGTCAAAACCAAACCTGATGCCAACAATCAAACTTTGGTTGAAATTGACTGGATGATCCACGATGCCAACAACCGTAAAATTGGTCAGGTCACGCAATTACACGATTTAAGCCTCAGCGATATCACCCCTTACTGGGGCGATGTCGCGGCGGCGGCGGCCACCGAAGGCGCGGGCGGCATCCATGAAGCGGTGCAAAACGCTACGCTGAAAAAAACCAGCGCTGATAAATAAACCCGGTTAATAAACCCGGCTACTCGCGTGATAAAATTTTGTCGTTGATGAAGCCCGCGATTGAATTTGCCTTGAACGCCGCCCTGAGTGCAGCTTCATCATAATCATCGCGCACCCAGTCGAGAAACGGCTTTTTACCCTCGCCATCGCGGGCATAGGACGCAAAAAACATATCGAGGATGCCGGTTTTAGCCTGCTTGATATGACCGTACCGAAAACTGAGCTGACGCATGGCTTCTTTCACGGTGCCGCCATCGATCAGCACAAACAGCCCGGCGGCCAGGCCGGCGCGGTCAGCGCCTGATTTGCAATGGATCAACCCTGGCCCGCGCATGGTGCGGTATATTTCAGCCAGCCGGTAAATCCGGTCCTTCTGCGGCGCCCCGCGGGATTCCAGCGCCATGTCGTAAAAATCCAGCCCCAGCCGCGCCGCCGCATCGCGCGAGAGGGCATCCGACCCATTTTTGGCTTGCCCGCGCAGGTTAATCAGCGACTTCAAACCGGCCTTACGGGTAAAAGCCGCCAGATTGCCCGGCGTTGGGTGATTGGAGCGATACAGCCGCCCCGGCGACACAATGGCAAAATTCGTCCACCAAATCCGCAAAATCGCATGATCGACGAATAAAGCGTCAACCCAGGCATTGCGGCGGCCAGCCTTGGTGGAGATATCGCCTTTATAAATCGTATCCATGGCAGATGCATTAGCGCAATTTGTCGGTTGGTGGAATTCTGGCTAAGCGGTCGTCATGAATATGCCGTCACCAGAGCTGCCGCAAGCCTCCACCATCGCCCTGATCCGCCGGCTTTGGCGCGAGCATGTGAGGTTTTATCGGGGCCGGATTATCCTGATCGTGGTGATGACCCTGATCATGTCGGGCACCACAGCTTTGTACCCCGCCATCATCGACTGGGCCTTCAACCTGTTTTCCAAACGCGACGCCCGGATTTTGTACCAAGTGCCGATCATGGTGCTGGTGGTCACGCTGGTCAAAGGCATTTCGATGTATTTTCAGACCGTTCTGACACAGGATATGGTGCTGCTGATCATCCGGCGGCTACAGGTCGCTATGTTTGGGCACCTGACTGACGCCGCATTGGCGCGGGTGGAGCGCGAGGCGCCCGCCACCCTGGCAGCCCGCTTCACCACCGATGCGACTGTGGTGCGCGACGCGATGACCCGTGCGGTGAACGCGGTGGCCGATGCCGCCACGGTGGTGGGGCTGGTGGTCACCATGATCGCCATCGACTGGAAGCTCAGCCTGATTGCGGCGGTGCTGTATCCGCTGGCGGGTATTCCGGTGCAGAAAATCGGCAAGCGGATGCGCCGCGCCTCGGGCGGGATGCAGGAAACCATGGGGCTGACCGCCGCCACACTGAATGAGAGCTTCGCGCAAGCCCGCACTGTGCGGGCTTATGGGCTGGAGACCCATGAAAAAACCCGCGCCGATGGAGCCTTTCAACAGCTTTATGATTCGCTGATCAAAATGACCAAAGTCCGCGCCCGGCTCGACCCGATGCTCGAAGTGCTGGGCGGCGTGGCGGTGGCGATGGTGATTGGCTTTGAGGGCTATCGTAATGCCATCGGCGGCGAGGGGGTTGGAAACTTCATGGGCTTCATCTCGGCGCTGCTGATCGCCTCGCGGCCTTTGCGGGCGCTGGGCACCATGAATTCCGCTGTGCAGGAAGGTCTGGCCGGGCTGGTGCGGGTGTTCAATGTCATCGACGAACCCGCCGCGATCGCGGACTTACCTGGTGCCGCCCCGCTGCCCGAAGGGCCTGGCGAATTGCTGTTCAACCATGTGGCATTCGCCTACCCCGATGGCCGCCCTGGCCTGGCTGATCTGTCATTTGTTGCCGCACCTGGCAAAATGATGGCGCTGGTCGGCACATCTGGCGCGGGTAAATCCACGGCCCTGACGCTGATCCCCAGGCTTTACACCCCCTCTGGCGGTGAGATCCTGATCGATGGCGCGGACATCAGCCATGTCACTCTGGCCTCCTTACGCACCGCGATCGCTTATGTCGGGCAGGATGCGCTGTTGTTTGATGAGAGCATCGAAGCCAACATCGCCATGGGCAAACCTGATGCCTCCCACGCCGAGATTGCGGCGGCGGCAGATGCGGCAGCCTGCACCAGGTTCATTACCGCTATGCCAGAGGGCTTTGCCACCCGCGTCGGGGTCAATGGCCAGCGGCTCTCCGGCGGGCAGCGTCAGCGGGTGGCGCTGGCGCGGGCGATTTTACGCAACCCGCGCATTTTACTCCTTGATGAAGCCACCAGCGCCCTGGACACCGAGAGCGAAGCCGCGGTGCAAGCGGCCCTGGCCACCTTGCGGGCGGGCCGCACCACCATCGTCGTGGCGCATCGGCTTTCTACGGTCAAGGACGCCGACATGATCGTGGTGATGGCCAATGGCAAGGTGATCGAGCAAGGCACGCATGCCGCATTGCTGGCCGCCGATGGGGCGTTTGCCCGGCTGGTAAGGGCGCAGGCGTTAACCTAACGCCCGGCGGCCGATATCACGCCTACAGAACCCATCGGGCCACTCAATCGCATCGACCGCCGCATAGGCCCGCGCTACCGCCTGGGCGAGGTCATCGCCGATGGCATTCACCGCCAGCACCCGGCCGCCATTGGCCAGAATACCGCCTTGCTCGGCCATGGTGCCGGAATGAAAAACCATCACGCCGGGTAATTCGCCGGCTTCCTCCAGGCCATAAATCTCGCTGCCGGTGGCGTAAGCGCCGGGGTAGCCTTTCGAACACATCACCACAGTGGCGGATGCGGCATTTTTCCAGGTGATGGCGGCATGTTTCAGCGTGCCATTGGTCGCGGCCTGCAGCACCGTCAGCAAATCGGACTGCATCAGCGGCAGCAGGGTTTCACATTCAGGGTCGCCGAAACGCACGTTGAATTCGATCAGCTTCGGGCCATTCTCCGTCACCATCAAACCGGCGAATAAAAACCCCCGGAAGGGCGTGTCGCGCTCCACCATCGCCGCCAGCGCGGGGCGGATGATGCGGGCCATGGTTTCATCGAGAATCTCCTGGCTGGCCCAGGGTGGCGGCGAGATAGCCCCCATGCCGCCAGTGTTCGGGCCGGTGTCGTTTTCGCCCACGCGCTTATGGTCAGCCGCCACGCCGAGATACAGCGCGTCCAGGCCGTCACACAGCGCGAACACCGAAATTTCCTCACCGAACAGACATTCCTCGATGACGATTTTAGCGCCCGCCGCACCATGGATTTTATCGCCCATGATGGCATGCACCGCGTCATGCGCTTCGTCCTCAGTGGTGGCCACCACCACGCCCTTGCCAGCGGCTAAACCATCAGCCTTGATCACGATAGGGGCGCCGCAATCCTCGATGTAGTCATGCGCCTCGACTTCGTCGGTGAACTCCGCCCAATCGGCGGTGGGGATGCCGGCAGCGTCTGCGATGTCCTTGCAAAACGCCTTGCTACCCTCCAGTTGCGCGGCGGCGGCGGTGGGGCCGCAGCAGGCGATTCCGGCGGCGGCGCAGGCATCGGCAATGCCCGCCACCAGGGGCGCTTCCGGGCCGGGGATCACCAGGTCAATTTTTTCGGCGATGGCAAACGCGATGAGCTTGGCGATATTGCTGGCCGAGAGCGGGACGTTTTCAGCCACAGCGGCGGTGCCGGGATTGCCAGGGGCGACATAAAGTTTGGTCAGCAGCGGGCTGGTTGAGATAGCCCAGGCCAAAGCATGTTCCCGCCCGCCTGACCCAATAATCAATACCCGCATACCAAACTGCCCCCTGTTGCTGCCCGGCGCTCTATCATAGAGTTTGCCCATGAGCGACTTGCCCAATACGCCAGAATTTTCGGTCTCTGAAATCGCCGGTGCGGTGAAACAAACGCTGGAGGGGGCGTTTGGCCGGGTGCGGGTGCGCGGTGAAATTACTGAGTTAAAGGTTTATGGCTCTGGCCACACCTATTTTGCCCTGAAGGATGAAGGCGCGAAAATTAAGGGGATTATCTGGAAATTTGCCGCCAACAAGGTGGGGTTGAAGCCCGAGAACGGCCTGAAGGTGATCGCCACCGGTAAAATCACCTCGTACCCTGAGCGCTCGGAATACCAGTTGATTGTGGACCGGCTGGAATATGCCGGGGCTGGGGCGCTGCTGGCGCGAATCGAGGCGCTGAAAGTGAAGCTGGCCGCCGAGGGGCTGTTTGCGCCGGAAAAGAAGCGGGTTTTGCCGATGCTGCCGCGGTTGATCGGGGTGATTACCTCAGCCCAGGGGGCGGTGTTGCAGGATATCAAAACCACCATCGCAAGGCGCTTCCCCACCCCGATTTTGCTGTGGCCGGTGGCGGTGCAAGGCGAGGCGGCGGCGGCGCAGATTGCGGCGGCGATCAATGGGTTTTCAGGATTGGTGGCGGGCGGGGACATTGCGCGGCCTGATGTGCTGATTGTGGCGCGCGGTGGTGGCTCGCTTGAAGATTTGATGGCGTTCAATGACGAAGCGGTGCTGCGGGCGGCGGCGGCTTGCACGATTCCGCTGATCTCGGCGGTGGGGCATGAGACCGACACGACGCTGATCGATTATGTTTCGGACCGCCGCGCACCGACGCCCACCGCGGCGGCGGAGATGGCGATTCCGGCGCGGTTGGAGTTGCAGGCGGACCTGGCGCAGAAAACCGCCCGGCTGACCGGGGCGCTCTCACGCATCGCGGGTGCCGCCCGGTTGCGGCTAGACAGGGCCGGGGCAAAATTGCCGGATTTGCCTGGGATTTTGGGGGCGGCGCGGCAGCGGCTGGATGATCGCGCCGAGCGGTTGGTTTTGGCCTTACCGAATTTTGCCACCGCCAAACGCGCTGGGTTGGAGCGGTTGGCCAACCGGCTGGTGCATCCACGCGAAATTTTGGCGCGCAGCCGGAGTCAGGTGGCGTTGTTAGAACACCGGCTGAACGCGCCGCTGCCGAGCCGACTGCGCGAGGGGCGGATGCGGGTTGAGAGTTTGGCGGCCAGGCTGGCGGCGGTTTCATATGAGGCGGTGCTGGCGCGGGGGTTTGCGTTGGTGACCAATGCCAAGGGGGCGCCGGTGGTGAGTGCGGCGGCGGTGGCACCTGGGGCTGGGTTGACGATTCGGTTTGCCGATGGCGCGGTGGCGGTGCGGGCGGCGGCGCAGCAGGGGACACTCATTTTTTGACAAAGCCTGCTGATACCAGCCTAACGCTTCTTACTGGGATTGTGACATGACGAGGCCAGACTCTGAACATTCATCGGGCAGTCGGATGGTTGGTTTGGATGGATTAAGATTTTTGGCAGCCTTTGGTGTGCTCATAACACATTATGCACCTTGCTGGCATCCTCAGTTGGCAAATCTATCGAATATATCTGGTCCGTTTTGCGTTAAAGTATTTTTTATCATCAGTGGTATTGTTATCATGCAGACCGCTCGAAAGACGACCTCTGCAGTTGAATTTCTATACCGTCGATTCATACGCTTATATCCAACGTTCTTCATTTGCTTGGTCATAGACACACTAATTACCGTTAGATTTGTACATAATTTCAGCCTGCTGGAAATCGTTGAAAATCTTACGATGTTGCCTTGGTTGTTGCGTGCCACGCAAGTAAACGGCGTGTTTTGGACCTTGTCCAATGAGTGGTGCTTCTATCTTATGATCGCAGCCCTATTGCCTTTGCTTCGACGTTATCAGGGCCAAATAATGCTGTTTTGGCTTGTTTCGACGTACGCTTTAGAGCGGTTTCATGTTATGAATGTTCAAGTTGAGATTTTGGTTAATGGCCTTTATGCACCATTTTTTATTGTTGGTATGCTTATCGACTGGTACCGAAACGGCTATGCCAAACTAAGAGTTGCATGTGGTTTTATAGCTCTTATACTATTAACCTTTATCAGCGATCCAAAAGAGATGTTAGAATTTATTCTGGCCGCCAGTTTGGCTTTAATGGCGACCCGCGTTCAACTAACACCATACGCAACGAAAATAGCATTATCCGGTGGTGCTTTATCTTACGCACTTTATCTGATTGCCAATCCAGTTTTATTCCTAATATTCTTTGCCCTGGCTCCGTTTAACGCTAGCATGGTGATTATTATTTTGGTCAGCACAATATTTTCTATCGTATTAGCGCATGCTATTGACAACCGATTTGAGCCGCCAATTCGCGAGGCCCTTAAAAAATTATTATCTCAGCGTTGGAGAAGCGCTATTTTGTTTAAATAGTGCCCGCAATGAGCAAGATTTTTTTATGGCGCGGTGGCGGTGCGGGCGGCGGCGCAGCAGGAAAGTTTGTTTGACTAACATTGCGTTGCTTCACGTGAAGCATTGCAGGGTTGTTGCGTGTTATAACGCTATGTTAGTAAAATTAATCTCAGGAATGAGATGGGGAAAAACTTTGGGAATTTTGAGGGTTTTTGAGGCGTGGATGGCCGGATCAAGTCCGGCCATGACGATACACGCGCCCCCCATGTCATGGCCGGGCTTGACCCGGCCATCCACGCCTTTTTAACTTTAGAGATGGGCGATAAAGGCGGCTGGGTTCATATTCTGACGAACCGCCCGAATGGGGTGCTGTATGTTGGCGTCACGGCTGACCTGGTGCGCCGGGTAAGCGAGCACCGGGCTGGTGGAATTACCGGGTTTACCCAGCAATACGGGCTAAAAATGCTGGTATATTTTGAACGCCATGATGAGATTTTAAGGGCGATTGCGCGGGAGAGTGCGATTAAAAAATGGCCGCGCCGGTGGAAGGTTCAGTTGATTACCAAGGATAATTTTGGGTGGGATGATTTGTATGGGGGATTTTGTGAGGGGGTTAAGGCGTGGATGGCCGGATCAAGTCCGGCCATGACGGGTGGGTTAGCCTGGGTGGGGTTAGCCTGGGTCGGCTTCAAAGCCCGCTGCGGCGATGCCGGCCAAAGCAGCGGCTTCGTCGTTGTCGGAGGTGTCGCCGGAGACGCCGATGGCGCCCAGCAATACGCCGGCTTTTTTGATCAGCACGCCGCCAGGGACCGGGATGAGGGAGCCACCGATGGCGGCGGTGGCGGCGTCGATGAAGTAGGCCTGGGTTTCAGCGCGTTTCATCAGCGCGCGCGTGCCCATGCCCAGCGCCACGGCGCCATTGGCTTTACCAAGCGCGATCGCGCCGCGCTTTAAGCTGGTGCCGTCCTGGGCGGCATAGGCGATCAGGGCGCCACGGGCGTCGAGCACGCCGATCACCATCGGTTTGTATTTATGGTCGATGCAATGATCCAGCGCGGCATCGAGGATTTTACGCGCGTCAACGAGGGTTAAGCTCAATTTTCCAACTCCGAATCCCAATAGAGAAAGTCTCGCCAGCTTTCATGCAGGTAATTGGGGGGAAATGCACGCCCCCTGTCCTGCAGTTCCCAACTGGTGGGGCGGCGGGGTTCGTGGCGGGGGATCATATGACATTCACGCGGCAATTTGCTGCCCTTGCGCAGGTTACAGCTACCGCAGGCGGCCACCACATTCTCCCAACTGGTACGGCCACCGCGGGCGCGGGGGATGACATGGTCGAAGGTGAGCTCAGGCGCGGGGCGCTTGGAGTCGCAATATTGGCAGGTGAAGCAGTCGCGCAAAAACACATTGAACCGGGTGAAAGCCGGCATGCGGGCGGAGGGGATGAAGTCTCGTAATGCAATCACCGAGGGCAGCCGCATGGTGAAGCTGGGGGAGTGAACCTCACGCTCGTATTCGGAGAGCACCGACACACGGTCAAGGAACACTGCTTTGACAGCGTCCTGCCAGTTCCAGGTGGATAACGGAAAATAGGAAAGCGGACGGAAATCCGCATTTAAAACAAGGGCGGGAAAATTGAACCCGCCGTCAGGCATTACTGAACCGGTCCCAGAATGGGACTAAATGTTGGGGTTTAGCCATGGAACCCTGCCATATTTGGTGGAGTCTGCGAGCCATGGGACTTTTATGACAAATGCCGCGTCACGCCGCAAGGTGGCTTGTCAGATGTCAACGCTTTGTCATGTTAGCCGGCATGGACGTTGTGACCCGTTTTGCCCCCAGCCCGACCGGCTATTTGCATCTGGGCCACGCGTTTTCAGCCTATGCCGGGTGGGCGAAAGCGCGAGCGAATGGCGGGACGTTTTTGCTCCGGCTGGAGGATATCGATAGCACCCGCTGCAAGCCGGACTACGCCGATGCCATCCTCGATGACCTGCGCTGGCTGGGGTTTGGCTGGGATGGCGAGGTGCGGGTGCAGTCGGCGCATTTGGGCGACTATACCGCTGTGCTGAACCGGCTTGAGGCGCGCGGGGTGCTGTATCCGTGTTTTTGCAGCCGCTCTGAAATTTTGCAGGCGCAGGCAGCGCCGCATGGTGGCGAGGTGATATATCCGGGGACTTGTAAAGCGCTGCGTGCTGCGGAACGGGCGGCGCGGATTGCCGAAGGCCGCAAATACGCCCGCCGGCTGGATGTGGACCGGGCCGTGCGCGAGGCTGGCGCGTTGCGGTTTTTCGAGGAGAGCGCAGGCTGGGTGGACGCCGTACCGCAGCGCCTGGGCGATGTGGTGCTGGCGCGGAGTGAAGTACCTACCAGCTACCATTTATGCGTGGTGCATGATGATGCTTTGCAAGGCATCACGCATGTGACACGCGGCGAGGATTTGCTTGCCGCCACGCATACCCATGTATTGCTGCAAAAATTGCTGGGCCTGCCCACGCCGGTTTATGCGCACCATAAATTGCTGATGGATGACAGCGGTAAGCGGCTGGCGAAACGCGATGGCGCCCCCACCTTGCGTGCCATGCGCTTGGCGGGTGAAGATGCGGTTACGGTACTCAAACAATTGACTGAAAGTGTTCCATGATGCGGGTCTTTATCGGAACCGTCTGGTCGAGTTTGTTTGCCTGCCTCGGGCTGGGCTTGGGTATGGCCATTGAGCACCATATTTTTTTTCAGTGGCAGTTCGCTTATCGGGGGATGCTGCCGCTGATTGGGATGATCCTGGGGCTGACGGGGTTTAATTTTTTTTGGCAACGCCAGTGGCTGGCGGGTCTGCGGTTGGGTAACGGGGCGACCGGCCGACCGCCGGTGGCCGCGCGGCGTTGGGGGGTTATGCAGGCCGTTTGGCTGCTGGTGGGGTTTATTTTGATGCCGGGGGTTGGGGGGCAGCCGAAAGGCTTGTGGGTTCTCGACCAGGACTTTTGCGGAATTATGTGGATAAAAAGGGTCGAGC
>VFSW01004858.1_pt1 | contig 20003 bp, 18 predicted proteins | sample 5358111 | NCBI WGS metagenome assembly VFSW01 (sample SAMN11554181, study PRJNA540505) | mine drainage metagenome | isolation source: sediment from site ElyBrook_90M | place: USA: Ely Copper Mine, Vershire, VT | collected 2017 | reverse complement strand
CGCAATGCGGGTTTAAATTGTTCCGGCGCGAGGCCGCGCTGGCCGTATTTCCCTTTCAGCGCATCTGCGGCTGGGGATTTGACCCCGAATTATTGTTTCTGGCGCGCCAGCGGCATTTCCAGACGGTGGAAGTTCCAGTGGTCTGGGCGCACGTTCCCGGTGCCAAAATTCGCATGCTTCGCGACAGTCTGCGAATGTTTGGCGATATTCTAACCATCCGGATGAATCAACTGCGCGGCCGCTATGCGCATCCGGCCTGGCAACCGGAAGCCGCGGCGGCGGATAAAATCCGGCCGGTTTCCGCCTGAAATTTCCATTCCATACAGTAAAATCAGCAGGAGATGCAAACCATCACCTGTGTATTTCCGCGGCGGGCGGCGAGTCGGCTGATTCTATTTCTGGCCGGTATATTGCTGGCCTGGATATTTCTGACCAAAGCATGGGCTGCCCCGCGCACGGCGGCTCGGACGGACTCAGCCTGGAAACAAGCTGTGCGATGGAACAATGTGGGCATCGCCCACATGAACCGCAATGAATACAAGCTGGCGCGGGCCTGTTTCCGGAGCGCGCTGCGGCTGGCGCCGGGCTATCTTGATGCCGATGTCAATCTGGGCATTGCGCAATTTGCCGGTAACCACGATACGGCGGCCGCAGGCGTACTGCAAAAGGTGGTGCGGGCTCATCCGGCCGATTTGCATGCGCTGTTTGTTTTGGGCCTGATCGAACAGAATCACGGAAAATTCGCGGCGGCCGCGCGGTACTTTCATGCGGTGCTCGAGCATGCGCCGCGCGATCCCTACGCCAATTATTTTTATGGCTTTGACCTGTTTCATCAAAATCAATTCCTGCCGGCGATACTTTATTACCGGCGGACGCTGCGCGCAATGCCGGACAATATATCGGCGCTGTTTGGCCTGGCCAACGCCTACCGCCAGCTCAACCAGCCCCGCCTGGCCATGGTTTACATGCGCCGGTTTCTCGAACTGCGCAAAGACAAACTCAACCAGCCCATCGGCGTGATCTATGGCGAACAAGGCCCGCTGGCCAAAGTCATCCGGCGCCTGCCCCGGGAAGTGAGCTTTGTGGCGCATTCCGTGCCGGTGCATTACGTCAATGTCACCGCGCAAACGGGCCTTTATTTTAAAAACCTGGCGCAGCATCCCTCTCGGTTTGCCGGGTAGGGCGCCTGCGTCATTGATGAGGGGCACCCCGGCCGGCCGGATTTGTTTTTTTTAAACGATCACGCCCCGCCCGCGTATTTTCAGAATGGCGGTCATGGCCAGTTTAAAAACATCAGCGCCCGTCTCGGGTTTACCCAGCCGCTCACCGGACTGGGCTGCGCCGTTGGCGATTTTGACAATTCCGGCCGGCCTTCGATTGCCATATCAACGCCCAGGCGCATCCTGCTGTTTCAGTTAAGTCCAGCGGGAAAATATGTGAACATCACAGCCCGCGCCGGGATTGCCGCACCCGGCCCATTTTTAGGGCTGGCGTTTATTGATCTTTTTCATAACGGATATCTTGATCTTGTCGCCAGCAATGGAAACCCCGGCGGCCATGTCACCGTGTTTCGCAATCTGGCCACGGGCAAATTCACGCTCGATTCCGCCACCAGCGGTATTGGACAGACCGCGGGGGCGTATTCCGGCATTCTGGGCACGGATTATAACAACGACCGGGCCGTGGATGTGGTGCTGACGCGACAGAATGGTGCGCCGGCGATAGCCCGCAATAACCGCAACGGCACGTTTACCACCGTCACACCGTGGACGGGCGATCCGGCGGCGAATGCGCGCGCGGTGATCGCGCTGGATGATCTGCAGAACGGCCGCATGGATCTTTTTTTCACCCGCAAAAACGGTCCGCCGGTGCTGCTGCAGAACCTGGGCGATCACCGGTTCCGGCCGGCGCCGCTTCCCGCCGTGAATGCCACGGTTCAATCCGCGTGGGGCGCGACTGCGCTGGATTATGACAACAGCGGCCGGATGGACATTGCTTTTATCGGCAAAAGCCGGGGCGCCGAACATATCTACCTATACAAAAACCTGGGCAACGGAACTTTTGCCGACGCGAGCGCGGCGATTGGACTGGCCAATATTCCTCTGCACCATGGCCGTACCCTGCTGGCGGCGGACTTGTTTAACGACGGCACCGAGAGCCTGATCGCCACGCAGGCAGGAGGTCCGGCATTGATTCTGCGCAATCTGGGAGCGCAGAAAAATCATGCCCTGCTGCTCGCCGGCCGCGGCTTGAAAGACAATAAAACCGGGATCGGCAATAAGATCTGGCTGCAGGCCGGGCCGCTGCGGCAGAAAGTGGAGGTCGAGGGCGGATCGGGATATTTGGGGCAGAATCCCAGCGCGCAACTGCTGGGCATGGGCCGGTTCCGCAAACCCGATTATGTGCGGATTTTGTGGCCTACCGGCGTGGATCAGTATGAATTTCCCGGCGCGGTCAAGGTCGCGACCATCGGCGAGCTGGACCGCAAGGGCGGGTCATGCCCCATGCTGTATGTGTGGAATGGCCGGCGCTTTCATTTTCTTGACGATATCATAGGCCCCGGAGTGATCGGCGAATGGGCGGGACGCAACCAATATGACACGCCCGCGCCGTCGGAATATTTTAAAATTCCCGCCGGCGAGCTGGCGCCGCGCGCCGGGCATTATTCTTTTCGATTTACCGATCAGATGGAAGAGGTAGTCTATCTGGATAAAGTCCGTTTGATCGCCATTGATCACCCCGCCGGCACTCACGTCTTCACCAATGACCGCTATCAGCCTTCCGGCGCGCCGCCGCGGTTTCACATCTGGCAGGCGCGGCAGTTACGCCCGCCCATCGCCGTGACCAATGGCCATGGCCAGAATGTCCTGGGCTATCTGCAACGCGGGCAATTCATTCCGATCCGGGCGCGGGCCGCCTACCCTGGATACACCGGCATGCACGATTTGACCATCAACTTGGGTGATCTGCGGCACGCGAAGAGCGCGCTGCTGCTGCTGCATGGCTGGACGGATTACTATTTTCCCGATCAGGAGTGGACGGCGCAGCATGCCGGCATTCGCGATCTGCCGCCGCAACTGCAAATTCCCAATGGCCGGGGCGGCTGGAAGACGGTAATCGCGTCCATGGGCGCGCCGGCCGGATTGCCCCGCACTATTGCGGTGAATCTAACGCCGTATCTGCGCCAGTTCCCGGCGGGCGATGCCCGGGTGCGCATCCGCACCAATCTGGCCATCTACTGGAACCGCATCCAGGTGGGCAGCATCGCAGCTGCGCCTTTGCGCTTGACGCGACTGCGGGCGGCGTATGCTGAATTGAATCATCTGGGCTATCCGCAGCAGGTGTCGCATCATCCCGCGCGCTACGACTACAACCGGATTCTGCAGCATGTCGGCTTCCGGATTGTCTCCGGCAACTATACCCGTTACGGCAATGTGCTGCCCTTGCTGCGACGCAACGACAACCGCTACGTCATTATGGCCTCGGGCGATCAGGTCGCACTGCGTTTTTCCGAGCATTCCCTGCCCCGGTTGCGGAAGGGTTGGAAGCGCAGCTTCTTCTTTTATGCCGATGGATTCACCAAAGGCGATGATTTTCTCGATGCCCGGCCCAACCACGTCGGCCCGCTGCCGCTGCATGGAGTTCCCTACCCCACGCCCGCAGACGCTCCAGTTTCACCCCGGCTCGCCGCGTACCGGTTGCACTACAATACGCGCCACATATCCCGCAGCGGCCGGCGGTAGTTTCAACCCGGTCCTCCCATGCCGTTTGCCGCATCTGATCTGAATAAGGATGCGGCGGGCGGGGACCATTTTATTCATCGCCGGCCTGGCGCTGGTTGTCATCGCGCTGGGGCAATACGGCTATATGGGTTTCCGGCAGGAAAAGCTCAGGGCTGTGTGGAAACAGCAAGCTGCGCAGCATAAAGCGCCAAATCTAAGGCTACGGCTGATTCGTTTGAAAATCCCCGCCATTCATCTGGACGACATTGTGATTCCGGGCGATGGATACCGGGCCTTGTTGGAAGGCCCGGAATGGCTGCCGCAATCGGCACGGCCCGGCACCCAGGGAAATATGGTCATCGCCGGACACCGGGACACATTTTTTCGCCGGCTGCATGCGGTACGGCCGGGAGCTTTGATTCTGGTCCAGGCGTATGGACGAAAATTTGTCTATCGCGTGGATTGGGAAAAAATCGTTTCGCCGCGCGATACCCGGCTGCTGGACCGGGGGCATCGCGCCCGCATGACTTTAATTACCTGCTACCCTACCTATTGGATTGGACCCGCGCCGCATCGGCTGATTGTTCGCGCGCGGCTGCTTTCCACTCCGCCATAATCGCCGTTTTCGCATGTCAGGCAGAAATTCCGGAATTCCAGATTTTTCCATCATCGGCGCCGGCATCATGGGGCTGTGCCTGGCTCGTGAACTGCATGCCGCCGGCGCCCGCGTAGTCGTTTACGAACGCTCACAGGCCAGCCCGGAGCAATTACCCGTTCACGCAGCCGCGGCCGGTATGGCGGCCTGGGCGGCGGCGGGCATGCTCGGGCCTTCGGGATTTCCTGCCGCCTCCGGGCTGCAGGATTTCGCCCGCGCCGCGGCCGGGTTCTATCCTGATTTTTCCGCCAGTCTCGAGCGTGAAACGGGAATGCATTGCGATTACCGCCGCATTGGCACTCTGGCCAGCCGCCATGGAATGGGTGCCGCGCATGTCGCCGGCTCCGAAGACCATGCAAATTCCGCCTGGAATGAACCACAATTAGTTCAGCCGGAGGATTACGTGCTGATTCCCGGCGATCATGCGGTGGATAATCGCAAGCTGCTGCAAGCGCTTTGTCAGTATTCTCGCAAAAATAAAATCGCGATTCAGGCCGGATGTGAAGTGGTTGAGCTGCAGCCCTCGCCGGACCGCACCATACAGATCCGCACCTTGCGTGAGCGCTTTCATACCCGCCATGCCGTCATTGCGGCGGGAGCATGGTCGGGCCGGATTACCGGAATCCAGATTCCCATTGTTCCGCGCAAGGGCCAGATTTTGTGCGTGCAGGCGCCGGTGGATTTGATCAGGCACGTCATTCTGGGGGCTGAAGTTTATCTGGTGCCCCGTTCCGACGGCCGCATCATCATTGGCGCCAGCCTGGAAGACGCCGGCTTTGACGCCCGGATCGTTCCCGAAATCATCGCCCGAATGCACGCGGCCGCGGCGGTCATGGTGCCGGCAATCGGAGAGTTTCCCGTGCTGGATCGCTGGTGCGGCTTTCGACCATATTCCGAAACAAGGTTGCCCTGCCTGGGACCAACCCATATCCCCGGCATCTGGGCCGCTTCGGGCCTGTTTCGCGACGGCATTTTGCTGGCGCCGCTCGCAGCCCATGAATTGGCCGGAGTATTAATAGGAAGAAGAAGAAATAGCGATTTATTGAATTCTCTGCATTTTAATGACGGCGCGGCACCGGAGCGCCGGCGCGAATATAATGCGTATCGGTTTCAATGAGATGAATCAGGGACCTGGCCGCGGGAGGCACCGGCACATGGCCGGATAGAATTCTGCGGTCGCTCAATAAATGGCCATACATGTGGCGATTGCCGCTATTGTCGGGCTGAACCACGCTGCCATCCAGGCTGACGCCGGCAAAGGCTCCGTGGATGCGGGCATAGCTCAGAATTTCGCTTTTTAATGTGATATTGGTGGCAGCCGAAACGTTGCGGCCCACCGGGCCGGCGGCGGCCATGGCGTTGGCACCGATTTTAAATTTACTGCTCAGCATTTTTCGCAGCCCGGCCCGGCTCATGAAGACCATGACGATGTCGCTGGAGGCTCCGCCGATCTGCAATCCCCAACTGGCGCCGCCGACCTGGATAAATAACGGAGCGCTCCAGCCCAGGCGGGTTGTGCGGCAGGTGGCCAGACCCTTGCCATACTGGCCGCCGAAGCCGAAAGCAAATTTTTTCTGTCCCGGAATAATGGCGATGCACTTCGCCTTGCTCAGTATGGATTGCGGAATGGCGTGATCGGGGGTTTTCATGATGCTGCGAAATACCCGCTCGGCATGCCGGATGCGGCGTATGTCCTGCCCGCGGCTGGAAGTGGACGCATACACGCCGCCCGCCGCCATGCATAGAATCATTCCGACGCAAATTTTAACAGTGACACTGTATCCCGGACGAACGGGTGCGACTTTCATGCAAAGTCAGAGATCGCCAGCCAGGAAAACGTTGTATCCACTCTCAAATGGCGCGGCCGCTGATTATGAATTCAGGTGAGATCTTTTCAAAATCAACGCAGTTAGAGTACTTCCAGCAATAATTTGCGTAAGCTTGCGATGCTTTCCTGGTCTAACGGCCGGCGGTCGAAAGTCAAATAAAAAACGTCAATCGCTTTGGTGGATTCGGTGTCAATCAGGGCGACGGATAGATCGCAGCCCTGCTGGGCAAGGATCCTGCTGATATCAAAAAGCAGCCCCGGACGGTCGCGGGTGATGATTTCCAGCAGTGTCTGCTTGCCGTCCACCGTGGCTTCAAAATGCACCCGGGGCGCGATCGCCGGCCCGGCGCCGCGGGCAAACCAGCGCTGGGCCGGCAAACGCAGCCGCTCGGGATCATAGTTGGCCGACAAGGACGTGACGATCTGGCGCTGTAGAGCTTCGTTTTCTTCGGGGTTGAGTTCGAGCGAGCGGCTGGGATCGAGAAAGCGAAAACGGTCCACCACAATTCCCTGCCGGTTGGAAACCGCTTCGGCTTTCACGATATTGAAGCCGCGCCCGGCCAGCAGCCCGGTCAAGGTGACAAAAATTCCCGGCCGGTCGCGCATGATCACGGTCAGATCGTAGCCTTCCGCCCAGGGGACCAAATTAGTTTGTACCGGCTGCCGCGCCAGCTCGCTCGCCTGCCGCAGATGCCGCAGCATCTCCTGGACCGAATACGAAGCCAGATAGCGGCGCGGCAAGCCTTCCAGGAAGGCCGCAAATGCTTCCGGGCTGGCCTGCGCCTGGCGCAGCTCGGCGGCGGAGACCTGCGCCAGCACGTCCCGGACATCGCGATTGCCGGGAGCGATGCGGTTCTGATCGGCGCGGTGGGTCAGCGCGTTATAGGTTTCGATATAGAGCTGAAACAGGTTTTCTTCCTTCCACGCCGTCATGGCTTCGGGATGTACGGCGTGGATATCGGCCCAGGTCATGAGTATCAGCATCTTCAGCCGCTCTTCATTGCCCAGTTCGAGGGCCAGGGCGCTGATGTTGTCGGGGTCGAAGATATCGCGCCGCAGGGCTTTGGAAATGGCCAGATGATGGCCTACCAGAAAGACGACATCGGCGGCGGCTTTGGCATCCATACCCCAGCGTGCGGCGATGGCCGCGGCCTGTTCAGCACCGGCGGCAACATGAGTTTCAGTCCCCGCCGGCTTGGCCAGGTCGTGTAGCAGACGAGCCAGGCGCAGCAGCTCGGGTTTTTCGATTTCGCCGTACAATTCCGCCAGCCGCTGGCGAGCGGGTGATTCGGAAGATTGCAAAATCCGCAGACCGCGCAAAGTTAACAGCGTGTGCTCGTCCACTGTGTAGCGGTGATGGAAATCGCGCTGCACCCAGCCATCCACGGCGGAAAACTCGGGCAACAGCAGCGACAAAATGCCGACCTGATGCATTTCCGCCAGGGCTTCATAGGCCAGCGGATGGCGTAGTAATACGGCCAGCGCGGGCCAGATTTCGCGCTGGGCTTCCGGCTGCCGGTCGCGCCAGATCAGGGCCTGCTGCACGGCGGATTCGCTGGCGGGGCTTAAACAGGCCTCCGCTTCCACGGCAAAAAGAAATCCACGGCAGATGGCGGCGTAATCGAGTTCGACTACCGGGCAGGTCCATTCCACTTGTCGGGCTTCCAGTTTCCACCCCGGAACTGTGGGAAGCCGGCGTACGGGTCTGCGGCCGGCATCACGGCCGGCCATGCGTTGGCGCAGCTCGCGCGCGATCAGCCGGGCATGACGGAAGTAGGCCCGCATCCAGGCTTCGGCGGTGTGGGACTGATGCCGGGGCGCTAATTCCCTCCCTAGCCGCTCCTGCAATTCATAGTTCAGCAGATTGACGTCGCGGCCCTGAACGTAATGCAAAAATGTCCGGATCAGGGCCAGATTTTCATGCGCTTCGCGCCACTCCGGGGTGGCCGGCATGCGAGCTTCCGCCGGACAGATGCCCTCGCCCGTCCATACCAGCGCGCGCAGCCAGCGCACCGCGTGCAGGTCGCGCAGCCCGCCGGGCGATTCCTTCACGTTGGGTTCCAGATGAAAAACCGTGTCGGCGAATCTGGCATGGCGCTCGCGAATCAGCTCTTCCAGCCGCTGGCTGACCAGCGGGGCTTTTTTGGACAGCAGCCGGGCCAGGTGCTGGCGCGCCTGCTCGTACAATTCCGCCTCGCCGGCGAGCGGCCGCATATCCAGCAAGCCGATGGTGAATTCGGTGTTGCCCTCATGCAGCTCGCCGCATTCTTCCGGCGCACGCACGCCGTGGCTGACCCGCAGGTGTACATCCCAAAGCGACTGCAAATATCCCCGCAGTCTGGCTTTCATCGCGGTATCGGGCGGCCGTGAGAAGAAAAACAACAGATCAATATCGGAACTCGGGAACAGTTCGCCGCGGCCAAAGCCGCCCACTGCCGCCAGGCTCACGCCTGGCTGGCCGGCAAGCCAGGCTGCGAACATTTCCCGGGTGATCTGATCGGCAAGCTGCGCCCGCTGCTGTCCATCCTCGCGGCCGCGGGGACGGGCAAAAAAGCTCTCTTCCTGTCGGCGCAGGGCGCTGACCACGGCAAGACCAATTTCCTGCAGGCGCTCCGGCGGCAGCGGCGCCGGATCAAGTGAGGGCGCGGGCATATTCAATTATCCGTTGCCGCCCGGGCGGCGTCCGGAATCATGCTGGCGCAGAAGGGTCTGCAGTTCGTCCATGAACTCCTGCACGTTTTTAAAATCGAGATACACCGACGCGAAGCGCACATAGGCAACTTTATCTAGCAGGCGCAGGCGATCCATGATGAACTTGCCGATCTCACTGGTCTGCACCTCGCGCTCGCTGGCGTCCATCACCCGGGTTTCGATTTCATTGACTGTGGCCTCCAGCGCGGGCATGCCGACCGGGCGTTTTTCGCAGGCATGCAGCAGGCCGTTCAAAACTTTCTGGCGATCAAATTTTTCCCGCCGGCCGTCTTTTTTCACCACCATGTAGGGGATTTCATCAATCCGCTCATAGGTGGTGAAACGGCGCTCGCAGTTGAGGCATTCGCGCCGCCGGCGGATGGCCTCGCGCTCCTTGGATTCCCGCGAATCCACCACTTTATCTTCCTGATGGCCGCAAAAGGGACACTTCATAGGATTATGGGCAAGCTATTCATTATAAGGATTTTTGAGATCGGTGCCGTTTTCTTCCTCATGCAGGCTGCGTAAAAAGCCGCGGTCTTCGCGCCATTGTTCCCGCACCACGACATGCAGGCCGAGAAACACCTGCGCGCCCAGATGCTTTTCCAGTTCGCGCCGGGCCTGGATGCCGATTGCCCGGATCTGTTCCCCGTGCTGGCCCACCAGGATCGCTTTCTGCCCCTCGCGCTCACAGTAAATGACGGCCTCGATGCGGGTCAGGCGCGGGCCGGGCGCCAGCTTTTCAATCTGCACTGCGATGGCGTGGGGAAGTTCATCCCGCAGGCGACGCATGGCCGCTTCGCGCACCAGTTCGGCGACCAGGAAGCGGTCGGATTGATTGGTGATCTGGCCTTCGGGAAAATATTCCGGTCCTTCCGGCAACAGTTCGATCAGGCCTTGCAGAAGCCGGTCCACCTGCTCGCCAGTCTGCGCCGAGATGGGCACCAGAGCCGCAAAATCATGGCGTTTTTTCCAGGCTGCAAGGATGGGTAGCAGCTCGCGGCGATCCGCCAGCCGGTCGATTTTATTGAGCGCGAGCACCACCGGCAGCGGGCTGGGACCGGGCTCGGGAAGCCGCACCAGATCGAGCGCCTGGGCGTCTTCAGTTCCGAAGGGGCGAGTCACGTCCACCATGAGCAGCGCCGCGTCGCGCCCTTCAAGCCCCTGCCGCACGTGCCGCAGCATCTCGCGGTTATGCTGGGTGTTGCCGCGATGCACGCCGGGCGTATCCACTAAAATCAACTGCACCGCCTGGTGTGAGGCTGCGGCCGGCTGGCGGTAAATGCCCAATAAATGCGTGCGCGTGGTATGCGGGTGCGGGGTTACTATGGCCAGCTTGCGGCCCAGAATCCGGTTCAGCAGCGTGCTTTTCCCCACATTGGGGCGGCCGATAATGGCGATAAAGCCCGAGCGCAGCCCGCTGCTTTCCGGCTTCGGATGATTGCTGGCAGCCATTCCGTTTATTATCGGTCAAGATAGAACCCATGGCGGATACCTCCGGGCTGGAAAATGCCGCGCAGCTGATCGTCGGCGGGTTGCTGTTGAATCCGGCGGGTGAAATTCTGCTCTGCCAGCGCGCGCTCACCGGCCGGCAGGGCGGGAAATGGGAGTTTCCCGGCGGCAAAGTCGAGGCCGGAGAAAGCGAAACCGCGGCGCTGACACGCGAATTCCAAGAAGAGCTGTGCATTAGGGCCTGGCCGGAACGGCTGCTGCTGCGCATTCGCCATCACTACCCGGAAACCGGACTGCTGGAGCTGGCTTTTTATCAAATGGTTGGATTTACCGGCACGCCTGTCAATCGCGTTTTTGAACAAATCCGCTGGGTCGCACCGTCTGCGGTCCCGAGTTTCGATCTGCTCGAGGCCGACCGCCGGGTCTGGCCCGAACTTTTTGCCGCCCTGCGGGTAAAATAAGATTTATCGCTGAGCGGCGGATCGAAACTTCCGCTGCGCGGCGCTGCCTGCTTCACCTTATCTTTATGCCAATTGCGCGCGAATACGTAACCTATCTTTCCCGCGAACTGACGCGGCGTTTGATCGAAGCCAAAGCCATTGAGGCGCCGCGCACGGCTGCTGTGGCGGATTGGGTTCATCAAGCGATCACTGAAGAGCTCAACGTGGAAAATCGTATTAACGAAGAGGCGCGGGCTATTCTTTCCGCCCACTCGGCCCAGATGCAGCAACTGGGAGCCGGGTATTCGGAAGCCTTCCGGAAAATCAAAAACGAGCTGGTGCGACAGAAAAAGGTGGTGCTCTAATGCGCTTGTCGCGGGAAAAAGTCAACCAGCTCGCTCACGTAGTGACCGCTGAACTGGCGGGACATCCGGAAGTGGTGTTCCGAATCGAGCGCAACGATCTGCGGCTGCTGATCCGCCAGCAGCTCGAACAGATGCTGCACGCCGAGGAAAAAATTGACGCCGAGGCGCGGGTGAAAATCGCATCCCAGAAACGCGAAATTCTCGAAGGCAGCCAGGAATGGGATTTGCTCTACCGCCGTCATTACCAGGAAGCCTTGAAAAAACTCGGCGTGTGAAATTTGCCATCCTGATCTAACTCCTATGAACCCTCCCCTTCCTTCCCAACCGCGCATCAAGGTCGTCCTCAAGCCCGAGTACCGCGAGCAGTACTCCAACTCGGTGCAGATCCGCCCCAGCACCTGGGATTTTTTTCTGCAGTTCGGGCTGATGGATCAGAAAGTGCCTGACGAGGTGGAAATTCACATGTTTCAAGGCATCTATCTCAGCCCGCAGCAGGCGAAGGCGGTGCTGAATCTGCTCGAATCGCACGTGGCCAATTACGAAAAAGCCTTTGGCTCGATTCAGCTTAATCCCCTGCCCGACACCGGCCAGGTGCAGTAGGTACGCAGACCGGGCCCCCGGTCAGTGACTCACGAATTTCATACCCTCCACGAACTCCGCACCATCATCCTGTATGATGGCGGCTGAGCATGCCAAGCTTGTCCAATCCAGATATCCCGAAGATCGAAACCGATCTTCAGCCTTTGTCTTTGAGCGCGGGCTGGCGATGGGCGGAGTTGCAGAATTCCATTCTGCTATTCGCCGGCTTCTACGCCCTGGGCTTCATGACCCATGTCTGGGCGCTGCACCTTTCCTACTACTGGGATGAGGCCGGGTATTTCGTTCCCGCCGCGCTCGATATTTTCCACCATGGCTGGTGGGTGCCGCGCACCACGCTGGCCAACGGCCATCCGCCGCTGGTCATGGCCGTGCTGGCGCTGGCCTGGCGCCTGGCGGGCCTGCATCGCTGGGTTACGCGGGCGGTCATGCTGGGCTTCTATTCACTGCTGTTGACGGGCGTTGCGCGATTGGGCGGCATTTACGGCCGGACAACAGCCATGCTGGCGCCGCTGCTGGCCGGACTGGCACCCTTGATTTTCGCCCAGGCGCCGCTGGCGCTGCTCGATCTGCCGGCGGCGGCTTTCATCGTCTGGGCTGTGTATTTACGACAGCGCCGTCGCATTTTTGCCTATATAGCCTGCACCGCTCTCGCCTGCATCACCAAAGAAACCGCGGCCATTGTTCCCGCCGCGCTGGCGGTTCACGATATGGTTGCCTGGCTGCGGCGGGTGCGAACCGGATCGTCGCCAGACGCGCAAACCTCGTCATCTTTCTGGGCTGCCTGTCGGCCGCATATTCTTGCCATCGTTCCCTTGCTGGCCTGGCTCGGGTATTACCACGCCAGGACCGGTTACTGGATGGGCAATCCTGAATTTCTCGCCTACAATCTGCCGCTGGCGCCTTTGGCCCTGCTGCCCCGCTTTAGCCTGGTTGTAGTCCAACGGCTTTGGCAGCTCTTTGTTTACAACGGCGCCTGGCTGCTGGTTCTTTCAGGTTGGTGGGGCTGGCGCCGGCATTCAGGCAGGAATAGCGCGCCCGTGCCGCTGTCACGTGACATTGCCTGGCTGGTGGCTACCTATCTGCTTGTTCATTCACTGATCGGCGGCGCCATTCTCGCACGCTATCTTTTGCCGGCCCAGGCGCTGCTTTATGTCTGGCTCGCCGCCGGCCTGGAAAAATTGCCGCGCCGCCTCTGGCAGGGATTGGCCGTATTTGCAATTTCCGCTTTGTTCATTCTGCACTGGTTCTGGCGGCCGCCCTATCCATTTCCTTATGAGGACAATCTATCGTGGGCGTCATTTGTCCGCCTGCAGCAGCGAGCCGCCCGGCATCTGGCGGAATTTTCACATGACCAGCCGATACTCACCGCCTGGCCGGCCAGCCAGGCGCTGTCGGAGCCGGCCCTGGGTTATGTTCGCCGGCCTTTGCGCGTAGTGCAGATCAATAATTTCAATCAACGCAGCCTGCGCAACGCTCCCGCTTTTGCCGTGGCGCTGCTCTATTCCCGCCAGTACCAGCCGGATGAGGATTCGCTGCCCAAATGGCTGCTGCCGGCGCGCGCCCTCTGGCGCGGCTGGCTGCGGCGCTATTTTCATTACCAGCCGCCGCTCAGCCTGCCCCAGCTATTAAGCCGGCTGCATTCCCACCCCATCTGGCAGGCTCATGCCGATGGCCAATGGATCGCGATTGCGCGGGCGCAGCCCTGAGCAAACACGGCATTGGTATCGCCATGCAGCATCAGCCGCCAATGATCCTGGTTTTATATGGATAAACGGCCCAGATCGGCGACCCGGCCCAGTTGAACCGTCGCCCATGCCAGAAAACTTAAACGTCTTTTTCGATCGTCAGGATTAGGATCATTCACACGGACTTCATTAAAATATTTTTCCACCTCCGACGCGCATTGAGCCGTCTTCAATAAGTAATCTTCATATTCTTTCTGCTGGATAGTTTCCGGGGTGGGCAGAGTGATGGCTGAAATCTGTCGGTACAAAGCCTTTTCTATTCCTTCTGGATAAACATCATCGAGATGCGGAGTTTGGTTCAGCCATTCATGGATTCCGCCCGCCTGCTGCACTATATTTCTCAGGCGCTTGAACACTTCCGCCGCCTGAACAAAAATGACCGGCTGATCTGTGCGGATCTGATGCAAGGCCTGCAGCCGGACCCAGGCTCGATAAGGATCGCTGGCGGCATGTAGCGCATCTACTACTTCGAGAGCCTGCAGAACCGCCTGGATTTCCTCCATGGGATATTTTTCATCCCGCGAAGCTGAATCATTCACGGCCTGAAAATAAGACTCCTGCCGTTCGCTAAAAAATCGCCGCAATTCCGCCTCTGCCGTCCGTCCGGCATCCGCATTCAGTTCGAATGATTCCAGGGCTTTCCCCTGGAGTAGTTGAAGAGATACGCTGAGTTGTTTTTCGATCAGAATCCGCACTACCCCATTGCCCGCGCGCCGGAGCGCATAAGGGTCGCGGGAACCGCTGGGGATTTCCCCGATCGCGAACATGCCGGCCAGCGTATCCAATTTGTCGGCCAGGGCGACGGCCGCGCCGGTCAAATCGCGCGGAATCGAATCCGAACCGCCCAGTGGCAGATAATGGTCATAAATGGCTTGCCAGACCATTTCATCCTGGCCTTCCGCCTGGGCGATCCGCCCGCCGATCTGTCCCTGCAGTTCCGTAAACTCGATTACCAGATCGGTGTTTAAATCGCATTTCGCCTGCCGCATGGCGGCGCGCACGGCATCTTTCAGCGGGGCAATATTTAAAGCTTCACATAATGGGTCCGCCAGACGCAGCATGCGCTGGGTTTTGTCATGATAGCTGCCCAGTTTGGCGTGGAAGGTAATATGCTGCAAGTCTTCCAGCCGGTCAGCCAGGCTCCGGCGCCGGTCATGGCGCCAGAAAAACAATGCATCGTTAAAGCGGGCCCGCAGCACCCGTTCATGCCCCTGCCGGATCAGCCCGTCGCGGTCCTGGTCCTGGTTGGCCACGGCCAAAAAGCCCGGCGCTAATGTTCCCTGATCCCCGCTTTGCAGGGCGAAATAGCGCTGGTGATTTCGCATGACCGTCACCAGTACTTCCCGCGGCAGCTCCAGAAATTGCCGGTTAAATTCTCCCCGGATCACGGTGGGAAATTCCGTCAGGTTGACCAGAATTTCCAACAGCTCAGCGTCCTCCACCGCTTGCGACTTTATTTCCGGCGTCTGCTGCCGCAGTCCGGCCTGGATGCGTTCGCGCCGGGCTTCGGTCCGAACCAGGACGAAATTCTTTTCCAGCAGATTGCAATATGCCTGGCCATCGGCCCGCTGCAGCTCAATGGCCTGGCTGCCCAGGGTGCGGTGCCCGCGGGTGATGCGCCCGCTGGCGACCACGCCCAGCCGCACCGGGATAACTTCGCTTCCGAGCAGAACCACCAGCCAGCGTACCGGCCGGATGAACCTGAAGCCGCTTTCATCCCACTTCATCGAGCGCGGCAGTTCCATCCGGTTCCAGGCTCGCAGGATGATGCCGGATAAAATTTCGGCCGCGCTCTGGCCGGCGATTTTGCGCCGCAGGGCGATATATTCGCCCTTGAGCGTGGTGACTTTGTATAAATCCTCAGCCGCGCCTCCGAATTTTTTGGCAAAGTTCAGCGCCGCCGGCGTGTAGCTGCCCTGGGCGTCACAGGCCGCCTTGACCGGCGGGCCGACGATTTCTTCCTCGCGGTCCGGTTGGCGCTCGAGAATTTGGTCAATCCAAACCGCCAGCCGCCGCGGCGTATAGGCAGTCTGCAATTGAGCCTGGTGATTTCTTAAACCAGAAGATTGCAACTCTTCGCCCAAATTCAAGTAAAACTGCCGGCTCAGCGAGGCTAGAAACCGGGCCGGGATTTCCTCACACCCCACTTCAATAAAAAAAGGCTGGGTCATTGATTTAATTGGTTGTCTTCAATTGATTCCACTGGGCAGCGCAGGCCACTGCCAGCCGCCGCACGCGCTGGATCACGGCCACGCGCTCGGTGACGGAAATGGCGCCGCGCGCGTCCAGCAGGTTGAACAGATGCGAGCACTTCAGACAAAGCTCGTAAGCGCCCAGCAGGGGCGTGCGCGCCGCCGGGTATTCGCTCGCCAGAAGTTTCTGCGCTTCGCTTTCGCACAGGTTAAAGTGCTGCCAGAGTTTTTCCACATCGGCCGACTCGAAGTTATAGACCGACATCTGCACTTCGTCATCGAGCCGCACATCGCGATAGGTCCAACAATCGTTCCAGCGGATGTCGTAGATCGAATCGGCATTCTGTAAAAACGCCGCTATCCGTTCCATGCCGTAGGTGATTTCAACCGATACCGGATCCAGATCCTGGCCGCCGCACTGCTGAAAATAGGTGAATTGCGTGATCTCCAGCCCGTCCAAGAGCACCTGCCAGCCCAGCCCCCAGGCGCCCAGCGTGGGCGACTCCCAATTGTCTTCCTCGAATTTAATATCGTGCGCCTTCAGATCTATGCCGATCGCCTCCAGGCTTTGTAGATAGAGCGCCTGAATATCGGCCGGCGGCGGCTTGAGAATCACCTGCAATTGAATATGTTTATACAGCCGGTTGGGGTTTTCGCCGTAGCGTCCATCGGCCGGACGCCGGCTGGGCTGCAGATAGGCGACGCGGTAGGGCGCCGGGCCCAGGACGCGCAAAAACGTTTCCGGTGTCATAGTGCCAGCGCCCACTTCCAGATCGTAAGGAAGCTGCACGATGCAGCCCTGGACCGCCCAATAGGCTTGCAGCCGGGCGCACAGGTCTTGAAAATTCAGCCCGGTCGCGGAAAACTCGGCCGGCGGCTGGGATGCGATGGTTTCTGGCATTTAGGGGATTTCTTAAAGCTTCTCTTGAATTTCGGGTTCGTTTTCCAGCTCTTCCAGCAGCTTCCAGCTTTTCAATTGGGCTTCAATCTGGGCTTCGATCACGGCATGCAGAAACCGCCGCAATTCCCGTCCACGCCGGCCCGATTCCCAGCCATCGCCCGGCAGCTCGGCCAACGAGCGGGCCAGCAAACTGGCCAGGCCGCGTTCGGAGGCGGCCATTTCGTTGCCCTGTCGCGGCCGGCAGTTGCGGCAGCGCAGACCCGCGCCCTCCCCGGCGTAATAGGCTGGTTGATCGGCCGCGATTGCGGCGCCGCAGCCGGCACAGGACGCAAGACTGGGCAGGAAGCCGCCCAGTCGCACCATCCAATATAAATAATAGGTGAGTGGCAGCCAAACCGGCAAACCCTCGCGAATCTTTCCCAACACCAGACGCAGTAGCCGGTAGCTCGCGTCATTGACCTCATGTTCGGGCAGCATGCGGTCGGCAACCTCGGCAATATAGGCCAGGCTCAGCACCCGGCTCATATCCCCTCCGGCAAGATGCATCATGCTGGACTCAAGATCGCAGCGGTCAATCGAGACCAGATCCTTGCGCGGACGTTCGAAAAATCCCACCCGAATCTCCGACAGCGGCTCGAGCGATCCACCAAAGCCGTTTTTCAGCCGCCTCGCCCCGCGGGACACCCCACGACATTTGCCGTACTCTCGGGTAAAAAACACCACGATTTTATCCGCTTCCTTCAGCGGGTAGGTGCGCAAAACAATGGCTTGGGCTTCACGCAAAGGCATGGGATTGATTCATCATCCCACCATTTCCCGCATTTTCTCTCTCCCGCTCTCTTCGGCACCTGCGCCGGCCATGTCCGATAAAGTTCTTTGCTCACAGTCGCCGCGCACGCCTGTGGAAAACTGGTTAACATAACCCCGGGGGATGGAGAGTCCACTTCTTCGGGATTTCCCCAAAGGACCACTCCACGTTTTCCCTTCGCATCTCAAATCTGGAAGATTCGGTATGACTTTTCCCGAAGAACAAACTCGAGCCAACCGGGAATATTTCGTGAAAAAATTAAGCGCTGAAAAAGCGCGGACCGATGTGCTCAAGGCGGTGCAGTCAGGCAGCTACGACTTCACCCTGCTCGACACCCGCGGCAGTGAACCGTTTGCCCAGGGGCGTATCCCCGGAGCCCTCTGCGCACCCATGGAAGAGCTTGCGCAACTAGCCGCTTTCCTGCCCAGGGATCGGAAAATTGTCACCTACTGCTGGGGTCATGATTGACAGCTCTCGGCGAAAGCGGCTCTGCAGTTGGCAGAACTAGGATTTCTGGCGAGTGAAATGAATGTCGGCTGGAAGGAGTGGACGGCGAATCGCCATCCCACCCATCAGGGCGTGGCCAGCGGCTGGCGCTGCAACTGTTCCGCAAAATGCGTCGCAGATCCTCCATCCGCCAGCTTAATTCCGAGCGCTTTCTTTTTCATGCCCCATAGGCAATAATCTCTCTTTTCAGCACAGGAGATTCTATATGCGGCATTGGCGCGGTTTTGCGGTTGCGATTTTCGGTCTGGTACTGGGGGGCATGAGCTGGGCGGCGCCGGGCCCTGGGGCCAATCCTCCGGGCGTGGACCTTAAGGCGATTGACACCCACATCAACCCCTGCAGCGACTTCTATATGTATGCCTGCGGGAACTGGAAAAAGAATCATCCCATTCCCGCCGATGAGCCCATGTGGGGCCGCTTCAACGAACTGCAGCAGCGCAATCAGATCGCGCTGCGCAAAATCCTGGAAAAAGCCTCCCGGCCCGGCACGCATCGCTCGCCCATCGAGCGCAAAGTGGGAAATTTTTATGCCGCCTGCATGAACACCGCGCGCATACAGCACCTGGGCCTGCAGCCGCTCCGGGCGCGGCTGGCCGCGATTGAGTCGCTTCACTCGCGCGCCCAGATTTTGCCGTTGGTTACGCGCCTGCAGCGTCACGGCACCATGGTTTTTTTCCGGCTCTATTCCGGGCCGGATATTAAAAATGTCGAGCATGTCATCGCGCAAATTGATCAGGGCGGCTTGGGGCTGCCCAGCCGCAGCTATTATCTGAAAACCGACGCTCATTCCGTCAAGCTGCGTCGGCAGTACGAGGCCTATCTGACCACTCTGCTCCGTCTGGCCGGCCGCACTCCCCGACAGGCCCGGGCCGAGGTGGCCGATACCATGCGCTTTGAGAACGATCTGGCGCATGCGGCCCGCAGCCATGTATTCCGCCGCAATCCTAATCACACCTATCACATGATGACGGTGACCCAGCTGCGCAAGCTGGCGCCGGGCTGGGCCTGGCCGCGGTATTTTCGCGCCATGCATACCCCGCCCGAAGGCGATGTCAACGTAGCATCCCTGCGTTTTGCCCGCGCCATCAGCCGGCTGGCCCGGACGGAGCCGCTATCGGTCTGGCGCGCCTATCTGCTGACCCACGCGTTGTCTTCCGCTGCGCCCTATCTTTCTCATCCTTTCGTGGCGGCGAATTTTCATTTTTACGGCCAGATCCTTTCCGGCCAGAAGCAGAATCAGCCGCGCTGGAAGCGCTGCGTGCGCTATACCGACGGCAATCTGGGCATGGCCTTGGGCCGGCTCTATGTAAAAAAATATTTCCCGCCTGTGGCCAAAGCCCGGGCTTTGCGCATGGTGCGCGAAATCCAGGCTGCCCTGGGCCGCGATCTGGCCGGCTTGCAATGGCTGACTCCGGCCACGCGGCGAAAGGCGCTATTCAAACTGCATCACATCGCCAACATGATTGGCTATCCCGACAAATGGCGCAATTACGCTCCGCTTCATATTTCCCGCACCGCATTCTTCGCCGATGTGCAGCGCGCCGGAATCTTTAACCTGCATCGCAACCTGGTCAAAATAGGGCGCCCGTTTGACCGCACCCACTGGCAGATGACGCCGCCCACCGTCAATGCCTATTACGATCCCAATCAGAACGTTATCGTTTTTCCCGCGGGAATTCTGCAGCCGCCGTTTTATAACTACAAAGCCGATCCCGCTTCCAATTTCGGCGGCATGGGCATGGTCATCGGCCATGAAAATACCCATGGCTTCGACGATCAGGGCAGTCGTTTCGGCCCCCACGGCAACCTGCATAACTGGTGGACGGCGAGTGACAAGAAAAATTTCGACCAGCGCGAAGACTGCTTCGTGCATTAATACTCAAAATTCACCGTCAACGGCAATCTGCACCTGAATGGACGGCTCACTCTGGGCGAAAACACCGCCGACAATGGCGGTATTCGCCTGGCCTATATGGCGCTGCTCACCGAACTGGCCCGCGATCACATCAACCACAACCAGCCCGATGGCGGCGGCTATACCCCGCTGCAGCGCTATTTCCTCAGCGGCGGGGGCGGATTCGTCAGCTCCGTCACCGG
>VFSW01004857.1_pt1 | contig 20004 bp, 22 predicted proteins | sample 5358111 | NCBI WGS metagenome assembly VFSW01 (sample SAMN11554181, study PRJNA540505) | mine drainage metagenome | isolation source: sediment from site ElyBrook_90M | place: USA: Ely Copper Mine, Vershire, VT | collected 2017 | reverse complement strand
GATCCATATCGTCGACATCATGGTGCGGGAAGATCAGCGCGGCCGGGGCGTGGGCTCGGCGGTGATCGGCGAGATTCAGGCCGCCGCGAAGCAAGCGGGAAAGCCGGTGCGGCTGGGCGTGAATCCCATGAACCAGGGCGCGGTCCGGCTGTATTTGCGGCTGGGATTCCGGCAGACCGGCGGCGATCTGGTCCAGCAGGAAATGGAATGGACGCCGCAGGACTACTTTTTGGGATGAGCGCGTTCGAAACGCGACGTTTCGATGTAGTTCCGCACCGCGGTGTTGCCCTCGTGGCATGCGTACTCGTACATCTGGTAATCGTTGTCGAGATACATGGGATACGCCACCGAAAATGAACCCGTCGACAGCACGGCCGGATCCTCGACGGTCATCTTGAACTCCATCGTGTCAGGGCTGGTGCGCGTGAAACGTTCGACGACCCGCATATTCGGGGTGGATGGCTGCAGAGGGCCGGGGGAGCCGGGGACGCCGGCGCTGGTCATGCCAACCTGGCCGTTGAAGTTCGTCGTCTCGACCACGAGCGTGTTGCCTTCCCAGTGACCGCGCGATTCGCCCAGCCACTCCCTGATCTGAGAATCGAGCGGCGGAGCGCCGTTGGTCGGGACGATGCGGGCCTCGTGAGCCATTTCGAGCAGGATCACCACGTATCCGGGGGACTGCACGATGCGGATGCCGTTGTTGTAGTTGCGCGGCAGCATCGAAACGGGCAGACCGCGCGTAATGCAGCGGTCCCAGGCGCTGAAATCCGATACGCTGTCGAATACGGTCTGGCCGGGGCGGTAGCTGCTGCGCATCTCCGCCTGGAGTTTCGCGCCATATTCGGTGAGTTTGGGGAAGCGTCCGTCCGGCGGATCGACGATCAGGGATGTTTGCCGCATCGCCCGCCGCGAGGTGTCCGCCACCGGAATGGGGCCGGCCGGGCGGCTGGCGCGCGCCTCCAGGTTTTTCTGCGCTTTAGCGAATTCCTCTTCGGTCATGTAAAGGCGGTCACCGTACTGACGGGGCCGCTCCAAAGGCACGGCGATCAGATGGTTGATGGGCCAGATGCCCTGCAGGTCGGGCTCGCCCCAGGGGGTCTTCGGCGGCGTCCATTTGGCGTCAGCCCTGGCGCCGGCCGCGGAGGGTTTCGTCACCTTTGGCGCCGCCGGGCCCGGGCTTTGCGCCAGGGCGATCGCGATGCCGATTCCACTCAGAGCCAGAATCCTTCCGATCATTGCAATTAGACTCCTCCGCTTCCCCGATCATATTACCCTGCCCGGCAACATGCATGCAAACGCCACGTCTCCGGATGTCCGCATCGAGCACATTCACCCGGAGCGCGCGGGTCCAGCGGCCTCGGAAAACAGCGTTCCGGCAGGATTTCCAAACGGCCCGGCCTTTCGGGAGACCGCTCGGCAAGTTGTCGAGGTTTGCATGCATTGCTTTGACAATCGCGTAACGTTTGCCCTACGATTCGTAATGGAAGAAACGGTGTGCAGGAGAGGAAGCAGACAGATGCGAAATCGATTTTTCGGCGCGATCCTGGCCGCCGCGCTGATATCGTCCGCAGGGGCACAGGAAGTGAAACGCCCGGACAAAATCGGGGGCCATCCCAACCTTAACGGCATCTGGCAGGCATTCAATACGGCTTACTGGAATCTGGAAGCGCATTCCGCGGAGGCTCTCGACAGCTTCTGGGAAATGGGCGCGATCGCCGCGATCCCGGCCGGCCGGAGCGTCGTTCGCGGCGGAACGATTCCATACCTGCCGGAAGCGCTCGAACAGCGCAAAAAGAACCGCGCCAACTGGCCTGGGGCAGACCCCGAAGCCAGGTGCTACATGCTGGGAGTTCCGCGTGTCACTTACCACAATATGCCGTTCCAGATCTTCCAGGGCGGCGGGGACCTGCTGATGGTTTACCCGTTCGCAGCCACGAACAGGATCATCCACATGAACGACAAGACGGAGGCGCCCATAGATTCCTGGATGGGCAAGTCCAGCGGCGCCTGGGACGGAAACGTGCTGGTGGTGACGACAACCGGTCAGAACGATCGGACCTGGTTCGATCGCGCGGGCGATTACCATAGCAATCAGTTGAAGGTGACCGAGCGTTTCACTCTTCTGGACTCGACCCACATGCGCTACGAAGCGACGATCGACGATCCGAAGACGTACTCGAGGCCGTGGACGATCGAGATGCCGCTTTATCGCTCGATCGAGGAGCACGCGCAACTGCTCGAGCATAAATGCGTGCCGTTCACCGACAAACTTCTTTATCGCGATCTGATGCACTCGGAGCAGAAAGACAAGGAGTAATATTCAATGAATAGAAACAAACTGCTGGGGATTCTGGCGGCGGCCGTCATGCTGGCGGCGGCGCTCCCCTTATCGGCCCACCATTCCTTCTCCGCCGAATTCGATGCGGACAAGAAGGTCCGGCTCGAAGGCAAAGTCGTGAGGATGGACTGGACGAACCCGCATACCTGGCTGTATATCGACGTGGCGAATGCGGACGGCAAGGTCGAGCGATGGGCGGTCGAGGGCGGTTCGCCGGGTGTTCTGCTGCGGGCCGGCTGGACGAGGAATTCGCTTCCCGAAGGAACCAAAATCATCGTCAACGGATTCCAGGCGAAGGACGGTTCGCTCCGCGCGAACTCGCGCAATATCGAGTTTCCCGATGGCCGCAAGCTCGACACGGGCAGCAGCTACGGCGGCGGCAAAGAAAAATAGACGGCCGGTCAGTAATCTGAATACATACGCGGCCCCCGCCGCGAGGAGCCCATACATGCGCAAACTGCTGTTGCCGGTCGTCGCCCTGACCCTCTTTCCGCTCGCGGCGTTTTCCCAGCCCGCGGGCTGGAACGATCCATTCCCGCCTTATCGCGTGATGGACAACGTCTACTACGTGGGAACCAAAGAGCTGGCTTCGTTCCTGATCGTCACGCCCGAGGGTCTCATCCTGATGAACAGCGACTACGAGTCGTCGGTGCCGGTGATAGAAGCGAGCGTCAAAGAGCTGGGGTTCGATTTCAAAAACATCAAGATCCTGATCGCCGGTCACGCGCACCCGGACCACGTGGAGGGAGACGCGCTGGTCAAGCAATTGACCGGCGCCCAGGTCGTGGTTGGGCGCCTTGAAGTCCCCGTCACGAAGGGGATTCGCCCCGGAGGCAAGGAGCACCCGATCGACCGGGTCGTCGACGACGGCGATACGGTCACGCTCGGCGGAACGACCCTGACGGCCCACGTGATGCCTGGCCACACGAAGGGATGCCTGGCCTGGACCACGGACCTTAAGGAAAACGGCAAAACGTACCACGCGTTTATCGAGTGCAGCCTGAACGGCCAGTTCCTTCAGGTCCTCGATAACTATCCCGGGATTGTCGAGGATTTCAGGGCTACATACAAAAAGGCCCGCACGTTTCCGGTCGACGTGTTCCTCAGCTCTCACGCGTCGTTCTATAACATGGCCGAGAAGTACGAGAAGCTGAAGACGCGGCGCGAAGGAGATCCGAATCCGTTCGTCGACCCCGAGGGCTACAAGGCTCACGTCGACCAGTACGAGAAGAGTTTCGAGGCCGCGCTGGCCAGGCGGCAAGCCCAAGCCGCGGGCAACGGCAAGTAATCCGGAAGTCTCAAAAGAGCCACCGCTCGAACCACGCCCGCCCGTTGGCGCGCACGATTTCCTCCAGCTCCGCGGCCGTGAGTTCGATGCCCCGCTCGCGCCCCAACGCGATTACGGCGGCAAACAGTTCCGCATCCCCTTCGGCAGCGGCCAGAGAGGCCGTCAGACCGGAATCCTCCATTACAATCCGCCGGATTTCGTCGAAGCGATTCAAGTCCTCATCCTAACCGAAATGTTTCATAATAAACGAAATGATCGTTTCGCGACGCCCCGTAACGCCGGAAGACGATCCCTTTCTGCGAAAGCTGATCGTCGATACGATCACGCGGGAACTCCGCGCGGACACCTGGCCGCAGCCCATGCGTGACCGCGTCCTCGATATTCAGTACGGCCACAGGCGCGCCGGTCACCGCGGCAACTTTCCCGACGCTTCGAACGAGATCGTTCTGGTGGATGGCGAAGAGGCCGGGTGGATCGTCGTCGCCGATCTTCCGGACGGGATCCGAATTGTCGACATCATGGTGCGGGAAGAGCGGCGCGGCCGCGGCGTGGGCTCGGCGGCGATCGGGGAAATCCAGACTGCCGCGAAGGAGGCGGGAAAGCCGTTGCGGCTGTGCGTCGGCGCCATGAACCAGGACGCGCTCCGGCTGTACCTGCGGCTGGGATTCCGGCGGACTGGCGGCGATGAAACCCGGCACGAGATGGAATGGGAACCGCGCTGAACGCCCTCCAGCTTCCGTTCCGCTTCGATCCGGACCTTCTCAAAGCGGATCTGGCCCTCGTCCGGCCTGACGAGTGGACCCCGCACTACAACGAACGCGATTATGGCGGGGAGTGGAGCGGCGTGGCGCTGCGCTCGCTTTCAGGCCGCGCGAATCATCTTAACAGCCCGCACGAAGGGCAGCGCGATGCGTTCCTCGCGACCGAACTGCTGGCCCGGTGCGGCTATTTCCGTCACGTTCTGGCGCAATTTGAGTGTCCGTTGAAATCCGTGCGTCTGCTGAATCTGGCGGCGGGTTCGTTTGTGCGCGAGCACTCCGACCCCGCGCTCGGCTACGAAGACGGCGAAGTGCGCATCCATGTCCCGATTCAGACCGGCGCGGCAGTCGAGTTCTATTCCGCGGGCGAGCGGCTGGCGCTCCAGGAGGGCGATTGCTACTACGTCAACGTGAGCCTGCCGCACAGGGTGAACAACCGGGGCGCGCGGGACCGGATTCACCTGGTGATCGATGCGGATGTGAACGAATGGGTCGCGGAGCTGTTCCGGCGCGGGCGGCCAGTTCCGCGGATCGGTCCAGCCCCAGCCGGTTTCGCGGAGTTTGCGGAGCGGGTCTTCGCCGATCCCGCACTGCAGAGCCGCCTGCACGCGATTCAGGACCACGCGGATTTTGTCGCCGAGGCCGTCCGGCTGGGGCGGGAAATTGGCTTCGATTTGCATGGCGAAGACGTAGAGGCCGCGAGCCGCGCGCCGGTTGTCCGGGCTGCGCAGCCCCAGGCCGGCTGGACGCCCATCGAGTTTCGTGTGCGGGATGCGCAGCCGTTCGCCGAATGGGCTTACTTCGGATCGCGCCGCTTTATCGAGCCTTTTTTCGAGGACACGCTTCGAGCCGCGCGGCAAAACCCGTTCACACGCACTTTTCGCCAGGAGACGCGCCTCGAGCGCCGCGACGGTCCCGCGCCGGCCGGTTTCATTTTTCACATGTCGCGCTGCGGTTCCACCCTGGTTGCGCGGATGCTGGCCGCGCTGCCGCAAAACACGGTCATCTCCGAAGCACCCGCGATCGACGAGGCGATCCAGACCAACCGGGCGGATTGGCTTCGTTTTGTCATTTCGGCCCTTTGTCCGCGGCGCTGCTTCATCAAACTGGACGCGTGGCACATCCACAGCCTCCCGCTCATCCGGGCCGCGTTTCCGGAAACCCCCTGGGTCTTTCTGCACCGCGACATGCCGGAGGTCATGAGATCCCATCGCCGCAGTCCAGGCAGGCAGGCGCTGCCCGGCGCCATGGATCCCGCCATCCTCGGGATGCGTCCGGAAGATATCACGGGTCTCAACCGCGAGGCATGGTGTGCGCGGGTTCTCGCCGGGTTCCGCGAATCGGCCGAGCGCTTCCGCGGCGACCCGCAGGGGCTGTTCATCGACTACCGCGAACTGCCCGACGCCGCGTGGACGCGCATCGCCCCGCATTTCGATCTCTCACTCACGGGTGAGGATGCGGCCCGGATGCGCGAAGCGGCTTCGTTTGACGCGAAGAATCCGTCTATGCCGTTTCCGCCAGCCGCAGCGCCGCCGACGCAACATGCTCCGCCGTGAACCCGAGGTTCTGCATGATCGTTTCACCCGGAGCCGATGCGCCGAAGCGGTCGATCCCGATGACAGTTCCTTCCGCCGCCCACTTGTGCCAGCCCTGTGTACAACCGGCTTCCACCGTGACGCGCTTCTTCAGGGCCGAGGGCAAGACGCTCTCGCGATACGCCTCGTCCTGCGCTTCGAACAGATTCCAGCTCGGCATACTGACAACGCGCGCCTGCACGCCCGAATCCTGTAAACGCGCCTGCGCCGCCATGCAAAGCGCAACTTCGGAACCGGTCCCGATCAGAATCACGTCCGGCGCGCCGCTCTGCGCCTCCGAAAGAACATAAGCGCCTCGCGCGACGGCCGGCTCTTTGGCCCGGCTGCGGTCGAGATGCGGCAGATTCTGGCGGGAAAGCGCGAACAGCGTCGGCCCCTCGTGTTGCACCGCAAAGGCCCAGGCCTCCGCGGTCTCCGTCGCATCCGCGGGCCGGATCACCGTGAGCCCGGGAATCGCGCGCAGCCCGGCCAGTTGCTCCACCGGCTCATGCGTCGGCCCATCCTCGCCCACCGCGATGCTGTCGTGCGTGAAGACGTAGACCACGCGCAGTTTGCTGAGCGCCCCCAGCCGGATCGAGGGCTTCATGTAATCGGAAAAGACCAGAAACGTGGCGCTGAACGGCAACAGGCCGCCATGCGCCGCCATGCCGTTGACCGCCGCGCCCATGGCATGTTCGCGCACTCCGAACGCCATATTGCGCCCGGCATAACCCCACTCTCCGCCCACAGCGCCGGGCGTCCCCGGCCCCGCGAATTCGGCGGGCTGAAAATCGCCCATGCCCTTGAGCGCGGTGTCGGTGGAAGGATTCAAATCCGCCGACCCGCCGACGATGTTCGGGATGCGTTTGGCGAGCGCGTTCAAAACGGCGCCGCCAGCCGCGCGCGTGGCGACGGGTTTGTCCGTCGTCTTCCATGCCGGAAGATCCGCGGCCCAGTTCGCGGGAAGTTTTCCGGCGGCGATCCGCTCGAACTCCGCAGCCTCGCCGGGAAAGGCGTTCCGGTACGCTTCAAACTTCGCGTTCCAGGCCTGCTGCGCGCTTGCGCCTTGTCCCAGAGCTTCGCGGAAGCGATCCACGGCGGCAGGCGGCAGGTAAAACTTATCCATCGTGGGCCAGCCGAGAGCCTTCTTCGTGGCGGCCAGTTCTTCTTCGCCAAGGGGACTTCCGTGCGCCCCGAACGTATCCTGCTTGTGCGGACTGCCATAGCCGATATGCGTGTGCACCAGAATCAACGAGGGCCGCCGGTTTTCGGCGCGCGCTTCCTCAATCGCGCCGGCCACGCTGGCGGTATCGTTGCCATCGTCTACCGTGCGCGTGTGCCAGCCATAGGCCGCGAAGCGCGCGGCGACGTCTTCGGTGAAACACATGTTGGTGTCGCCGGCAAGCGAGATATGGTTCCGGTCGTACAGGTAGATCAGTTTGCCCAGTTGCAGGTGACCGGCGAGCGACGCCGCTTCCTGCGTAACGCCCTCCATCAGATCGCCATCGCCGCAGATTGCGTACGTATAGTGATCCACGATGTTGTGCCCCGGCCGGTTATAACGCGCCGCGAGCCATGCTTCGGCCATCGCCATGCCCACGCCGTTCCCGAAGCCCTGCCCCAGAGGGCCCGTGGCGACTTCGACGCCGGCCGTGTGGCCCCGCTCGGGATGCCCCGGCGTCCTGCTGCCCCACTGCCGGAAGCGCTTGAGTTCATCGAGCGGAAGATCGTAACCGGTGAGATGCAACAGGCTGTAAAGGAGCATCGACCCATGCCCCGCCGAAAGTACGAAACGGTCCCGGTCGAACCATTGCGGATCGGCCGGATTGTGCTTCAGAAAACGGGTCCAGAGCGTGTAAGCCATTGCCGCGGCGCCCATCGGCATGCCGGGATGGCCGGAATTCGCGGCTTGCACGCCGTCCGCCGACAGAATGCGGATGGTGTCGATGCACAGGTTGTCGAGTATTTCGGTGTCTTCGGTTGGCACAGTCGTTCCCTTCATTCCCGATTTGGATGACTCCGGCCGCGAATTCGTTCCAATCTTGTCGCAGGGGCCGCCTGGCCCGCGGGGCTAAAACGGCTGCGCAAAGCCTTCCTCGCTGAGGACTTTCCTGCCATCGCGGGTAACGCTGAAGTACCCATCCTCCGACTTGCCCGAAAACCGGTCCGCGCTCCGGGCCGTGACCTCGACACTCGTCCACTTCTTCCCCAGAATCTCGCGATAAGCGTCGAAATACTGCGAAGCGGCGTCCGCGTCGCTCCACTCGGTCAGGTAGATCAGCGTCATGCGGCGCCCCGGCTTCGTTTCATCCACACGGTAACCGGAGCCTTTGAGCTTCGGCCCCAACGTCTGTGCAAGGCCCGGGCCAATGTACTGTTCCAGCAGGATCCGGGTTTCCAGTTCGCCCAGTTCTCCGGTCACAAATGGCTTCGAGTGTTTCGCGGGCTTCGGCAGCTCCGGGTCGTCGAACGCGACCTTGTTGAAATAGAGCGGCGGATGCAGGATCTGCGCGCTCGAAGAAGGCGGATCGCGGAAGACGCGCGCAAAGGCCAGTTTGCCGTCGCGCAGGAAGACCGCCTGCTGGAATCTGCCGCCGTCCGAATAGGGGAATGTGAGGGTCCTCCGGAGGTAGAGCGGCGCGTTGTTGAAGACGGGGTAGTCGTCTTCGGTCGAATCGACGTCCTTATCGAAGTATTGCCGCGCAGTAGACTCGTCGGCGAGGGTTCTCCCGGACCGGCGCGCCTCCACTTCCAGCATCAGCCACGACGCCTGCCCCTCCACCACGGCCTGCCGCGCGAGCGAGACCTCGCTGTCGTCCGCGCCCTTTCCCAGAAACCGCTTGATCGGGAAATTCTGATCGGCGAGGGCATGCGCCAGTTCATGCACCAGAGCCACGTCGCGCATGTTCACGGTGGCCCAGTCGGAAATGAACAGCTTTTTTCTCTTGAAATCGTAGAAAGCCGCGGCCTGTTCGGTTAAAAGATCGATGGTGGTCTGTTTCAGATCGAAATTGACCGGCACAAAACCGAACTTCTTCAGCGTTGTCTCTTCCGCGCGAATGTCGTCGGGCTTGACCGATTCGCGAATTTGTTCTTTGATGTACCGGTTCACCTCGTCGCGAGTAATCGAGGCGAACGGCAGTTGTTTTCGGATGCGGAAGCCGGTAATTCCGGAGAGTTCCTGAAGGATGGAGTTGATTTCCGCCGCCGTGGGAAGTTTCGACGGAAGCGCCGGGGCTGGCGCGGCGGCCGGACTCCGCCACGCGCCGGCCAGCAAAACGATGACAATCAAACCCGCGTACCGGCAGGTTCGGCCTGGATTCACGCCCCGAAGCATCTAATGAAATAGTCCCATGCCCGCGGCCGTCCCGCTCCGGCAAGCGGATGCGGGGTACAATAAAACTTCAATTCCATCCCATCGGAGCGACACACATTGGCAGAAGACAAGCTTTACAAGGCAGAGTACGTTGGCAGCGGCACCTTCATCATCAGCAAGCCGAAGCGCAAGAAGACCAAGCAGCGCCAGTCGAACCTGAAGAACGTTACGCGCGGATCGCGCAAGTAGTTCTCTATCTTTTGTCCCATTTGGGGCGGGGCGGGAAAATGCGGGATGAACTTTGGCCCGCGGTGCGTTCTAATATCTGAGGGGCCGCCAGCGCACAAGTGAAGAAGGCGGCACTCGCACAAGAGGAGAAACACCAATGAAAATTTCCCGTATCCTGACGGGCCTGCTTCCCGCCATGGCCCTGCTTCTGCCGCTGTCCCAACCGGGAGTCCGCGCGGCCGACGACGGGCCGGCTGTCGGCTCGGTGGCCCCCGATTTCACGCTCAGCTCGCAGGAAGGCAAGAAAGTCAGCCTGCACGATTATCGCGGCCAGTGGGTCGTCCTTTACTTCTATCCGAAGGACATGACGCCCGGTTGCACGATCGAAGCGCACAACTTCCAGCGCGATCAGAAAGAATACGACGCGAAGAAGGCCGCCATCCTGGGCGTCAGCGTGGACAGCGTGGATTCCCACGTCCAGTTCTGCACCAAGGAAAACCTGACCTTCAAGCTGCTGGCCGATCCCGACAAGAAGGTCGTCAACGAATACGGTTCCACGCAGAAGTTCGGGGACAACATCGTGGCCGCCCGCAATACGTTCCTCATCGATCCCAAAGGCGTTATCCGCAAGGTTTACCTCAAGGTCAATCCGATGCCGCACAGCGCGGAAGTGCTGGCTGCTCTGACCGATCTGAAAAAGGGCAGCTAGTTCGTTTCAACATGCGCGCGGCCCGGGAGTCCGATGCCGGGCCGCGATTGAGGAAGTGTGTCCGCGCGACAGGATGAATTCGAACGCGTCGCCATGTGCCACTCGCGGAGCCTGCTCCGCGTGGCGCGCCGCCTGACATCGGGTTCGGCCGCGGCTGAAGATCTGGTCCAGGAGTGTTTGCTGCATGCGTGGCGCGGCTTCCATCAGCTGCGCACCGGCACCAACGCCCGTGCGTGGCTGTTTCGCATTCTGTTCAATGTGTATTATGCGCAGGGCCGGAAACTGCGGAGAGTTCCGGAGATCGTCCCTCTGACCGCCAGTTTGCCTGGCGCGGCTCCCGCCTGGGACGAAGCGATGGAAGTGGCCCGGGCGCTGGACGGTTTGCAGATCGAGCATCGAACCGTGCTGCTGCTCGGCGTGGTGGAGGGCTTCACCTGCAATGAAATCGCCGAAATTCTGTCGGTGCCGGTGGGAACCGTAATGTCCCGCCTGAGCCGCGCCCGCCAGGCGATGCGAACCCGGCTTGCCGCCGGAGCGGTGAGCGCCGCATGTGCCGGAAAGGAAACTTCGTGAACTGTGCCAATGTATTAAGCCTTGCTCCGCTTTACCTCACCGGCGAACTGGATGCGGCTCGCAGGCAGCTTTTTTGCGCGCATTTGAAGGAGTGTCCGTCATGCGCGCGGGAATTGAGCCGGCAGGCCGAGTGCGATCGCTTGCTGCGCACGGGAGTATTGGCGGAAAAGATCGACAGCGCCGCGGTCGAGTGCGGCGTGCGCCGGCAAATCGCGCGCGAATCGCGGCGCCGGCTGATCGCGGCAGCCGGGATCGCCGCCGCGGTGATCTTGATCGCCATGCTGGGCGTCCGGGCGTACTCGCGGCAGGATATGCCGGTCTACGCCGCCGCGGCGCTCGATCATCGTGTTGAAATTGTCCAGGGGCAGCCGCGGAAATGGCTCACGGACCGGGCTTCGATCGATGCCCTGGCCGGAAAGGCGGGAGTTTCGGATTCCACCGTCGCCGCCATCGCCCCGGCCGGATATCGTCTGGCGCAAGGCAGACTATGCCTCCTCAACGGACGCGTCTACCTGCACCTTGTCTACACGAATGCTTCGGCGAACTTCTCCGTTTTTCTCCGCCGGCCGGATCGCAGGTTATGGCGCAGTGAGACGATTCACACGGCCACGCGTGGCGCGCAGCACGTTGCGGGATTCGAAGACCGGCAACTGAGCGCGCTGATTGTGACCGAACAGCCGGGCGATATGGCGATGCGCCTGGCCCGCTCCACCGCCGCGATCATCTGACATCGCGCGTGACACCGCGCGCCTGGAGCGCCTTGCCGATCTCCTCCTCGATTCGCCGGTCGGCCCGATTGACCTCCATCGCCGAGACCGCCATGGCCGATGTTGCGCCGGCGCCATCCCGGATCAGGCCCAGCAGAAACCCGATCGCGGACTCCGTTCTCGACGTCGCGAGCGACAGAAGAATGCATTGCCGCGTCTCGGGATCGGCAACGTTCGCAAAGCGCTCTTTCAGCCATTCGATGACCTCCCCGCGCCGGCTCGCGCCCAACGCGAGAATCGCGGCTTCGCGCACTTCCCGGTCTTTGGCGCCGGCGAACGACGTTACCAGCCGCACGCCCTCCAGACCGTCGGAGGCGAGCAACCCGCTGAAGCAATCCGACAGCACGTCCGGCTCCCGGTCGCCCGAAAGCGCTTTGAATCGCAGCAACAGCATGGCCGCCTCCGAGCCGATGGCTGCAATCGCCCTCGCCGCGCCGGCCCGCGCCTGCCATTCGCGATCCACCAGCAGGTCCACGAGCGCCCGAAGTCTGTCCGGATAAGAAGTGCTCGCGAGGCCCATCGCGCAGATGGCCCGCAATTCCGCCGCGGTGTCGGATGAACCGCCCCAGACGGGCTCCGGCTGCACATGCCGGATGCCGTGCAGGAACAATTCGCATTCGCGGTAATCGAGTGCGAAAAGCGCGCGCGCGATGGCATTCATGGCGACGCAGCCTTTGTCGAGATCGGCTCCGCCCTTCAGAAAGCGTTCGAACGCCGCTGCCAGATCGTCCGTCATGCCGGTCCATTGCGCGTCGCCCGCAATGCGAGCCGCTTTCGCCGCCACGAGATTCGAGCGCGAAGCCAGCGCCTTCGCGAGCTGTTTCCGGCCCTCCGCGGTATGCGGCGGAATCTCATCCAGAGCCGCGAGCGCGGCTTGTACGGGATCGTTCTTCATTTAAGCGGCGGAAATTATTTGCGCGCTCACGCCCTGCTCGTTCAACGCGCGCGGGCGCACCCGGATCAGCCTGTTTGCGGTGTACGGCAGATCGAGCGTCGCCTTGATGTAATTGTCGGTCAGCGCGAGGCCCGGCGGATCGAGCGTCACGGCCGTGAACTCCCGGCCCAGCAGGCTCCTTCGGAACGCCGCGTTCTTCTCGCCGGCCAGGTCGCGCAGGATGCGATTGCGATCCCGGCGGACGCGCACCGGAACCGCGCCGGGCATGTCCGCGGCGGGCGTTCCCGGCCTCTCCGAGTACGTGAACACGTGCAGGTAGGTAAACGGCATCGAAGCGATGAACTGCCGCGATTCCTCGAACAACTCATCGGTCTCGCCCGGGAAGCCCACCATCACATCCGCGCCGATGGCGGCGTCGGGCATCCACTGCCTGGCTTTCATCGCCCGGTCGGCATAATGCCGGGGCCGGTATTTCCGGTGCATCCGGCGCAGAATCGTGTCCGATCCCGATTGCAGCGGCGCATGGACATGCTTCGCAATGCGCGGCGTTTCCGCCATCAGGCCCAGCAGATCGTCGGAGAAATCCATGGGCTCGACCGAACTCAGGCGCAGCCGCTCGATATCCGTCTCGGCCAGCAGGCGCCGCAGCAGATCCGGAAGGCGCAGCGTCTTGTTCAATGTGGGATTGCCCGATTCCCTGCCCCAGCGCCCCAGGTTGATGCCGGAGAGCACCGCTTCCCGGTACTTCGCGCTCAAGGCGCGCACCTGTTCCACGATCCGGTCCGCGCTCACATAACGGCTCTTGCCGCGCACGAACGGAATGATGCAGAACGAGCAGCGGTTATGGCAGCCATCCTGAATCTTGAGGTTCGGGCGCGTGCGATCGCCGCTTGCGTCCAGAATCGGCGCGGTCAGGATGTCGCGCGTTTCGAAGATATCGCCGGTCAGGATTTGCCCGTGATAGGGAGTGTCCCCGCCAATCATTTCCGCAATCTGCGTCTTGTGCGAATTGCCCACCACCCACTCGACGCCCGGCATCGCCGCCAGTTCCTCCGGCGCGCGCTGGGCGTAGCACCCGGTCACGAGAATCCGCGCGGCGGGGTTCTCGCGATGCACCCGCCGGATGGTCGATCGCGCATCGCTATCGGCTTCGGCGGTGACGGTGCAGGTATTCAGCACCACGAGATCGGCGTTTTCGCGCGCGCCGGATGCCGCGAGTCCACGCTCCGCCAGTTGCGCTTCGAGCGCCGCGCCATCGGCCTGCGTCGCGCGGCAACCGAAATTCTGGACGAAGAAACGCGTCATGACTACGTCTATTCTGACAGAGCTTCATTTGGCACTCTATACTGGAAGCAGAAACCCACCCATGGGCGAATCCAGCGTTCTCTGGCTCCGTGTCGCCGCCGGACTCTACTCTTTCGGCCTTCTCGACGCCATCGTCACCGTTCTGCGCCGGCGCGAGAGCCTCTTCCGCGCCGCCCTTGCCGCGTTCGGTCTGGGCGCTTTGTTTCAACTGGTCTCGATTGTGGAGCAGGGGCTCGTGCAGCATCACTTCCCCGCGAACGACTTTTTCGAAACCATGTCGCTCTGCTCCTGGCTGGTCACCATCGCCTTCCTCGGGATCTACTGGCGCTACAAGGCCGAGAGCCTCAGCGTCTTCGTCTTCCCTCTGGTCTTCGTGATGACGCTCGTCGCCGCGCTCCGGAACCCGGTGCCGCACTGGTCGAGCGAGAGTGTCCGCAGCACGTGGCTGATCGTCCATATTGTGCTCGCGCTGCTCGGTTACGCGGCGCTGATTTTCACCGCCGTGGCCGCCGTCGCATACCTGATGGAGGAGCGCCAGCTGAAGCAGAAACAACCCAGTTCGTTTTACCGGCTGTTCCCGCCGCTCGGCACGCTGGACGAACTGATCTCGCGCACGCTCGGCGCCGGATTCGTCTTCATCACTTTGAGCATCGTGGTCGGCATTATCTGGGCTTACATCGAGCGCGGCGCGAGTTGGATCGGCAACGGGCTCATCAGCTCCGCCAGCATCACCTGGGGGATCTATCTCGCGCTCATCTTTTTCCGCGTGAGCGCCGGGTGGCGCGGACGGAAGGCGGCCATCCTCGCCATCGTGGCGCTGTGCTGTTCCGCCATCGCCTGGATGGCCCATGCCCAACTGGAGCGCCGTCTCATCCAATGAAGCTCCTGCTGACCGGACTCAGCCACAAGACCGCGCCTGTTCATCTGCGGGAGAAAATGGCCCTCTCCGAAGCCGCGCTCCCGGACGCGCTGCACGAACTGCAGAACCTGGGCGCGTCTGAAGCGATGATTCTCTCCACGTGCAATCGCGTCGAGATCGCCCTCACGTCGCCGGACGACAGAGAGCCGCTGGCGATCGCCGCGCGCTTTCTGGAAACCTGGCAGGGCTCGGCCACGGCGTTCGAAGGCCATCTGTATCGCCTTGAAGCGCGGGCGGCGATCCAGCATCTTTTTCGCGTTGCGGCGAGCCTCGATTCGATGGTGGTGGGCGAGCCGCAGGTGCTCGGGCAACTGAAGACGGCGTATTCGGTCGCGAAGTCGGAAGGCGCGGTCGGAGGGTTGCTGGAACAGGTTCTCACGCGCGCGTTCAGCGTGGCCAAGCGCGTGCGCACCGAGACCGGCGTCGGCCAGATGGCGGTTTCCGTCAGCTATGCGGCGGTGGAGCTGGCGCGCAAGATTTTCGGTTCGCTCAAGGGCCACTCGGTGCTGATTATCGGCTCGGGCAAGATGGGCGAGCTGGCGGCGAAGCACCTGCACCGCTCCGGCGCGAAACGCATCTTCGTGACCAACCGGACCTGGGAACGCGCCGAGGAAATGGCCGCGCTTTTTCACGGGCAGGCGGTCGAATACACGCAGTTCGGTTCGATGCTGCATGAGGTGGATATCGTCATCGCCTCGAGCGGCGCGCCGCATTACATCCTGACCCGCGAAGACATGCAGCGCACCATCGCGGCGCGGAAGAACAAGCCGATGTTCCTGATCGATATCGCGGTGCCGCGCAACATCGATCCCGCGGTCAACGATGTGGAGGGCGTTTTCCTCTACGACGTGGACGATCTGGAAGGCGTAGTCAACGCCAATATCAAAGAGCGTTCGAAGCAGGCGGAGCAGGCCGAGGCCATCGTGGCCGGCGAGGTGGAGCGCATGATGTCGCGCCTCAAGCTGGAGGAGGTGACGCCCACCATCGTCAGCCTGCAGGAGCAGTTCGAGAGTATACGCTCGGCGGAAGTGGCGCGCGCCCTGCGGAAAATGCCCGACCTGACGGCCGAGCAGCGGCGGCAGATCGCGATGCAGATGGAAGCGATGTCAAAGTCGATTGTGAACAAGATTGCCCATCTGCCGATTTCGGCGCTGCGGCTGAATGCGGGCCAGCCGGATGGGGATCAGTTCCTCGATGCGGTGCGCAAGGTTTTTCATTTGCAGGATTGAGTTTTCGTGGCCAGGGCTTGCCCTCGCGCGATTGTTTTGCCGGCGACTTTAGATCCTACTCCCGGCCTCTCAAGACTGCGGCCATCACGCGGGGGCTGCGCCGTCCGTGCATGATCGCAACAACCCACAAGGGCTTTTCCTCCGGCGCATAGGCAATCAGATATTCGCGCACCACCGTAAAACGCAGAGGCCGCGAAGTCAGGTCCGGGCGCTTGTGGCCCGCATTTGGAAAAGCCACCAAAGCCCGAATGGCGGCAAGGATTTCCTCTCGAACACGGCGGGCCGCCGTGAGGCTGTCGTCCGCGATAAACTCCCAGATATCGGCGATGTCCCGGGCTGCAAGGGGATGAAGGTCAAAACCCCGCCCTTCGGTCATTGCTTGTTCAACAATTCATCTTCGCGTTTACGAAGGCTCTCGAAGAATGCCTCGCCATCGATGGGCTTCACCCTGCCGCTTTTCAAGTCGTCGTAACGGCTGTTCAGCATTTCGCGCGTTTCCGCAAGCTCTGCAACGTATCCGGCCATGGCGTCTTCCAGCAGTTTCTCGGGCGCGCGTCCGGTTTCGATGACGAGTTGGTCAATCCTGGCTTGAAGGGCGGGGGCGAAATGTACTTCCATGCCCTTCAAGGTACGCGAAAAGCGGCAATGAGGCAACACGGGAAAAGAACGCATGGAAAAACCTCACCCTGGCCTCCATCTTTTTCGCGCCGCGCCGCGTCCATAACCTTACGGAAGCACGAAAGTTACCGGGTCCGCATGATAGATTTGGAATGGGGGATAAACGTTGCCGAGTCCGCTTGCGGCTCTCTTTCTACTGCAAACAAACATCTGGGATCTCGTCAGTCAGGGGACGACACTCACCTATGGCATTCTTGCCGTGCTGTTGATGGCGTCCGTCTACTCCTGGACCGTTATTTTTTCCAAGTTATCGTCATTCGGAAGTGCGCGCAGGAGCGACATCCGGTTCCTTCGGGCGTTTCGCAAGGCCGCCGGCCTCGAAGCGGTAATGGTGGCCAGCGAGCAGTTTCGCCCCTCGCCGCTCGTCTCGATTTTCGAGCACGGTTACCAGGAGGTCAGCCGGCAGGTGAAATCGCGCGGCTCGCTCGCCAATCACGACGCCATCTCCCGCAGCCTGCAGCTGGGTACGAACGAGCAGTTGTCGCGCCTCGAACAAAATCTGAACTGGCTTGCAACCACGGCCTCGGTCTCGCCGTTTATCGGACTGTTGGGCACGGTGCTCGGCATTATTCGCGCGTTCCAGGGCCTGGGAGCGGCGGGCAGCACCAGTCTGGGCGCTGTCGGGCCAGGCATCGCGGAGGCCCTGATCGCCACCGCGGTGGGACTTTTCGCCGCCATCCCCGCGGCGATTTTCTACAATTATTTCGGCAATTCGCTGAGAGAGATGGGGTCGCGAATGGACGATTTTTCGCTCGAGTTTCTGAACCTGATCGAGCGGAGTTTCGGAGAGTAGCCCGATGGCTTTCAACGCCGGCGGCATGAACGGCGGGCGTCGGTCGCGCGGCCCGGCGCCACTGGCGGAGATCAACGTCACGCCGTTCGTCGACGTAGCGCTGGTTCTCCTGATCATCTTCATGATCACCGCGCATGTGATGGAATACGGCGTCGAGATCGACGTCCCGAAGACAAAGTCGGTCGCCTCCAGCACGAAGGAACTGCCGGTGGTTCAGATCACGAAAGGCGGAGACCTTTACCTCGGCAAAAATACGGTCAACATCAACCGTCTGGTGGATGAAGTGCACGCCAGATATCCGGGCCAGCAGGCCGTTTACGTCCGGGCCGCCAGCGAGGCAACCTGGGACATCGTCGCGAACGTGATGAGCGTGCTGGGCGAAGGCAAACTCAGCGTCCAGGCCGTGACGCAACCGGATAACAGTACAGGCAAGAGGCGTTAGCATGCAGCCAGGTTTCTATCCGGCCGGTCCGCGCGATCCGTTGGGGAAGGCCTTTGCCGGCTCTCTGGTGACGCACGGAATCGTCGTCGCGCTGTTGTTATCGGGCCTCTGGAATTTGACGAACAAGACGTTCGGCTCGCCGCACGCCAGCACGGGGTCGGTAGGCGTGACTATGGTCAAATCGATCCCGCTGCCCAGGCGCGAAGGTCCCGTAAATCCTCTGGCGAGCGATACCGAATCCGTGGTTCCCCAGGCGCCCGCGCCGGTGAAACTGCAGCGCCAGGCGAAAGCAGAGCCGGAGAAGGCCATCGCCATTCCCGACCGGGTTGAAAAACCGAAAAAGATGTCGCCGCAACCGCAGGTGCAGACGCTTTTCCGGCCCCCGGCGCCGTATAAAAGCAATCAGGTTTATTCCAGCGTTCCGCAGGCGGCCGTGACGCCGATGTACGGCATGAAGGGCTCGGGCGGCATCGATATCGGTCAGGATTCGGTTCTCGGCACCCGTTTCGGCGCTTATGGCGATCTCATTCGCGACCTCGTGGCGCAGCACTGGAACCGGTCGAGCGTGCATGCGCTGCCTTCGCAGAAGTGCGCCGTGTCGTTTACCATCGCGCGCAACGGGACGGTCACCAACGTGCTGGTCTCGCAGGCCAGTGGCAATTATCTTCTGGACACGTCGGCCACGCGGGCCGTTCTCGACACCAATCCTCTTCCGGCGCTGCCGCGCGAATTTGACCGGAACGATGTAACCGTGAAACTCTGGTTCCAGTTAACACAATGACGCGGAAACCTGCTCTTCTCATGCTGCTGTTTCTGGCCGCCGCCACAGTGGCGACGGTCTTCGCGGAGGACATTACCGCCTGGATCAACCGGGCCGGAGGCAAGCCCGCGCTCGCCGTGATCGACTTCCGCGGAGCTACCGGCGCACAGCCGTTCATGGCCGCCTTCAACTCCACCCTGTTCGACGATCTGCAGGGTTCCGGGCTTTTCGACATGAAGGCCAAGAGCCTCTTCCCGCTCAACAATCCCCAGCGTCCGGAGGATCTGCGGGCGGACGATAACGGCCAGGGCTTCGCGCTTCCCGACTGGTCCGGCGCGCCCGTCAACGCCTCGCACCTCGTCTTCGGCTACACGGCGGCGCAGAACGGCGCCCTGGTGCTCTACGGCAACGTGGACGACGCCCGCCAGACGAACACTCAGTCCGCGCAACTGATGGCACAGCGTTACGCCGGGTCTCTGGACGAAGCCGGGGCCATCCACATGGCGCACGAGTTCGCCAACGATATCATTCAGAAATTCGGCGGCACGGGGTCTCTGCTCGGCAGCCGGATCTATTTCGTTTCGACGCGCACCGGCAACGACGAAATCTGGGCGATGGACTGGGACGGCGGCAATCAGAAACAGCTGACCAGGCTCCGCTCGCTGTCCATTGCGCCTTCGATTTCGCCGGACGGCTCGCGGCTTGCGTTCACATCCTACGCCAAAGGCACGCCCCGGATCATGATGCTGGATACGCTGACGTCGAGGCTGCTGCCGTTTTACAATCAGGAAGCTTCGTTGAATCAGAACGTCGGCTTTACGCCCGATGGCAAGAACATCTACTACTCTTCCACCGCCAGCGGCATCTCCCAGATCTATACCGCGAGCACCAGCGGGCAGGGTTTCAAGCGCGTCTCCTTCCGCGATGCCATCGAAGTCGAACCCAAGGTGAGCCCGAAGAATCCGAATCTGCTGCTCGTGGTGATGGGTCCGATCCATCAGCAGATTTACCAGATGAATGCGGACGGATCGAACGTGCAAAGGGTGACCAACGGCGAAGGAGAGGCTTCGAACCCTTCCTGGCACCCGGACGGACAGCATTTCGCCTTTGCCTGGACCAGCGGATACGCGAAGGGCGATTTCAACGTGTTCGTCATGGACTTCGGGACGCGGCAATATATCCAGTTGACCCACAACGAGGGCAAGAACGAAAATCCCGTGTGGGCGCCCGATGGACGCCATCTGGTTTTCGGTTCCACCCGCACGGGCGCCAAGCAGATCTTCACCATGCTGGCCGACGGCACGCAAGTCAGACAATTGACCAAAGAAGGGACGAACAGATATCCCACCTGGGGTGTCCGGTAATTATGACTATTCATCGAGAATCCTCGCTCCGGGCTTCGATTCATGCTCCGCTAGATGCCGGCCGCACG
>VFSW01004856.1_pt1 | contig 20006 bp, 17 predicted proteins | sample 5358111 | NCBI WGS metagenome assembly VFSW01 (sample SAMN11554181, study PRJNA540505) | mine drainage metagenome | isolation source: sediment from site ElyBrook_90M | place: USA: Ely Copper Mine, Vershire, VT | collected 2017 | reverse complement strand
AGCGCGGGACAATCATCGCCAGATAACTCGCCGTGCCGTCTGCCCAGGTGTCGGAGTAGGCAAATTGCTCAATCACCGTCGGTTTCTGCTCCACGTCCTGAGAACTGCCACGGGCAGTGCCCGGCAGCGTGATTTTCGTCCGGTAATCGGCCTTGGAATCAAACGGCGGATCAATGTAGATGAGATCAACTTTCCCTCGCAGTGAAGGTGTCTCGGTATCACCCGCCAGCAACGCCGCCATCGCGAGCAGATTGTCGCCGTAGATGAGTCGATTAAACCATTCCGCACGACTGGCAAGCAGTTGAGTCTGCCCCGCCGTCTCATTCAGTAATGCCAAATCGCCGCCAAGTGTTGTCGGTGCCTTTGCGTGCGGTTTGAGGCTTTGAAATTCCTGCCAGTTCGTATCCTTGGCAGGCGTCACCAGTGCGCGCGTCTGCAAACCGCCGCGGCTCCGAGCTTCCAGCCCTTCCATGATCCGCTCCGCCTGCCGTTTTCCTGCGCGGACAATTTCCGGCAGTTGTTCTAAAAGTGATTTGCTCATGCGCTGCCGCGCAGCGTAGCAACGCACCAGCAGCAGAGCAAGCTAGCCACGAGGGGATTTTTCGGCTCTTCGGTAGTAAAGAGCCAGAATGTATTGGCCCATAGCCCCGCCGACACCGATGGCGGTATAGATGATTGTTTCGAGGTGCTCAATCGCTCCCGTGAGATTTTCTCCTGCGAATTCTGCAAGTTCTGTGGAGGGAGTAGGAACGAGGACGTGGTAGGCTCCGTAGGCCAGAAAGAGGAGGGCAAAGAGGCATTGATTTCTGTAGCCCCAGAGAGGTGCTCGTGGATCGGTTTGGAGAAACCAGGTATGGACTCGGAATTCCAAAACCGTCATGCCTCCCAGCAGGAGGGTTGCAATGGCATCTTCTGGATTAGGGCCGGAAAGGAAACTGCTGGCAGAAATGAAGGCACTGATGAGCAGCCAGATGCGACTCCAGCGGGCGGCTCGGGCTCGTTTGTTATAGATCTCGTGCGTTGCGACCGCCTCTTGAATGCCTGTTTGGTTCAGGAACTGCTCGACGCTCTGGGAGTTCCCAGCCTCCTTGAGGAGCTTCTCCAGTTGCTCCCGTGGAATTTGAATGAGAGGATTCGGTAACATGACATGTATGGAGGAAAAAGAGCTGCCTTCAGTAGCCCGTTACTCATTCCGCATCTGGCGTGGGATGATTCTCAAGGTATGAGGGCTGGCCTTAGCAATACTGCTCTCTGGAAGGACTCCTCTCCACGAGGTGCCGGGATAGAGAATGCTGTCGCGACCAATGATGGAACCGGGACTCAGCACCGCATTGCAGCCAATCTCGGCACGGTCACCGACGATGGCACCGAATTTTTTAAGTCCTGTCGCAATGACTCCCTCGGGAGCCGCCACAGTCACGGGGGTGTGATCGAGACGCACATTGGAGAGAATGGCTCCGGCTCCGAGATGCGCTTTGTAGCCGAGGATGGAATCGCCGACGTAACTAAAATGAGGGATCTGAGCCTCGTCAAAAATCAGGCAGTTTTTGAATTCGCAGGAGTTGCCAAGCACCACGCCATTACCAACCACGACATTCTCGCGAATGTAGGCGCCGTTGCGGATTTCACAGTCCTCGCCGATCCAGGCAGGCCCCTTAATCATGGCCCCATGCTCGATCACTGTGCCGCGCCCGATGAAGATAGCACCGCTGATGAAAGGCTTGCCAATGAGTTTGCCATAGATGCCCGGCTTGAGACGGAACTGAAGGTAGGTGCTGATTTTGGCCAGCGCCTCCCAAGCATGGGTGAGATTTTCAAAGATGAGCCGATGCTCGGTGTGATCGAGATCCAGCAGGGAGTGCGGTGAGAACATGGGTGTGTGGGCAAGGATGAAGGAAGAAGGATACAGGATGAAACGATATTTTCGTTTCTCGTTTTATCCTCCAGTGACTTTCTGCCCATCTTTGGTGTCTTTGACGAGCCATCCGAGGGCGGCGAGTTGATCGCGGAGTTGGTCGCTCTTCTGCCATTCTTTTGCAGCACGGGCGGCTTCCCTTGCAGCAAGGAGGAGATCGATTTCGGGAAAGGTTTTGGCAGGTTGGTCGCGCGGTTCTAATGCGAGAACACTCTGGACGCGGGCAAGCCATTCCAGCAAACCCCGTGCCTGCTCAGGGTTGAGTGCTCCCTGATCCATGCGGCGGTTAGTCTCACGCACGGTTTCAAAAAGGACAGCCAAGGCACCAGAGATGTTGAGATCATCATCAAGGGCGGTAAAAAATCCCTCCGTAGCAAGATCCGGTTGCTCCAGCTTCTGTTCTGATCCAGCGACTTCCAGCAACCGTTCTTGCCACACATCGAGTCGGGCGAGGGCTGCTCGGGCTGCGCTGAGCCCTTCCATCGTGAAATTCAGCGAGGCTCGGTAATGCACAGCAAGCAACGCGTAGCGAACTTCTCGGCCCGTCCATCCTTGCAGCAAGAGATCGCGGAGGGTGAAGAAATTTCCCTGAGACTTTGCCATCTTGGATCCCTCCACCATGAGATGAGCACAGTGCATCCAGTAGCGGACAAAGGGGACATGGCCGGTTCCAGCGCATTCGCACTGGGCGATTTCGGCCTCGTGGTGAGGGAAGATATTATCCACACCACCGCAATGAATGTCGATGGTCTCACCGAGCAGTCCCGTCGCCATCGCACTGCATTCGATGTGCCAGCCAGGACGACCTTTGCCCCCCGGGCTTTCCCAGCCGACGGCGCCATCCTCGGGAACCCATGATTTCCAGAGGGCAAAGTCCGCAGCGGCTTCCTTCTCGTATTCATCGCTCGAGACCCGTTGACCGGGACGCTGCCCGGCGAGATCAACGTGGGCGAGCCTGCCGTAGTTGGCAAACGAGGCGATGCGAAAATAGAGGGAGCCATCCTCGGCCTGATAAGCATGACCGCGTTCCATCAGCGTGGAGATCATCGCAATCATCCGCGCAATCTGCTCGGGATCGGTCGCCGCAGGATTGGCATCGGCTGGCAGGAGGCGCAGGGTCTCGGCATCTTGGAAGAAGGCTTCCTTAAAGGGCCTGGTGTAGTCGGCCAGGGGGACTCCTGCGGCTACAGCTCCACGAATGGTCTTGTCATCGACATCGGTGAGATTCATCACACGTCGTATGATAAAGCCACGCTCCCTCAAGTGACGCTGGAGGAGATCTTCAAAAACATAGGCTCGGAAGTTCCCGATGTGAGCGTAGGAATAGACGGTCGGCCCGCAGGTATAAAGGGAGAGGGTATTGCCGTAATCAGCACGTGGGATGATCGGCTCCAGTGAGCGGGTGAGCGTATTGTGGATGTGTGCTTGAGACATCGTTTCTTTATGCAATTTATTCTTCGAGAGTCTCTACCGTTGCTGTCGCAAGTGCTGCGATTCCCTCACCGCGTCCAAGGAACCCGAGAAGCTCGTTGGTCGTCGCCTTCACTCCAATTCGAGAGGGGGGAAGGCCGAGTGCGCTTCCAATACATGTTCTCATTTCAAGCACAAAGGGGCCGATCCGTGGTTCTTCAGCAATGAGCGTGGAATCAATGTTGATAATCCTGCCGCCAGACTCCATCACGATCACTGCAACGCGGCGGAGTATTTCGAGACTGGAGATACCACGCAGCATCGGATCGGTATTCGGAAAATAGGAGCCTATATCCTGAAGTCCCGCTGCACCGAGAACCGCATCAGCAATAGCATGGCAGAGCACGTCGGCATCGGAATGTCCGGCAAGGCCGAGGCCCTGCGGATGGGTAAGTGCCACCCCCCCGAGGATAAGCGGCCTATTGGGTTCGAGTCGGTGCACATCGTAACCGATGCCGCTGCGCGTGATCATGAGTTTATGGGGATTGTTTAGAGATGCGTAAAGGGAATCGCCCCACTGGAGGCCACGATGGAGAATTTATCGGGCATCGTGCCATGCGGCTGAACATCGACGAAACCTCCGGCTAGCTCAACCATGAGCACTCCGGCGGCGATGTCCCAGAGACTGATCTGACTCTCGATGTAGGCATCGAGGCGTCCGCTCGCTACATAGACAATGTCGAGCGCAGCACTTCCCATCATGCGGGTTTTACGCGCGGAACGCATCATTTCAGCAAGCCTTGGAAGTCCCTGTTCCATGGCTGATTCAGTCTTGGAAACCCCAATGGAGACGATGGCATCAGCAAGCTTCGTACGGTTACTCACGCGTATCGGGCGTCCATTGAGCGTGACCTTTCCAGTTGCACGCGAAGCCTCCCAGAGTTCCTGACGCATCGGATCGTACACTACCCCAGTAGTGATGATCCCTTGATGGCGGTGGGCAATGGAGATCGCAAAGTGTGGAATGCCGTAAAAAAAATTCACGGTACCGTCGATTGGATCAATGATCCATTGATCCTCGGCATGGGGATCGCCGCGCATCCCCTCCTCGCCATAGATCGCGTGATCGGGAAAAGCTGTCAGGATAAAGGACTCAATCAGTGCCTGCGAACGGCGATCGAGTTCCAGTTTAATATCATGAGCTTCCGCTGCATCGACATTCAGCTCACGTTCAAAGTGACCTCGAATGAATCCGCCAGCGGTGAGTGCCGCCTCACGAGCGGTGGCGAGTAAGGAATCTTTCATCCCAAGGAAGTATCCCGAAATCGGGGTTAGGAGAAGCGTCGTCTGTGAAAGTGCTGCAAAAAAATGGGGGAAGCGTTGATGACGCTTCCCCCAAGTTTAGCTCGTCGCCGAACATTCTGTTCCGGCGGGAGAATACTTACTTCTTTTTCGCGACGACCTTCTTGGCTGGTGCTTTCTTGGCAACGGCCTTTTTCGCGACGACCTTCTTGGCTGGCGCTTTCTTGGCAACGGCTTTTTTTACAACGGCCTTTTTCGCGACAACTTTCTTAGCTGGTGCTTTTTTTGCTGGTGCGGCTTTTTTAATGGGCATTTCAATCCACCTCCTTTGTTCCGCATGGGCGGAGATTGTGAAAAGTTTGTGAATAACTCACTACTGAATGTGAATAAGTTGCTACGCCGAATGCGTCAACAGATTTTCAAATTTATTTTCAAATTTATTTGTCGTGCGCGCGTGAGACGCGTTACTAAAAATTACGTCCGAGCGAGTAATTGCAAAGCACGTCCTACAATGTCTGTTGGTTCCGCAAGCCGTCCCGGCCCTTCATAACCGCAGGCAAGCATTCCCTCGACCGGGCCGATGAACGTAACGCCGCGTGTGCGTAGGCGCTCGACATTCCCACGCGTGGCGGGGTGTTCCCACATTTTCCCATTCATTGCAGGGGCCACGAGAACGGGTGCACATGCAGCCAATGCTACCGCGCCGAGCGCATCATCAGCAAAGCCATAGGCGAGACGAGCGATACTATTCGCTGTTGCAGGAGCGATCAGCAGGAGATCAGCGCGGTCAGCCAACTCGATGTGACCTGGCTTCCACTCCTCACCATTCTCCTCTGAAAGATCGCTCAGTACAGGATGACGCGAGAGCGTTGCCAGCGTGAGAGGAGTGATAAAGTCGGCAGCAGTTTTTGTCATCACAACAAAAACTTCGTGGCCAGACGTGCGCAGCAGGCTCACGATCTCAGCGGCTTTATAGGCCGCAATAGAACCAGTCACACCGAGTACAATGGTTCTGGATTTCGTCATAGGGGGCATGATTGCGATGAAGCTCCATAACTCTCCAGTGCCGTCATGCGGTGGGTAAGATAGCGCTCGGCTCGCATGATCGCACGGAATTTTTCGATATTCTCTTCCATGGATCCACTGATAATCGTGTAGCGATAGTCGCGCCAACATTCCATTTCGAGGGCGGCATTACGCAAACGGATCTCGACCTGTGCCTCCGTCTCGGTGCCGCGTCGCAGAAGACGACGGCGCAGCTCTTCGAGATCGGGCGGGATGATAAAAACATCGGCAAGTGCCGCAAGAAGCATCGCATCGCCACAGGCACGAATGTTGGCAGCCCAACGTGTATCAATGTCGAGAAGGACGTCAATGCCACGAGAGAGATTTTCGAGCACTGGCCGCTTGAGTGTTCCATAGCTGTTTCCGTGGACTTCGGCATGTTCAAGAAACTCACCCGCCGTCAGACGCCCTGCAAAATCTTCCTGCGTCAGAAAATGATAATCTTCACCATCAACTTCTCCGGGACGGGGAGGGCGCGTTGTGCAGGAAACCGACCAGACAAATTCAGGTTTCTGTCTCAGGGCTGTGCAGAGCGTCGTTTTGCCCGCACCGGAGGGAGCGGAAATCACAAAAAGAATGCCCGTGCGGCGAAAGTGGAGGAAGGGGTTACTCAAGATTTGCGACCTGTTCGCGGATTCTATCCAGTTCCGCTTTGGATTGTACGACACGACGCGAAATGGCGGCGTCGCCCGCCTTATTGCCGAGCGTATTGAATTCCCGGAACATTTCCTGTGCAAGATAATCAAGCGTGCGGCCTGCTGATTCGCTTCCTGCAAGCACCTCGCGGCATTGGATGAAATGGCTCTCCAGTCGCGTCAGCTCCTCGGTGATGTCACTCCGCTCTGCCATTAACGAGAGCTCGCGGGCAAGTGTCGGTTCACTCGCTACAGCAGGAAATCCAAGTTCCTCCAAGCGGTTTCTAAGATGCTCCTGCCTCTGCTTCAGAATGGCGGGAACACGCACGCGGATCGCCTTGACCGCTGTCTCAAGCAATCGCATGCGCTTGACAAGATCAGCGACAAGGTGAGCCCCTTCCTTACGTCGCATGGCACCGAGGCGTTCGATGGCCTGATTCAAAGCAGCCTGCATGACTGGCCAGAGTTCTTTTGCCGGGGGAAGTTCCTCAACGGAACTCTTGAGCACACCGGGGGATCGGAGGAGGAGTTCCAGCGAGATTTCGCCAGGGAGAGAAAGTTCGTCACGCAGGGCCTTGATCTCACGAAGCGCGCGGTGAGCGGCCTCTTTATCGATGATGCTCTGGGCAGCATTCGCCCCGCAATACTCGAACACTACCGTCACATTGACACGGCCTCGTTTCACAGCTCGCTGGACTTCCTCACGTATTTTTGACTCTAGGATGGCGAGCGGCTTTGGCAAGGCCACGGCAATTTCGATTCCCTTGCGGTTTACCGAGGCACACTCCACGGTAATACGAGACCCCCGTTCCTCTGAGACCCCTCTTCCGTAGCCAGACATGCTTTCCATAGTCAGTTTTTAGAAGGCTTCTGATCTTGCTGCAAGGATGGGGTGATGTCTTCCACGCTTCGGAGGTTAAACGACCAGGGATTGCCGTAAAACCCAAACGCGTCGGAGGTGCTTTCCCCAAGCCTGCTCGTGATCCAACCAAGCGGAGGCACTGGAAAAAGTTTGTTCTGCCGGATCCAGGAGGGAGTCTGGAGCAAGAGCGAGCCAGACATGTTCTTCTCCGGCGTAGCAAGCGCCAGCATTGTATCAGGGGCAGTGACTCCAGACGTTGCCGCCAAAAGATCGAACGATGGCGCGGAGTTCTGGGTCTCCCCATGCTGCTGCAAGGTGCAAAAACCGTACTGAGTGAGACCGTAAGCTGTGAAACTCAGCATTTCACGGCCATCTCCCTGCCTTGCGTCACCGCATTGCAGCCGGGCTTCTGGAATGAAAAAATGTCCTGCCGGAAGTTCTGCAACAGCATTCCTGCTTATGATGGCTCCTGTCCAGTGAAGGGCATTGATCATTCCCTGGAGATGGAGATCTCCTTGGATCTCCACCGGATCGCTGGGAGATGAGTTGTTGAGAGGGAGCGATCCCTCGGTCTTGATGAGGAGATCGAGTTGTGCCTGTTGGCTTACGGTATTGTCTAAAGTGGAGGAGAAGAGTGGAGGACTGCTCAAGGAGACGCCTGGAGGGGCAAAGAACGGTGTGACGTGCAAAGGAAGAGCCCCCTGGATATTCTTTATCATCAGATTTCCCGTTAGTAGCGGAGGATTAGTTCCCTGTACATGCAGTAAGACATCGGCATCTCCGTGGCTTTGTAGGCCGCAAATTTTCGGAAAAGAAAAGTCTGCCCCAGAGAGCTTCAGGCGACCTTCCCAAGGAATGTTGCTCCAATCGAGCGATCCAGAAAGATGCACAGGCTCGCCGACATAGAGAGCCGTTCCTCCTGTGGCTGTCGCCTTGTTCATGGAGCAGGTAATTGGGAGCTTCAGATTGCCGAGGCCCAATGCATCGGAAAGGATCACCTCGTGTGCGGAGAGTAGAAGGTTTCCTGTGAGGGTCGGATTATCGACTGATCCATTGAGCATCAGCGATCCGTCGAGTAGGCCATCACGCAATATCCCAGTGCTGCGATTCCACAGTGCTAGCCATCCATTGAGAGGAATCTCATGCAGTGCCACCACGCCATGCACCGGAGCCAGGGAGCCGGCCATGTGCAGCGCTCCTTGGCTAGCCACCAGAAGGAAGGGGAGATCGGCATGAAGTGTTAGAGGTGAGTCTTTAGCATCCTTATCCTGAGAGGTTTCCTTGTTGGGTTCCTGAACGAGACTGGTCGTGGCGCGGCCTGCTGTAGCATCAAAATTCCATATCAAACCGATAGGTGCTGGAGCATTGGGCAATGCCAGCCTCGTAATTTTCATGGTGGCGTGAAGCTCGGGCCTTCCCGGAGTACCGTCGGCCTTCACCTCCCCGTCCAGTGTTCCCGTACAAGGGATTTTCTGGCCCAGCAGATTGGCCAGCTCTTCAACCTTCATTTCGTGCAACGCGAGGTGCAGTCCCAAAGGTTCTCCCATGGCAAGATTCGAAACAACATCCCCGCTCTGCCAGAGTGCCGGAGCATTGATCGGCAGGGAAAAATCTCCCTGCACCAAGGGATCTGTTTTCTCGCCGCGTGTTGCCACAATGGATTTTGCCTCCAAACGCGTTGGCGAAGCCGAAAGCTGTAGGGCAAGGCGCAGATCCTGCTGCTGAAATTCTGCCTTGGAGCAATAGAGATGATCCGGGGAGTAGGTTCCTTCAAAACTCCCCGACATCCCTGCCGAAGTCCAGGGGCTGACCCACTCCTTAACCTTTGCTTGAAAAGATCCCGAATGCCCCTTGCTTGATCCATCCCCTGCCCATGTTCCCTGTACAGCACCGCCACCGATCTGCGCTGCGGTGGAGACCCCGAGTTGAGCAAGGCGTTTGGTCAGATTGCCTACGTCAAGATGTGCCGTGGCAGAGTAGGTATGAGGGCGGTTATTTTCCACAACGCCTTCAGCCCTGATTTGATCAGTACCACTCCAGGCTTCCAGATTGCTGAGACGGGTTTTCTCTCCCTCAAAAAGAAGACATCCCTTCAGCCAGTTCAGCGGGAGATTATGGAGCTTCATCTCTGTTCCTAACAGGTTACAATACCCCTCGGCTTTATTCTCGGCACCCTTGATCTGCCCCTCCAGAGTCAGACTCCCTGACAGCTGGGCAAAGTCTGGGTCGACCAAGGAGGCCAAGGCTCCAGCATCCTCAAGAGAGGCATGGAATGTTGCCGTAAAGGGGGCACGCAGAGCGGCATGCCAGTCCTCAGGAAGCTTACTCTGCCCCTGTGCCACCACCTCATTCTCTTTCTGATGCAGAATCAACTCGGAGAGTGTCAGCTCACGCCCCGTCAAGGTAGCAGCCAGACGGAGAGAATCCCAACCACGCCCTTCCCATCGGAAAGTATCGGCCACAAGGCGGAGAGAACTGTCGGCTTCCAGTGGTCTGGCAGGATCTCCCCGAAACGTAAATCGTCCCTGACGGATTGTTCCCGAGGCGCGTTGGTCATTCTCACGGAGCAGCGTGGAGAGTGTCTCCATCTTAAGATTTTCCCCCACCATGGTGACTTCCAATGTACTGTGTTTCAATAACCCAAAGCCCCCGTCACCCCTGAGCAACCCAGTGCCGATGATGCCACGCACGCCGAATTCAAGGCGTTCTCCGCGTGGGGTGAGGGAGAGGTCCTCCAGGCGGAGCTCTTTTCCAAATGCCATCTGGCCGAAACGGAGAGTTTTTCCATTCCAACTTGCAGATGCCCTCGTGGCAGGAAATCGATGATGCGCGGAGCCGATAGCCAAGAGGGCCTCTGTATAGCCAACCTGTCCCACCCATTGATTAGGAAGCGATATGGTGAGACCCTCTAGCGAGAGACGCGTATTCTCACCGATGACCACCAAATCTACCGGCCCTGCAGTAAGGGCATCCGGGAGAAAATTCACCCAGGAAAGTGGCCTGCGGAGATGCAGCCTCGACGCAGTATCTTGAGAAGCCGTTTCTCCTCGGGGATCCACAAGCAGTTTTGTTCTCCCGAGCATGACCTTCCGAATCAAATGTTGATGCTTTTTGTTGGCAAGCCCTAGCAGGTCGCCAAGAGAGGGGGGTTGAATTTCTATCCAGGCACTTTTCCAGAAACCGTGATGTTCTGGTGCTCCAAAGCTGAGGGTGACGCTCTGTGCTCGAATGTTTCCCTGTTCCGTTAACGCAAGATGGTCGATGGATAGTTTCATCCCCTGATTCCACGCGACCACAGTCAACCCCAGCCTCAATGCGGCGCAGACCATGCTATCAAAAAACAGCCAGCCAGTAATGAGCGCAGCTAGTATGGCAAGAGCCATCCATGCCGTGGGTGTTCCAGAGCGTGCGGGACGGTGTTCGAGCTCTTGAGCGTTGATCAAGCGGGAAGCCATGCAGCCTCAGAGAATGAACCTGTATGATGATCTAGGGAAGCGCTGAGTACATGGAATTGCCTCCGGGGGATTTCTTTGCATCCCCTGAAAGATACAGGCCGCCGCACCAAAGGTACGACGGCCTGTTGTTCCCCCCAGAACAATCTTTCAATAAGCTGATCTTATGGCTTTTTGTCCTTAGCGCAACCTTTTTTTTATTTTTTTGTTCAAGAAGCGGGTGAACACCAATCACAGGCAAGGGCCATGATGAAACGTGCTGTTTTTTTGAGAACGGGAAGCAAGGATTCAAATGGGGAGATGCATCGGCTCGTCAGCTAGGGCTAGACTCCTGTGTCTTGGAGCACCTGACTGGAGGGATGCTCGCTGTTGTTGAGTCGAACAGGACCACATTGCCACAGACCGTGTGATGCTCGGATGTTCCCAAATGCCACGCCAGAAGTATTATTGAGATTGAAATTCAGGGAAAGTGAAGCACGAGTTTTTCCCCATCTTCCTTGAAAACAGGATATTCTGTTGGCTTTTTGGTATCTGAAAATCACCTTTTTTGCAGAAAAGTTCGCTACAGCTTGGAACGATGAGACCAACTATTTTTCCCATATGGAACGCCATTTGCTTGCGGGAAAAGCCCTGCTCCATGACATTGTGGGGGTTCGATCTCCATCGATCAAAACCAACCGCCCGCCACCTTCATCCCATGAACCATTCCCTGCCCCACCATCAGAGCCACACCTCGCTCTATGATCCGGCCTTTGAGCATGACGCCTGTGGTGTCGGGATGGTTGCCAGAATCAGCGGCATGCGTTCCAATGAGATTCTCAGGATTGGGCTGCGCTCCATCTGCAGTCTGATGCACCGCGGTGCACTGGACGCTGATGCCCGCACGGGTGACGGTTCCGGTATTTCGACCCAGATTCCCTATAAGCTCTTCAAACCAATCATCGAAAAGCTCGGACATCAGCTCTATCGGGATTCCGATCTCGGCATTGGTGTCATGTATCTCCCGCATGAGAATGAGTATGCGAGGGCGCGAGCCAAGGCGATCACCGAAGAAATCCTCGCCAAGAGGGAACTTTGTATTTTTGGATGGCGAGAAGTTCCGATCAACAAGCAGATTCTCGGTACCAAGGCCCTCCTGACCCTGCCTCATATCGAGCAGGTTTTCATTGGACGCCCTTGGGGAATGGCCGATCAAGAGTATGAGCGCCGCCTCTTCCTGGCTCGTAACGAAATCGAAGACCGTGCCGCCGCCGATAAGATCACCGACTTTTACATCCCTTCTCTCTCGCATCGCCTGATTGTCTATAAGGGGCTTCTCGTCTCCGCATCGCTCGAAAAATTCTACCCCGATCTCTCCAACCCCAACTACGAGACGGCTCTCTGCGTCTATCACCAGCGCTACAGCACCAACACCTTCCCGACCTGGCCTCTCTCCCATCCGTTCCGAATGATGGCACACAATGGGGAGATCAATACCATACGCGGCAATCGCAACTGGACGCAGGCCCGTGAGTCCGAGCTTAAAGCCGATTTTTGGGGTGCTGACATTGACCTCCTGAAGCCCATCATCCAGCCAGGAGGATCGGATTCTGCAAGTCTCGACAATGTCCTCGAAGTCCTAACTCTGTCAGGGCGTTCACTTCTGCATTCCATGACCATGCTCGTGCCTCCTGCTTGGCGAGGGGACAAGGAAATCACCCCGGAACTGGCCGCTTTCTTTGAATACCACACCTGTGTCTGCGAACCTTGGGATGGCCCGGCGGCTTTGGTTTTCACCGATGGCATCACACTTGGTGCCTGCCTTGATCGCAATGGCCTGCGCCCTGCGCGCTACCAGATCACCGATGATGGTATCTTCAGTCTAGGCTCCGAGATGGGAGTCGATGGACTCGATCAGGGATCTATTATTGAAAAGGGCCGTCTTGCCCCTGGGGAAATGATTGCCATCGACACGTCCGCCGGAGTGTTGCTCCGCGACAAGGAGATCAAGGCAGATCTCGCAACACGCCAGAATTACCAGAAGATGGTCGAGGATCATTTTGTGCGCCTTCCTGAGTTCACAGCCGATCAGCTTGTGGTTCCTACGGACGATCGTGATATTCTCGATGTAACCCAGCGTCAGATTTCATTTGGCTACACCAGTGAAGAACTCGACATGATCTTCAAGCCGATGATCAAGGATGGTTCCGAGGCGGTAGGTTCGATGGGTGATGATACCCCTCTGGCCGTTCTCTCGCTCCGTCCACGGCTTCTTTACACCTACTTCAATCAGCTCTTTGCGCAGGTCACCAATCCGCCGATTGACCCGATCCGCGAGCGTCTTGTCATGTCGCTCTTCACCACCCTCGGGTGGAGGCGCAATCTTCTCTCCGAGACTCCCGAACATGCGGCACAGCTTTCCATGAATTCTCCGATCCTCCTCGATGAGGAGATGGAGGCGATTCGCAACATCGGCGGCGAACACAAAAGCGTTACGCTCTCTACCCTCTGGAAGGCAGCATCTGGAGCAACGGGCCTGGCCCCCGCCGTCCGAGAACTCTGCAAGGCCGCAGAAAAAGCCGTCGATGAAGAACATCGCATCCTGATCCTGAGTGACAAGGGAGTAGATCACGAGCATCTCGCTATCCCTACGCTGCTGGCAGTCGGAGCCGTGCATCATCATCTTCGCCGTGTCGGCAAGCGGATGCGGGCCAGTCTCATCTGTGAGACCGGGGAGGCTCGCGACGTGCACCAGATGGCCTGTCTCATCGGCTTTGGCTGCAGCGCAATCAATCAGTATCTGGCTATCGAAACCATTCGGGAAATCCTTGAAAAGGGTACTGTGGAGATCGGTTTCGCCGCCGCCCAGCTCAACTACAAGAAGGCTCTTCAGAGCGGACTACTCAAGATCATGTCCAAAATGGGCATCTCGGTCATTGGCAGCTATCGAGGCGCACAGATCTTTGAGGCAACGGGACTTTCTTCCAAGTTGATCGAAGAATGCTTCAGTGGCACCCCCTCCCAGATTGAAGGCATCGGGTTTCCCGAGATTGCCAGCGAAAGTCTTGTGCGTCACGAGATGGCCTACGCTGCTGCCGTACCCGTGGAATCCGGAAAACTGGAAGATCCCGGCTACTACCGCATTCGCCGAGGCGGTGAGCTTCATGCTGTGACGCCTCCAGTCATCAAAAATTTCCACAGCTTCGTGCGGACGAACAAACCGGAGGACTACAAATCCTATGTCGATGCCGTGATGGCCTCGACGCCACACTCCTTGCGCAATCTCCTGGAGTTTGTCCCTCTCTCCTCAGGCCCTGTGCCTCTTGAGGAGGTGGAATCTATTGAAGAGATCCGCCGTCGCTTCACCACGGCAGGCATGTCCTTGGGAGCCATCAGTCCCGAGGCTCATGAGACGCTTGCCATTGCCATGAATCGTATTGGCGGTAAATCCAACAGCGGGGAAGGAGGCGAAGACCCCCGCCGCTTCAAACGCCTCGAAAACGGTGACTGGGCCAATAGTGCAATCAAACAGATTGCTTCCGGGCGTTTTGGTGTCAGTGCTGCCTATCTGGCAAGTGCCAAGGAAATTGAAATCAAGATGGCACAGGGAGCCAAGCCGGGAGAAGGAGGACAACTTCCCGGTCACAAGGTTAGCCTCTATATTGCCAATCTCCGCCACGCCGTCCCTGGCGTGACGCTCATCTCCCCTCCCCCTCATCACGATATTTACTCCATCGAGGATCTGGCTCAGCTCATCTACGATCTAAAACAGGTCAACCCGCGAGCACGTGTCACCGTGAAGCTCGTCTCCGAAGCTGGCGTGGGAACCATTGCCGCTGGTGTGGCCAAGGCCCACGCTGACATCATTCTTGTGAGTGGTCACGAGGGAGGCACCGGAGCCTCTCCTCTCAGTTCCGTCAAACATGCCGGAGGGCCTTGGGAACTCGGCGTGGCTGAAACTCATCAGGTACTTCTTCTCAATGGACTCCGTAACCGCGTCACGCTACGCACCGATGGGGGGATGCGCTCTGGCGAGGATATCATCCATGCCACGCTACTCGGGGCAGAAGAATACAACTTTGGCACAGCAGCCCTTATCGCGATGGGTTGCGTCTATGTCCGGCAGTGTCACCTTAACACCTGCCCCGTCGGGGTCGCCACGCTCGACGAACGTCTGCGGGCCAAATTCAAAGGAAAAGCCGAAAATGTTGTCAACTTCTTCAATGCCGTAGCTGGAGAAGTTCGCGAGATCATGGCTCGTCTGGGATTCCGCACCTTGGACGAAATGGTAGGTCGCACCGAGTGCCTACGTCAGAAGCAGATTCCCCATCACCCCAAGGCCAATACCGTCAATCTTTCTCGCCTCCTAACCGATGTAGTAAAGGATGATCCGACCGCCGTGCGTTACGCCACGCGTGATCGCAATGATCCCGAGCATGACCAGCCCCTCGACGACATCATCCTTCAGGATGCCGAAGAGGCGATCCGCGATGGCAAACCCGTCGCACTCTCCTACAAAGTGGATAATACGAACCGCTCCGTGGCCACCAAGGTCTCCGGTGAAATCGGCTACCAATATGGCGAAGAAGGCCTCCCCGAAGGAACCATCACCCTGAACCTCACCGGCACAGCAGGTCAGAGCTTCGGAGCCTTCCTGGCACCGGGCATCCGTCTCATTCTCTCCGGCGAGGCCAACGACTACGTTGGCAAGAGCATGAGTGGCGGTGAGATTATCGTCCGTCCACTTCCCGATCATCACTTCGTACCTGAGCGCAACAGCATCCTTGGCAATACCGTGATGTATGGCGCTACGGGTGGAAAACTCTTTGCCAATGGCCGTGCAGGGGAACGCTTCTGTGTTCGCAATTCCGGCGGCACAGCAGTCATTGAGGGCATCGGCGATCATGGTTGCGAATACATGACCGGGGGCACCGTTGTTGTCCTCGGTTCTACGGGCAAGAACTTCGGCGCAGGTATGACCGGAGGCATCGCCTTTGTTCTGGATAAAGAGAATAAATTTCTCGAGCGTTATAATAGCCAGCTCGTTGGAGCCGAGCGTTTGGTAAGTGGCGATGAGACCTTGCTCAAAACGCTCCTGGAGAAACATCTGATGGAAACCGCCAGCCCTCAGGCAGCTCTTCTTCTTGCCGACTGGAAGGGTTCCCTTCCTCTCTTCTGGAAAATAACGCCCCACGTCCCAGCGGCTAAACCCATTGAGGAAAAGAAAGGAGAGGAAGATGCCGGCAAGACCATCATCACGGAGGCTATTACCGCCTCTCAAGGAACCTAACCCCAGTGTATTATTTTCCTGAAACCTTCGTATGAAAAAAAACGACCAACTGGCTCCCAAAATCGTCCAGCAGTTGGCGATTTTTCTTGAGAATAAGCCGGGGGCTCTTGCCGCCGTCTGCAATGCTCTTGCCAGAGCGAAGATTAACATCTTTGGCCTGACCGTCTCCGACACCACCGATCATTCCGTCGTTCGCATGGTTCTCAGTAATACTGAGCGAGCTCTGGGAATTTTTGAGGAACATGGCTCCCTTGTCGTTGAAAGCGACGTCCTCATGATTCAAAACGACAACAAGCCAGGAAGCCTGACCCGGATTGCCATCGCCCTTTCTGAAAAAAAAATCAATATCGACTACGGCTATCTTGCCTCGATGCCTTCCGCTAAAAAGGGACTCCTCATCCTCAGAGTCGCCGATCCTAAAAAGGCTCTAAATATTCTTAAAAAATTGGATGCCGAGGAGAGCTAGGAAGAGGGCAGCAGGGAACTTTTTCTCTGGAGAATTCCCAGCAAGTGACTTCTGAACACGGAGACTTTTGCACTCTTTCTTTTCCCCTCCCCTTTTTTATAGCGCAAAAAGTCTAGCAAATTCAAAACATTGTCACCTCTCTGCGACAAATGCTTGGGAAACGCAGAGGACTACTCCTCGCCAAAACGGGTGGCAATCAGGTTTTCTAGTTCCTTGAGTAACAATCCCGCATCTTCCCCATCAGCGGTAATTCTGAGAACCGATCCTTTCCCGGCAGCTAGCATCATGAGACCCATGATGCTTTTTCCATTGACCCGTTCACCATCTTTCTCAACCCAGACTTCGGCAGTGAAGCGGCTGGAGGTTTTAACAAAGAGAGCTGCTGGGCGGGCATGAAGGCCGTTGCGGTTCTCAATGGTAAGATCCTTGAAATTTTTGGGTTGTTCGCTTTGGGTGGTCATGATCTTGGTTGATCTGGGGAGGAGGGATTCATTACCCGTAGAAGGCGCTCATTGAATTCACGGGCTGTGTCATGGCCCATGGATTTGAGTTTCTGGTCAAGCGCCGCCACTTCAACAAGCCGGGCAAGGTCACGTCCTGTTCTCACGGGAATAGTCACATGAGGAGTTGTGATGCCGAGGATGTCATAGGTATCGCGATCAAGACCGATTCTATCAATGTCGGGAACATCGTGCCAGTCCTTTAATGTAACAACGAGGTCGAGTTGTTTTTCGGGTCGAACGGAACCGGCTCCAAAGATGGCAGCAACATTGATGATGCCGATGCCTCTGACCTCCATGTGAAAACGGGTGAGTTCTTTGCTGTTACCGATAAGGTCGCGTCCTTCAAGATTGCGAAAGCGGGTGATATCATCGCTGACAAGGCTATAGCCGCGCTCGATGAGGCCAAGAACGCATTCGCTTTTACCAATGCCGCTCTTGCCACGGATCAGGACGCCGACGCCCATGATATCCACCATGCTGCCATGTTCGGAGGCCACGGGGGCAAATTCATCTTCGAGCGCAATGGTTGCCGAGTTAATGAACTTCATCGTGACCAGCGGAGTTCTGAAGACAGGAGTTTGTGCCTCAGCAGCCAGTTCGAGCATTCCTGAAGGGAGAGGGAGTCCGCGAGCAATGATAAGGCAGGGAATGCGTTGTTTAAAGAGGGCATTCAGCCTGTCCGCCCGCTCTGCTGTCGAGAGACTGCGGAGGTAACTCAGTTCGGCATGGCCTGCCACCTGCACACGCTTGGCGGCAAAATACCGGAAAAACCCGGCAAGGGCAAGTCCTGGCCGGTTGATCGTAGGCTCATGGATCGGGCGGTCGAACCCTGCCGAATCCCCCATTAACTCCAGCCCAAGAGAGGTGCCGTGATCGACAAAGAATTTGCCAACAGTCAGAATTTTTTCCAAGGCAATGGAGGGATTCTTGAGTTTTGTCATAACCAAATTCCCTGCTACATGGTGAAAGACTCGCCGAGATAGAGCTTCCGGCTGATCGGATCGTGCAGGAGGAAATCCTTGTCGCCCTGACTCTCGACACGTCCTTCAAAAATCAGATAAGATCGGTCGGTGATCGCCAGTGTCTCGCGGACGTTGTGGTCGGTGATGATGATGGCAAGCCCGGAGTTGCGCAGATCGGAAATGATCTGCTGGACATCATAGACGGCAATGGGATCGACGCCGCTGAAAGGCTCGTCGAGCATCAGAAGCTTCGGATTGGTAACGAGGGAGCGGGCAATGGTCAGGCGGCGCTTCTCTCCTCCGGAAAGAGTGAGGGCCTCGTTGTGTGAGAGATGGGCGATGCCAAAGCGCTCCAGAAGCTCCTCACAGCGATCCTTGCGTTCTCTCTTATTGAGAGTGGTGGTTTCAAGAATTGCCATGATGTTCTGCTGCACAGTCAGTTTGCGAAAGATGGATTCTTCCTGAGGCAGATAGCCCATACCGAGTCGCGCACGCTGATACATCGGCTGATGGGTAACATCTTTTCCGTGGAAAAACGTGCGTCCTTTGTCGGGCCGAACCAGTCCGACAATCATGTAGAAAGTGGTTGTTTTTCCTGCGCAATTGGGCCCCAGCAATCCGACAACCTCTCCCTTGCTGACATGGATATCAACCCCGTTGACAACAGAGCGTCCGCCATAAATTTTCACGAGCTTTTCGGTGCGTAAAATCGGTTCTTAGCCGCGCAGAGGGGCGGTATCAATATGAGGAACGTGGCTCTTGATAGGCATGGAAAAAAGGCGAAAAAATTAGGGAGTGATTGCCGTGGGGCCTTGATCGACGATCATGGTACGGCTGGCTCCGATGGTGCGCGAGTGTCCCTTGGAATTGAGAATCATGATGGTGGATTGCTGGGTTGCCACCTGATTGTTGATCCCTTGCTGGATCTGAGGCCAGTCCTCCAACGTCATATCTCCAGTCGTTGCATCATAGGTAGCCTTTCCGCATTTGCCGATCGACTTCACTATGTCGCCATGCTCATTGGGCTTTTCCTGCGTGATAACGACGGAACCGGTAGCAATAACTTTGGAAAGACCTTTCCGACTGGGGGCCATGAAGACATGAAACCTGTCACAGGTGAGATTGAACTGTGGGTCATGCACCACCACATGACCGATGAATTCCGCCGTATTGCTGGCATTTTCAAAAGTGGCTCCATTGTCGCAGTCAATGATGGTGCGGGAATTTTTTTGGCGGTCTCCGTTTCCGGAAACGGCAAGAGAGGAGGGGGCTGCCCCTTTAGTGACATCAGGAGCGGCAACGGGGCCCACCTCCTGAGCCCAGGAGGAGTGAATGACAAGGCGCAGGAAGGCTGCCAGAAAGAGCAGGTTCAGGAGATGGGATGTCTTGTAATGTTTCATGGCAGTGCAGTCATCTGAGCAGCATTGAGGAACGATGCGTGGACGCGGCCTTTCAAGTTGCCCTGCCGAAGCAGGGTGTCAAATTCTGCGCTTTGCCCAACAATTTCAAAGTCCTCTCTCTGGATCAAGGTTTCCGAGTCGGCGATGAGGATCTTACTCTCCAGATTCAGCATGCTGTGAGGAATTTTTACGATGATTTCTTTTTCCTCCTTTTCATCGAACTGAACTTTGAGCTTCTGGAACTCGACTTGGCGCTCATCGATTTTCCGCGCCATCTCGGCAATGAGGCACATGGTCAGCTTGCCTGTCTCGTCATACTGAGGAATTTTAAGCCCCTTGATCGGTTCACCGAGAGGCACCGGGAGGTCGATTTTCTGACTGTTCGTGTTGGTAGCAACAACAGGAGGAGAGGCATTCGATGCGGCTGGAAAAGCATCTGGCGGTGTAGTGGCAGCCGCAGCAACATCGACCATGAGAAAGATGGCGAGAAAGGGAAGTGAAAACACGATAGTATGGAAATCAGGCCAGCGCACGATGAATGGAAAGGAGGGAGTGAAGAAGCGTTGGAAGATTTTTATGCGGAATTTGATTAGGGCCATCGGAGGGGGCTTGGGCTGGATTTTCGTGAGTCTCTAGGAAGATCCCATCGACACCAGCAGCCATGGCAGCACGGGCTAGCACCGGAGCGAGATGCCCGTCTCCTGTGGTACAGATGCCTCCTCCTCCGGGTCTCTGGACGGCATGCGTGGCATCAAAGATCGTGGG
>VFSW01004855.1_pt1 | contig 20008 bp, 15 predicted proteins | sample 5358111 | NCBI WGS metagenome assembly VFSW01 (sample SAMN11554181, study PRJNA540505) | mine drainage metagenome | isolation source: sediment from site ElyBrook_90M | place: USA: Ely Copper Mine, Vershire, VT | collected 2017 | reverse complement strand
ACGCTTGCTTGTATGGGGACGCTTGCTTGTACGGGATCGCCGCAAGCCGTAATCTTCAGGGCAGTGGAAGAGAAGCAGGACAAAGTTGATATCGCAGGCCCGCTGAACATCGAGCGGCGAATACCGGCGCGCGAATACTTTATCCAGGTACTGGATGGCATCGGGATCGCCGCGGGGATGGCGCTGCTCTGGGTCATGGAGCTCGCGAGGAACGGCTACTTCCGGATACTCGATCTATCGAACCTCAAGCCAAGAAAGCGGCGCCGCGCGAGCGCGTTTCCGCCCGGCGTTCCGCGCCACCATCGCGACGCGTAGGGCTTTATCGAGGCTGCTTGGGCGGATGCTTGGGGTGACGGACCGCTTCGGCCGGGGACCGCATCCGCGCACGCGGATTCTTTCTTTGACGCGCCGGTAACGGCCTGACGGCATGCGGTTCGAGCCGCAGGATGTCTTCCTCGCGCTCCTGAAGCAGGCTCCTCAGATACTCGGCAAGCTGGTCGTCGAGCACGCGGACCAGTCCCTCGGTCTGCGAGGCTTGGATTATCTTGAGCAGTCCTTCGAGGCGCCGCCCGCGATCATGCTCGCGGATAAGCCGTGCCACGGCGGATTGTGAGAGCGCCGCGAGCTTCGAGCGCAGCGCCCGTTTGGCTCCTTCGAGAGTTTCCGTAAGATCGGAATTGGGTGCCGGCGTGCCGAGGACGAACCCACACTCGGCGCATCGCGGCACAACGTCGATTGCGAGCGCGCTTTCGGCCTTGCATACATTGACGCTCCCGGCGATCTGCTCGACGCGCGCCGCCAAATCCAGACCTTCGGGCTCGCCCAGCGCCGGGATGGTATTCAGCCGGACGAGCGCCGCCAGATGCTGGCGCGCATCGTCGAGCGTCGCGGCAGCCTGAACCATCGCGGAACGCCATCTATCATGCGCGATGCGGTAATGCTCGACGTAAGTCCACTTGAACTTGTGGAAGCGCGCTTCGATCGAATCAAGATTGCGACGGGATTCCGGAAGGACGATCGAATCGAAGGCAACGATAAGCATCTGGCACTCGACCTCAAGCGCGGCCGCGGCCTTGTCGCCGGGGTTGTCCGGGTCGAAGCCGGAGCCGAGTCCCGTCGCGGACAAATAGTCGCGCATCGCGGCTAGCCGGGGTATAGCAGCCGCGGCGGTCGCAAGCGCCTCGAAGCCGGCCACGACTCGAGCCACTTCCTCGCGGCCGGGTTGATCCGCCGCGCGGCGCATCAGGCCTTCCGCACCGCCCCGGACCAGGTCGATAAAATCGTCGAGCGCGAGGCGATGCGCCCGGGCGAGAGTGCCCGTGGTCGTGCGGTCGGCCGCGGCAAGCGCCGCTCCGACGCGGGGCACGCTGTCGAGCACATCCGTCATCGCGGCGTCGAGGCGCTTCAGTGCCGCGCGCAGCTCCTTCAGGTCGTTGACCGGCGCGAGCGTCGAATCGAAACGGCGCGCGAGCGCCAGCGCGGCATTGAAGCGCGCGGTTTCGGGTGCGCCCGCGGCGTGAGTATTGAAGGCGGCGCCGCGCTCATCGTAGAGGATTGTGCCGTCGGCCCGCGCCGCCAGCGCCGCAAGTATCGCTGAGATTTCGGCGGGCGTCCGCCCGCGGTTGCGAAGCTCAGGAATGCGCGCGGATAGCTGATTTATCGCAACGGGAGAGGCGCCGCGCTCGAGCCAGGCGAGCATCAGCGCGTCTGCAATCCGATTCGCAAGCGCTCGTTCGCGCTCCGGGATTCGTTGGGCAGCCGCACTGGCAATCTTGAAAGCGGCGCGGCCGGCGGCATCCAGGCGCTCGGTGGCGCACCGGCCAAATGGCGGTATTTCGAGCAAGTCGGCGGCCATTATCGGCGTCGCGAGGGGCCGCTCGAGGCTCGCCAGCGCCTCGCGGACGAGCGCCGCTATCCCGGCGATCCCACCCGTCGGACCCGCCAGCGCACGGATCGCTCCGAGCGCATCCGGATGGAACGGACAGATGGCCTGCGGCGCAAGACCTGCCGTTTCGATTCCACGGTAGAGCGCCTCGGCGCCCTCTTCATCCACGATTCTTCGCGCTCGCGCAATCGCGGCTATGGTCTCTTCCGCCGCGCCGGATGGGGCCACATCCAGCATGATCGCTCCGTCGCGCAGTTTCGCCGCCGCCGGCTTGGCTCGCGACGCCAGGTAGATGCAAACCCGAGGCGGGCGGGTTTCACTCGTGACGCGTGCCAGTCCGGCGACATATTCCTCGAAGGGAGCGCTATCCGCGCCGCCCATGTCGATCGCGATCGTCACGGAGCGAACTCCAACGCGAGCCGCTTCGCTCAGCGCGACCTCGACGGCATCCAAGCCACGCATCTGACGCCAGATCGAAGCGCCGCGCCGATCCGCGATAAGCGCGTCGGCGAGCCCGTCGAGCAGCCGCGTTTCGAGATTCCTGGCCCCGCCAGCGCGGTTATCGAGATCGAGCGCGATGGTCGCGCGGCGCCCGTCCGACGGAGCGGCGCGATCCTCGAGCGCCAGAACGTAATTGAGAAAATGCGTCTTGCCGATTCCGGCCGGTCCCGAAATCCACAGGAGCGCGCCGCCCGGGCGTTCCCAAGCCTCATTTATCCGACGCCATGCGCTTTCGGCGGCGGCGGTAAGAAAGTATGAGGAGACACTCTCCGCGAGTGGCTTTGATTCGAGCGCCGCTCGCTCAGTAACTTCGGGGCCGAGTACAAACTGGTTGCCGGCACTACTTTGGCGGGAGTCCTTTTCGGACGCCATGCTGTTGATAACTATCGTGATTCGAGAACCCGCGCCATAAGGGTCTGTCTCGTCAATTGGGGTTACAACACGCTAATTCTATTCGAGCCGCCCTTTTTAATTGAAATGCCGCCGGATTGACACGCCGCGACCTTAGCGAAGGCTCAGATCACTCCGTCGGCCCGCAGCCGCTCGTACTCTTCCGAATCGATTCCGAGCGACTCCAGCACCTCGCGATTATGCTCGCCGAGCAGCGGTGGGCGCCGCCGTGGGGCTGCGGAATCGGACGCTTCGGACAGCTTGACTGGCGAGCCCATGACGCGAATTGCACCGCGCGACGGAAACTCGCTCTCGAGGAGCATCCCGCGCCGCACGACTTCGGGGTCGGCGACAACTTCCTCGACGGTCCGCACGGGCGCGTTGGGGATGCCATTTTCGATCAGCAGCGCGATCAGCTCGTCGCGCCGATACGTCCGCGTCCACGCCGACACGATCCGATCCAGCTCATCCACGATGGCCAGACGCGCCGGGGCGTCCTTGAAGCGCACGTCGGTGAGCAACTCACCCCCGCCCATCAACTTCGCCATCGTGCGCCAATGACTCTCGGTCAGGACGAAGATCAGCACCTCGCCGTCGCGCGCGGGATAGACATCGGCGGGGCAGGCCTGGCGATGGCGGTTGCCGAGCCGCTGCGTTTTGCGCCCCTGCAGCGTGTCGGCGATTAGCCCCGTCATGGCCGGGATGCACACGTCGAGCATCGCCACCTCGACCTTCTGCCCGCGCCCGGTGCGTTCGCGATGGAACAGCGCGGCCATGATGCCGCTCACCAGATGGCTCCCGGTTCCCATGTCGATAAAGGTGGCGGGAGTCTTGACCCCGCTACGGTCGGGATAGCCAGTGACGCTCATATAGCCGCATGAGGCCTGCACGGTGCTATCCATCGCGCCCAGCCGCGCCCACGGACCGTCGCTGCCGTAGCCCTTGCCCGAGGCATAGATGAGGCGCGGAAAGCGTTCGTGCAGATCGGGGTAGCCCAGGCCGAGCGACTCCATCACACCGGTAAGATAATTCTCGACCAAGATGTCAGCGGTCGCGAGCAGGCGCATCATGATGTCGCGGCCGCGCGGATTCTTTAAGTTGAGCGCGAGTGATTTTTTGTTGGCGTTCAGCATCAGGAAGGAATAGTTCGCGCCGCCGGGCGACGAATCGGGCCGGCGCAGGCTGTCGCCGGTGGTCGGCGGCTCGACCTTGATTATCTCGGCGCCCATCTGGGCAAGCTGGAGCGTGCAGTAGGGCGCGGCGAAGATCTGGCCGCAGTCGATTACGCGGATTCCTTCAAGCGGCAGGCTCATCTTTGCTCGATGCTCGTTGGGTTATGCGATCGAAGTTGCGCGATCGCAGCAGTCGCTCTTTTGGTGACGCAATCCGGCCGATAGTCGCGCGCGGGTCTCAGCGCAGCAGGTTGCGCGCGATCACCATCCGGTGCACCTCGGAGGGACCCTCGCCGATCCGCCTGATGCGCGCCTCGCGATACCATCGTTCGAGCGGGAATTCTTTGCTGACGCCGTAGCCGCCGTGAATTTGCACCGCGCGATCGATCACGCGGCCCAGCGCTTCGCTCGAATAGAGCTTCGCGATCGAGGCCTCCATCCGCGAGTCCTCGCCGCGATCGGCCTTGGCCGCGCCGTCCCACGTGAGCCATCGCGCGGCGCGCAACTCGACCTCCGAATCGGCGATCATCCATTGGATCGCCTGGCGGCGCGCGAGCAGCTCGCCAAAAGTCTTGCGCTGCTTGGCGTGCGCGATCGCCATCTTGAGCGCGGCGACGCCAATGCCGATATTGGCGGCCGAATACGGAAAGCGCAGGCGGGTGAGCAGATCGAGGCACAAGGTCAGCCCGCCGCCTTCGGGACCGAGGCGCTGCGCGGCGGGAATCACGCAGTCGTCGAAGTGCACCTCGCACGGCAACGCCGACGTCCGAAGCACCTTGAACGGCCGCGCGGTGAAGCCCGGCGTGCCCTTCTTCACGATAAAGGCGGTAACGCCTGAGCGTCCGGCCGACGGATCGGTGCGGGTGAACACCACGCCCCATTCGGCCTCGTGCGCGTGCGAGGTGAAAATCTTGGTGCCATTCAGGACGTAGGTATCGCCGCGGCGCTCGGCCTTGCACTGGATTGCGCCGGCCGGGTCGGCGCCGCCCGACGGCTCGGTGATCGCGAAAAACGTGTACCACGCATTCTTGATCGTCGGCACGGCGTAGCTCTGGATTTGTTCTTCGGTCCCCGCCCATATGACAGGCGGCGGCGTGCGCCCGAAGACTCCCGCGCCGGCATTGTAGAGGCCCATCCGATGCTGGCACATCTCCTCGGTCAGCACGCACATGTCGAAGGTGCCGAGTCCGCCGCCGCCGTACTTCTCGGGCGATCCCATGCACCACATGCCCGCGCTCTGCATCCGATGCGCGATCGGCCAGTACTCGCTCTCCGGATTCTCGGCCGCGTCGGGATCGATCCGATGTTCGCTCGGGATGATATCGTCGGGGATGACGCGGCGGAAGTGTTAGCGCAAACGCTGCAATTCCTCGGAAAGGACGAACCCGTTGCTTCCGTTTTCCATCGGTCTCGACTCCAGGATACGGTTGTCGTTCGCCGCGCCCGCTCTTCGCACGCGATACCCGCAAGCCGGGATCGGCGAACCATTCGAGCGCTCCAGCGTCTATTCCCACAAATCGCGCTCCGCGCCAAGGCGCGGCGCATTCCGCATCCGCCAATCCTCGATGCGAGACGCTCCGCGCCCGACGCCATCAGACGCGACATCGCCGTCTCGAGGGGGTCCGTTTTGCCGGCGGGATTGTGATGATAACATCGGACGAGTATCAAGCTATCGACACGACCCGCGGAGCCGCTCGAATATTTCCCAATGCCCAGTCCAAACGAAATCCTCGCCGAGCTGAAGAAGCTCAGATATCCGGGTTTCACCCGCGACATCGTCTCGTTCGGAATTATCAAGGACATCGAGGTCACCCATCGCGGAGTTACGGTGACGCTGAACGCGCCCACCGCAAATCCGGAGGTCGTCGCCCAAATCGTCGACGAAGTTAAACGCGCGGTCGCCGCGATGGCCGGAGTGCCTGCGGTCGAGGTCGCCGTCGAGCAGCCCGCGCCCGCCGCCAGAACGGCCGCCACGATGCATCGCCGGCCCGTCCCGGGCGTCGGCCGCGTGATCGCCGTCGCGAGCGGCAAGGGCGGAGTCGGCAAATCGACCGTCGCGGTTAATCTGGCGCTTGCGATGCACGCGCGCGGATTGCGGGCCGGCCTGATGGACGCAGATGTTTACGGGCCCAGTATCGCGATGATGGTCGGCGCGGAGCGCCAGGTCCAGGTCACGCCCGAGCGCCGGATAATTCCGCTCGAGCGCTACGGAATCCGTTACGTCTCGATGGGCCTTTTTGTCGACGACAACGCGGCGGTCATCTGGCGCGGGCCGATGATCGCGAAGCTCGAAAACGAGTTCCTGTTCAACGTCGAATGGGGCGAACTCGATTGCCTCGTGATCGATCTGCCGCCCGGCACCGGCGACGCGCAACTTACGATCACCCAGCGTGTCGAACTCGCGGGCGGCGTCGTCGTTACCACGCCGCAGGAACTGGCGCTGCTCGACGTGCGCCGCGGCGTCACGATGTTCCAGGAGGCCGGCGTTCCGGTCCTGGGCGTGATCGAAAACATGAGCTACTACCTGTGCGGCAAATGCGGAAAGCGCCACGAAATCTTCGGCCACGGCGGCGGCGCGCGGCTCGCCAGCGAGATCGGCGTGCCGTTCCTGGGCGCGATTCCGATCACGCGCGATCTGCGCGAAGGCGGCGATTACGCGCGCCCGCTGGTCGGGGTGCGCCCCGATCATCCGGTCAGCGAAGCATTTATCGGGATCGCCGAGCGCGTGATGGCCGAGGCCGATCGGCGGCTCAACTGACGCGCCGGCCCTGAGCGATGTCGCTTTCGCTAATCGTAATCACGCGCAACGAAGAGGAATTGATCGGCCAATGCCTGCGGAGCGCGTCGTTCTGCGACGAACTGATCGTGGTCGATTCGTTTTCGACTGATCGCACCGTCGAGATCGCGCGCGGACTCGGCGCCCGGATATTCCAGCGCGAATTTCCCGGCTACATCGCGCAAAAGCAGTTTGCGCTCGAACAGGCCACGGGCGAATGGATTTTCTCGCTCGACGCCGATGAGCAGGCGACCGCGGGATTGGGCCGCGAGATTCGCGCCGCGATCGCCGCGCCCGACGCGCCCGACGGATTCCGGATCCGCCGCATCCTGTACCATCTCGGACATTACTATACGGGCTCGCTCTACCCGGACGTGCATATGCGGCTCTTTCGGCGCAATCGCGCGCGATTCACCGGCCGCGAACCGCATGCCAAGGTCGAAGTGGACGGCAAAACGGGCCGCCTGCGCGAGCCGATTCTGCACTTCAGCTATCGCGATATCACCGACCATGTCGCGACGATCAACCGGCTGAGTTCGCAGGCCGCACGCGAAGCCACGCCCGGCGCGATGACCGCGTTCAAGATGTTCGCCAATCCGGCCTGGCGGTTTTTCAACTTCTACGTTCTGCGCGGCGGCTTTCGCGACGGCGGACGCGGCCTTTATGCCGCGATGAGCGCCGCGTTCTACGTCTTTCTCAAGTACGCCAAGCTCTACGAGCGTCGCGTCGTCACGAATCGCCAGCTCTGAATGCGCCGCGGTGTTCGCCGCATCAATCGGTCGCGGCGGCGGCTTGATCTCACCGCGCCCTCAACTGATAACCTGATCGGATCGTGATGGAAGTCGTGAAGCGATTTGCGGCGGCGCCGCCCGCGCCTCGGACCCCGGCCGCCTGACCATGCCCGCGCGCGAGATAATCAATGGCGTGATCGATCTGGTCGCCGACCTCGACCCGCATTCGAGCGCGCTCGACGTGAGCTGTCGCAATGGCGAAGTGGCGCGCGAGCTTTTGCGCCGCGGCTTCACCGTGCGCGGCACCAACTTCGATCGCGGCCTGCCGCCGCTCGATGGCATCCCGGTGGACGAAGACGTCGATTTGACGCGCGGGCTTCCCTACCCAGACGCTAGTTTCGACCTGGTCGTGATGACCGAAGTCCTTGAGCATCTCGACAACCATCGCGCGGCGATCGGCGAACTCGCGCGCGTGCTCCGCCCCGGCGGATATCTCGTGATTACCACGCCGAATATCATGCGGCTCGATTCGCGGCTGGGCTTTTTACTTTCGGGGATGCATAAGGTGAAGCGCCGCCTGATTCCGCTCGACACGCCGATCGAGCAGGCCTATCGCTATCACAACTATCCGATCACGCTCGCGATGCTCTTCTACCTGATGCGCGCCAATGGCCTTGCGCTCGAACGTATCGGACACGGCAAGGTGAAGCCGATCGGCTACGTCCTATATGCGCTGCTCTATCCGATCGTCGCGCTCGATACCGGCTATCGCCTGATGATGCGCGAGGGGCGCAAGGGCGGGCGCGAAGCGATCGGCGAGCTGAAACACTGGATGACCAACCGGCGCGTGCTGATCGAGGACAACCTGATTCTTCGGGCGCGCAAGGGCTCGCGCTGACGATCGATGGATTTGGGCGGCGCGGCGAAAGGCTGCTAATTTAGGCGCGGCCAAATGAGACGCCTGCTCGATTACATCGGCCGCTACCGGCTCCGCTACGCGTTCGGAATCTTCTGCACCTTTGCGACCGCGACGCTGGCGATGATCATTCCGCTGCTGGTGCGCGACACTATCAATGCGGTGCAGGCCGGCCATCCCGATCGAATCGCCCATTTCGCGATGCTCATCGCCGGCGCCGCTGTCCTGATGGGCGCCTCGCGATGGTTCTCGCGTTTCATAATCTTCAACTGCGGCCGCGATATCGAATACGACCTGCGCGCCGATCTCTTCGCGCATCTCGACCGCCTCGATCCCTACTTCTACGAGCGGCTGCGCACCGGCGACCTGATGTCGCGGCTGATCAATGACCTCAGCAACGTGCGCATGATGGTCGGCATGGGCGTGCTGACTTTTGCCAACACTCCGCTTTACTACGGCTACGCGCTGCTCTTCATGACCTCGCTCAACCACCGCCTCACGGCGGCTTCGATCATCCCCTACGTAATCCTGTTCGGCGTCATCAAATGGCTCACGCAGCGCCTGATGGAGCGGAGCCTCGCGGTGCAGGAGGGCCTCGGCGAGATCGGCGCCAAGGTGCAGGAGAGCCTCGCCGGCATCCACGTCGTCAAGGCGTATACGCTCGAGGATCACGACGCGGGCGGCTTCCGCGCGCTCAACGATGGCTACAACGAGCAGGCGCTCAAGCTCGCGAGCGTGCGCGGCGCGCTGATGCCGCTGATTCGCGGCGCGGCCGCCGCCTCGACGATGGTCGTGCTGATCTATGGCGGCTACATGGTCACGCAGAAGCTCATCTCGATCGGCGACCTCGTCGCGTTCATGGGCTATCTCGGCCAGCTTGCATGGCCGACCACCGCGCTCGGATGGATGATCTCGATCTATCAGCGCGGGCGCGCCTCGATGAGGCGGCTCGAACAGATTTTCGACGAACCGACGCCCTTCGCAATCGACGGTGAGGGGACGCGCCTCGAAGTCGCGGGCGCGGTCGAGTGGGACCATGTTTCGTTCAGCTATGCCGCGCGCGACAGCCGCTTCGCGGGCCTCAACGGCGACGCTCCTTACGCGCTCAGGAACATTTCAGTCAAGGTCGCGCCCGGCCAAAAACTCGCGATCGTCGGACGCACCGGCTCCGGCAAATCGACCATGGTGCGCCTGCTCACGCGCCTCCTCGAACCGACCGCGGGCCGCGTGATGCTTGACGGGCGCGACATCCGCGACCTCGCGCCCACGGCGCTCCGGCGCACGATCGGCCTCGTCCCGCAGGAACCGACGCTTTTTTCCGATAGCGTCGCGCGCAACATCGCGTTCGGACGCTCCGACGCGCCGATCGACGAAATCCGCGGCGCCGCGCGCATCGCCGGCCTCGAAGGCGATATCGCCGCGATGCCGCGCGGACTCGAGACCGTCGTCGGCGAGCGCGGGATGGCGCTCTCCGGCGGCCAGAAACAGCGCGTCACGATCGCGCGATTGCTGGTCTATGATCCCGCCGTCGTGGTGCTCGACGACGCGCTCGCGAGCGTCGATACCGAGACCGAACGCACCGTGCTCGGAAGTCTCGGCGAAAACGTGCGCGGCCGCACCACTATCGTCGTCTCGCATCGCGCCTCGACCGTGCGCGACGCCGACCAGATTATCGTGCTCGACAGCGGCGAGATCGCCGAGCGCGGAACCCACGAAGAGCTGATGGCACAGCGCGGAATCTACGCCGAACTGTTCCATCGCCAGCTTCTCGAAGAGGAGCTCGCGAGCTACTGACGATGCAGCCTGGCGCGGAAGAAGAACTCGGGCGCGTCTACGATTGGCGCATCCTGCGATGGGTCTGGAGCTTCGTCCAGCCCTACGGGCGCCTGTTCTGGTTTTCGGTCGCGCTGATGCCGCTCAACTCGGCCTTCGCGCTCGCGCAGCCTTACATCGTCAAGCTCACCATCGATCGTTTTCTCGCCAACCATCGCACGCCCGCGCCCGCGTGGCTCCATCCGATCCTCGAACGCGCCGGCTCACACGGACTGCTCGCGATGGGCGCGCTTTATCTCGCGCTGGTCGTCGGCGAGTTCACCACCTTCTACGGCCAGTTCTATCTGACCATGATGGTCGCGCAGTTCAGCCTCTCCGATTTGCGGATGGCGCTCTTCCGCCACGTCGAACGCTTGCCGATGGCGTTCTTTGATCACACGCCGACCGGCCGCCTGGTCAGCCGCATGACCACCGATATCGACGCCATCAACGAGATGTTCGGCGCCGGCTCGCTTACCATCTTCATCGATCTGCTGACCCTGGCCGGCATCGTCGCGATCATGTTCGCGCTCGATCCGCGGCTTGCGCTCTGGTCGCTATGCGCCATTCCGCCCCTGCTCGTGATCATCAACTTCGTGCGCGTTCGCGCGCGCCTGGTCTATCGCCAGATTCGCGAGCGCCTCGCCGCGCTCAACGCCTACCTCGCCGAGTCGCTGGCCGGGATGGCCGTCGTGCAGCTCTTCACCCGTGAGCGCGAAAGCGAGCGCGAGTTCGATCAGCTCAACCTCAAAAGCCGCGACTCGCAGATGGCCGCCAATTTTTACGAGGCCGGGCTCTTTGCCGCCGTCGAAACGCTCAGCTCCGTCACGCTCGCCGTCGTGCTCTGGGCGGGCGGCGGCCAGGTGATTCATCGCCTTGTCACACTCGGAACGCTGATCGCCTTTATCGAGTACGCGCGGATGTTCTTTCTGCCGCTGCGCGACATCTCGACCAAGTACACGGTGCTGCAATCCGCCCTGGCCGCCGCCGAACGTATCGAGGCGCTGATGGAAACCCCGGCGACTATCGCGAGCCCGGCCGTCCCGCGCCGCCCCGTTCCGCGCGGTGAGATCGTTTTCGATCACGTCGAATTCGCCTATCGCCCGGGCGAGCCGGTGCTCCGCGATTTGAGCTTCCGCGTCGATCCGGGCGCGAAGGTCGCAATCGTCGGCGCGACCGGCTCCGGCAAATCCACCATCATCAAGCTGCTCAACCGCTTCTACGACGTTAGCGCCGGCCGCATCATGGTCGACGGCGTCGACGTTCGCGAATGGGACCTCTGCGCGCTGCGCCGCGCGATCGGCCTCGTCCAGCAGGATGTCTTCCTGTTCGCCGGCGACATCCTCGAAAATATCCGGCTGGGCCGCGCCGACCTCGACGAAACCCTTGTGCGCGAGGCGCTTGAGCGCGCGCAGTCGCTCGGCTTCGTCGATCGATTGCCCGCCGGCTTGCACGAACAAATCCGCGAGCGCGGCGCCAATCTCTCGGCCGGCCAGCGCCAGCTCCTGTCCTTCGCACGCGCGCTCGCCTACGATCCGTGCGTGCTCGTGATGGACGAAGCGACCTCGAGCGTCGACAGCGAGACCGAGCATCTGATCCAGCTCGCACTCGACGAACTCCTGCGCGGCCGCACCGCGATGGTCATCGCGCATCGGCTCTCCACGATCGAACGCGCCGACAAAATAATGGTGCTGAGCCAGGGCGTGTTGCGCGAAAGCGGAACGCATCAGGAACTGCTCGCACGCCCCGGCCTCTATCGCAGGCTTTTCGAGCTGCAGTATGCCGCCACGTCCGAAGCCGCGCCGACAGCCGCGGACTGAATCCGACCTTGCCGCTTCGCCGTTTCATTTCGCGCCGGTCGATTCGAGGGCTCGCGCGTCTCGCCGCCTCGGCGCTGGCGGTCGCAATCACATCGCTTAGCCTCGCCGGATGCGCGACCGGCTACCTCGCGCGCGCCGCCTACGAAGAAGGCCGCCTGCTCTGGAATCGCAAACCGATCGACGAGGTGATGAAGCGCAACGACCTCCCGGCCGACCTCCGCGCCAAGCTGCAACTGGTGCTCGCGGTGCGCCGCTTCGCCCGCGAAAACCTGGGCCTCAACGTCGGCGGCGCCTATGCTTCGGTCACCAACGTCGACAAGGGCGCAATCGTATGGGTCGTGATCGCTGCGCCGCGCACCTCGCTCGAACCTTACACCTGGTGGTTTCCGATCGTCGGCAGCGTGCCCTATCGCGGCTATTTCGATCGCGCCGACGCCCAGGCCGAGGCCGCAAGCCTCGAAGCGCGCGGCTACGACACGATGGTCCGTTCGGCGGTCGCCTTCTCGAGCCTCGGCTTCTTCGACGATCCGCTGCTCTCGAATCTGCTCCGGCTCGACCGCGTCGAACTCGCTGGCGTCATCATCCACGAACTCTTCCACCGCACCTACTACATGGCCGGCAACGCGATGTTCGACGAGTCGGCCGCGACCTACGTCGGCGGCGCCGGCGCGATTGCGTTTTTTGATTACCTCGAAGGCTCGTCGTCGCCCGGCGCCGATTCGGCGCGCTTCGCGTTCGCGAGCGATCTCAAGTTCGGCGCGTTCCTCAATGGCGAAGCCGCTCGGCTGACCAAGCTTTACCAGAGCGGCCTGCCCGAAGCGGAGATTCTCCAACGGCGCGCGATCATCTTCAGCGACATCAACACCGATTATGCGCGGCTCAAACCCACGCTCTCAGGACTCGAACGTTTCGACCTCGACAAGACGCCAGTCAATAATGCCGTCCTGCTCGACTACCTGATCTATTTTCATGAACTGGATAATTTTGCCGCGCTGCAGAAAATCTACGGCGGAGACCTCAAACAGACTGTGAAGGCGATAATCGCCCTTGCGAAATCGAACACCGACCATCCGTTCGGCGCAATCGCGAACGCATCGCGCCCCGCCGCTCCGCAATCTCATCCGACGTCCTCGCCCTGACGCGAGGATCGGCACGCAATCACAGCCGCGTACGCTCAGAGCGATTCGAGCCGCGCGGCGAGAATCCGCGTCAGATCTTCCTCGTAACCGCCAAAGAAATGGTCGGCGCCGGCGATTATATCGAGCGCCGCCCGCGCGCCAATCCGCTCGGCCAGTGCCGTAATCTGCTCGACCGGACAGTATGAATCGCGATCGCCCGCAATCATCACCACCGGCTTCGACGCGCTTTCAAGCGCCGACGTGTCCGCCATCCCGACCGGCAACGCAATCGCCGCGACGATACCCGCCTCCGGCATCCGCGCGCCCGCCCGCACCGCAACCATCGCGCCGAACGAATAGCCCGCCATCACCGCGCCTTCCGGGCGGACGTCCGCCTGGCCGATCAGAAATCGCATCGCCGCGATCGCGTCGTCGGTCTCGCCGCGCCCGTTATCGTGATCGCCTTCGCTCGCGCCGACGCCCCGGAAATTGAAGCGCAAGGTTGCGAAGCCGCGCTCCCACAGCGCTTCGAGCACGGCGTCCACCACGTTGTTGTACATCGAGCCGCCGTACAGCGGATGCGGATGGCATACGACCGCCGCGCGCAACGGCCCGCCGCTTGCCGGCTTGCCGACCAGACCTTCGAGATCGAGTTCGCCCGATTTGAAATTGACGCGCTCTTCTTTCATCCGAGAGTTCTCCGTTCTCCGTCGACGCCGCCGCTTCGCGCCCGGCAAGTTCGCCGAATCACCTTACTCCGCCGAGCCGCGAATACGATCGATCAACGCCATCGGATCGCCCGGCGGATTGTGATCGCGCCACGCCACATGCTGATCCGGCCGCACAATTATCAACGGAAATCCTCCATACGCCGCAAGCGCCGAGCCCTCTCGAATATCGAGCCGTTTCAGCGGCACGCGCCGATTCGCGGCGGCCGTTTCGATTCCGCGTGTATCGTAACTGCCGTCGCCCAGCCTCAGCAGGGTGAAATCCGGACCGAAGCGATCGTACAGCGAGCTTCCGTCGGCAAGCCACAGATGAGGCGCGCGCGCGCCGGGCCGCGAACTCGGGACGTACTTGTCGAGCGCGAAATCGGGCGGCGCGCTGCCGTCATTCCAGTTGATCGGCGAGTTCTCGTAATAGTAGCCGAGCTGCACGCCGACGCTGTTGAACTGCGACGCATCCGCCGCGACGATCGCCTCGCCGACTTCGCGGCGAATCGCCTCGCCCTCGGCGCTGTCGTCTTCGAGTCCGTCGCGCACACGCATCGCCGGCCCGCGATTTTTCATTATCTGCACCGCCGCATTCGACACCAGGTCGCCGATCGGCCGGCGCTCGATCTCGTACGCGTCGAGCAGATTGCCGCCCGCCCATCCGTGATACGCGGCCGCGAGCATCCACGCCAGATTGGTCGCGTCTCCTATTCCGGCATTCATGCCGAAGCCGCCCAGCGGTATCCAGATATGCGCCGCGTCGCCCGCCAGAAACACATTGCCGTCGCGATAGTGATCGGCGACCAGCCGCCGCGAGGTCCATCGCTCGACGCCGAGTGTCTCGCGCGGCACATCGACTCCGAGCGCCGCCGCTAGCGCCCGATCGATATCGAGGTCGGCGAAGTCCTTGTCCGGCGCAACCGTCAGATGGCAGAGCCACAACTCCTTGCCATCGAGCGCGACCACGGTGGCATACAAATCACGGTTCACGATCCAGTACATCCAGGCCGGACCATTGCGATCGTGCCGAATCAATTCCGGCGACCTGAAATAGACCGAGACCGTGCGTCCAATCACGTCGATTCCGCGAAGTTCGATTCCGAGCTGGCGGCGGATCGCGCTTCTGCCGCCGTCGCATCCGACCATGTAGCGCGCGCGATGCGTTTCGCGCCGTCCGCTCGCAACCTCGACCGCTTCCACTTCGACGGATCCGTCGTGTTGCGCGAAGCCTTCGACTCGCCATCCGCGGCGGATTTCCACGCCCGGAAATGTCTGCGCGTGCTGGTACAGAATCGGTTCGAGATAAATCTGGCTGATGCGATGCTGCGGCTCGGGCGTCGGCCATCCCTCGTCCAATGCGCCCCGGTCGCGGCGCCGCATCGAGGAGGGCGGCAGATTCAGCCGCCCGAGAAATTGCCCGTTGAAGCGCGTCAGATAAAGGACGTGGGTCGGATGGTCGACGGGCAGGCCCGCCGCGCGAATCCGATCGGCGCATCCCAGGCGGCGGAAATGCTCCATCGAGCGCGCATTGGTCGTGTTGCACTTCGGATTCGGCGGCATCGCCGGCACCCGCTCCTCGAACACGAGGCAGGGCACTGCGCGCCAGCCCAAATCCATCGCGAGCGTCAGCCCGACCGGGCCGCCGCCCGCGATAATTACCGGCATCTCATTCATCGAATCGCCCTCATGCCTCCGAGCCCGCGTCGCTGTTTTCATATCGCAACGATGGGCGGTAGTGGAACCTCGCGCGCGGGAGCATCTCGACTGCCTTCTGCAAATGGCGGGCGCGCGATGCTATAGGATTATGTGATGGCGCCCAACGACAAATTCATCACGCTCGATTCGCGGCTGCACGACTACATGGCCGCGCACGGGCACAATTCCGATCCGATCCTGCAGGAACTCGCCGACGAGACCGCCGCACTCGGCCGGATCGCGATGATGCAGATTGCGCCCGAGCAGGGCACCTTCATGACGATTCTCGCGCGCGCGATCGGCGCGCGCCGCGCCGTCGAAGTCGGCACCTTCACCGGCTACAGCTCGATATGCGTCGCGCGCGCGCTGCCCGCCGACGGCCATCTGCTCTGCTGCGACGTGAGCGACGAATGGACGAAAATCGCGCGGCGGTATTGGGAGCGGGCCGGCGTCGCGCCCAGGATAACTCTGCGTATCGCACCCGCACTCGAAACGCTGCGCGCGCTCCCCGCCGATCACAGCTTCGACTTCGCGTTCATCGACGCCGACAAGACCAGCTATCTTGGCTATTACGAGGAAATTCTGAAGCGGATGCGCCCCGGCGGCCTGATACTTTTCGACAACGTGCTTTGGATGGGCGCGATTATCGACGACAAGGATCAGAGCGCGGACACGAGGGCGCTGCGCGAGCTTAACGACTTTATCGCGCGCGACACACGCGTCGACGCCGTGATGCTGCCGATCGCCGACGGCCTTACAATCGCCCGCAAGAAGTAGCCGCCATCGCTGATCGGCGCCGTCGCGCGGACTGCCACGTCAGCCCTGGAGTTCGCGGCGGAACCAGTCCATCGCGAGCGCGGTGCCCTCGCGCAGGCTTACTTTCGGCGTGACGCCGAGCAGCGTGCGCATCTTGGTGTTGTCGGGAACGCGGCGCGGAATATCCTCGTAGCTGCTCCCGTAAACCTCTTCCTGGCTGACGAATTTGATCTTCGATTTGGTCGAGCCGTAGAGCTCGATCATCAGCTTGGCGAATTCGAGCACGGTCGTTTCGACGTCGGTGCCGATATTGATCGCGTGGCCGTCGGCCGCCGGATTAAGCCCCGCCTCGACCGTCGCCGCGACCGCGTCGGTCACGTAAGTGAAGCATCGCGTCTGCTTGCCGTCGCCGATAACCGTAAGGTCGGCGCCGCGCAGCAACTGTCCCATGAAGATCGTGAAGAGCCGCCCGACGTCGACCTTATCGAGCCGCGGCCCGTAGATATTGAAGTAGCGCACGACCGTCACGGCCAGGCCGAGCTTCCGGTACGCGAAGCTGAAATGCTCGCCGACCGCCTTCGAGGTCGAGTAGCACCATCGGTCGATCGTGGTCGCGCCGAGCACGCGGTCGTCGTCCTCTTTCCACGGCACCTTGGGATTTCGCCCGTAGACTTCCGAGGTCGAGCTGAACACCACTCGCCGCCCGTACTTGTAGGCCACCTTCAGCACGTTCTGCGTGCCGTTGACGTTGACGTTCAGGGTCTCGTAGGGATCGGCGACGTAATGCTCGACGCCGACCACGGCCGCGAGATGGTAGACCAGGTCGCACTTGGCCATCATGCTGTCGAGCAGCTCGATATTGAAGATCGAATCGCGGATGTAATGGAACCGCGGATTGTCGAGCAGATGGCGCACCTTGGCAATCGCGCCCGTATCCAGCACGAAGACCTCGTCGCCGCGTCCAATGAAAGCGTCGGACAGGTGCGAGCCCAGAAATCCCGCACCACCGGTTATCAAAACCCGCATTTGACCTCCAACTATTCGAGCCGCGCGCCCTTGGGCACCGGCCCGATTACCTCCGCGGCCGAATTTTCGCCGCCGCCCTCGAATTGTGCGCGAATCAGCGCGATACTGCCTTCACCCGCCGCGACTTCGACTGTGCCGTCGCCGGCAATCGCGATTATCTCACCCGGCACGCCGGCTTCGCCCGACTCGCGTGCAATCCGCGCCTCCCAGAGAAAAATCCTCCGCCCGTCGCACTCGCAAAACGCGCCCGGGTACGGATGCGTTACGGCGCGCACGAGGTTGAAGACGCGCCGCGCCGGCCATCGCCAGTCGATCCGTCCGTCCTCGGGCCGCCGCCGCCCGAAGTAGCTGCCCTGCGAAAGGTCCTGGCGGCGGCGCGGCGCCCGGCACTGCGCAATCAGCGGATGCATCTCGCGGATCACCTCGACTCCGAGCGGCACCAGCTTGCGATAGAGGGTCAGCGCCGTGTCCGCGTCATCGATCGCAACCGCCCGCTGTCCCACGATATCGCCCGCGTCGGCTCGCGCAACCATATGATGGAGCGTCACGCCCGCTTCGCGCTCGCCATTGACGAGCATCCAGTTTATCGGCGCGCGCCCGCGATACTTCGGCAGCAGCGCCCCGTGCAGGTTGAACGCTCCGAGCGGCGCGAGCTTCAGGATCGAATCGGGCAGCATATAGCGGTACGAGAACGAATAGATAATCGAGGGGCGCAACTCGCCGATCCGTTCGATCCATTGCGTGCCGTCCGAACCCGGCTCGTACACCGGAATTGAATTTCGCTTTGCCAACTCCGCGCACGATCGCCACCAGACCTCCTCATGCGGGTCGTCGCGATGGGTAAAGAGCGCCACGATCGGCGCGCCCATCGCAAGCAGCGCCTCGATGCACGCGTAGCCCATCTCGTGGTAGGCGAAGAGCACGCATCGCGCCCGCGCCACTGCCGAGCGGGCTTCCGGCGTATCGATATTCATTATTTCGGCGCCAGGTCGTCCGGCCCGGCCCCGTGCACCGCTCTTACGATATAGGTGGGACGCTTGCGCACCTCGCTGTAGATCCGGCCCACGTACTCGCCGATCATCCCGAGCGCGAGCAGGATGAATCCGACGAAGAAGAACAGCACCGCGAACAGCATCCAGAGCGCGCCCTCCTGCTGCGGCCCGTAGAGTATGCGATGGGCCAGCAGGAAGGTTGCGAACATCGCGTCAAGCAGAAAGATTCCAATCCCGGCGAGGCTCATCGCCTGAATCGGCATCTGCGAAAAGCCCGTTACCAGGTTCAGGCTCAGATGGGCGAGACGAAACAGGTTGTACTTCGATTCGCCGCCGGCGCGCGGTTCATGGTCGACCCGAATCTCGGCGACGCGCTTGGCGAACGAGTTGGCGAGCGCCGGAACGAAGGCGGCCTTCTCGTCGCATGCAACCACGGTATCGACGATATGGCGGCGGTAGGCGCGGAGCATGCACCCGTAATCATGCATCGGAACACCCACGATCGCCGACGTGATCGAATTGTGCAGCCGCGACGCATAGCGCCGATAGGGGCTGTCGTGGCGCTCCTCGCGCCATCCGCCGACCACGTCGTTGCCCTCGTCGATCGCTGCGAGCAGGCGGGGAATCTCCTCGGGCGGATTCTGCAGGTCGGCATCGAGCGTCACGACGATATCGCCGCGGCTCTGGCGGAATCCGGCCAGGATCGCCGAGTGCTGCCCGAAGTTGCGCGCGAGCTCGACGATCCGCACCCGTTCACCGCTCTCAGCGGCGAATTCTCGCAGTATTTCCAAGGACTTATCGATCGATCCGTCGTCGACGAAGAGCACTTCCCAGGGCCGTCCGCAAGCGAACATAACCGGCCTCAAACGGCCCCACAGCGCTTGCAGGTTCGCCTCCTCGTTGTAGACCGGGATTACGACCGAGACGGTTTCGGCCCGCTCCATCCCGATACCGCGGACCGGTGCTATCTTTCCCACGATACTCAATGCGTTGTGAATTCTGGCAAACGCGCTGCCGCAGTTAAAGATGCCTCGGCGCCGGGCGACGGCACAGCGTATCGCAAGCGGCGCAAGATGGGCTCGGTCCGGAACATGATTCGGCGGACTTGGTTTCCGCCGGTTCTGACTGTAACTTCAATCGCGAAGTCATCTTCGCCCGGGCGGCTGACGGACAAGGCGGTACGCGGGTTGGGTCAGGGGGTTGACACTGCTTGAGCTCATCCGGTGAGACGAAGGCTGAGGGAGAGGCGATAGCCGAGGGCGGCGGCGCGCCATCCAACCGCAACAAGACGCCGGCAGAAAAGGAATCCGGACTGGCCAGGTTTCTGCTCGAGACGCGCGAGCAACGCGGCCTCACGCACGAGGAGATAATCTCCGAAACTCGAATCCCGGCCCATTATCTGCAGATGATCGAAAGCAGCGACTATGGGCTTATCTCGGATGCGCTCTATCTGCTGCCGTTTCTCCGCCGCTACGCCAATTTCCTCGGCCTCGACGGGGAGGAGATTGGGATGCGTTTCGTGCGCGAGGTTCAGCGCGCCGAACTTACGCAGCAGATTCGGACCTCGGAGTCTTTCGAGCAGATCGATCGCAAAAAGATTCCATGGGGAGTAGTCGCGCTCGTCGCGCTCGTGGTCATCGCGTTGGCGGCGCGCTATGCCGAGATAGCGCATCACAGCCGCCATGCGCCGCTGCCGCGATCCGCG
>VFSW01004854.1_pt1 | contig 20010 bp, 26 predicted proteins | sample 5358111 | NCBI WGS metagenome assembly VFSW01 (sample SAMN11554181, study PRJNA540505) | mine drainage metagenome | isolation source: sediment from site ElyBrook_90M | place: USA: Ely Copper Mine, Vershire, VT | collected 2017 | reverse complement strand
TCAGGCGCGCACCATCCGCATCCCGGTGCACATGATCGAGACCATCAACAAGCTGGTGCGCACCAGCCGCCAGATGCTGCACGAGATCGGCCGCGAGCCGACGCCGGAGGAACTGGCCGAACGCCTCGCCATGCCGCTCGAAAAGGTGCGCAAGGTCCTCAAGATCGCCAAGGAGCCGATCTCCCTCGAAACGCCGATCGGCGACGAGGAAGACAGCCACCTCGGCGATTTCATCGAGGACAAGAACGCGGTGCTGCCCATCGACGCGGCGATCCAGGCCAATCTGCGCGAGACCACCACGCGCGTGCTGGCCACGCTGACCCCGCGCGAGGAACGCGTGCTGCGCATGCGCTTCGGCATCGGCATGAACACCGACCACACGCTGGAAGAAGTCGGCCAGCAGTTCTCGGTGACCCGCGAACGCATCCGACAGATCGAAGCCAAGGCGCTGCGCAAGCTCAAGCATCCCTCGCGCAGCCGCAAACTGCGGAGCTTCTTGGACAACTAGCGTCTATGCCTTCGTCTCCATGGCCCGACCCGGCCATCCGGAGAATGGAGGCGGACAAACCTGGCGGGCATGGAATCACACGCCCCGCAAACGGACCGGAGAATCGAACTACATGGCCTTGTTTCAAGAGAAAAGCTTTCACGACAGAATCAATGCCGGCGCCGAAGCGCGCAAGGCGCAGCTTGAGAAGTCCCGCGCCGCCGCCGAGGCGCTCAAGGCGACCGCCGCCGAACGCATGGCCGAACGCATGAAGATCGCCCAGGAGCGCGAAGCGCGCCAGGCCGCGCGCGAAGCCGTCAAGCGCGCGGAAGCCGAACGCCTCGAAGCCGAGAGGCGGGCGGAAGCCGAACGGCTCGAAGCCGAGCGCCTGGCCGCCGAAGAAGCCAAGCGGCGCGCCGACGAAGAATACGAAGCCGCCAAGAAATGGCTGGCCGAGGAAGAGAAGCGCAAGATCATCAAGCTGCTGGCCGATCAGAAGGCCGCCCGCGACGCCCGCTACGCCGCCCGCAAACAGCGGCGGCGGTAACCGCCTTCTTCCACGCCGTCGTATGTTTCCCCTCTCCCCGACGCGGGAGAGGGCGGTTCGTCTTGCGGTTCATCGCGCAGCGTGAACCGCTTAGACGAACCGGGTGAGGGGGCTTTCCTTCCACACCCGGATGGCCTGCACTTGAAGTGCCATGACACCAGCGACGATTTTTGTTCTGACCCCTTTGTCATCCCCGGTGACGGAAGATGAACGCCGGAAGGACATGGCTGTCTACGAGCAGTACTTGCTTGTGGCACAGCACACAGCTACCTGACTTTTGTTGAGCGGTATCGCTCATTGCCTCAATCTCCAGGGACGAAGTAATGGGGGCGGAGTGGATTTCACTCACCCCTCTCTGCATACACGTCCACAAGCGAGCGGATCATGTGCTGATAAGGCACTCGCTTCTGCACGACACCGCCTTTCGGTCGAGCCGCAATTTACATTAGAATAGCGCCATGACGAAGCTGCTCGAAAAAGCCATCGAAGCGGTCCGCAAGCTTTCAGTTGCGGAACAGGACGAAATCGCGCGCGCAATGCTCCAGCTTGCGAAGTCAGACGGTGAGCCTGAGGCCGTCGACGCCTCGCATTTGCCCGCCGTTCTGGAAGGTCTGGCGCAAGCCAAGCGCCGCGTGTTTGTCAGCGATGCGAACGTCGAAGCTGCGTTTCGCCGCTTCGAGTCGTAGGTCTGCTACCTCTTCGCCCCGTCCACCGCGCACTGCATCGTCCCCTTGTAGCTCGCTTCCGGTGCGTCCGGCGGCTGGCCGATGGCTTCGAGATAGGCGTATTCCGCCGTCATGTCCCAGACCAGCCGTCCGCTCTTGCGGTCGAGCGTCAGCACGCCGCGCATCACGCCCCACGAGATCGTCGCGTCGGTGATCTCCACCGAGTCCGGCAGCCCCTCCAGGCCGGCGTCGGGCGGCGCGTCCACCGTCTTGGCGCCGTAATCGACCGTGAGCGCCAGCGTCTTCCACCAATGGCCGCCGTCCGTGTAGCGGCAGGTGAAATGGTCGACGGGATCGGCGAAGGCCGTGCCGCTCAGCGCCGCAACCGCAAACAGAGTCGCAAATAGTTTTGTCATGGCGTGATCTCGCCCCTGCCGCCACGATAGCGCCTTCGCGCCTCGCCGTATCCCCTCATGATTCTAATACTCAAAACCTATCCAAGCGATTCGGGCCTGTGTTTTCAAATTTTTTCGCGCGTTTTTTTCCAATGCGCCCAACGCCTTCGCACGCCGCGGCGATTTTCAGGCCGCCGAACTTATCCAATCCGTCCGAATCGGCCGGATAATTCGGGGTGCAATGCATCTTTGGAGGACTCATATGAGCGATGACAATCGGGAGCGCGGCAGGCAGGCGTTGCAGTACGACGCGCTCCGCCGCACGAAAGAAGAAAACGAGTGCTGGACGCGCGAGCATCCCTACGCGCCGGAAGAGATCGGTCAGTTTCGCCCCGTTCCCAGCCTTAACGATCTTGGCGACCCGGCGGCCGTCGCGCGTGACGAGGAACGGCGGCAAGAGAAAATTCGGCAATGGGAAAGCGATATGCGCAGCCTCGCCGATGCGCATGGCGGGGTGTTGCCGCCCGATCCGGCCTTCAAGATCGGCGATGAGGAGCCGCAGGTCCGGCTCGGCAATATCCCCACCGCGCCGCTGGACGCGGCCGCCGGCACCGAAGCGCTGCTCAACGGGTTGATCGCCGAATGCCGCTTTCTGGCGCGCGAGGTGGCGTTCCACTCGGCGCGCCTGACGCCCAACCCCGACGATCGGATACGTTTTCTCTCCGCCGCGCAAAGCATCGTGGCCACCGGCGCGACGATCGGCGAGGCTGTGGCGAAGCTGCACAAGAGTAGCGCCCCCAGGGTCCAGGAGCGGCGCCATCACATGATCTATGAACGCCGTCAGACCGAGGACCTACCCCCCTCCCCCCCGGGTGAAATGCCGTGACTCGAAAAACAATGATCGATCTTTCCGAGCCGCCGCCGCGCAGGCTTGGTGCGCCCTGTGGCAACCGCAATGCGTTCAAGACGGGCGCGCATACCGCGCCGGTACGCGAGTGGCGCCAGCGCGTCGCCCAGTGGCGCCGTCGCGTCCGCGCGGCGCTGGCCGCGGTGGAGAAGAATGTGAAACGCGATTCCGACCAGGCAGACCTGATCGTCAACCCTCCCCTTGCGGGGAAGCGGACCGCCCGTTCGTGCGCCGCACGGTTTGCGGAATGACACGCGTTGTTGCGTTCACACCCTCATGGCGTCGGCGCTGGTGTCGGTACCGGCGCCGCGTCGCCGATCGTCACCGTCTCGATCACCACCGGCGTCACCGGCTGCGCGTCGGGGAACGGGCCCTTGCCGCCGCCGGTCGCCACCGCCGCGATCTTGTCGGCCACGTCCATGCCCTGCACCACATGGCCGAACACGGCGAAGCCCGTGGTGTTGGGCGCGTCGCCCGGCTTGGGATCGAGCGCGCGCGCGTTGGCGTCGTCGAGATCGATGAAGAATTCCGCCGTGGCGCTCGCCGGCTTGGCGGGATCGCGCGCCATCGCCACCGCGCCGCGCACATTGGAGAGGCCGTTGCCGCTCTCCAGCGGAATGGGTTTGCGCAGCGTGCGGTATTTGCCGTGCAGGTCGTAGCTGCCCGCCTGGATCACGAAGCCCGGCACCACGCGGTAGAACAACGTGCCGTTGAAATGGCCTGCCTTGGCATAGCGGATGAAGTTGGCGACGGTCGCGGGCGCCTGCGCGCGGTCGAGCGCGATGACGATGGTGCCCAGCGAGGTCACGAGCGTCGCCTGCGGCCCGCTCGGCGGCGGCGCCGCCGCTATGTCCTGCGACCGGGCCGGCGCCGCCAGCCACAGAATCGCCGCAAACAGAAACAGGGTGCGTCTCATGGGCCGTGCTCCTCGTTTTTCCGGGGCATATTCTGTATCACGGCGGCGCTCGATCCGCCTTTGCCGCAGGTGCAAACCTTTCTCGACAAGGGGGCCCCCGGCCCCTATAGAAAAGGCCGGGCTGAGGGTGCCGCGGGGACAGGCGATATCGCGGCCGACGAGTGTTATAGTCAGGAAAAAGGCGTGCCCGATGGCCGAACCGGCAAAAGACCTTAGGACCGTGAAACCCGCGGAACGCAAGGCGTTCAAATATCCCAGCGAGGACGAGACCTATGTCCGCCGGCTGGGCAGCGCCCTTTTGGCGCACTGGAACGAGGTGCCCGAAGATCTCCGCCTCAAGATCGTCTCCGAGGCCGCCGTGGTCTGGGACCGCGAGTACAACGTGCCGCAGCTCACGCAGAAGCTCGAAAATTTCGTCCGCCGCTATCCCGGCCGCGTGCGCTAGGCGCCGCATCGCAGTTTGCCGCCGCAAGGCCTATCATTCTCCCGCGAGACGCAAAGCGCGCCCCGGCAATTCAGGGAGAGAAGCCCATGGCGAAGGCCAAAGCGGACAATGGCGTATATCGCGTAACCGAAATCATCGGCACCAGCACGGTATCGTGGGAGGACGCGGCGAAGAAGGCGGTGCAGACCGCGTCGAAGTCGCTGCACGACCTGCGCATCGCCGAGATCACCAAGCTCGACATGAAAGTCGAAGACGGCAAGATCGTCGCCTATCGCGCGCGCATCTCGCTGTCCTTCAAATACGCGCCGTAAATTCCGCGGACTTTTCCGGCTCGCCGACACGCGCACCGAAGGCGCGCGCGTCGGTGCGCGTGTTCACATGCCCGGCCAGAACGCCGCCATCACCATCAAGATGCCGGCGAAGGATGCGGCCCAGGTCAGCGTGCGCAGCCAGGGAATGCCGAGGATGTAGAGCGGCACATAGATCAGCCGCGCCCAGATGTAGATTTGCGCGCCCAGCGCCGAGGTCGCCGTATGCTTGCCGAGCGCCGCGTTGAGCAGCACGGCGGCGGCGAAGAAGACGAAGGTCTCGAGGAAGTTCTTGAAGGCGCGGTCGGCGCGTCCGCCGAACTTGCCGAGCGGCTTGGCTTCGTCGCGTGGGCCCACATCGTAGAGCAGGCCGACCTTCGGCAGGACGAGCAGGACCGCCAGCAGAAGCTGGATGAGACCGAGCGCCATCGCGCAGAACAGGATCTGCAGTTCGATGGAGCCGCTGAGTGTGGATGTCATTGGTTTCCTCCCCAGGATTGCGCTCGGGCTATCCCCGATTCGCCGCGCGATCATACGCCGGCATGCGCGTCGTCCCGATGACGCTAAGCCGCCGTAGCGGCAAGTTCCTTGTAGAACACCGTGGTGTCGCAGAAGCGGCCGTCCGGCCACTTGGCGTAACGCGGGATCACGCCGACGCTCTGCCAGTCCTGCGTCCGGTACAGCCGCTCGGCGTCGCCGCCGGTCACCGTGTCGAGGGTGAGCAGCGTCAGCCCGCGCTCGCGCGCCTCCGCTTCCATCGCCTCCAGCAGCCGTTGTGCCATCCCGCGCCGGCGGCATGCGCGATGGACCAGCAGCTTGCGCACGTCGCCGCGATGGCGCTGGTTGCACGGACCGTCCAGCCAGAGCTGCACCGTGCCGCCGAGCCGCTCGCCGTCGAAGGCTCCGAACAGGCGGAGGCGCCCTTCGTCCAGCGCCGTGACGACGCCGTCCCAATAGCGTGCGGCCTGCTCCCGGTCGAACGGCCACAGGAACGAGACCGAAGCGCCGCCCTCCACGCAGTCGCAGAGCACCTCGGCGAGCGCGTCCCGATGACGGCGCGCGGCGTCGGGATCGAGGCGTGCGATGCGGATCATCGCCGCAGCACCGCCACGACATAGCGGCAGTCCTTGTCGGTGGGATTGTGGAACGCGCTGTCGGCCGGCGGACCGAACTCCAGCCGGTCGCCGGTCTTCAGGGTGAAGGTTTCCGCGCCGTCGCGGATCTCCAGCCTGCCGCTCAGCACCCACACCACCTGGCGGATCAGCGTGTAGGACGACGCGGGGAATCCCACGCGCGCGCCGGGAGGCAGATGCACCTCCACCAGCTCCATCGGGAAGTCGGCGCTCTGGAACACCTGGCGGCGCAGATAGCCCGTGCCGGGATCACGCCATTGCGGCTGGTCGCCGGCCCGCAGCCAGCGCGAGGGCTTTGCTGCGGTGGGGGTCAGCATCTCGGCGAGCGTCATCCCGAACGCCGTGGCAATGCGTCCGAGGATGGTGGCGGTGGGGCTCACCTCTTCGCGCTCGATCTTGCTCAGCATCGCCTTGGAGACGTCCGAGCGCGCCGCCAGGTCGGCCAGCGACCAGGCCCGGCGCTCGCGCTCAGTCTTCACGCGTTCGGCGATCTGGGCGGCAGGATCGTCTATGATAATTGACATATCGTCCCTTATAGAACACGATCAGGCGTTGGTCAAGGGCGCTGCACGGCTTGTGAGACGCTCGGAATATGCGATACGACCGGTCGACGGTGCGGCCAAACCGGCGCCCATCGGCCACCATCGCGGCCCGCCGCTGGATGTCTCCTGGAATGCCAGGGCATGGCGGCGCGCCTGGGTCTCACCGATCGCGACGACACGTCCGTCATCTTCGATCGTGGCGGTATTTCGAGCTGAGCGCTTGAACCGAATCCGGAGTCACGACGTCCGCCACATCGTCGCATGCGCTTGAATTGTCGGCTGCCAATTCCGACATAAAGAGGTTAGGCGAAAGGGCAGGTGTTTTTGCGTGTGTCGGAGAAGCAGGAAAGGGACCCCGTTTCAAAAAAAACGAAAACGAATGGCGCGGACCGTGAGGTGAAAGAAATCGGAAATAGGGGATACCTCTCCTCGGATTTGGGGGTTCAAATGGCGACAGGGCATACCCCCGCCCCACAGGCAAAAGTCGAAAACAATTTGATGTGGCCGACCGGCTCTTGGAAACAACAGCTAGTGGGGCGGTCCCGTCTTCTCGAGGGAATCCAGCCAGGCAATCGCATCCGCCCGATTGAGAAAGATTTCGTGCCGCGTGGCGGGGAACATCACGCTCGCCACCTTGATCAGTTTGTGGAACGCGTGGTTGCGCACGACATAGGCGACGTTGGAGTTGCCGTCCGTGCCCCAAGGCGCCATGCGGCCCACGGCCTCGACATGATCCCACTCGACCTGGCCGGTGAATCTGGTGAGGTCGACCAGCGCTGGCATGCTGTAAGGGATTGCTCCGCGCCGGACGGCTTCGGCGAAGACACCTGACAGGCATTTTCCGGGCGGCTCGCCATCCAGCAGCAGGTAAAGACGCTTGGCCGTGACCTTCATCAGCACGCGCCCATTCGGCAGGCCATGCACGATAACATCACCGTCTTCGCCGGCCTCGGCAAAGGCGGCGTACACCTCGTCTTGCGGTGGCACCAACGCAAATCCCCCCAGGGCTTCACCCGGCCAGCCCGGAGGCTGACCTATACCCATGAATCATATGACAAATCGTAGAATCCGTCCGGAAGGGTGGCAACCAACCGTGGTGCGGTGCCGGATCGCGCTATCGCACGGTGTAGTTGAAGCTGAGGCTGACGCGATGGCCTCGCGCGCGATTGGCCGGCACTTCGTGGCGCAGCCAGCTCTCCCACATCAGGATGGCGCCCGGCATGGGCTCGATGGTCACGAAGGACAGATTCTCGCGGCGCACGGCCGGGCGCCGGGCCGGCGCCGCCATCATCATGGCCAGCCGCGGGTCCTCGAAGCGGATGGCGCTCGCGCCGTGCGGCACCGCCACGTAATAAGTTCCGCTGATCGCCGAATGCGGATGGATGTGGCCCGTGTGCACGCTGCCCTGTGCCATCACATTGATCCAAAGACTGTCGAGGACAAGCGTCTTGGCCTGCAGGTCCCACTCCAGCGCCTGGGCGAAGGCGCGCGCGTGGGTGTCGAGGTGGCGCACCAGTTCCGCGAAGACGTTGGCGCGGCTCGGCAGATCGTCGAGCGAGGCATAGGAGGTGTAGCCGAGATAGCCGTGCTCGTCGCACCAGCGCTGTCCGGCAATATCCTCGCGCGCGATGGCCAGACAGGTCTTCATCAGCTCGGGCTTCAGCCGGCGCGCGCCGATCAGGGAGCCGCGATACAGGCGGGTCGGAAACAGGGTGTCGATTTTCATGGGGATCACAAAAAGGCGCCGGCAAGGCGGAGGGTACCGCCTTGCCGCGTGAAAACCTCAATGGCTTGCCAGCACGCTCTCCAGAATAAAGCCGGTCGCGACCGCGGCCAGCACATAGTCGCCGTCGACCTGCACCCAGTGATAGCCGCGCGGCGGCCGGCGCAGATGATGGGCATGCCAGTCCACGGTCGCATCGCGCCAGTATTGGCGCGGCAGACGGTCGCCGTGATGCCAGTCGTGATGGCGCATCATGGCGTGATCGTTACGGTGCATGGCGTTCATCGATCCGCCCATCGCGCCGTGTTGGTCGGCCATGTGATTCATCGCGCCGCCCGCCGGGCCTTTCATCGTGTCATGATGATCGGCCATGTGGTTCATGCTGCCGGTCGCCGGTCCGCTCATGGTGTTGTCGTGATGCGCGGGGCCGGACATCGTGTTCGTGTTGGATGTCTTTTTGTCGTGATGATTGTTGTCCTGACGGTCTTGGGCAAAAGCCGCCGGAGCGGCAACAAGCGCGGCGGCGAACGCGCCGATAACGAGTTTTTTCATTCTTGTCTCATCGCCTCGCGGCGTCCTCTTCCCAGGTGAGGCGCTCCATATGTTAAGCATAGCCGACACCGGCCCCGTTGAATATGCATCCGCGAAAACGATGATGACGGGCCGCCATTTTTCGCGCATGATTGGCTGCTAGGATGGATCGATGATTAGAGCCGTCGAGCAAGTCACGGGACAGGTCACCCGCCTTTATTCGCGTCATGAAAAATTGGCGGACGCAATCGTGCATGTGCTCGGCATCGTCTTTGCCATCAACGGCAGCCTGTGGCTGCTGTGGAACGTCACCGGGCTGTCGGTGCTGGTCAGCGTCTCGGTCTATTGCGCCGGCCTGCTGGCGATGACCGGCTTCTCGGCCGCCTACAATCTGATGCCCCATCACCGTCCGTCGAAGAAGATTCTGCGCCGGCTCGACCACGCGGCGATCTTCATCATGATCGCGGCGACTTATACTCCGCTCGCCGTCAACCGCCTGTCGGAGCCTTATGGCGATATCATCCTGGCGATCATCTGGCTGTCGGCGACCTTCGGCGTGGTGATGAAGGTGCTGTTCCCCCGCCGCTTCGAGATCGCCAGCATCGTGCTTTATCTGGGCATGGGTTGGCTGGCGGTCGTGATCATCCATCCGCTGGCGCAATCGCTGGCGGGCGTGGATTTCTGGCTGCTGGTGGCGGGTGGTCTGGTCTATTCGGCGGGCGTCGTCTTCTATCTGGTCGAACGCATCCCCTATCACCGTGCGATCTGGCACGCCTTCGTGCTGACCGCCGCCGTGCTGCAGTTCTCCTGCATCTGGGGCGAATTCGCACGCTGAACGCTCAGGTCGGCAGGAACAGGGCGGCCAACACCATAACGATGCCGATCATCGCAATCAGCCACACCAGGGTGCGCAATCCGGGCACGCCGAAACCGTAAAGCGGCAGATAGACGATCCGCGCGGCGAGATAGATTTGGCTCCCCCACAGCGTCAACGCGCCGTGCTTTCCGGCCAGCGCCGCCACGATCACCGCAGCCGCGAAGAACGGAAACGTCTCCATGAAATTGCGGTAGGCGCGCTCCAGTCGCGCCGCGCCCTTGCCGACGGGCGCGCCGGGCTCGTCGCGGGCGCTCAGGTTCCATTTCAGGCCGCGCTGGCTGTTTGTGGAGCGCGCATAAAGCAGGAGCTGGACGATACCCAGCGCGCTGGCGAGCGCCAGCATCGTCAACTCCACGCTCAGGCCGCCAAGGCGGAAGCCCACAAAAGGCAGATGCGCGAGATCCATTTTACCCTCCTGTTATGTCCCGACGGTAGCGCACCGAGCGGTCCGGTACGAGCAGTCGCACCTGATTGACGGTTTCATGCTAGGCTGCGCTTCGGAGGTTGCCATGTCCAAAGTTGTTGTCGTCCTCATGCTTGCTGGTGTCGGCGCATTGTTGTCCGGTTGTGCCGTCGCGGAAGTGGGCAGCGCGGTGGTCGGCGCGGGCGTCTCTGCCGCGTCCACGGCCGTCGATGTCACCGGGGACGTTGTCAGCACCGCCGCCGATACGGTCACGGGATCGGGCGGCAAGGACAAGAATAAAGACAAGGACAAGAGCAAAGACAACAACGACAAGGATTGAGCGGTCAGAAGCTGTCCTTGCGGCGCCGCATCTCCGCAAACATGTCGACGGCCTCCGCATTCTCCATCTTGAGTACGGCGCGGATTTCCGCCGATCCGGTCCGGACGAACGGATTGGTACGCTTCTCGAGGCCGATGCTGGACGGAACTGTCGGACGGCCCTTAATGCGCGCCGCTTCGACATCCTTCATCCGGGCCTGAAGATCCCTGTTGCCAGGTTCGAGCGTCAGCGCGAAGCGTCCGTTGTTCATTGTGTATTCGTGCCCGCAATAGACTGCCGTGTCGTCGGGCAGGGCCATGAGCTTGGCCAGGCTCGCATGCATCATCGCCGGCGTGCCTTCGAACAGCCGTCCGCAGCCCATCGTGAAAAGCGTGTCGCCGGTGAAGACGGCGCCGTCGAAGACGAACGCGATCGCGCCCTTGGTATGCGCAGGCACTTCCAGGATGCGCACCATGTGCGCGCCAAAGCGCCAGCCCTGCGCTTCGTCCACGCCGATGTCGATCTCGGGGATGCGGTCGCGGTCCTTCTCAGGCCCTACGACGACGGCATCGAAGGCTGTCTTCAAGGCTCTGTTGCCGCCGGTATGGTCCCAGTGATGGTGGGTGTTCAGGATATGGGTGAGCTTTAGCCCACGCACGGCCAATGCGGCCTGCACGGGCTCGGGCTCGGACGGATCGACGACCGCGCAGAGCCCGCCTTCGTGCACCAGATAGGCGTAATTGTCCGTCAGGCAGGCGATGGGCTCGATCTGAAGCTTGGCCAAGGTCAAATCTCCTAGCAATTGATCCAGTCTAGCAATACCCACCTATCCGTTGAACCGGCCGGCGCTTCGGCGTACCCAATTGTCATGCAGCTCGATGCGGGAAATCTCGTCGACTTCTACGAATCCGCGCTCGGTCAGGTGGCGCGCCGGCTGATTTTCCGCCGGATCAAGCTGATGTGGCCGCAGCAGAAAGGCCTGCGCATCCTGGGCTACGGCTTCGCGGTGCCCTATTTGAAGCCCTATCTCGGCGATGCCGAGCGGGTGGTGGCGATGATGCCGGCACAGACGGGGGTGGTGGCCTGGCCGGCCACCCGACCGCTCACCGTGCTTGGCGAGGAAGACGCGCTGCCTTTCGCCGATGCCTTGTTCGACCGAATTCTGGTCGTGCATGGCTTGGAAGGCGCAGACGCGGCGCGCGCACTGCTGCGCCAGTTGTGGCGTGTCCTGGCACCGGAAGGCCGTCTTCTCATTATCGCGCCCAATCGCGCCAGTCTGTGGGCACAGGTGGAGGCGTCGCCTTTCGCTTGCGGCCGCCCGTTTCACCGCAGCGAACTCGCGGCGCTGCTGCAAGACACGCTGTTCGAGTCGCAGCAATGGGATCGCGCGCTCTACTTGCCGCCGTTCCGCGAGCGCCGGCTGTGGCGCACCGGCGCTGGCTGGGAACGCCTGGGCCGGCGCTTTCTCTCCGGCGTCGCCGGCGTGCATCTCGTCGAAGCGAGCAAGTCGCTCTATGGCACCGCGCTGACGCCGCGACTCACCCGTGGCCAGCCCGTGCTCACGCGCGCGCTCGGCATTTCGCCGCGGTAGCTTTTGATCGTCCGCGGCAGCCGAGTAGCAACATAAATCTTAGGGAATTATCGGCCTGATTTCTTTATTGCCGTTGACTATGCCGCAGGCCTAATTTTTATCAACAAAAACAATATATTATATGCGTCTTGGAAGTGTCCGCTATTTTTAAAATACGCTATGCATCGCATGCCACCTATGCACCTGCGGTCTGCCATTGCTGCCGCAACGTAAGTCTGTGGAAAATCTGGATTTTCGCTGCGCTTGTCGCCTGCGCGTCAAACACGTCACGGATCGCTGATCGCAGCCCCCTTCAAACGCGCAATTTAAATGCCTACCTCTCGCGCGCCGGTATGAACCGGCTGAAATTTTGGAGGAGGAAATCTCATGTTGTTCGCCAAGAAGACGGCGCTTGCTTCAGTCGCGGCGGTATTTGCTGGTCTGATGTTCGTGTCCGCTGCCGGCGCCGCCGAGACCGACGCGAGCCTCAGCGACTGCGTCCATATGGCCAAGCAGGTTGCGACCGCAATCAACGCGGCGCAACCCGGCAAGTCGACGGCCGACGCGCGCGCGGAACAGAATTACGGCCGCGATTATTGTGCATCGTCCATGTACAACCGGGGCGTCGAGCATTACGCGAAAGCCCTGCAGATGCTGAACGCGAAGGGCTGACCGCCACCGCGGGCAATCGCCAGCGCGAAACCCTAGAGCGGTTTGCCGCTTTTGACGAAAGCGCAATCCGCTCTAGCGCGTCCGCAAGAGGAAAATCGCACCTTCGGAAAAGAAATTCGGGGCCCATGCCTCGGCACGCATGGGCTTGGCGCGGCCGTTTTCGCTGAGTGCCAGCGCGCGTTCGATGTCGGCGCCTTCTTCTTGGGCCATCGCCACGAAATCGGCGATCGTGCACAGGTGGATGTTTGGCGTGTCGTACCAAGCATAGGTCAGCGCCTTGGTCTGCGGCATGCGCCCGTGGAGAAGCAGGCTGAGGCGCACCCGCCAATGGCCGAAATTTGGCAGCGACACGGCCGTGCGCCGGCCGATCCGGAGCAGATGGCCGAGCACGCTCTTGGGATTGCGCGTCGCCTGGATCGTCTGGCTCAAGATCGCGAAGTCGAACACCTGCGAGGGATATTCGGCGAGATCGGTGTCGGCGTCGCCCTGAATGACCGCCAGGCCGCGCGCAACGCAAGCGTTGACGTTCTGCTGGGACAGTTCCAGACCACGGCCGTCCACCTTCTTTGTCGTCCTCAGATGTTCGAGCAGGGCACCGTCGCCGCAGCCGATGTCGAGGACGCGCGCGCCATGCGGGATCATCTCGGCGATCGCGGCCAGATCGGGACGCAGGTAGGCCATCACGCCACTCCTTGCGTGGCCGCCACCACGTTGAGGAATCCGCGAACGGTGGCGAACATCTCCGGCTCGTCCAGCAGGAAGGCATCATGGCCGCGGTCGGTGTCGATCTCCACGAAGCTGACGGTGGCCGCGGCCGCATTGAGGGCGTGCGCGACGCGCTTGTTCTCGACTGTCGGGAACAGCCAATCGCTGGTGAAGGAGATGAGACAAAAACGTGTCTTGCAGCCGCGGAATGCTTCTGCCAGCACGCCGCCGTAATCCGCCGCGAGGTCGAAATAGTCCATGGCGCGCGTGATGTAGAGGTAGGAATTGGCGTCGAATCGATCGACGAAAGTCATGCCCTGGTGGTGCAGATAGGATTCTACCTGGAAGTCCGGCGCAAAGGCGAAGGAGATGCCGTTGCGGCTCTGCAGGTTCCGGCCGAACTTGCGCTGCAGGGCCGCTTCCGAGAGGTAGGTGATGTGCGCGGCCATGCGCGCAACCGCAAGGCCTTTCGAGGGCTGCGTACCCTGGAGCTGATAAGCGCCGCCATGCCAATCGGGATCGGCCATGATCGCCTGGCGCCCGACTTCGTGGAAGGCGATATTCTGTGCGGAATGCCTGGCCGCGCAGGCGATCGGTATCGCCGAGATGACACGGTCCGGATAGCTGGCCGCCCATTGCAGCACCTGCATGCCGCCCATCGATCCCCCGGTAACGCAAAGCAGCTTCTCGATCCCGAGTGCGTCGAGCAGCATGGCCTGGGCGCGCACCATGTCGCGGACCGTGACCAGCGGAAAGGAAAGTCCGTAGGGTTCTCCCGTCGCCGGATCGATTTCCGCCGGTCCGCTCGAGCCCATGCAGCCGCCGACGACATTGGCGCAGATGACGAAGAAGCGGCTGGTATCGATCGGCTTGCCGGGTCCGACCATGGTTTCCCACCAGCCCGGCTTGCCGGTCACGGGATGGGCGCTGGCCACGAACTGGTCGCCGGTGAGCGCGTGGCATACCAGCACCGCATTCGAGCGTGCCGCGTTCAGCGCGCCGTAGGTCATGTAGGCGAGCGTCCAGGGCGCCAGCGTGCGCCCGCTGTCCAGTGTCAGCGGGTTGTCCAGCCCGAACTGAACAGCCTGGCCTTTCTCCGCGTCCGGTGCCGTTAACGGCCGCAGGAATTTTGGACCCATCTAGACCTCTTGAACCGGTCACCCCAGCCTGGGAGCCGCGTTTGCTAAGGCCAGCTACCCCCCATGTCAACGAAGCACGAAGGCTCTCTTTGATTTTGCGACCGCCCGGCCTTATCAAGGCAGCCCCTAGGAAATACCGTTTTTCCGTAGGGTTCCGAAGGGCGCAGAGACAGGAGAAGGCGTGGTGACCCCGATTCCCAAACCCGGCGTGCTCGACATTACGCCATACGTCGGTGGGCGGGCTTCTGTCGGTGGCGTGGCCGATCCCATCAAGCTGTCCTCCAACGAATCCGCGTTGGGGCCGAGCCCGCTGGCGCTCGCCGCCTATGAAGGGGCGGCCAAAGATGTCGCCGTCTATCCGGAAGGCAGTGCCAGCATTTTGCGCGAGGCGATCGGCGAAACCTATGGGCTGGACGCCGCGCGCATCGTCTGCGGCAACGGTTCTGACGAGCTTCTCACCATGCTCGCCAATGCCTATCTGCGCCCCGGCGACGAGGCGTTGTTCGGCGAACATGCCTTTCTTGTCTATCGCATCGCGACCTTGGCCAATAGCGCCGTGCCGATTGCGGTCCCAGAAAAGAACCTGCGCGTTGACGTCGATGCCATGCTGGCGCGCGTCACGCCCAAGACCAAGCTGGTCTATCTTGCCAACCCCAACAACCCGACCGGCAGCTATCTGCCGCACGACGAAGTCCGCCGGCTGCACGCTGGATTGCCGCCGCATGCGCTGCTGGTGATCGACGCGGCCTATGCCGAGTTCGTCCGCCGCAACGATTACGAACCGGGCATCGAGATGGTGGCGAATTTCCCGAACGTGGTGATGACCCGTACCTTCTCCAAGGTCTATGGCCTCGCCGGGTTGCGCATCGGCTGGGCGTATTGCCCTGCGGCCGTCGCAGACGTGCTCAATCGCGTCCGCGGGCCGTTCAATGTTTCCATTCCGGCCCAGCGCGCCGCGGCGGCCGCGCTGAAGGATCGCGAACATATCCAAAGGTCGGTCGAGCATAACGCGCATTGGCGCGACTGGCTGACCGAAGCGATACGCGCCACCGGCCTGCGGGTCGACGACAGCGTCGGCAATTTCGTCCTCATCCACTTTCCGCAAACCAAGGGAAGGACGGCGACCGACGCGGACCGTTTCCTGTGCGAGCGCGGTCTGATCCTGCGCGCGGTCGGCAACTACGGCTTGCCAGACTGTCTGCGATTGACGGTAGGGCGCGAGGACGCCAATCGCAAAGTTGCCGCCGCGCTCGCCGAATTCATGAGGCGGCCATGAGCGATTCTCCGATCTACGACAAGGTCGCCTTGATCGGCATAGGGCTGATCGGTTCGTCGATGGCCCATGCCATGCGTCGCGGCGGCGTCGCGTCCCACATCGCGGGCTACGCCCATCGCGCCGAAACGCTGGAAAAGGCGCGGTCGGTCGGCTTTGCGGACTCGCTGCACAGCGACCTCGCCGCATGCGTGAAGGATGCCGATCTCGTGGTACTGGCGACCCCCGTGGGAACCTACGCGGTTCTTGCCGAGCAGATCGCGCCGCATCTGAAGCCGGGCGCAACGGTGACCGACGTCGGTTCGGTCAAGAGCGCGGTGATCCGCGATGTCGGACCGCATGTGCCCGAAGGCGTGCATTTCATTCCGGCGCATCCTATCGCCGGCACCGAACAGTCCGGACCCGAAGCGGGCTTCGCCGAGCTGTTCGACGGGCGCTGGTGCATCCTGACACCGCCGCCCGGAACGGACTCGGCCGCGCTCGAAAGGTTGAAGAGCTTCTGGCACGGCCTCGGCAGCGATGTGGAGGTGATGGATGCGCGCCATCACGATCTGGTGCTGGCGATCACGTCCCATCTGCCGCATCTGATCGCCTACAACATCGTGGGCACGGCGGACGATCTGCAGGCCGTCACCAAGAGCGAGGTCATCAAATATTCCGCAGGCGGCTTCCGCGACTTCACCCGCATCGCAGCGTCGGACCCCACGATGTGGCGCGACGTCTTCCTCAACAATCGCGAGGCCGTGCTCGAAGTGCTGGGCCGGTTCAGCGAGGATATGAGCGCCTTGCAGCGTGCCATCCGATGGGGTGACGGCGAAGCGTTGTTCAATCTGTTCACGCGCACGCGCGCTATCCGGCGCTCGATCGTGGATGCGGGACAGGATACGGCGGCGCCGAATTTCGGCCGCAGCAAGAAGCCGAGCTAATAAAGCGGCGCCAGCGTGTCCGCGGGTTCGCTATCCAGAGTCACCACGCCTTCGGCGAATCCAAGCACCGTATCTGTTGATCCGTTACTTCCGCCAGCCACGCGGTCGAGAAGCGCGCCCGCGAGCCCTGTCTTCGGTCCGCGCGCCAGATGCCGTTCGGCCGCGCGCTTTTGGAAATCGGTCATTCCGGTGATCTTGAAATTTAGTGCGCCCAGCGGCCGGTGCGCGTCATCCAAGGACAACGCGCCGTGACCGACCGTCGTCATCTCGCGCCACTTTAGCCAGACGTTGTCGACGCGCAGCGTGCCGCCGGACTTGCGCCAGCGCTCGACGGCCTCCGTCCAGCGCTCGGCGCCGGCGCGCAGCGCGTCGAAGACGTTCGCATGGCTGATCGCACCTTCAAGTCGCGCCTTGGCGATCTGACGTCCCAGCCCCGGGCTGTCTGCCGGCGAGAAGCGAACGCCGTCCGCCAAAATGACAAGATCGAAGGTGGCGCGCGGAAAGTCGCGGCGGATGTGGAACTGCAGCCGCTGCGCCGTAAAGGCCTTCGAACCGAAGCCCACCAGATCGAGATCGAAACGGGCCAGCCCGGCCTGATCGTCGATGGCGCTGGCGTGCAAAGCGCCCACATCGAAGATCAGTGTCCGCTTGCTGCCGTTGTCCTTGGTCCAGCGCAATTCCTGCTTGCCGGCCGCTTCGAAAATGGTCTCGTCGCGGCCATAGGTCAGCGCATGCATAGCGAATTCCTGGGGCCGCCATTCCGCAGGCCCGTGCGGCGTGTCGATCCGGAAGGAGATGCCGCGGAATACGGTGTCCAAGGTGAAGGGAAACCCGCCGATGGTGCGCGAGGAAAATCGCACGGTGACGCCCGGCACCACTTCGTGTCCGTTCAGGGCCGCGAGATGTTTCGACAAGGCCGAGGCCGCCAGCCACCAATGGACACCGACGCCCAGAAAAAGGGTGAGGAACAGGCCGAGTGGCGCGAAGAGGAAGAACCGGCTGGAGTATTTCATGCGGTCGCTATTCTAACCGCTCTAGCTGCATTTCGAATAGCCGCAGGAGAGGCAGGAATCGCAACCTTCCAGCTTGACGAAACTGGGCGAGGAGCAGCGCGGACACAACCTGGCCGGCGCGCCCTCCGCGGCCATGGCCGCCACGCGCCGCTCGTTGCCGCCGAGCACGCCGTCGCGCGGTGCGATGAAGCCGATCGCCATCAGATGACGCTCGATCACGTCGCCGATGGCCGCCAGCAGCGACGGCACATAATGGCCTTCCATCCACTGTCCGCCACGCGGGTCGAACACAGCCTTGAGCTCGTCCACGACGAAAGACACGTCGCCGCCGCGGCGGAACACCGCCGAGATCATGCGGGTCAGCGCCAGCGTCCAGGCATAGGCTTCCATGTTCTTGGAGTTGATGAACACTTCGAAGGGGCGGCGTCGGCCGTCCTTCTCCACGTCGTTGATGGTGATGTAGAAGGCATGATCGGCGTCCGCCCATTTGATCTTGTAAGTTTGGCCGAGCAGGACTTCGGGCCGGTCGAGCGGTCGCGTCATGTAGACGATGCCGCCGCCTTCGCGCGGGCGCGACGGCAGGTCGAGCGGCAGTTGCGGTTCATCGCTGTCGCCGGGACGCGGCTGCGGTTCGTGCTTCTCCGCAACAGCCAGCACCGCTCCCGTCACCTCGTTCGGACGATAGGTGGTGCAGCCTTTGCAGCCGAGTTCGTAGGCACGTGCGTAGATGTCCTTGAAGGCTTCGAAGGAGATCGTCGCCGGCACGTTGATGGTCTTCGAGATGGAGCTGTCGATAAATTTCTGCGCCGCCGCCTGCACAGCCAGATGATCCTCAGGCGCCAGTGTCTGGGCGCTGACGAAGTAATCGGGCAGCGCCGCATCCTCACCGAATTTGGCGCGGAAGGCTCTGACGGCATAATCGCTGACCGTCTCTTCGCTATGCGTGCCGTCGGGCAGGAGTACGCGGCGGCTGTAGGTATAGGCGAACACCGGCTCGATCCCGCTCGACACATTGCCGGCGAACAGCGAGATGGTTCCGGTTGGCGCGATGGACGTGAGCAGCCCGTTGCGAATGCCGTGTTCGGCGATGGCCGCGCGGATGTCGTCCGGCAGGGCCTGGATGAAAGGTCGCGCCAGATATTCGTCGACATCGAAGAGCGGGAATGCGCCCTTCTCCTGCGCCAGCGCCGCTGAGGCGCGATACGCGGCATGGCTCAGCGTCGCGAGCCAGCGTTCGATCAGGGCGATACTTTCGGGCGAGCCGTATTTGGTGCGGCAGAAGATCAGCGCGTCGGCAAGCCCCGTGACGCCGAGCCCGATGCGCCGCTTGGCGACGGCCTCGGTGTGCTGCGCCTCCAGTGGAAAGCGCGAAATGTCGATCACGTCGTCGAGCATGCGCACCGCCGTGCGCGTCAGATCGGCCAACGCGCCAAGATCGATCTCTGCATCATCTTCGAACGGATTCTTCACCAGCTTGGCGAGATTGATCGAACCCAGCAGACAGGCGCCATAAGGCGGCAATGGCTGCTCGCCGCAAGGATTGGTCGCGCGGATGGTTTCGCAATAGGCGAGATTGTTCTGTTCGTTGATGCGGTCGATGAAGATGACGCCGGGTTCCGCATAATCGTAGGTCGAGCGCATGATGCGGTCCCATAATTCTCGGGCACGCATCGTCTTGTACACGCGCCCCTCGAAGACGAGATCCCACGGGGCGTCGTCCTTCACCGCCGCCATGAAGCGGTTGGTTGCCAGCACCGACAGGTTGAACATGGAAAGCCGGCCCGGCGTGCGTTTGGCGGCGATGAATTCTTCCACATCAGGATGGTCGCAGCCGAGCGTGGCCATCATCGCGCCGCGCCGGCTGCCCGCGCTCATGATCGTGCGGCACATCGCGTCCCACACGTCCATGAAGGAGACCGGTCCCGACGCGTCCGCGCCGACGCCGGCAACGCGCGCGCCCTTCGGCCGCAGAGGCGAGAAATCGTAACCGATGCCGCCGCCCTGCTGCAGCGTCAGGGCCGCCTCGCGCAGATGCGAGAAGATGCCATCCATGGAATCCGGGATGGCGCCCATCACGAAGCAGTTGAACAGCGTGACGCTGCGGCCGGTGCCGGCGCCGGCCAGGATTCGGCCCGCCGGCAGGAAGCGATACCCAGCCAGGGCCCCGGCAAAACGCAGCGCCTGTTCGCGGCGGTTCTCGGGCGCCTCGGCCTGGGCCGCCGCCAGCGCCACACGCGCCCAACTCGCCGAGACATCGCCATCCACAGGCGTGCCGTCGGCGTGTTTCAGCCGGTATTTCATGTCCCAGATTTGTTGGGCGATGTCGTTCATAGGGCTCTCGTGCATCCGCCCGAAGGTATGCGCCGAAACGCCTTAAAGAGCGGATTAAAGAGATAACAATCCAGACCATTAGAGTCAACAAATGTTCTCTGTACGTTCCAGAAAAGCCCTCGGGACAACTAAGCGGCATCGCCTTCATGCAAATGCCGGCGGCCTTCCGCAATCAGAGCGGTG